>Ga0222646_100005_pt1 | contig 172829 bp, 175 predicted proteins | sample AntAcemetagen293_FD_179819 | JGI IMG/M metagenome (GOLD analysis project Ga0222646, IMG submission 179819) | Saline water microbial communities from Ace Lake, Antarctica - #293 | ecosystem: Environmental > Aquatic > Non-marine Saline and Alkaline > Saline | place: Antarctica: Ace Lake... | reverse complement strand
AGGTTGTTATTGCAGAGAGCTTTGAGCGCATTCACCGAAGTAACCTAATCGGCATGGGCGTCCTGCCGCTTCAGTTCCCTACAGGGCAGCACGCAGCAAGTCTTGGGCTTGATGGAACTGAAGAGTTTGACTTCACGGGCATTGAAGAGCTCAACAATGGCAAGACTCCCAAGACAGTTCATGTTGTGGCCAAGCCAACAGTGCACTCCCCTGTAGGTAAGCAAGTTATCGAGTTTGATGCGGTCGTTCGCATCGATACTCCGGGCGAAGCCGACTACTTCCGTAATGGCGGCATTTTGCAGTACGTCCTTCGTTCTTTGGTGGCCTAGGAATACTGCAAGTCGAAGGATGTTGGGAATCTCATGAGTCTTTTAGCTGAAATCAAATCTCCTAGTGACCTCGAAGCGTTGTCAGCTGCGCAGCTGTTGGAGTTGTGCCAGGAAGTTAGAGAGCACCTAGTCGATTCAGTTTCTAAAACTGGTGGCCACTTGGGTCCCAACTTGGGCGTCGTTGAAATCACAGTCGCACTTCACAGGGTTTTTGATTCTCCCAAAGATTCGATAGTTTACGACACTGGCCATCAGAGTTACGTCCACAAACTACTCACCGGCCGCAAGGATTTATCCACTCTTCGCCAGAAGGACGGCATCGCCGGCTACCCTCAGCGTTCTGAGAGCGAACACGACATCGTTGAGTCATCGCATGCCTCCTCTTCCTTGAGCTGGGCGGATGGCATTTCAAGGGCTTATAAGGCAACCAACCAGCATGACAGGCATGTTGTCGCGGTAATTGGCGACGGCGCACTTACTGGGGGTATGTCTTGGGAGGCACTGAATAACATAACCGACGACAATGACCGTAACTTGGTGATCGTCGTCAATGACAACGGTCGATCGTATGCACCGACTATGGGTGGTTTAGCTCATCGTCTTGAGTCGATTCGAGCCAATGCGCTTTACCACGCCAGTTATTCGTTATCCAGGAAGATCTTTTACCGGATGGGCCCTCTAGGAAGGGCTGTATTTGATTCAACTCGTGCTGGACTGCACTCCTTATTTGGTTCCGGTAACTTCGGGGGAATCTTTCCTAACTTAGACATTAAGTACTTCGGCCCAGTAGATGGTCATGATCTGGCGGCACTTGAAAAGGCTCTAGCAAGAGCCAAGGCACACCAAGGACCTGCCGTCGTCCACGCCATTACCCAAAAGGGCAAAGGTTACGATCCTGCTATCAAGGATGAGGCTGACCAATTCCATGCGGTCGGCAAGATCAACCCCGAGACTGGGATGCCGATGCCAAGCAATGGCTCGACCCCATGGACCGAAGTCTTCGCGGATGAGATTCTAGAGATCGCAAAGGTCGATTCAAGAGTTGTGGGGATCACTGGAGCCATGATGATTCCTGTTGGGCTGGATAAATTTGCTAGCGAATTCCCGGACCGGGTATTTGATGTTGGTATCGCGGAGCAACACGGAGTTGCTGCAGCTGCAGGCATGGCATTCGGCGGCCTCCATCCAGTCGTCGCTATCTATTCGACTTTCATAAACCGTGCATTTGACCAAGTTCTCATGGATGTCGCGCTCCACAAAGCCGGAGTCACGTTCGTGCTTGATAGGTCCGGCATCACGGGCCCGGACGGCGCCAGCCACCATGGTGTCTGGGACATTCCGCTTTTGCAAATGGTCCCTGGGATCCATATTTCAGCGCCGAGGGATAAAGAACGTCTTCAAGAGTGCCTCAGAGAGGGAATCGCAATTGACGATGCTCCCAGTGTTATCCGCTTTCCAAAGGGTGCAGTGCCAAAGTCAATTGAGGCGATCATGCGCACAACCAAAGGTGTTGATGTCCTAAAGCAGGCCGCAAGCAAAGATGTATTGCTGGTTGGAGTCGGAAGTTTTGCTCAGGTTGCAATAGATGTGGCTGATCTTTTGGCAAGTCAGGGGATTGGTGCCACTGTCGTGGACCCAAGGTGGATCTTGCCAATAAACAAGGATCTTGTCGCGATGTCCAAAGATCACCGGTTGGTCGTGACAATTGAGGATGGGCTCAAGACCGGGGGATTCGGTAGCAGAGTTCGTCAGGAGCTCAGAGCGAATGAAGTCGATACTGCGCTTAGCGAGGTTGGTGTACCTGCCGAGTTCTTAGAGCATGCTGAGCGATCAGAGATCCTAGAGCGATTAGGTCTTACCGCGAAATCAATCGCAAGGGATATCGTCGCACAGGTCCTCGGGTCAAAAGTTCCGCACGCTAAGGCGTTTGAGGAAGAGAGTTCTCAGCATCAGCTAACGCAAGACCCTCTTCAATAAGCTCAGTAACGATCTGAACCTGCCAGGGTCTTGCGCCGAGGGTTTCCAGCTGCGTAGCTATTTTCTTTTCAGGCTCAAAGCAAACTCTTCTCAAAAACTCTGGCGTCAAAAGGTTTTCTACCGGGACGATTAGTTCGGTTGCTTTCGCTATCACGAGCTCTCTTACGATCTTCAATCTGACGTGTGCCTCGGGGAATCTTTTTTCCCAGCTCTTGTGATTTGGAATAGCTCCGGTGTGCTCAGGTGCTGGCAAAATTTCAAGGTTTTTTGATCCTTCGATTGCCTCCCACCATATCGTCAACATCGACCTAGAGGCTCGGCCCTGAAATAATTTGTTCTGAGACAGTTCATGCTTGGACCTAGGCACCTTTTCGATTGCAGCCATTATCGAACGGTCTGGGATTAGTCGTCCGGGTGCAATGTCTGATTCGCTAGCAATCTCATCCCGAGCCAGCCACAGCGAAGCTGCGGCCTTTAGTTTAACTTGGTCTTTGACTCGGCTTAGCCCTGGGAGATTCCTCCAGGGTTCCTGGGCGACTGGCTTTGGCTTAAAATTCTGCAGAGCTGCAAATTCTTCATTTGCCCATTGGCTTTTGGACTGAGACTCTAGGCTTTTTTCAATTTCGGCCCACAGATCATGTAACACGTCGACGTCAAGGGCTGCGTAATTTAGGAGCGAAGGATGCAGAGGTCTTATTGACCAGTCCGAAGCCGAGTGCTCTTTGGCAAGTTCAAGGTCAAGTAATTCTGTGACCATGGATCCAAGACCAACTTTTTCATAACCTGCTAGCCGAGCAGCCAGTTCAGTGTCGATTATTGTTTCGCTTGCGAAGCCGAGCTCTGTTAGACACGGAATGTCTTGGGTGGCAGCGTGCAATAGCCAACTTCTGCTGTTTATCTCTTTGGCTACGAGCTGGTTCCAGCCTGGGGAGGTGTCATCGAGTGCTACCGGATCAACCAAGTAGATAGAACCTGCAGCAAGACCAATCTGGACCAGGTAGGCACGCTGTGAGTAGCGGAAACCGCTCGCTCTTTCAGTGTCCACGGCAAGAGTGTCCGTGTTCTGCTTTAGAGATACTAGCATTTCTTCAAGTGATTCTTGATCGACGACTTGGACCACTAGGCGTCTTGGGCTGTCTAAATTCAACTAATTCTCATAACTTTGCTGTCTTTCGGTGGCAGTCCGGAAATGAGAGCCAATAGCTCTATCCAGCCTGTTAGGTGTGACGCCAAATCAAACGATGTTGGGGCCCAGCTGGCTCGTATTTCAAGCTCAGCGTGCTGCGGCTGCGCGATAAGCGCTCCGTGCCCCGTGGAAATAACTGTAGTCGTGGTTCCAGCCTCGTGGGCAAAGCCGGCCTTCTCGGCCGCCAGAGAGTCCTTCAGCCACTCCCAGGGTAGGGCCGCGGTGTAGTCATCCCTTGCCATTTCAAGCTCAATGGGTGACTTGGCGTAGCCAATAATTCGAAACTCCGAGTTCCAACCTTCTGGGACCTCAGGATTACGGCAGAAAACAAGTCTTGAAACACCATGATCGGAGGCTGTTTGATGCACTATCTCGGCGGATATTGCGATCGCTTCCGGGGCAATCCCAGTTGGAGACGGAATTTGCGTAAGTTCTATCTCATCCCGGACCGACAAGCTCGAAAGCTCTCGAAGCATCGAGGCAAAAGGTTCTGAGATGTTGGCTAGGTCAAGTTCCACAACATCAAGTTACAGAGGTATTCCCGGGGGTCACTCTAGACTCGCCCACTGACCTCATTTACGTATAGATTCTTGAATCTAAAAGTTCCCACTTGAAAAAGGTTCCACTTCGAAATAAAAGCCACGGGCCCTGATTCATATTCACTGCTGATAAACGCGCGGACATCAGTTCTTGATCGAAGAGTCTCTATCAGTGCAGTTGGACCAAACTCAATGTGAATGGGAGTCGGGCTCGCAGTCATGAGTTGTTGCACAGATTCGGCTGGAGTGACTTTAGTGTCAATGCCGATTAGGCGCACTTGCTCAACTTGAAGTTGCTTGGGAAGACTTTCCGCGGTCGATCTAGTAAGAATCGCTAATGAACTAGATGATGGCAGTCGATAGTTCTCAGAACGAGCGGTCAGCCCGGTTGTCAGAACCGTACCGGCTCTTTTTCGGAAGAGCATCAAAAGCTCGAAGTCTGATTCGCCACCTAATGACTTGGAGGTGCCGTCTGGTCCCGTGTGATGTCCAGCCTCATCGACCACCATCGATGCGGTTACCCGGGCGTCACTGATGAAGCTCGAAAAGTCAGGCATCCTTCGCGACAAGCTCTGCTGTTTTGCGCTTGATCCTGGCTAGCATGCCGCGCATGCCGCGAACACGAAGCGGGGTGATGATGTGATCCAGTCCAAGTTTCGTTGGGAAATCATCCGATAACTGAAGGATTTCGGCGGCTGAGTGCGAACTAAGAGCGCTGAACAGAATGCTTGCGAAGCCCCTTGTGGTTGGAGATTCTCTGGGCGCTGAAAAATGAAGCTTAATCTCCGCAGCGGTTCCGTCTACGGCAATAAACACCGGCGACTGGCACTCCTCAACTCGCTCGAGCAATTCCGGGTGGTCGCCGTATCGAGCATCCAACTCCGGCAGGGCTTCGCTGAATTCTAAAAGAAGCTGCAACCGGTCACTGCCCTCCAAGAATTGGAAGTCAGCAATTATGTCTTCGGAGGCACGTGTCAAGCTGCCTGCCCTGGTTCAGAACCGGTGGCAATTGGAGCGCCAACGAGGTTTCCCCACTCAGTCCAGCTACCGTCGTAGTTTCGAACGTTTTTTACTCCAAGCAGATACTTGAGCACAAACCAGCTGTGTGAAGATCGCTCTCCAATTCGGCAATACGCTATGAAGTCCGAATTGCGGTCGTAGCCCGTGTTTTCAAAGTAGAGCCTTTCAAGCTCGGCAACTGGTCGGAAAGTTTCGTCTTCTTGAATCGCCTTGGACCAAGGGATAGATGCGGCGGTGGGGATGTGACCACCACGTGTTGCACCCTCATTCGGGAAATCTGGCATGTGGAGACGCTCTCCCGAGTATTCCTCAGGTGAGCGAACATCGACCATTGGCTGACCTATGTGCTGAAGAACTTCGTCTCTAAAGGCGCGAATTTCGGAATCGTGTCTCTCCACTACCGGGTAGCTCTTACTGGAAACTGTTGGCTTTTCCTTTGTTATCTCTCCGCCGTCGGCGATCCATTTGTTTCTTCCGCCATCAAGCAGGAGCACGTTTTCGTGACCGAAAAGCTTGAACACCCAGAAGGCGTAGGTAGCCCACCAGTTAGAACGGTCGCCGTAGAGTACGACGGTGTCTTGTCTGCCGATACCCTTAGTGTTCATAAGGACTGAAAATTCTTCGCTCTCGAGGTAGTCGCGTCGAAGCGGGTGGTTTAGTTCGGTGTGCCAATCGAGTTTAACTGCTCCAGGAATGTGGCCGGTTTCATACAAAAGAATGTCCTCGTCGGACTCAACAACTATTACGTTATCCAAGTTGTTCTTTAGCCACTCTGTAGTGACTAGTACATCGGGGTTCGCATATTCTGCGATTTTGCTCAGCTGGTCCATGGGTCTCCTCTTGATTATCTACACTTATGGTGACGAAGGGTACTTACATTGACAGAACAAGATTTGGTGAGACCAAATTCCTTGCTGACGCGGCATCCCGAGGTTTCTAAGGCAGAGCTTATTAGACAGCTTAAGCCACCTCCAGAGTTTGACCATGCCAGATTCGAGAGCTATCGCCCTGACGAGAACTTCGAGAGCCAGTCAATCGCCCTGGAGCTCTGCAAGGAATTTGTTCATGGACCAAAAAAGAGACTCTTCACAAAGACGGAGAAATTTCCTGGAATATATCTCGATGGCGGTTTTGGAGTGGGTAAAACTCACCTTCTCGCATCCATCTGGCATTCATACCCGGGGGTAAAGGCATACGGCAGTTTTCTTGAATACACCAGCCTGGTCGGCTACCTCGGGTTCGCACAGTCAGTCTTGGAGTTAAAAAAATATGGTCTTATTTGCATCGACGAGTTTGAGCTCGATGACCCGGGGGACACCATGATTATGTCCAGGTTGCTAAAAGAGCTTGAGGCAAGTGGAACCAGGTTTGCAGCTACCAGCAACACTCCTCCCAATGCTCTTGGTGACGGGCGATTTGCTGCGAGTGATTTTCAGCGAGAGATTAAAGGCCTTGGAGATAGGTTCCGAATTGTGTCTGTGGACGGTGAGGATTATCGTCATCGCGACATAGACGCTGAGTCCGAAACCCTTGACGAATTCACTCTTGGTGCCTGGCTCAAGGGACACAAAAATAGCTTCAGAGACGACCTCAGTGATCTCTTGGGACACCTTGGAACTCTGCATCCAACCAAATATCGCGCGCTTGTAGCAGACGTTGGTGCACTTGGGATAACCGATGTGTCAAAACTCGACGATCAGGTCCACGCCCTTAGGCTTGTCGCCTTTATTGACAGAATGTACGAGTTTCAGGTCCCGCTAAGAACCTCGGGCAGCACACCAATTACCGCGGTCTTTTCCAAAACCATGCTGTCTGGGGGCTATCGAAAGAAGTATTTGAGGACGATCTCTCGCATGGGGGCCCTTACGAGCCTTTCTTAGCCTTTGCGTTTTCTTCTCGGTGTTTGCGCATGTGATATCGACCTCTAACCTGGGACAACCAGCCACCAAAGGCCATCGCTAGCAATGAGCCTAGGATCACAGCCAACGTTGCCTCCGCAATTATGTACTGGGTGTCTTTGAAGGCCAAGTTCGTCATCAGAAGCGAAACGGTGAAGCCGATTCCCGCCAAGCCACTTATCGCCAAGAAGTCCAGTGGCTCTAGGTCCAATCGGTCCGGCTTGGCCGCAATCTTGTTCGCCAAAATAGCCAGAGCCGTTATCCCGATGACCTTACCGATTGGCAAGGCAATAGCTATGCCGACAAATACGCTCGAGAATGCTCCGTCGAAGACGGGGAGTGCAATTGCCACCGCAAAGAATGCATAAATAGGAAGTGACACGGTGTTGGTCCAGGGCTGTATTTTTGCAACTAGGGAGTGAGTTTTCTTGCTTGGGATTATCAGGCCCAAAACAACTCCGGCAACGGTTGCGTGAACTCCTGACTGGTACACCGTGTACCAAAGCAGGATAAATGTGAATACTCTTACGAAGTTAATTGGAAGCTTTCCGAACTTCTCCATCAACATATGCATTGCTGCGATCACTGCTGCAGCTGCAAGCCATAACACCTCGACATCGGAGGTGAAAAACACGGCAATGATCAGGATCGCCACAAGGTCATCGAAAATGGCTAGGGCCAATAAAAATACTCGAGCCGACTTAGGAAGTCCTCGACCGAAAATTGCAAGAACTCCAAGGGCGAAGGCGATGTCGGTTGCTGTTGGAATTGGCCATCCATTCAAGTAATCGGTTCCCCAATTGAAGGCAACGTAAATCAGTGCAGGGACGACGACGCCGCCGATACCGGCTAGCACTGGAACAAGAGCACTGGCAGGCTTAGACAGCACTCCACTCGAGAGCTCGTATTTCAGTTCTAGACCTGCCACCAAGAAAAAAGTAGCCAAAAGTAGATCGCTCACCCAGTGCTCGACACTTAGGCTCAGGCCAATCGTTTCGAATCCTACGTAGGCGTGCTTGAAGTCAAGGAAGGCTGGCCCAAAGGGGCTATTGGCTATTACTATGCCGATTATTGCCGCGCCCATTAGTAGCAGGGCGGCAGAGCGATCGCTTTTCATGGCTCTCCATTTCGATTTACTTGGTTCAGAATACCCTGTCGAGTTTGCTATTTCTCTTGGTCCGACAAACTCTGAAAATGTAACCAGACCGAAACATTACGAGTGATTGTTTGAAACCTTGTAACGGAAAGCTATCCAATGTGCTCGGAGAATTCGATCGCTTGAAACCTATTTGGAGAGGTGTAACAAATGTTAGATACAGGAGAACTTAGCTGGGCGGTAACCGCCACAGCACTGGTACTGCTTATGACCCCGGGTCTGGCTTTCTTCTACGGAGGTCTCGTAAAGGCCAAGTCCGTAGTCAGCATGATGATGATGAGTTTTGGTTCAATCGCCCTGGTTGGCGTTCTATGGGTGCTTTACGGCTACAGCATGTCCGCGGTTGAAAGCCCAATGGACTTCGCTGGAAGCCCATTCGCGTCATTCGGCCTTGATGGGCTAGATAACGACGGCCTTATTGGTGCAGCGTTCGGTGCAACATTCGCAATCATCACCATTGCCCTAATCTCTGGTGCGATTGCGGATCGAGCCAAATTCGGTTCCTGGTTGATTTTCGCAGGTCTCTTCGCAACCTTTGGATACTTCCCAGTTGCAGCATGGGTTTGGGGTGGCGGATGGATCATGGAGCTAGGTACCTGGCTCGACATGCCTGGAGTTATTGATTACGCAGGTGGTACTGCAGTGCACATCAACGCTGGAGCTGCCGCTCTTGCACTTGCGATTGTTCTTGGTAAGCGATTTGGTTTTGCTAAGGGAATCATGCAGCCACACAACGTCCCTCTAGTTCTTCTTGGTGCAGGCCTTCTATGGTTTGGCTGGTTCGGATTCAACGTTGGAGCAGAATTCCTAAACGGCATGCAAAACGTTGGTCTAATCACCGTGAACACACTCGGTGCAACCGCCGCAGCCATTCTTGGATGGCTCGTTATTGAAAAGCTCAAAGAGGGCAAGGCAACGTCAATTGGTGCAGCTTCGGGTGCGGTGTCTGGTCTAGTTGCCATCACTCCAGCTTGTGCAAACGTGACTCCGGTCTTCGCACTGCTACTTGGTGTTCTTGCTGGTGTTCTCTCCGCTCTTGCCGTGGACCTCAAGTACAAGTTCGGTTACGACGACTCACTTGACGTAGTCGGCATCCACTTGGTGTCCGGTTTGGTCGGAACTTTGTACCTAGGATTCTTTGCAATCGACACCGGCTTGTTCACGGGTGGCGACATCGGACAGCTAGTCGTGCAAGCAATTGCAGCCTTTGGTGTTCTTGCCTATAGCTTCGTGCTTGCTCTTGTTATCGGCTTCGCAATCGAGAAGACCGTTGGCTTCAGGGTTAAGAGCGAGGACGAGATCGCAGGCGTTGACTCCGTTGTCCACGGCGAGGCTGCGTACAGCTTCGGCCAGGACGCAGAGGTCAAGTAGTTCCAAAAGATTCAAGAAAGCACAAGGGCGGGAGATCTTTCTCCCGCCCTTGTGCATTCATGGCAATCGTTTTTGTGGCATAGTTATCTAGTTCTTGAAAAAGAGCATGCGGATGTGGCGCAGTGGTAGCGCACAACCTTGCCAAGGTTGGGGTCGCGAGTTCGAATCTCGTCATCCGCTCTCAGAGGCTTTTAGTCCCTGTACTGGTGGAGTGGCCGAGAGGCGAGGCAGCGGCCTGCAAAGCCGCGTACACGGGTTCGAATCCCGTCTTCACCTCCAGCTTCAAAGCTGGGCGATTGGCGCAGTGGTAGCGCGCTTCCCTGACACGGAAGAGGTCGCTGGTTCGAACCCAGTATCGCCCACCAAGTGCCATAGACACTCTCGAGGTGACTTCAGTTATTCACCTACTTCTCGGCTTTTTAGGCGACCGGACTACGCTACAATCTTGCTCCAAGGTTGCTGAATGTTCAGGCCTTTTTACCGACTGACCTGAAATACTTACAACGTGAAGATAGTTGAAGATTGAATGGAAAAGCTAAAGAAGATATTGGCAAATCTGCCACACCCTATTCGTTGGGCTCTGATTATGCTGATCGGCTTTGCACTGGTAATTCTTGGACTAATAATGCTTGTCACACCTGGTCCCGGACTGTTGTTTATCTTCTTTGGGCTCTCAATCTTGGCTCTGGAAATCAAGTGGGCACGAGAGTTGAACCAGCAGGGAGTGCAAGGGCTGGAAAGATTAGTTGCTCGCATCAAGCAAATCTTTAGGCGCAAACCTAAGAACTAGAAGGCTTCCTTGTCGGCCTCGGGGAAAGTTCTTGTGGAGTATCTACTTTGCCCAGTGGAATGGAGATTTATATGAGCGTTACCCCACATGGCATTCATCACGTGACAGCTATCGCCGGAGACCCACAGCGAAACGTCGATTTTTATACAAAGGTCTTTGGTCTGAGGCTCGTGAAACAAACCGTAAATTTCGACGCGCCTCACATTTGGCATCTTTACTACGGGGATGAGCACGGCTCTCCAGCTTCAATTTTGACATTCTTCCCATGGCCAGGGGTATCCAAGGGCCGTGAGGGCTCGGGGCTAACCACGGCCACCTCATTCTCTGTGCCAGCCACATCGCTTGGTTTTTGGAGTAAGCACTTAGCCGGGCTCAACGTCGATTGGTTATGGGGCAAGGACTCATCTGGCCAAGATCTAATCGAAGTGCGTGATTACGACGGCATGCGCCTGCAACTTGTCGGAACTGTGGGTGACACCAGAAGTGGATGGGACGGGGTGGCAAACATTCCAGCCGAACATGCTGTCCGCGGTCTTCACTCCGTTGAGCTATCACAGATTCAGATCGATCCAACCGCAGGCATGCTTCAAAACCTTCTGGGCATGAGCCTTTCCTCAGAGTCGTCCGGTAAGGCAAACTTCCAGATGGCCGAGGGGGCCTCCGGCACCAAGGTAGAAGTTCTCGGCGGCGTGGGCCACCGCGGTCTCCAAGCCGGCGGCACGGTTCACCACGTGGCGTTTAGGGCTCCTGATCTAGCGACCATGGAGCTTTGGCAGCAGGAGCTAATGAATCGCGGAGTTTCCGTCACTGAAATCAAGGACAGGCAGTACTTCAAAAGCATTTACTTTAGGGAGCCAGGGGGAGTGTTGTTTGAAATTGCGACGGATGATCCTGGCTTTGAGACTGATGAGCCGCTTCTGGAACTTGGTAAGAAGCTAAAGCTTCCACCATGGTTGGAGCCAACACGAGATCAAATCCAGCAGTCCCTAACCGAGATCAACGTCTAGAAACATGACAAATAACGCTATTGCAAGACCACATGTATTCCAGAAAGGGAGTTCTTCTCGAACTTTTCTCCTACTCCACGGCACAGGTGCTGACGAGCATGATCTTCTAGGACTAGCTAGAGCCCTGGACCCGGAAGCATCTGTTTTGTCACCGAGGGGCATGCACTTAGAGTCCGGAATGAATCGCTTTTTTGAGCGCTACCCCGATGGCAGCTTCAACGAAGCGTCCATAGACCAGGGGGTCGCAGAACTGGCTGAGTTTATTGAGGCTGCAATTGTCGAGTATGAGCTTGATCGGGCGAACATCTTTGGCACTGGTTTTAGTAACGGAGCTAATACCGCGTCGGCTTTGATGATCAAGCATCCAGCACTGTTATCTGGAGCAGCTCTGTTCGGGTCGACCAAGCCATACCGTGAAGTTGAGAGAGTAGACCTCAAGGGAAAGCGTGTTTGGCTAGCAAATGGCGATCAAGACCCCTACGCGCCCGTGCAAGTAAGCGAAGCTTGGGTTGAGGTGCTCCAAGGTTTTGGTGCCGAGGTCAAGTGGTTGCGCCATCCGGGAGGACATCAAATCTCCCAGTTGCACGTAACTGAGATTGCGAGTGCACTCTAGGGTATCCTCGTAAAGAGCGGATTGGGAGCTCGATTCATTCACAGAACCTAGACTTGACCTAGGGGTGGGGTAGCAGGGGTAAGCGCTCAGGCGTGTTGGGAATGTTCGTAGTTTTAGCTTTCATTTTGACGGGTTGTTCCAACGCTGACGTTCAATCGAAACCGACATTGACTCCGATGTTGACACCTGAAGCTTCCTCCACTGAGCTGACAAGAATTATCGAGATAAACCCTGAGGTTCAAGATGGAGTTATTCATGTTGCCGCGAAGGGTGCGTCCTGTGATTCACACCCTGAGCACGCCACTTGCCACATTCATCAACAAGATTGGGGTATTCCAGTCAAAATCACAGAAGCCGGTGAGGGTGCTTTGAGATTAAGCCTCAGCGGAAACTAGGTCCCGGGCGCATCATTGGTTTAGTCCCGAGAAAAAGTTGCAAGGACTGTGTCATGGATTACCTCAGAGCAAAAGTAGCTAAACTCTTATAAAACAAAGAGAAAAGGATTACCTGATGGAAAGCCACGACTTGGTTCTAGTACTAAACGAGGTAACAGTCCTAATGGCACTTTCGGCGGCAGGCATCATTGCGCTGTTGGGCATGTTCGCCCATCTTTCGTTCTATTCAATATTTGGAAAAGAAGTCAATTAATCAATCAGGTAATTGATACGCTCCAGATGGCTAGAGCTCTTCGGGTTTTCAGTAATCAGCTAGTTTGCAGCGTACATTTCCTGAACTAAAACTGGTTCCGATAGCTTTCCCTCTATACATTTTAAGATTCTTGCGACGGTCGGTGCATCGTTGTGAATTTGCCAAAGTTCTCTGGACTCCCAGGCTTCTATGAACATCAGCTTTCCCGAGACTTCCTCGTAAAGGTCATAGAAGAGACAACCAAGCTCAAGCCTCACGTCCTTTGCGACATCGAGCAGAAGCTCTTTGACTTCGATCAGGTTTTGGGCGTTCGGCGTGAAAGTGGCTACTACTGTGCATGTTTTCATGCTGTGATGCTACAGGAGCTTGCTACTTAGGCTATTAGATTCAGTGACTTCGCTGTTTGCTTCATTGTCTTTGTTGCAAGCCCAGCATTCTCATTTAGCTGTTTGCCAAAGGTTGGTATTAGCTCCTTGATGGCTTTTGTCCATGTTGGGAAATCATCTGGGGCCATCCGCTCGAGCACGTTTAGCATTACGCTCACGCTGACCGATGCTCCCGGGCTGGCTCCCAGAAGACCCGCAATGGTTCCATCCTGGCTGGAGATAACTTCAGTTCCGAATTGAAGTGTGCCACCACGGCCATTTGGCTTGATGACTTGGGCTCTTTGGCCGGCTTCGTAGTAGGACCAGTCCTTCGGAGTGGCATTTGGTACGAAAACTCGAAGAGCTTCGAACTTGCTTTTCTTCGTCTTGGTTACTTCTATAAGCAGGTACTTCATGAGATCTAAGTTTCTAAGGGCAACCGAGAGATAAGAGCTGATGTTCTTTATCCTTATCGACAATGGAAGATCAAGCACTGATCCGTTTTTCAAAAACTTCGGGTTGATGCCTGCAAAGGGCCCGAAGAGCAGGCTGGTTTTGCCATCGACAACTCTGGTGTCGAGGTGTGGCACGGACATTGGGGGAGCCCCAACATCGGCTTGGGAGTAGACCTTGGCTTGATGGCTAGCAACTATTACAGGATCATCGGTTCTTAGGAAATGACCGCTAACTGGGAAGGTTCCGTAGCCATCTATTTCTGGAATGCCAGATTTTTGAAGAATCTTCAACGCATATCCACCGGCACCAACGAAAACCTTATCCGCGTGCACAATACGTCCAGGAGAGCCTCCGAACCATAGCTGCCACTTCTTGTCCTCAAACTGGAGCACGGATTTGACTTCGGTGTTCGTTTCAAGCCGCATGCCATTTTTGACTAGCCATTTGATCATTTGTTTGGTCATGGAGCCATAGTTGACATCGGTCCCTTGATTAGTAAATGTCGCGGCAACTTTTTCGTCGCCCCTGCCATCCATCATTAGGGGAATCCACTTTGAGAGCTCCTTGACATCCTCGGAGAACTTCATGCCAGTAAATAACGGCTGAGCATCCAGGGACTTCTGCCTTCTTCTTAAGTAGTCAACATCTGAGTCGCCGCGAACAAAAGTCATGTGGGGGACTGAACGTATGAAAGTCTTTGGGTCATCGAGTGCACCTAGTGTCACGAGGCTGGACCAGAATTGCCTGGAAACTTGAAATTGCTCGTTGATTGCTACTGCCTTGGAAGGATCCGGTAGAGACCCGTCAGTCGAGTCCGGCATGTAGTTGAGTTCACACAGGGCAGCGTGCCCGGTCCCGGCATTATTCCAAGGATTTGAGCTTTCCTCCGCCACTTCGCTCAACCGCTCATACATAACAATCGAGATACTCGGGTCAAGTTTTTTTAGCAGCACGCCAAGAGTTGCTGACATGATTCCGCCGCCAATTAGGGCAAAGTCGTATTTTTCAATCTCACTCACACTTAGAAGGGTAATCGCTCTAGAGGATTGTCACGCCCAAAAGAGCACCAATTGCGTAGGAAATTCCCATTGTCAGGGTGCTAATCACGACGTTTCTGGCAATAGATCTCAGAACTGGGGTGCTACCGGCCCACGCTGCCCACCATCCAGTAATGGCTAGCGCTAGGGCCACGCTTGCAAAAGTTGCCTGAATGCTAATTGCCTGCCAAGGACCCGTAATAGCGAGAAGCGGCAGCGCCGCGCCGGAGATGAACGCCAGAAGTGATGACCACGCCGCGGACCAGGGCCTTGCATTTATGTTGCCCTTTTTTCTACCGTGCGCAATTTCGGTGTCGCGCTGAGCGCTTACGCTAATGAATTCGCCACCACCCATGGAAATTGCGCCTGCGACAATCGCAGCCACACCAGCAAGGAGAATGACTTGATAACTTGCTCCTGCGGCTGCTACTCCAACCACAATGCCTGCGACCGAAACAATGCCATCATTTGCTCCGAGAACTGCTGCCCTTAGCCAGTTCAGCTTGCGCTCAAGATCACGATCATTGTTTTTAGTCATAGCGTAATTTTGCAGGGTTGTTTGCGCCATTACTAGCAAGGCATACCTAACTGCGTAGATAGACTTAGGCAGGTAAAGGAGTGCAAGTGAATATTTTGTTAGCAGGGAAGACTCACCAGGTAAGTGAGGGAGCCACCGGTTTTGATCTTTTCGAACTGCGTGAGGTCATAGCAATGCACGTGAATGGCGAAGCCAGGGACCTGTCCCACGTGTTAGCCGCCGAAGATAAGGTCGAGGGCATACTTATTGACTCTGGGGCAGGCTTGGAGATTCTTCGTCACTCCACGGCTCACGTCATGGCGCAAGCAGTGCAGGAGCTATTTCCAAGCGCAAAGCTTGGCATTGGGCCATATGTCACCGATGGGTTTTATTTCGATTTTGATGTTACCGAACCGTTCGTTCCCGACGATCTAAAGCGAGTAGAGAAGCGCATGAAGGAGCTAGTGGGGAAATCACAGCGATTCACGCGCATTGAAGTTTCGGACGAAGAAGCCAAGAGACTTATGGCCGATGAGCCATACAAGCTTGAGCTCATCGGGTTGAAGTCAGAGGATGTCCAAGAGGGTTCGGTTGAGGTTTCATCCGGCGGGCTATCGGTGTATGAGAACACAAACCCAGACGGTAGCTTCGCATGGCGAGATCTTTGTAGAGGACCTCACCTGCCAAACACGAGACAAATCGGCAAGAGCTTTTCTCTTACAAGGAGCGCGGCAGCCTACTGGCGAGGCAATGAAAACAATAAGCAACTCCAACGCATCTATGGCACGGCTTGGCCGACCAAGGAGGCGCTAGCGAATCACTTGGACAGAATTGAACAGGCAGCAAAGCGCGACCACAGAAAACTTGGCGTAGAGCTCGATCTATTCAGTTTTCCCGAAGAAATCGGATCAGGGCTTGCGGTATTTCACCCAAAGGGTGGAATCATTCGAAAGGTCATGGAGGACTACTCACGTGCCAAACACGAAGAGGCCGGGTATGAGTTCGTATACACACCGCACATAACTAAATCGAATCTTTTTGAGCAAAGCGGACATTTGAATTGGTATTCCGATGGCATGTTCCCGCCAATGAAGCTGGACTCTGAGGTTGGCGAAGACGGAGAAGTTCGCAAGCAGGGCGTTGATTATTACCTGAAGCCTATGAACTGCCCATTTCACATTCTGATTTTCAAGTCTCGTTCCAGAAGCTACCGAGAGCTACCGCTTCGCATGTTTGAGTTTGGCTCTGTTTATCGCTACGAGAAGTCTGGCGTTTTGCATGGCCTCACGAGAGTGCGTGGCATGACACAAGACGATGCCCACTTATTTGTCACCCAGGACCAGTTGCAGCAGGAACTAACGAGCGTTTTGAAGTTTGTGCTTGACCTTCTTCGCGACTACGGACTCAATGATTTCTATCTTGAGTTATCGACCAGAGAAGAGGGTAATCCAAAGTTTGTCGGTGAGGACTCTATTTGGGAATCCGCAACGAGAACGCTGGAGCAGGTGGCAAAGGAATCCGGTTTGGAGTTAGTTGCAGATCCTGGCGGCGCGGCATTCTACGGGCCAAAAATATCTGTTCAGGCAAGAGACGCCATCGGCCGCACCTGGCAAATGAGCACGATTCAGCTGGACTTTAATCTTCCAGATCGATTCAATTTGGAATACGTAGGCTCAGATGGTGCAAGGCATCAGCCGATCATGATCCATAGGGCTTTGTTTGGATCAATTGAACGATTCTTTGGGGTTCTGACTGAGCACTACGCAGGACACTTCCCGCCGTGGCTGGCACCCGTTCAAGCGGTGTGCATACCGGTGGCAGACGAATTCGCAGACTATCTAGATGTCTTTGCCAGTTCGCTAAAGAAGGAGGGAGTGCGCATAAATGTCGATCACTCCGATAGCCGGATGCAGAAAAAGATTCGAGACCACACTCTTGACAGGGTTCCTTTCATAATCCTTGCTGGAGCAAGAGATGTCGAAGCTGGAACTTTGGCTTTTAGGTTCCGGGACGGGAATCAGCGCAATGACATTCCGCTTGAGGACGCTAGGCAACTCATTCGAGATGCGATCAGCAACAAGGAACAGGTGTAATGAGCGAATACCTAGACAATATGACTGGGATGCAGGACGGCTTTGAAAGGTTGTGGACACCCCATCGCCTGGTTTACATAGAGGATCTGCAGAAGCCGCCAACCGACGACTGCGTTTTCTGCGACGCCCCAAATAAGTCAGACGAAGATGGCCTGATTGTGAAGCGCGGAGTCAAGGCGTATGTCCTTTTGAACCTGTTTCCTTATAACGCAGGACACTTGCTTGTTTGCCCCTACCGGCACGTAGCAACCTATGACAAGGCAACCCTTGAGGAGACGGCCGAGATTGCACTTTTGACCCAGCAGGCCATGGCAACGATTGAGACAACTTCAAGGGCTCACGGATTCAACATTGGAATGAATCAAGGCCAAGTTGCTGGCGCTGGCATCGCAGAACACCTTCATCAACATATAGTTCCTCGTTGGAGGAATGATTCGAACTTTTTTCCGATTATTGCTCAGACCAAAGCGATTCCAAAACTTCTAGGTGAAGTTAGGGAAACAATTGCTACTAACTGGATAGACGGAGTTTAGGATTAGAGCATGACAAATAACACGACAGAATCAACGCCCTTAGTTAAGTCCGGATTAGCAGAAATGCTAAAGGGTGGCGTCATTATGGACGTTGTCAACGCCGAACAAGCGATCATTGCCCAGGATGCAGGAGCTGTCGCTGTGATGGCTCTAGAGCGCGTGCCAGCAGATATCCGCGCTCAGGGTGGCGTAGCCAGAATGAGCGACCCAGACTTGCTTGACGGCATCAGGGCAGCCGTGTCGATTCCTGTCATGGCCAAGGTTCGCATCGGTCACTTCGTTGAGGCGCAGATTCTTCAGTCCCTCAAGGTTGACTACATAGATGAATCAGAAGTTTTAAGCCCTGCTGATTACGTGAATCACATTGATAAGTGGAACTTCGACATCCCGTTTGTATGTGGTGCTACCAACTTGGGCGAGGCACTTCGCCGCATCACCGAAGGTGCGGCGATGATCAGGTCCAAGGGCGAGGCCGGAACCGGCGACGTATCGGAAGCCACTAAGCACATCAGGACTATCTTTGGCGAAATCCGAGCTCTTTCGTCCAGAAGCGATGACGAACTATTCGTCGCCGCCAAGGAACTACAGGCCCCATACGCACTTGTGAAGCAAGTTGCTAGAGAAGGAAAGCTGCCGGTAGTTCTCTTCGTAGCTGGAGGGGTTGCAACTCCTGCGGATGCAGCCATGATGATGCAGATGGGAGCCGACGGAGTATTCGTAGGATCCGGAGTGTTCAAGTCTGGTAACCCGGTTGCTCGCGCTGCGGCAATCGTCAAGGCAACCACTTTTTACAACGACGCAGACGTGATCGCCAATGCTTCTCGCGGTCTAGGTGAGGCGATGGTCGGAATAAATGTTTCTGACCTCCCAGCACCTCACCGACTTTCGGAGCGTGGCTGGTAATTGCTAATAGGCGTTCTCGCTCTTCAGGGCGATAGCCGAGAGCACCTTCTACTCCTTAAGCAATTGGGAGTAGAAGGTCTTGCAGTTAAGACCTCTAGCGACTTAGCAAAAGTAGATGCGTTGATAGTCCCTGGGGGAGAGTCAACGACCATTTCGAAGCTTCTTGTGAACTTTGATCTGATGCCGCAGGTTAGAGAGTTTGCCAAATCAAACCCGGTCCTCGGAACCTGCGCCGGGTTGATTCTAATTTCCGACGAAGTAGTAGGAGCTCTTCCAGATCAGCAGCTAATCACCGGACTGCCAGTCAAGACAGAACGCAATTCCTATGGCGGTCAGCTGAATTCGTTTGAAGCCTCCGTGATGTTCGCGGATGGCACCCTTGAAAATGTGGCGTTTATTAGAGCTCCAAGGATTCTCGAGGCCGGTAACTGTGAAATTTTGGCAACTCATAATCTGGAGCCAGTAGCCGTTCAGTTTCAAAATCTCATAGGCGCAAGCTTCCACCCGGAGCTGACTGGAGCAACGTATTTGCACAAGTTATTCATTTCGCTCGTTGAAGAGCACCAAAGCTAGTAATTTAGAGGGACTATGTCAGGTCACTCTAAATGGGCAACAACGAAGCATAAAAAGGCAGCTAATGACTCCAAGAGAGCAAAGCTGTTCGCGAAACTTATCAAGAACATTGAGGTTGCTGCGCGGTTAGGCGGCTCTGACCTTGAAGGAAACCCCACGCTCTACGAGGCCATTTATAAGGCCAAGAAGCTTTCCTTGCCCGGCGACAACATTGATCGGGCGGTCAAGCGCGGCGCAGGCGAATTAGGCGATGGCGTTGAGTACCACAACATTATTTATGAAGGATATGGACCAGCTGGGGTAGCAGTAATGATTGAATGCCTCACGGACAACAGAAACCGCGCAGCGGCAGAGGTCAGGCTTGCGGTTGGTAAAAACTCTGGAAACATGGCCGACCCTGGTTCCGTGAGCTATCAATTTGCACGCAAGGGTGTTATTTCGGTTCCTGGTTCTTACACCGAAGATGAAATCCTTGAAGCCACCATTGAGCATGGGGTTGAAGACCTCCAGCTAATCGGCGACAATTTTTTGCTCACGTGTGATCCAAGCAAGATGACAGAAACCAGAACTGCTCTTCAGCAATCAACCATCGATTACGAATCGGCTGATGTGGAGTTTGTTTCTTCCCTGAAGGTCGACGTGGATGCCGCCAGTGCCAAGAAGGTCATAGACCTTATAGAAGCGCTGGAGGAGCTGGACGACGTCCAAGAGGTATACACCAACATGGAGATTTCAGAAGCCGTAATGGCCGAGCTAGAAGCCATGAGCTAGTGGAGGTAATTCTCGGAGTCGATCCTGGACTCACTCGCTGCGGATACGGGGTAATAAGCGGCAACAAGGCAGTTGATTATGGTCACTTCACCTCTTCACCAACCCAAGATCCGCGAGATCGGGTCGGTTCTATAGCCGACTCTTTGGACAGGATTATTTCCACCCATAAGCCAGTTCTTATTGCCATAGAGCGAGTTTTTGCCCAGGCCAACCTTAGAAGCGTGATGGGGGTCGCTCAGATCTCAGGCGCACTTATGGCTTTGGCCTTCAAGCACGATATACCGCTTGAGTTCTTTACTCCAAGCGAGGTTAAACTTGCGGTGGCCGGACACGGTAGAGCCGACAAGGCGCAGGTATCAGAAATGGTTAAGCGCACACTCAACTTGGAAGAAACCCCCAAACCGGCGGACGTTGCCGATGCACTGGCGGTGGCGATTTGTGCCTCCAAAAGAGCGCAGGGACTGGGCACGAATGCCCAACAGAAGTGGGTCGCAGCAGCCAAGAGTGCCAACCGCAGATTAGGTTAACAACGTGATATCGAGCTTGCGGGGAACCATCAGCCACTTGGGCTCAGACCGTCTTACCTTGGTTGTGTCTGGTGTCGGTTTTTCGATTCAGGTGACCAGTCGTCACTCAGCCAAACTCGCCGTCGGCCAAGAGATCTTGATTCAAACAAAACTCGTTGTCAGAGAGGACGACCTGTCTTTGTTTGGCTTTCAAACCAACCAAGAGGCAGAGTTGTTTGACTTGCTCTGCGGGGTAAATGGGATTGGGCCCAAGCTGGCAATGACCACGCTGTCTGGGCTAACCGGTGAGCTGTTAGTGAATGCCATCAATTCCCAAGACGAAAGCGCGTTCCGTGCGATACCGGGAATTGGGCCAAAGACTGCAAAACTTGTATTGATTACCCTAGGCGGCAAGGTGGGGCTCTCTTCCAGTGTCAGAGTTAATGAAAACGTGCTGCAGGCGATGCTTCAGCTGGGTGGAGATGAACTCGCATCCAGAAAGCTTCTCTCAAGCCTTGACCAGTCACTATCTGAATCTGCGTTACTGAAGCAAGCACTAGCTGAACTTGGCCGTTCTAAGTTGATCTCGTGATCGATTCCGCGCCTGAAGAGCGGGCCCTCGAAGCGGCCTTGAGGCCAAAAGTTCTAGGAGAATTCGTAGGTCAGGACAAGGTTGTCAAGCAGATTTCTCTAGTGATCAAGGCGGCAAAACTAGGGGGAAGAACAGCGGATCACATTTTATTGGCAGGGCCTCCAGGGCTCGGAAAAACCACTCTTGCGATGATCGTTGCTCACGAAGCAGAGCGAACACTCAAGCTAACGAGCGGCCCAGCAATTCAGTCTTCGGGGGATCTAGCATCGATACTCTCCGCTCTCGAGGCGGGCGACGTGCTATTTATCGACGAAATCCACCGAATGTCCAGAAGTGCCGAAGAGATGCTATATCTCGCGATGGAAGATTTCCGGGTCGACGTGATGGTTGGCAAGGGCCCAGGCGCTGCGTCAATTTCTCTTGAAATCGAACCGTTTACCCTCATTGGCGCAACCACTAGAAGTGGAATGCTACCCACTCCTCTTCGAGACCGTTTTGGTTTCACAGCTTTCCTCGAGTATTACGAGGCCCACGAAATAGCCCGAGTTCTAGAAGCTTCATCGCTGAAGCTCGGCATCAACCTGCAGGCCGAGGCGCTTGATTTACTCAGCACCCGATCCAGGGGCACGCCACGCATAGCAAATCGCCTACTGAGGCGAGTGCGGGATTTTGCAAGTGTCAATGAACACAGCGTTATCGACTACGGGATCGCTCTGGATGCAATGGCGCTTTTTGAGGTAGACAAATTAGGCCTAGATCGAGTTGACCGGACTCTTTTGACGATGCTGGCTACTAAATTTAGCGCCAAGCCGGTTGGCCTTTCGACCTTAGCCGTCGCGCTAGGTGAAGAGCCCGAAACCATCGAAGCGGTAATCGAACCCTTCTTGATTCGAGCGGGTTTATTGCAGCGAACACCGCGTGGCAGAGAGATAACAAGTCACGGTTTGGTGCATTTAGGGATTCAGTAGAGCAAGTTTTTCATCTAAGCCCTATAATTTCGGGGTACCAATCGGTTAGGAATACCTTGGATTTAATACTATTAGCGGTTCTTGCCGCCATGATTCTGTTGCTGGTAACTCAGAACAGAAAACGTAAGCGTGACGCAGCGAACTTGGTTCAAACTCTTCAAGTGGGGTCCAACGTCATTCTTCACGCTGGCATCAAGGGCAAGGTCGTCGCCATCGGCGAGGATGACCTGGAGATCGAGACCACGCCCGGCACGAAGCTCAGAGTGCTGAAGCAGGCAGTGCGAGCAATCCAGACTTCTGAGGAGATCTAGCTTTGGCTGAGAACACCACCAGAACAACTGCGAGACGAAAGCTCTCATGGCTCACAGGCATCGCAGTATTTTTCGTCGGGCTCATGATTTGGGGCGTGGCTACCGTCCAGCCTGGAGCATCCTTCGCCCCTGAGTTGGGTCTTGACCTTCAGGGCGGCACACAGATTATTCTTACTCCTACGATTGCCGAAGGTGATCAAGCAAGCTCTGAGCAGCTAACCCAGGCCGTCACGATCATTCGACAGAGAATCGACGGATCCGGTGTTGGAGAAGCTCAGGTTTCAATCCAAGGGAATCAAAACATTGTTGTTGCAATCCCTGGGACTCCAGATCCGACGACTCTTCAGCTGATAAAAGCCAGTGCATTGCTCGAGTTCAGGCCGGTCATTGTTCAGGGCATCTCTTCCCCTGCCGTTGAAGGTGCTCTTCCAGTGGACCTTGAAACCCTCAGTGACGTTACTCTTACAACCCCAATCAACGCTAGCGACACTGCATGGATAACCGAGCGGCTTCAGGCCCAATTTGAAAACTTAGACTGCACTTTGCCCTTTAGGACCCCAGGACAAGTCGATGACCCGACTGTGGGACTTGTGACTTGCGACGAATTGTCACTGTATAAGTACATTCTTGGCCCCGTGGAAGTTCAGGGCGCTAACATTTCCGACGCCAGTGCTGGAACAGTGACAACCCAAACTGGTGCAAGCACCAATACTTGGGCAGTCAACTTGGAATTCAATGGCACGGGCACCGACGCCTTTGGTTTGGTTACCTCAAGGCTGTTTGGACTTCAGAGCCCCGCGAATCAATTTGCCATCACATTGGACGGTCTCGTGATTACCGCTCCATCGACGAACGCAGTCATCACCAACGGTCAAGCACAAATAACGGGATCATTCACTCAAGAATCCGCAACTGTTTTGGCTGATCAGTTGAAGTATGGTGCGCTACCTATTGGCTTTGAAGTTCAGTCTCAGGAGAACATCTCCGCAACTCTTGGTTCAGAGTCTCTTCGTTCGGGACTGCTAGCAGGACTCATCGGTCTTATCTTCGTGATTATCTACATGGCGTTCCAGTACCGAGGTCTCGCCACTGTTGTTCTCGGGTCTCTAATCGTGGCCGCCCTCTTGGTCTATCTAGCAATTGCGTTCCTATCCTGGCGACAGGGCTACAGGCTCTCACTGGCTGGAGTAGCCGGTTTGATCGTGGCAATTGGTATCACTGCCGACTCGTTCATTGTCTACTTTGAACGAATTAGAGATGAGCTTCGAGACGGTCGCAATCTAGAAAGCGCCGTCGAAGCCGGTTGGAAGCGAGCAATTCGCACCATCCTAATCTCAGACGCTGTTAGCTTCACCGCTGCGGTAGTTCTCTACCTGCTAACAAGCTCTTCAGTGCGAGGCTTCGCCTTTACTTTGGGTCTAACCACATTGATCGACCTCTTGGTAGTGACCATGTTTACCCATCCGCTAGTACAGCTATTGGCGAGAAATAAGTTCTTCGCCTCGGGTCACCGATTCTCTGGATTCGATCTTTCGGCCAGAGAGGTTTCCTACAAGGGACGCGGTGAATTCAGGGTGGCTAAGTCACTAGCCGGAGGCAAAGCCCAAAAGTCTTCAAAGGAAGCACAAAAACGACAGACAATTGCTGAGCGAAAAGCTTTGGCGGGTCAGGGAGATCAAGATGAGTAGGGCAAGAGATTTCGGAAACCAGCTTTACTCAGGTGAGCGTAGCTTTGACTTTGTAGCGCGCAGAAAGACCTGGTACATTATCGGTGCTGTCGCCGTTATCTTTGCATTGTTATTACCAGTTGCCCGCGGTGGATTCAACTTTGGTATTGAATTCCGTGGTGGTTCTGAATTCAGGCTAACAAACTCGCAAGAGCTTTCACACCAGCTTGCGGTGGATGTTATTTCAGGAATCGCACCGGGTTCACAGGTGAACGTGACTGATGTGGGACTTGCAGACATTCGAATTCAGACTGAGCAACTCGAGGACGTAGAGTCAGAGCGGGCTCGTGTGGCTCTTGCTGCGGCGTACGGAATAGAAGATGCCGCTGTAGCGTCAAGCTTCATAGGCCCTAACTGGGGTGCTGATGTCACTAACCAGGCCCTGATGGGTCTTGTCGTGTTTCTGATACTGGTGTCTTTATTGATCGCCGTTTACTTCAGAAGCTGGAAAATGTCAGTAGCTGCGGTTCTCGCTCTTGCCCACGACCTGATTCTTACTGCCGGAATTTATGCCGGTGTTGGTTTTGAGGTGACGCCGGCTGCTGTAATTGGATTCCTTACTATTTTGGCTTACTCGCTCTATGACACGGTTGTAGTGTTCGACAAGGTTCGCGAAAATACGCTCGAAGTTGAATACTCGGAAACTCGAACCTTTGGTGAGATGGTGAACCTCGCGGTCAACCAAACCCTGATTCGATCGATCAACACATCAGTTGTCGCTGTTCTACCAGTAGCTTCGATCTTGTTCGTCGGGTCGTTGTTGCTTGGAGCAGGAACCCTTAGGGACATTGCTTTGGCGCTATTTGTTGGAACCATCGTCGGAACTTACTCGTCTATCTTCCTGGCGGCCCCGATTTATGCACATCTGCGCGAATCTGAGCCGACTTTGAAGAAAGCTGCAGACAAAGTAGCCGCAAGCCGCGCGTAGAATTGAATCCATTCAAAAGAGGATGGAAACATGACGGATGCGAAGAGCAGTTCACTTCGTTCTCGTCTGCCTAAAATATTTACGAAGTCTTCGACTTCCTACGGCACCGACTTGGCTTCTCTCATTCGGATAGTCAAGTCAAATCACCCTAAAGCCGACTTGCTAGTAATCGACAAGGCTTTTCAGTACGCCGAGAAGTATCACACCGGCCAGCTTAGAAAAAGTGGCGAAGAGTACATAACACACCCGCTGGCGGTCGGCAGGATCCTTGCTGACCTTGGCTCTGGCCCGGCAACAATAGCTGCTGCGTTACTGCACGACACCGTAGAGGACACTGACTACTCCATAGAGGCCCTCGAGAAGGACTTTGGTCCTGAAGTGGCTCTATTGGTCGATGGAGTTACGAAGCTCGACAAGGTCAAGTTTGGTGACAGCGCGCAGTCGGAAACCATGCGCAAAATGGTAGTCGCCATGAGCAAGGACGTGAGAGTCCTTGTCATTAAGCTCGCGGACAGGCTTCACAATGCAAGAACTTGGGGTTTCGTTAGCCCTGAGTCGGCAAGAAAAAAAGCCCAGGAGACTCTGGAAATCTACGCACCACTAGCTCACCGCTTAGGTATTTCAACGATGAAAGTTGAGCTGGAGGACATTAGCTTTAGTGTGCTTTATCCAAAGGTTTACGAAGAAATTGTCTCCCTCGTTGGCCAAAGAAACCCCCTGAGGTCCGACTACACGCAGAACGTAATAGACGAGATCTCCTTTGAACTTCGAAATGGCAAGGTCAAGTCAAAGATAGACGGGCGTCCTAAGCAGTACTACTCCATCTACCAGAAGATGGTGCTGCGAGGAAGAGAGTTTGACGACATCTACGACCTCGTGGGTGTGCGGGTGATAGTTGCAAGCGTAAAAGATTGCTATGCCGCCCTGGGTGCCATACACGCGCGCTGGTCCCCGTTGCCGGGCAGGTTCAAAGACTACATAGCAATGCCGAAGTTCAATCTCTATCAGTCGTTGCATACGACAGTTGTCGGCCCAGACGGCAGGGCAGTGGAAATACAGATAAGAACTCTAGAGATGCACCAGCGTGCTGAGTTCGGTGTCGCGGCCCACTGGAAGTACAAGGCGCAGTCCGGGAGGAGCGAAAAGGAAGTCGATTTCGCGTGGATGAAGCAACTTTCAGATTGGCAAGAAGAAACGGCAGATCCGGGGGAGTTCCTAGATAATCTTAGATTCGAAATTGGTGCCAAGGAGCTCTATGTCTTCACGCCAAAGGGCAAAGTTGTTGGATTGGCTGCAGGATCGACACCGGTGGACTTCGCCTACGCGGTCCACACGGAAGTTGGTCACAAGACAATCGGTGCAAAAGTCAATAGTCGTCTGGTGCCGCTAGAAAGCAAATTGCAGGCCGGTGATTCCGTGGAAGTTCTAACTTCGCGATCAGAGTCGGCAGGGCCTAGCAAGGATTGGCTGAACTTTGTGGCTTCCCCGGGAGCTCGCGCAAAGATCAAACACTGGTTTGCTCAAGAGCGCAAGGAGATCGCAACCGAGGATGGCAAAGAGGCTCTTGCTCGAGGACTCAGGAGGAAAGGACTTCCTGTTCAATCGCTTATGTCTTCTGATTCGCTCACAAAGCTCGCTGAAGAACATGGCCTGGTCGGAGTTCCAGCCCTATTCAACGCGATAGGCCAAGGTCAGCTAACTGTCGGCACTGTGATTGATCGGCTTAAGCAGCTCGAGGGCCTAGCCCCAGAAGCTATTACCGAGGAATTGCCAATACAGATTCCTAAGTCTCTTCGTCAAAGAAGAAACGAATCTCAGGGAGTGCTGGTCAAGGGGGACCCAGATGTCATGTCGAAGATGGCTAGATGCTGTACTCCGGTTCCCGGTGACGAGATAACTGGATTTATTACCCGTGGCGAAGGAGTTTCAGTCCACCGCACTGACTGTAAAAATGTCCAATCTCTAGCAAAAGAGAGGCTTGTCGAAGTTTCCTGGGCCGATGAGGCCAGGGGAGTGTTCATGGTTCAGATTCAGATTGAGGCACTAGATCGCTCGGGACTGCTTAGCGATGTGACCCGAGTGCTGACCGAGAGCCATGTGAACATCCTGAACGCATCGGTTTCAACCGGTAAGGACAGAGTGGCTATTAGCAAGTTCGTCTTTGAGATGGCTGACCCATCACACCTGGATCACGTTCTAAACCAAGTCCGGAGAGTCGAAGCCGTCTACGACGTGTACCGAGTGAAAAGCAGCTAGGTCTAGTCCACTGCCTGGGACGCAGCTAACAGCCAGGCTTTGCGAGCGGTTATTTGCTCTTCGATTTCTTTCTTCTTCTCAGGCTTTGCTAATTCGAGACTCTTTTCAAGACCCGCAATGGCTTCCTCTAGTTGCGAGACTAAGGAATTCGAGCGTGCTTTTGCAGCGGGGTCGGATCGTCGCCATGCGTCAGCAGCAGCATCAGCAATCTTCTTCTCCGCTTTTCTTAGTGGATCTTCAATTTTCCTGACCTGGTCACGTGGGATGTGCCCGATTTTTTCCCATCGCGCTTGGATATTGGCCAAAGTCTTCTTGGCTGACTCGATATCGTCAAGGTTAAGCGCCTCAATCTCAAGGTTGAGGGCCACTTTTTGCTCAAGATTCGCTTTGTGGCTAATTTCGATCTCGGCGTCCTCGGCCTTCTTAGCAGCAAAAAGGGCATCTCCCGCTGCCCGGAACTCTTTCCACAACGCCTCTTCAGCCTTACCGGCCTTCCCGGCCAGTTTCCATTGATTTTGCAGCTTTTTGTATTGATCCGTTGCGCCGGCGCCCTTTGCCAATAGAGCTTTTGCGCTTTCTACAAGGGATGTTTTTTCGGCTTTAGCTTCCTTGAACGCACCATCCAAGTTAGAGAAAAATGCTCTGCGACCAGCCTCAAACTTCGCGCGGGATTGGGAAAAGCGCTTCCAGATCGGGTCGGTCTTAGCCTTGGTAACCTTAGGACCTTCCTTCTGAAGTTTTTGCCAGCGCTCAAACAGCTCAGTCATCTCAACGGCCGACTTTTTCCAGTTGATCCCACCGAGGTTGGCCACAATGGCTTCTGCTCTGGCGGCAATTTCTTCCTTAGCCACCATTGCAAGCTGATTTGCTGCAGCACGCTCTTCATTAGCCTTTGCACTGGTGGCATCAATAAGCCCAGTCACTGCCTCAACCCGATCACGCAAGTTCTGCACATTTCCGACTGCCTTCGGCTCAATTAGCTCAGCCTTCAGGTGTTCACGGGTGGTTTTCAAGCTTTTTGAATCCGTAATACCGGCGGCGAGGCGCTGCTCCAAGGTTCGAACCTGGGCGTCTAAATCATCAAATTTTCGCGTGAAATAGCTCAGGGCATCCGCTGCGGGAACATTTGGATATTGACCGACGATACGCTCTTGGCCACCGTCTATCAAGTAGACATTGTTAGCCTCATCTACTCGGCCGAATTCGCTGCTTGTCAAGGGTTGCTCCTACTGGTTTTGTCTTACTCTACCGAAACAGAACTTATCAATACTTCATCTAGCGGAGATGAGTCGGAAGAACCGTCAATTGTGCCGGCTTCTGCGATTGCTTTGACAGCGTCTAGCCCGCCTGTAATCGAGCCGAAAATAGTGTAGCCACCGACTGCGTCAGACGGGATGGTCGAATCTTGGTAGACAATAAAAAACTGTGAGCCCATTGAGCTATCGTCACCACCGCGCCGAGCCATTGCCAAAGCACCCTCGGTGTAAAGGTCAGCCTCTGGAGCGTTCTCAATGGGACCCCAGTTGTAGCCAGGACCCCCGGTGCCATCACCACTTGGGTCACCGCATTGAAGAACATAAATACCTGAAGTCACGAGTCGGTGGCAGCGGACACCCTCATAAAAGCCATTCTTGGATAGTGAAACAAAGTTTGCTACTGCCTGTGGGGCCAGGTCTCCGGCGAGTTCAAACGTGAGCTCTTGGCCATTCAGGTTGAGAGACCCGTTCCAGGGTCTGCCCTCGGCAAGGCTCAGATCTGGGACGCCAGTTGGATCGGCATCTGGGGCAGCGGCAGGAGTTTCGACTTGATCGGTTGTCGATGCAAGATCAGCTTCCTGACCTCCTGGCCCAAATGAGAAATACGCGAGCTGTCCAGCGAAGGCCAGCGCAACCGCTGCGGCCGCAACCGCTAAGAACAAGCGGTTATCCCTTTTAGACCTCACAGCTCTCTCGCTAATGAGGTCTTGCTTTGCCTGGTAATTCTCTAACTTGCTGTTTGATTTCATAACTCACCCTTTTATCGCCTCCGTAATTCTAGGTGTTGCTTAGAGTTAGCGTGTGGTTGAAATTCCCCTTGCTGCCAGACTGAGACCAAATTCGCTCGCTGAAGTGATAGGTCAGTCGAGAGCGCTCATTGAAAATGGGCCGCTTGCCAGGCTGATATCTGGCGATCTATCAGGTTCTTGGCCATCCGTGATTCTTTGGGGACCTCCCGGAAGCGGAAAGACCACGATTGCTCGACTTATTGGAAACAATGAAAAAACGCACTTCCTAGAGCTCAGCGCCGTCAGTGCGACGGTTGCGCAGGTCAGAGACCTGATAGACAAAGCCAAAGAGCTCAAAAATCTATACGATCGCCCGACTGTTCTGTTCCTGGATGAAGTGCACCGATTCTCTAAGTCTCAGCAGGATTCTTTATTGAATGCTGTGGAATCGGGAATTATCACGCTGGTTGCTGCTACTACCGAAAATCCTTCATTCAGCGTTATCACCCCATTGATTTCAAGATCAGTGGTGGTCAAGCTTGAACCATTGAAAGACGCGGATGTCTTAGTGATCATGAACCGCGCACTCGAGTCAAACGGCGGCTTACCAAATGCCACCTTCGAAACCGATGCGCTGAAATATCTGGCGAAAATTTCCAGCGGAGATGCCAGACGGGCTCTCACCCTCATGGAGGCGGCAGCCAATGGTTCAGGTAACTCTGTCAGCTTAGAATCCGCCAAGTTGGCAGCGCAGTCGACAATTGTCTATGACCAGGCGGGGGATCAGCACTACGACACCATCAGCGCATTCATCAAATCGGTTCGTGGCTCTGATGCGGACAGTGCAATTCACTATTTGGCAAGAATGATTGCAGGCGGTGAGGATCCAAGATTCATAGCGCGCAGACTAATGATTCTTGCGAGCGAAGATGTTGGCTTGGCAGACCCACATGCACTTGTGCTAGCAGAAGCAACGGCCGGGACGGTTGAACGCATTGGAATGCCAGAGGGCAGAATCCCCTTGGCCCAACTAACGATTTACTTGGCACTAGCCCCAAAGTCAAATCGTGCCTACCAGGCCATAAACATGGCGATGGCCTCAGTCGAAGCGGCCAGCACTAAGCCGGTACCTGCAGCACTTAGGTCAACCGGAGCCGTGGGCTACAAGTACCCACACGATGACCCAAGGGGAGTTCTACCGCAAACATATCGAGACGGCGACGAAATTTTTTATCACCCTTCCGAGCACGGGTTTGAAGCTGAATTGGCCAAACGAGTCGAACTGATTAGAAAAATCCTTGCCAGATAGTGACACTTGAGCGTTCGCTCTGGTAGTATTTCGTGGTTATCTGGATTCAGCGGCTGTAATCCGGACACTAAGAAATATCCAATCTAAAGTTTGATTTGAAAGGTACCTTTTTGTCGAAGGCAACTAGATCCCGCAGCAAGACCCGCCTATCGCGTGCCCTGGGCATCGCATTGACGCCAAAAGCTGCAAAGTACATGGAAAAGCGACCTTATGGTCCAGGTCAGCACGGTCGCACCAAGCGCAAGACTGACTCTGACTACTCAGTTCGTCTCCGCGAGAAGCAGCGCTTACGTGCTCAGTACGGAATTCGCGAGGCACAGCTTCGCAACACCTTTAAGGAAGCCAAGCGGACTGCTGGCCTAACAGGTGAGAACCTGGTTGAGCTATTAGAGATGCGTCTTGACGCTCTAGTTCTGCGCTCAGGCATGGCCCGAACAATTGCCCAGTCACGCCAGATGGTTGTTCATCGTCACATCCTTGTGGATGGCGAACGAGTCGATCGTCCTTCCTTCCGTGTAAAGCCAGGGCAGATGATTCACGTTCATGACAAGTCAGAGCGAACCGAACCTTTCCAGGTTGCGGCGGCAGGGGGTAACTCCGATGTGCTTGCAAAGACCCCCGAGTATCTCGCAGTCGATCTAGACAAGCTACAGGTGACGCTTCTTCGTCGTCCAAAGCGCGAAGAGGTTCCTGTGACTTGTGAAGTACAGCTTGTAGTTGAGTTCTACGCAGCTAGGTAGTTAGGCACATGACAGGCGGCGAAATAGCAGTGGTCATTCTGGCCGCTAGCGCCGGGCTGTTGGTGATTCTGCTGGGATTCCCTCTAGTCAAGCTCGGCAAGCTACTGGATCAAACAGCTGCGACGGTCACCACCTTCAATGCTGAATTCGAGCCTATTCTTGCGGAAGCTAAAACGACGCTTGCCGAGGCAAACAAGCAGCTAAAGCGCGTTGACAACATAACCAAAGACGTGGAACAGGTCACGACTAACATAAGCTCACTGGTTGCAGTGTTCACCGCTTCGGTCGGTGGACCGTTGACAAAGTTATTTGGCGTCGTTCAGGGCGTAGCTAAAGTGTTCGGCAAACGGAGGTAGTCATGTCAAAACTAGGTTGGTTCATAGCAGGCATTGGAATGGGCGCACTAGCGCTGCAGCAGCTTCGGGATAACCCAAAGACTCAGGGTGCCGTGGATGAAATACGCATGGCGGCAAAGGATTTCTCGGACTCGATAGCAGCAGGCTACCAAGAGCGCGAAGCTGAACTGAAAAAATCAGCTAAACCTAAGAAGTAGCAAGTGAAGACTGCCGAAATTAGGCGTCGGTGGCTGTCCTACTTTGAGAGTAAAGGGCACACGATTGTCCCTAGCGCTCCGCTCATAAGCCACGACCCAACACTCATGTTCGTCGTAGCAGGAATGGTGCCGTTCATTCCATATATGACGGGGGTTATGCCGCCACCCTATAAGCGGGCAACCTCGGTTCAAAAGTGCGTCAGAACACTTGACATCGATGAAGTGGGTAAGACGACCCGCCACGGCACTTTTTTCCAGATGAACGGAAACTTTAGTTTTGGTGACTATTTCAAAAAAGAGGCCATTACGTATGCCTGGGAATTATTGACGTCGTCTGTTGAGGCCGGCGGCTATGGATTTCTCCCAGAGAAACTTTGGGTAACGGTCTATGAGCACGATGAAGAGTCTATTCAGCTGTGGTTAGACAATACCGATGTCCCTATAGAGCGCATTCAAAAGCGCGGAATGGCGGATAACTATTGGTCAACGGGTCAAAGAGGACCGGCGGGGCCGTGCTCGGAAATATATTTTGATCGTGGACCCGATTATGGGGTTGAGGGTGGCCCGGCTGCGGACGAAGATCGCTACATTGAAATCTGGAATCTTGTCTTCATGCAGTATGAGCGCGCGGACGGTGGCACCAAGGATCACTTCGAGATCATAGGTGACTTACCCGAGAGGAACATTGACACCGGCATGGGGCTGGAGCGGGTCGCATTCTTGCTCCAGGAAGTCGAAAACATCTACGAAATTGACCAGATACGGCCACTGATAGACTTGGCAAGTCAATTGAGCGGCAAGAAATACGGGGGCGCTGAAGTTGACGATGTCCGGATGCGGGTGATCGCCGATCACATTCGCTCTTCACTAATGCTGATGTCCGATGGTGTTACCGCGTCGAACGAAGGACGCGGTTATGTCCTTCGCAGGCTTTTGCGCAGGTCCATAAGGGCCCTTAGGCTTCTGGGCGTTACCGAGAGCAGTTTCGAAAGGCTGTTTACAGTTAGCAAAGATGCCATGGTTGAGGCGTATCCAGAGCTAGAGGAAAACTTCCCTCGGATTCTTAGAAGCGCACTTTCAGAGGAGACAGGATTTGCCAGAACTCTCGAGACTGGAACCTTGGTTCTTGAGCAGGCAATTGCGGCGGCAAATGGAATTCTGTCTGGAGCCACGGCGTTCGAGTTGCACGACACCTATGGGTTCCCAATCGATCTAACGGTCGAAATCGCAGCAGAGTCTGGCCTTGAAGTAAATCGAGAAGGTTTTATTGAGCTGATGGATCAACAGAAACAGCGGGCCAAGCAGGACGCCAAAGACAAGAAAATGGGCGGAGGGTCACTCCAGGTTTATAGCGAAGTTCGCTCCCAGGGCGAAACACTATTTACCGGCTACGACTCTCTAGAGGGCACCGCAACAATTATTGGTCTTGTTAGGGACGGCGTATCCGTCAAAACCTTGAGCCAAGGACAAATCGGGGAAGTGTTTCTGAACTCGACATCCCTGTATGGGGAATCAGGTGGACAGGCAGCTGACGCCGGAACCATAACTGGAGATGGCTTTACGCTCGATGTTTTAGATGTCCAAAAACCCGTCAAGGGGCTATTCGCTCACAGGGTAAAGGTCTCTTTCGGTGAGGTTGCAGTCAATTCGGCAGCCACCACCATTGTGGACGCGCATTGGCGACTTGGGGCCTGCCAGTCGCACAGCGCCACGCATGTCGTCCACGCTGCAATCAGGCAAGTGTTGGGCTCTCAGGCTTTACAATCGGGTTCGTATAATCGCCCGGGTTACATGAGATTGGACTTCGCATGGGGTGAGAGCCTAAGCGAGGCAACCAAAAGCGAAATTGAAGAGGTGTCAAACCTCGCAATTAGATCAGATTTGTCAGTTACAGCAAGTTTTATGACCGTGGTGGAGGCCAAGAATTTTGGGGCTATAGCCCTATTTGGAGAAACCTATGACGAGCAGGTCAGGGTGGTTCAAGTTGGCGGACCGTGGTCACGAGAACTCTGTGGTGGCACCCACGTCTCCAGAACTGCCCAAATTGGCTTGGTGAGCCTCGTATCAGAGGCGTCTGTGGGCTCTGGTTCAAGACGCATAGAAGCACTGGTTGGCATGGAGGCGCTTTCTTCTTTACAAGCTGAACGTGATCTAGTTAAGAGACTTGCACTTCAACTGAAGGCACCTGCCAGTGAGGTTGAATCTCGCGTCTCCGAGTCCCTGGCGGAACTCAAGGCTTCCAGCAAGATTGTTTCTGACATGGAATTGGCGAAGCTTCAAACTCAAATACCTACTCTTGCGAGAGCTGCGACATCGGTAAACGGAATTGACCTTTTGGCCTTAGAGGTTGACACCTCAGATTCGGATCAGCTTCGCGCCTTGGCTATTGGGCTCAAGGAGCACCTTGGAGCTGCCTCTATCGTGATCTTGGGCAGCAAATCAAGCGGCTCTGGCGTGGTGATAGTCGTTGCGGGCGCCGCAGCGGTTGCTAAAGGCTGCAATGCCGGTGAGCTAGTTTCAGTTGCTTCGAAGGTGCTAGGCGGCGGCGGCGGCGGAAAGCCAGAGCTCGCCCAGGGCGGCGGCACGAACATTGACAAGCTTTCCGAGGCAATCGCGGCGGCAGCTGCACTCGTGTGATGAGAAAAATTGGCGTCGACGTGGGTCTCGCTCGAATTGGAGTCGCCCTCTCGGTTAACTCGCTTGCAATTCCACATTCCGTTATCAGTCAAAGTGACAATGCAATCGCGGAAATTGTCGCTATCTACCACGAAAAAGACGCCGAATGTATCTACGTGGGGCTCCCGCTCTCTCTTAGGGGTGGCCATACTGCCAGCACAAAAATGGCAATTGATTTCGCCAAACTTATCGCCGCGCAGGGCCTTCCTGTGAGACTTGTTGACGAAAGGCTCACCTCGAAAGCAGCTCAACAATCTCTTCGGCAAGCCGGCAAGAATGCAAAACAGCAAAAGGCAATTATTGATGCCTCGGCGGCTTGTCTTATATTGGAGTTTGCTCTTGCTTCGGAGAAGCCCGGGGAGTTGGCCGGAAGAGGATTGGATAATTTGGATGACTGATGGTTTGGAGCCGGTGCCGCCAAGGAAGAGCTCAAAGCGCTCCTGGTTCGCCGCGATTATTTCGATTGTTGTAGTCGGCACGATAGTCGGCGGCGGTTTATTTGTCGCAAGCTCCAGTGTTCAAGACTTTGTGTCTCGCTTCCAAGTAGAAGATTACGACGGTCAAGCAGGGCCCGACACTGTGCTAATAATTTCTCCAGGGGACACAGGCGAAGTAGTAGCTAGAAAAATGGTTGAGGCCGACATCATCAAGAGCTTCGATGCAATTTATCGAGACATGCTAAACGTTGATTTGGTGATTTTCCCGGGTAGCTATGAGTTTCCGACCAAGCTTTCTGGCTCGGCCGCATTAGAAATTTTGATGTCAGGATCTAATCGACTCCTTGTTTTAACCACCATTCCAGAGGGCCTGAGCGTCGCGCAAATCCTTCCAAGGTTGTCGGAGGACTTGGGTATTTCAATATCTGATCTAGAAGAGGGAATTGCAAACCAGATCTCCAGGATTCCGTCTAATGCCCCCAGCATCGAGGGCTTTTTGTTTCCAGCAACCTACAGCTTTGACCCAAACCCAGAAGCGGACGAAGTCATCAAAGCAATGGTCGACCGCATGGAGCAAGAGTTATTGAAATACGAGATTCCACTTGCCGACTCACTTCCCACGTTGACTTTGGCTTCCATGGTCGCGAGCGAGGGCAGGTTCGAGGAGGACTTGTACAAGATCTCCCGCGTGTTTCTGAACAGACTGGACATCGGCATGGCGCTTCAGTCAGATCAAACTGTGAAGTATCGATACGAGGGAAGCCTCGACTCTTTCCAGGAAGGGCTGAAGGACACCGAATCACTTTTTAATACATTCAGCCATCGTGGACTACCAATTGGACCGATAACGAATCCCGGGGGTTTAGCCATCGACGCTGCGCTTCGTCCTGCGGACGGCGCCTGGCTGTACTTCGTTGCGATAAACCTTGACACTGGTGAAACCGTCTTCTCCGAGACATTACGTGAACATGAAATTGCCGCCGAAATCTACCGGCAGTGGCTTAGGGACAGCCCCGATTATGACTAAGCACTACGCGGTGCTTGGATCTCCGATTCTTCACTCAAAGTCACCGTTGATACATAGCGCCATCTTCAATCACCTTAGTACCGACGCCGACTACAAATCTCATGACGTAGTCGACCTAGCAAGTTTTTTGAAAAGTAAGCATGGACTGTCTGGGCTAAGCCTGACGATGCCGCTAAAGGATCAGGCCTTCGCAGTTGCAAATGAGCTTGATTTTTGGGCGCAGCGCACGGAGTCAGTCAATACTTTGAAAAAAACTGAGTCCGGATGGGCCGGTTACAACACCGACGTCTTCGGACTGCGCCAGGCTACCAATGACTTGACCTTTCAATCCGTTGCAGTTCTTGGAACCGGTGCGACCGCCAGATCAGCCTTAGCGGCATTCCAGGGTTCGAAATTGATGCTTTGGGGTCGTGACCAAGATGCAGCAAAAAAGCTTGCAGACAGATTTGACGCATCTAAGAAAGACCTTGAGAACGCTCTTTCAGCGGACCTAGTTGTTAGCACTATCCCGGGTCAGGCGTTGTCTGGACTTATTCCCCATGGCACCGATTACCCGGGTGTGCTAATCAGCGCCGATTACGGAATCGATGCCCACCTAGCCGGTGCGTCCTTTGAGAAAGCCATGTCCGGCCTTCAAATGCTTATTTGGCAAGCAGTCGGCCAGCAAAGAATTTTCACTGGACTTGACCCAAACGCTCCGCTACGAGATGAAGAGATTTTGATAGAAGCCATCAAGCGAGCACTAGACATGGCAAAATAGGAAGATGCTTAGATGGATAACTGCCGGTGAATCACATGGCCCGGAATTAATTGGGGTCATTGAGGGCCTCCCCGCTGGTGTGCCAATTCTGGACGAGGACCTCCAGCAGGCTCTGGCCAGAAGAAGGCTCGGCTACGGCCGCGGAGCACGAATGAAATTCGAACAGGATCTCATCTCGCTGTCTAGCGGAATCAGATTCGGCCTGTCACAGGGTGGACCAATAGCAATTCGGATAGCTAACACCGAATGGCCGAAGTGGGAAACCGTAATGAGCGCGGCACCAGTGGATGCTGACAAGCTAAGTGGAGCCCGTGCTGCACCCTTGACACGTCCACGTCCCGGGCATGCAGATTTCACCGGGATGCAAAAATATGGCTTTGATGAGGCCAGGCCGGTTCTTGAAAGAGCGAGCGCCCGTGAAACCGCAACTCGTGTCGCACTAGGGGCAATAGCTCAGAAGTTTTTGTCGGAACTGGGCATCGAACTTGTTACTCACACCGTTGCAATCGGCTCTGCGATTTCTAAGGCCGAGACACTTCCTGGTCCAAGGGATCTCGCTTATCTAGATGCTGACCCGGTCAGGTGCTTCGACAAGACAGACTCCGACGCAATGGTCGCCGAAATTGACGACTGTCATTCAACTGGCGACACTGTTGGCGGAGTTTGTGAAACCCTTGTTTATGGTTGCCCTCCAGGACTTGGAAGCTATGTCCACTCGGATAGAAGATTAGATTCTCAGTTAGCCGGGGCGGTAATGGGTATACAGGCCATGAAATCCGTAGAAATTGGCGACGGACTCGAAACTACGAGACGTCGCGGTAGCGTTGCGCACGATGAAATCGTGAACAGCGATCAGGGTGTTCAGCGCCTAACGGATCGAGCTGGAGGCATCGAGGGGGGCATGACCAACGGCGAGATAGTTCGTGTTAGAGCCGGAATGAAGCCAATTAGCACTGTCCCAAGGGCGCTGCAGACAATCGACACGGGCACAGGTGAATCAACCACCGCTCACCACCAGCGCAGCGATGTTTGTGCCGTTCCTGCATCTGGGGTAGTTGTAGAGGCGATGGTCGCATTGGTTATTGCTAATGCCGTACTGGAAAAGTTCGGTGGCGACTCAGTCCAAGAGGTTCTCCGCAACATGAACTCTTACCTCGAAAGCATCCCAGCGGCGTTGCAATCGAGGATTGTCAGACAATAGTGATGGGCTCAATCGTACTGGTAGGCCCTATGGGCGCTGGTAAGACGACGCTTGGCAAGAGACTCGCCAAAGTTCTGGACCTACCATTTGTAGACACAGACAAGATGGTTACTGCCGACCATGGCTCAATCAAGAATCTCTTTGCGGTAAAGGGAGAGGCTTATTTTCGAGAACTTGAGTCAGCAGCACTGGTTAGAGCGCTGGATGGTAAAGGCGTCGTCGCAACTGGAGGCGGAATAGTCTTGTCTCAAGAAAACAGAGCGCTGCTTAGCCAAAATGCGACAATCTTCCTGGACACAAACATGGAATTTGTTCTTCGATCGCTTAACGTCTCCAAGCGTCCACTGCTAAAAGACAACCCTGAAAGCTGGGAGCAGATTTACCATGACCGACTTGAGCTCTACAAAGAAGTCTCAATCGCTGTCGTAAATACCGCAAACAACTCCGTTGGTACCATCATGAAAAACTTAGAGTCAGAGGTCAGAAAATATGTCTAACATCTTGATCGGACGAGCCTTGCTCAATGAGATTCCCACAACTCTCAGCGGAGTTAGAAAAGTGCTAATCGTCTATCCGCAACCCCTCGCAACGACTGCTGAAGCGTTGTCAGAAAACCTCAAGGATTCCGGGTTCGAGGTTCTTCTAGCTGAGGTCCCCGCGGCAGAGGACGCAAAGCGAGTAGAGGTAGCAGCATTTTGCTGGCAGATCATGGGGAAGTCTGATTTCAACCGCAACGATGCCGTCATTGGCCTTGGCGGGGGCTCCACTACTGATTTAGCTGGTTTTGTTGCAGCAACTTGGCTAAGGGGAGTCCGATCAGTGCTAATACCCACCACTTTACTTGGCATGGTCGATGCCGCAATAGGCGGAAAGACTGGGATTAATACCGCTGAGGGCAAGAATTTAGTGGGAGCTTTCCACTCACCACACAGCGTTGTTATAGACCTTGACACGCTTCATTCCTTGGCTAGAAATGAGCTCTTGGCTGGAATGGCCGAAGTCGTGAAATACGGCTTTATTGCAGACCCATGGATTCTAAACACTTTGGAAAATGACGCGGCTGCCACTGATCCGGCATCAAGTGTCTTCGAAGAGCTGATTAGACGCTCGGTAGCAATAAAGGAAGATGTGACATCTCGCGATTTCAATGAAACAGGAGAGCGCGAGTTTCTGAACTATGGGCACACATTAGGTCACGCAATCGAGCATGCCGAAAGATATAAGTGGCGACACGGTGCAGCAATTTCGATTGGCATGGTTTTCGCCGCAGAGCTATCAATGCTTTCGGGGAAGCTATCCGAGGCCGATGTAATTAGGCACCGCAGTGTGTTTGAAGCGCTTGGCCTTCCAACTTCTTATCGCGCAGACCGCTGGCCACAACTTTTGGACACCATGCAAAAGGACAAGAAGGCAAGAGCCGGCTCTCTGAGATTTGTAGTCCTTGACAAAATTGGCAAGCCCACCATGCTAAACGCCCCCACGCCCGAACTTGTCTTCACGGCTTTTCAAGCAATAGTTGAATAGGGTTTAGGTCATGTCGGTAATTTATGTTCTAAATGGACCAAACCTAAATCTCCTTGGCTCCAGGGAGCCAGAGATTTACGGAACCTTTAGTCTGGGCGACCTTGAGACTTCTTTGCAGAACTGGGCGCTATCCAAGGATCACACCATCAAGGTGCTCCAGACCAACAGCGAGGAGGAGCTCATAGGTTGGATCCACGCGGCTATCGAGGAAAAATCTTCGGTTGTTATAAACCCTGCGGCCTTTACCCACTACAGCTACGCGCTCAGGGATGCCTGTGCAGCTCTTAATGGAACTGGGCTGTCCCTTATAGAAGTTCACATCACAAATCCACACGCGCGCGAGACTTTCAGGCACAACAGTGTCATCTCTGGGGTCGCCACGGGCGTCATAGCGGGGTTTGGTGTCGATAGTTACCTACTGGCTTTAGAACAACTAACCCGCCGCTAGAATTTGCAGGGCGCTAAGGAGAAAACAATGGCCAGCTCAAACGACTTAAAAAACGGCATGGTTCTGAAAATTGAAGGGCAGCTGTGGGCTGTCATCGAATTCCAGCACGTAAAGCCAGGCAAGGGCCCTGCCTTCGTGAGAACAAAACTCAGAAGCGTTATCTCTGGAAAAGTCGTTGACAAGACCTTCAACGCGGGAGCGAAGATTGAAACCGCAAACGTTGACAGACGCGACATGCAGTACCTGTACAACGATGGTTCCGGCTACGTCTTCATGGATACCTCTGATTTCGATCAGTTATCAGTGCCAGCTGAGGTAGTCGGCGACGTGGCTAACTTCCTTCTGGAAAACCAGAACGCCACGGTGGCTCTTCATGAGGGCTCCGCACTTTACGTAGAGCTTCCACCATCGGTAGTGCTAGAAATTACATACACGGAGCCCGGCCTGCAGGGTGATCGCTCCACCGGCGGCTCGAAGCCAGCTACTTTGGAGACGGGATACCAAATCCAAGTACCGTTATTTATTGAGAACAACACCAGGGTAAAAGTCGACACCAGAACCGGTGACTACCTAGGACGCGTGAGCGACTAGTTGAGCTCTCGAAGCAAGTCTCGCAAACGGGCACTTGATGCACTTTATGCCTCAGAAATTAGAAACAGTGACGCCACCGAGCTTTTGCAGGACACGGCGGCAGGCGTGGCTGATAGACAGAATCAGGCAGCGATTTTTGACTATGCCGAGGCAATTGTGATCGGCGTAACTCGAAACTTGGCCCAGATCGACAACGACCTACGACAGATTTCAGACGGCTGGTCGCTCGAAAGAATGCCTAACATCGATCGTTCCATCCTGCGTCTCGGAGTGTGGGAGATACTTTTTAATGAGGATGTTCCCAACGAAGTTGCAATCGCAGAAGCTGTGACACTAGCTAGTGAATATTCCACCGACGATTCACCGAAATTTGTAAATGGAGTATTGGCTCGACTTGCGAAGGGGACACAGGCTCTTTGAGGCTGTTATAATTCAGAAAAAGTTGTCCTTTAAAATCGTCCTGCGAGGCGAAGAAGGAGTAGAAATTGTCACAACGCGCGGTCCTAGATGGACCAGACATTCTCAGAGCGCTGAGGCGCATCTCCCACGAAATTCTAGAGGCCAATGAGGGCCCGGAAAACCTGGTGATTTTAGGTATTCCAACTCGGGGCGTTGAGTTAGCCAAGCGGATTGTTGAAATTCTAGAAGCCATCGAGCCAAACCAAAGCATAGAGTTCGGGATACTGGACATAACCATGTATCGGGACGATTTGGTAAATGCCGAACGCGAGATTCTAGAAACCAGGCTTCCAATTTCTGGCATTGACAACAAAGTTGTGGTGTTAGTTGATGACGTTCTATTTTCGGGCAGAACCGTTAGGGCGGCACTTGATGCGTTGACTGGCTATGGCAGACCTAAGCAAGTAAAGCTTGCAGTCCTTGTTGATCGAGGTCACAGAGAATTGCCAATACGACCCGATTTTGTCGGGAAAAATCTCCCCACATCCGTTGCGGAACGAGTTTCGGTTCAACTGCTGGGCAGTGACGGCATCGATCAGGTTGTGATCTCGGGATGAAGCATCTAATTTCGATACGGGATCTCACTAGGGATTCAGCCGTGGCTCTTCTCGACAGTGCCCAACAGCTAAGTCAAGTAAACCAGAGAACAGTCAAGAGCTTGCCTGCACTCCGGGGTAAGACAGTAGTGAATTTGTTCTATGAAAACTCAACTAGAACCAGAATTAGCTTTGAAATTGCTGCGAAGCGACTAAGTGCAGATGTAATCAACTTTGACGCGCAGGCCTCGAGCGCGTCGAAGGGTGAGTCACTGAAAGATACAGCGCAGACCTTAGAAGCCCTCGGTGCTGCTGCCATAATCGTGAGGCACCCAATGTCAGGCGCTGCCCATGCGCTTGCCAATAGGGGTTGGGTTTCCGCGAGCATTATTAATGCTGGCGATGGAAGGCATGAACACCCCACCCAGGCCCTATTGGACGCATTGACAATCAGGCAGTTGAAGCTATCGGGTAGTGACCTTACTGGCGTCAAGGTTTTGATTGTCGGAGACTTGGAACACTCCAGGGTCGCCAGAAGCAATATACTTTTGCTCTCGCTTTTGGGGGCAGCGGTCAGCGTTGCTGGTCCCGCTGAGCTCGTTCCAGAGGGAATCGCGGCTATGGGCGCAAAGGTTTACAAAAGCTTTGATGAAGCACTCGCAGAACAACCAGATGTGGTGATGATGCTAAGAGTGCAACTGGAACGCATGTTGAAAAACGAGGCCTTTACCACCAGGGATTACGTAAAGAATTGGTCGCTGGACCAGACACGCTTGGGGCAGCTCGGCAAAGAAACGGTAATTATGCATCCCGGCCCAATTAACCGTGGCCTAGAGATCTCGAATCAGGCTGCTAATGACCCTCGATCTGCAGTGCTTAGGCAAGTTGAGAATGGCTTGGCAGTCAGGATGGCGGTCCTGCATCGAGTTTTGTCTGGAGAGGTGACCAATTGATAATTCTAAAAAACCTGACCCTGTCCGATGGCTCTGTCCAAGACATAAGGATAGATGCGGGCCAAATAGTTGAGATTGGTCGGATTGCAGACTCCGGAACCGACTGCACAGATCTAATTGGTTTAGCCGGCTTTGTCGACCCACACACTCACCTTAGAGAACCGGGTTTCGAGGCTAGCGAGACCGTTTTGTCCGGTTCTAGGGCCGCGGCTGCCGGCGGCTATACGGCTATCTGCGCAATGGCAAACACAGAACCAGTTGCGGACAATTCGCTGGTAATTGAGCGTGTGTACGACTTGGGCATGGAGGCTGGACTGTGCTTCGTGCAACCCATCGGAGCTGTTACCAAGGGTCTCAAGGGGCTGGAACTCGCAAATATTCAAGACATGTCCAGTTCGCGAGCGAAGGTAGCCATGTTTAGCGACGACGGCATGTGCGTCCATGATGAAAACCTCATGAGGCAGGCCCTTGTCGAGGTAAAGAAATTTGGCGGTGTAGTAGCTCAGCACGCGCAGGACCCAAGTCTGACTGTCGGAGCGCAAATGAACCAGGGCGCAGTTGCAACGGAACTGGGTCTAACTGGGTGGCCGGCAATAGCGGAAGAGCAGATAATCGCGAGGGATGCTCAATTAGCTCAAGAAACTGGAGCCAGGCTGCATATTTGTCACCTGACCACCGGAGGAGGAGTCGAGGTTGTTAGATGGGCAAAAGCCAAGGGTATACAAATAACCGCAGAAGTCACTCCACATCATCTTTTACTGACAGAAGATTTGGTTCGATCCTACGATCCGGTTTACAAAGTGAATCCTCCACTAAGAACTGCTGATGACAATAAAGCTCTGTTGGCTGGGCTTATGGACGGAACAATAGACATGTTAGGAACCGACCATGCCCCCCACTCAGGTGAAAAGAAGGACTGCGAATGGGAGAACGCGGCATTTGGAATGCTCGGCCTAGAATCGGCCGCGAGCATCCTGCACCAAGTTCTAATTCAATCTGGAGCAGGCGACTGGAAGCTCTTCGAGGAGATCATCAGCAAGCGTCCAGCCAAATTGGCCGGCCTCGATAATCATGGCCTTATCAAAGTTGGCGTCCAGGCGAACATCACTGTATTCAATCCTCATGAAAGAATAGGGGTGGCCGAAATGAACCAATCCAAGTCAAGCAACAACCCATACTTGGGGCTCGAATTCGTTGGACGAGTGCAGCACACCATTTACCAAGGCCAATTCACGATGATCGACCAATCAGTAAGGGACCAGAAATGACGCGAGAACTTATCGGAGGACTTGCCCTTCTAATCGTCCCGACAATCGCCATTCTTATTCTCGTTAGAATTCGATTCACGCGACGATCTCAAGAAAGAATTCTGTACGATTTGCCGGCCTTTTCTGCCGAAAACGATTTGGGAGAGGTTCTCTACGTGAGCACCGTGTTTTCATCTGATCTTCTTGCAAAAGTGTGGGCCCAAGGGCTTGGTAATAGGGGAAACGCACGACTCTGGCTCGGCAAGAGTGGAATTGGGCTGTCCCGAAATGGGGAAGTGGACTTCACGATTCCCGTCTCCTCAATCGAGTCACTAAGCGAAGTGAACGCAACGATAGATAGAGGAGTGGAGGCTAAAGGTCTAATTAGCATTACCTGGCGCCACAACAACGTCGGTCTTGTCACAAACCTTCGATTCCGAGACAAACAGAGACATAAGGAGATTAAGAAGGCCTTGATCGAGACATTGGGAGTTAGTTTTGCATAAAGCACATCTGGTACTGGAAGACGGATCCATATTCGATGGCGAGCGCTATGGCGTAGCGGGTGTAAGCGTTGGAGAGTTAGTCTTCGCAACTGGAATGACCGGCTACCAGGAGACCCTGACGGATCCTTCTTATGCCGGACAAATTGTTATGCAAACATTTCCGCACATCGGGATTGTGGGTACCAATGTCACAGATGCCGAGTCCAGCAAAATCTGGGTTGCGGGTTACATTGTTCGGGAACCATCACGAATAGCTAGTAACCATCGCTCCGAAAAAACCCTCGATCAGGACCTGATAGAAAACAACATTGTTGGTATTTCGAACGTTGACACTCGAGCGATAACCCTCCATGTTCGCAGTCTTGGTGCGATGCGAGCTGGCATTTTCTCCAGTGAACAACAAATGTCCACGGATGAAATGCTCGCACTAGTGCGCGCCGCCCCCGAAATGAAAGGCCAGAGCCTTTCTGGTCAAGTCTCGACTTCGATAAGTTACTTGATTCCTAGCCAAGGCAAAACTGTTGGCAAGGTAGCCGTACTTGATTTGGGCATAAAGAAATCGACCCTGGAGCACCTGGCAATGCGTGGCTTGGAGATAGAAGTGTTCCCTGCTGACATTAGCGCTGCTGAAATCATGGCGTCATCACCAGATGGATTCTTTTTCTCCAATGGCCCAGGTGACCCGGAAGCCAGCGGCAATCAGGTCTCAATGCTGCGCGAACTTCTTGGCACGAAAAAACCATTTTTTGGAATATGCTTCGGAAATCAATTACTTGGACGGGCGCTGGGTTTTGACACATACAAGCTCAAATTTGGCCACCGAGGCATAAATCAGCCGGTAATCAACAAAGAGACGGGACGAGTCGAGGTAACGGCACACAACCACGGCTTTGCAGTGAGATTGGAATCCGATAGCGCCGAGTCACCGCTTGGGTTCGGGCAAGTGAAAGTTTCACATCGTGGCCTCAATGATCAGGTCGTAGAGGGACTTGAGTGCGTCGATATTCCAGCGTTCTCTGTCCAGTACCACCCTGAGGCAGCAGCTGGGCCGCACGACAGCCATTATTTGTTCGACAAGTTTCTAGACGCAATCAAGGAGTCCAAGTAATGCCAAAGCGACAAGACATTCGATCTGTCCTAGTGATTGGATCAGGCCCAATCGTGATCGGGCAAGCCTGTGAGTTTGACTACTCAGGAACTCAAGCCTGCAGGGTTCTTCAAGAAGAAGGCATCCGCGTGATTCTAGTAAATTCCAACCCAGCCACCATCATGACTGACCCTGACTTTGCAGATGCAACCTACATCGAACCAATAACTCCAGAGGTGATTGAGGCAATTATCGAAAAGGAGCGTCCGGACGCCATACTCCCGACACTCGGTGGCCAGACGGCCCTGAATGCAGCGATGGCTTTGTTCGAACGTGGTTCGCTTGAAAAGTACGGGGTTGAACTTATTGGGGCAAACGTAGCGGCAATTAGGGCGGGGGAAGATCGAGTCGAATTCAAGCAAGTTGTCTTGAACGCTGGAGCAGACGTAGCCATTTCCGCAGTTGCGCACAACATGGAAGAAGTGCTTGCGATAGCAAGCGACATTGGCTATCCGTTGGTTGTTCGCCCTTCTTTCACAATGGGGGGATTGGGATCAGGCTTTGCCTACAATGAAAAGGACCTCATACGAATAGCCGGTGCTGGCCTTCAGGCGTCTCCTACTACCGAAGTTCTAATCGAGGAGTCAATAACCGGCTGGAAAGAGTATGAGCTGGAGCTCATGCGCGATAAAAATGACAACAGCGTTGTGGTTTGCTCAATTGAAAACTTTGACCCGGTCGGAGTGCACACCGGTGACTCAATAACTGTCGCTCCGGCAATGACATTGACCGACAGGGAGTACCAAAATCTTCGTGACATCGCGATTCGCATCATTCGAGATGTTGGCGTCGATACTGGTGGCTGCAATATCCAATTCGCGGTCGATCCAAAGGACGGCCGCGTAATTGTCATAGAGATGAACCCAAGGGTCAGTCGGTCCTCTGCACTTGCATCTAAGGCGACCGGATTCCCCATTGCGAAAATTGCGGCAAAGCTAGCAATTGGTTATACCCTCGACGAGATTCCGAACGACATCACTATGGTCACGCCTGCTTCCTTCGAACCGAGCCTTGATTACATAGTGGTCAAAGTGCCCCGCTTCGCATTTGAGAAGTTCCCGGCAGCAGACCCGACTCTCACTACGACCATGAAGAGCGTTGGCGAAGCAATGGCAATTGGGCGCACTTTCTCGCAAGCGCTGCAAAAGGCTCTCCGGTCTCTAGAAAAGCGCGGCAGTTCATTTCACTTTCCCACCTTAAGTCAAGACCCAGCCGAACTTTTGGTTGCGATGAGTACTCCAACCGAAAGTCGAATTGGGCAAGTCCAGCAAGCCTTGTGGTTTGGTGCCAGTGCCGACGAAGTCTTTGAGGCAACCAAAATCGATCCATGGTTTGTTGACCAGATCGTTCTGATAAACGAAACAGCAAGGTGGTTCTCAGATCTCGAGGCCATAGATGCGGACTCCCTCAAGAGGGCCAAACAACATGGCTTTTCTGACCTCCAATTGGCGGACATGAGAAACATACCGGAGCAGGATCTTCGAAATCTTAGGCACAGTTTCGGACTTCGACCAGTATTCAAGACCGTGGATACCTGCGCAGGTGAATTTCCAGCTCAAACTCCATATCACTACAGCTCCTACGAGCAGTTTACCGAAGTAGTGCCGTCCAACAAGAAAAAGGTAATCATTCTTGGAAGCGGCCCTAACCGTATCGGCCAGGGTATTGAGTTTGACTACAGCTGCGTACACGCAACGTTCGCACTTCGCGACATCGGTATCGAAACGGTAATGATTAACTGCAACCCAGAAACGGTCTCCACCGACTACGACACTGCGGACAGGCTCTATTTTGAGCCCTTGACCCTTGAAGATGTTCTCGAGGTAATACACGCCGAATCTCAAACCGGAGAGCTCCTCGGGGTAATGGTTCAACTCGGGGGTCAAACTGCACTAAGTCTTGCAAACGGACTTGCCGCCGAAGGAATACCGATTCTAGGTACCACTCCTGAAAACATTGACCGAGCCGAGGAACGCGGGCATTTCCAAAACATTCTTAACGCTGCCGGATTATTGGCGCCGGCTAACGGAATGGCAACAAACCTCGAAGAGGCAACCGCCGTAGTTGAAAGCATAGGATTCCCAGTATTGGTGCGTCCCAGCTTTGTTCTTGGAGGTCGCGGTATGGAAATTGTGTACGACCAAAACTCATTAGATGGTTACTTTGACCGTATTGCTGAGCATGCGCTAGTTGATACAACTCACCCGCTCTTAGTCGATCGTTTTTTGGAAGACGCCATAGAGATAGACATCGATGCGATTTTTGATGGAGAAGAATTATTTATCGGTGGAGTGATGGAGCACATCGAGGAAGCCGGAATTCATTCGGGCGACTCTAGCTGCACGCTACCTCCCATTACTCTGAGCAGAAGCCAAATCGATCGAGTTGCTGCTGCTACGGAGAAGATTGCCAGAGGGCTGAATGTTATTGGCCTATTGAACATTCAATTTGCAATGGCCTCGGATGTTCTTTACGTTCTCGAGGCGAACCCGCGGGCCAGTCGAACTGTGCCGTTTGTATCAAAAGCGCTTGGAATAACACTTGCCAAGGCGGCGGCCAGAGTCATGGTGGGTGCAAAAATTTCTGAGTTGGTAGCGGAGGGAGGCCTTCCAAATAGAGATGGTCGTCACCTGCCGCCTGGAACACCGATTTCCGTCAAAGAAGCAGTCCTTCCTTTCAAACGGTTCGCGACTCGCGACGGCAGATTCGTTGATTCACTTCTTGGTCCGGAAATGCGGTCCACAGGCGAGGTCATGGGCATCGACAAGGATTTCCCAACCGCCTTCGCTAAGGCGCAAGCCGGCTCAGGGTCGGCATTGCCAACCAAAGGAACTGTATTCATTTCGGTGGCCGACCGCGATAAGCCACAGTCGCTCCTCCCAGTAAGGCGCCTTGCTCAGCTCGGTTTCCGTATTCTGGCTACGCAAGGAACTCAAGCGATGCTGGAGAGGCATGGAATCAGGTCAGAGGCCGTCATCAAACACTCTCAGGCCGGTCAGAACCAGGAGTCTATTGTGGACATGATTACTGCCGGCAAAGTCGACGTCGTGGTCAACACGCCCTCTGGTGCCGACGCCAGAATCGACGGCTACGAAATTCGAGCTGCGACAACAGCGGCCGATAAGCCTATATTTACGACAGTTGCTCAACTAAGCGCTGCAATCGGTTCTTTCGAGGTTGTGCGAGAGGGAAGGTTTAGCGTTAAGCCACTTCAGGAGTATGCACTCGAACGAATAGAGCTGACCGGTGAATAATTTTGCAAGCACCCTTGAAAACAAAATTTCCCAATTCGGAAGCCTTTGCGTTGGGATAGACCCTAGCGAAACAGAGCTAAACAACTGGGGACTTGAGGATACGGCCCACGGCGCCAAGGAGTACTCGCTTAGGTGCATAGATGCAGCAGACGGCCGAGTTGGAATAATCAAACCCCAGGTTGCTTTTTTCGAACGATTTGGATCCAGTGGTTTTATCGCACTTGAAGAAGTGCTTCAGGCAGCAAGAGACCTTGATCTTTTTGTCATAGCCGACGCCAAGAGATCCGATATTGGTTCAACGATGCTTGGCTACTCTCAAGCGTGGTTTGGCGATGATTCGCCACTTCGGGTAAACGCGTTAACAGTTAGCCCATATCTTGGCCCTGACTCAACAGTCGAGATGCTCGAGCACGCAAGGGACGTCGCCGGAGGTATTTTTCTGCTTGCTGCGACCTCCAACAAAGAGGCCGATCAACTTCAGCGAGCCCTTGTAGATGGTCAAACTGTCGCGGCGATGGTTCTTGCACAGGCCCAGGCCAACGGCTTGGGGGATTGCGGAGTGGTAATTGGAGCGACGCAAGACCTTGACTTATTCGGCTTGGGCTCTGTCACCAAGACCGACGTCGGTGTGCCAATACTTGCACCCGGCTTTGGAGCGCAGGGAGCTCGACTCTCGGACCTAAAACAGTTATTCGGTGCGAGCTCTCATCGAGTAATACCTAACCTTTCTCGTGCGCTCACCGGCGCCGGTCCCAATGCTATGGCTGGTCTAATAGACAAAACGAGGTTACAACTTTGAGCCTGATTGTTCTTGCCGGCCCCGCAGGAGTGGGGAAGGGCACCCTGGTCCGTTGGCTGCTGGCTAACGCACAAGGCTATTCGCTGTCAGTGTCAGCGACCACCAGATCAGCCAGACCAGATGAGGTGGACGGAATCCATTACCATTTTGTCGACAAGGGCAAGTTCGAGGGGCTAATCGCCGATAACCGGTTCTTGGAGTGGGCAACTGTGCATGGCGATAACTATTATGGAACACTGCTTGATGAGCTCACTCGTGCCGATGCCGAGGGCCTACATCTGCTACTTGAAATCGACATCCAAGGCGCAAGACAAGTGATGAAGACAGAGCCATCAGCCATCACTATTTTTATTCACCCCCCGAACTTCGAGGTACTTGAATCTAGGCTTCGCGAAAGAGCGACCGAGACAGAATCACAAATACAAACTAGACTTATCAACGCAAGAGCTGAGATTGCATCAGCCCAAGAGTTTGATTACCAACTAATCAATGATGACTTGGCCCAGACGGGTAAAGACATACTGAAAATCGTTAGCGAGTCAGAGGGATAAAAATGTTGAACGAGAACCTAGAAAACCTAAAGGGTATTGTCTACCCGCCCATAGACTCAGTGCTTGGAAAAGCCGACTCAAACTACGAGCTTGTCATCTTCGCATCCAAGCGTGCGCGTCAGATAAACGAGTATTACAGCGCCCTCCACGAAGGCAGCCTGTTCAATTACGTTGGGCCGCTAGTCGACTCAAGCATTGATGACAAGCCACTAAGCATTGCCATGAAGGAAATTCACTTGGGCAAGCTTGAGAAGACTCCAAATAAGTAGGTAGTAATTGCGTATTCTGCTTGGCATAACCGGTGGAATCGCCGCTTATAAGGCAGCGAATCTAATTCGTGCATTTACTGAACATGGCCACACCGTTCAGGCGCTTCCTACTCAAAATGCGCTGCGCTTTATAGGAAAGGCCACGCTTGAGGCTCTCTCTGGAACCGCAATAGACAATGACATGTATCAGGATGTCCACGAGGTTAGACACGTCGAGCTTGGTGCTAACGCGGATCTAATAGTTGTCGCTCCAGCAACTGCCAACTTTCTAGCCAAACTCGCCAACGGTATCGCTGACGACCTTCTCATGAATGCGATCTTGGCTTCCACTTCAGCCATTTATGTCTGCCCGGCGATGCACACTGAGATGTGGCAGAATCCGGCCACTCAAGCCAATGTTGCTACTCTGAAAGCGCGTGGCATAAGCGTCATGGAACCAGCGTCCGGCCGGCTTACCGGTTCAGACAGCGGACCGGGAAGGCTTCCCGAAACCGAAGACATTGTCAATTTTGTTATGGGTAAAAAGCCGCTTAGCGGCATGACGGTGACAGTCACCGCCGGGGGGACCAGAGAACCAATTGACCAGGTCCGTTTCATTGGAAACTCATCCTCTGGACGCATGGGGATTGAAATAGCGACCGCTTACCGAGACCAAGGAGCCACGGTTCGCATAATCGCGTGCAATATTGAGATCCCAATGCCTTTGGGCATTGAAGTAATAAGGGCCTCCAGTGTTGCCGAATTAGATCAGGCCATGGATAAACCCTGTGACATCATGGTCATGGCGGCAGCCGTTTCGGATTTTCGAATCGATAAACCATTCAATGGCAAGCTTCCACGTGATGAAGCACGAACAATCGATCTGATACCCACGAAGGACCTGATTGCCAATTTTGCGAGCAATCATCCGTCTACTTTTTGTCTCGCCTTCGCGCTGGCGGAAGATGGTGGGGATGTGGAAGCAGTTTCACTAAAGAAGCTGTCTGCAAAGAAAGTATCCGCGGTTGCGGGAAACAGCGTCGGTTCACTGGGCTCAGAATCGAGCGAACTTACACTGGTTACAAAACAGGGCACTCTAAAACAGTCCGGCACCAAGATAGAACTTGGCAAGTGGCTGGTACAAGCCATTTATAAGATCATGTCCAAGGTCTAAGTAGAATTATAGAATGACGCTACGAACATTTACTTCAGAGTCCGTTACCGAAGGACATCCCGACAAGATATGTGATCAAATTTCTGACACGATTTTGGATGCGCTACTCGAGCAAGACCCGGATGCCAGAGTTGCCGTGGAAACATTGGTCACAACCGGCCTTGTCCAGGTCGCCGGTGAGGTCACAACCAGCGGCTACGTTGAGATACCACACTTGGTACGGCAGAAACTTCTGGACATTGGCTATAACTCATCTGCCATCGGATTTGATGGGGCTTCTTGTGGAGTTTCGGTATCAATTGGAGCCCAATCGCCGGACATAGCCCAGGGCGTAAATACATCCCTGGAATCCCGCTCTGGTAATAACTTCGACGAAATCGGTGCGGGAGATCAGGGCATGATGTTTGGGTATGCCTCGAACGAGACAGCCAACTTCATGCCGGCACCCATAAACATCGCCCACCGACTAACCGAGCGACTGTCACAGGTGCGCAGGGAACTCGACACCTCAATGCTTCGACCCGACGGCAAAGCGCAAGTTTCAATTAGCTACAAGGGCAACAAGCCTGTGGCGGTCAAGACCGTTGTGCTTTCGACACAGCACCACCCAGATATTCAACAAGATGACCTTGCGAATCTTGTGCTAGACCGAGTAATACGCCCGGTCCTTTTAGATTCCGGGCTCGACTCCAGCGACACGAGCTTCATCATCAACCCAACCGGCAGATTTGTTATTGGTGGCCCGCAAGCAGACGCCGGGCTCACTGGTAGAAAGATTATTGTTGACACCTATGGCGGCAGTGCCAGGCATGGTGGTGGTGCTTTCAGCGGTAAGGACCCGTCCAAGGTTGACCGCTCTGCAGCATACGCAATGAGGTGGGTTGCGAAGAATTTGGTTGCCGCAGGCCTCGCCGATCGTGCTGAAATCCAGGTGGCATACGCAATAGGTGTTGCAACACCTGTCGCTCTTCACGTTGAAACATTTGGAACTGAACACGTGGAAGTAGAGGCAATAGAAAAAGCCATTCGACAGGTTTTCGATCTAAGGCCAGCGGCGATAATTTCAGATCTGAATCTGAAGCGCCCGATCTATGCCAAGACGGCCAGCTATGGTCATTTTGGCCGTGAACTACCTGAATTTACTTGGGAGAACCTAGACCGAGTCCAAGCCCTCAAAGACGCAGCAGGAAGCTAGATGTCCCGCTTTGCTTCAGTATTGGCAAAGTCCCCACTAATTCAGCTTGACCGGGCCTTCGATTACCTGATACCCGAGGCCATGCAAAGTGAAATCGCTATTGGCCAGGAAGTGGTTGTTCCACTTGGGAGATCGAAAAAAAGTCAAGTTGGCTATGTATCGGCGCTGTCCGATTCCAGTGAATATGCAACCGCAGCGATAACAAATATTCAGGACGCATCTGAGGTGCTCTCCAGTCAGCTTGTTAATTTCCTAAGGGCTGTTGCAGATCGTCAATGCGTGGCGTTAGGGGAACTTATTGCTCTTGCCATTCCTGATTACATGTCAACAGTCCAAAGACTCCCGGCGATCGAGCCGAGAGTTCTTGCCGTAGACATTCTGGTTCCCAAGCTAGATGCAACCCTTGGTGCTCGCGCTGCAGTTCTAACCTCAGCAAGGCAACTTGAAGTGGCAGGGACTCTTGTGCCCGACTGGACACTATTGCTGATCGCTAATGCCCTTGGTATTCATTCCAGGGGTAAGTCTTCAATCATTGTTGTGCCGGAGAGGGCGGATGTTGACATCATTTCCGATCTTGCTGAAAAGCTCGGAATTGATGATCAGTTCGTTTTCCTAAGCCCCAATCAGAAAAAATCTACTCGGTATCAACTCTTCCACCAGATCAAAGAATCCCGCCAAATAATCGTCGTAGGAACCAGATCCTCGATCTTTGCACCGGTGCAGAATTTGGGCCTAATCGCAGTCCACGATGATTCCGATGACAGCCTGAGAGACCAAGGCTCTCCATTTACAAACACAAGGGACCTAGCTCTAATTCGAGCGAAAGACGACGTGGAACTCCTATTCACGGCTCCATACCGGTCCGTGGAGCTTCAAAGATTAGTTGCAATCGGCTACTTATCCGATCATAAAGTCGTTGAGGCACCGCTTCGTATTTCTTACTCCGAACCAGGCCTCCGGATGGATGAGTCCGGGTTCAAAATTGTGCGTGAAAACCTGGATCGAGGCCCAGTGCTAGTCCTGCTTCCTCGCAAAGGTGACTCAGCCTCGGTCTACTGCGCAGGTTGTGGCGACAAGCTGACTTGCTCCTGCGGAGGTCATTTTTGGCAGCCCGACGCAACTAATACTCAATGCAGACTCTGCAACAAGCACTTCGTTGCTTGTATTAGCTGTGGTTCGAGAAACCAGAAAAAAGGTCGGACAGGTAGCAACAGGACCGTTGCAGAGCTCGGCAAGACTTTTCCGAACACTGCAATTTCTGAAGCCACGGGAGAAAAAAAGCCAACCGGGCTAAAAATAAAGAATCAAATAGTCGTCGCAACTCCGGGCTCAGCACCAAGGGTCCCTAAGGGATATTCTGCTGTCTTGATTCTTGACAGCGATGTCTGGCTCAGTCGGCAAACTCTCAATGCGCAGCAGATAGCTGTTAGAGACTGGATGGAGGCACTTGAGCTTATGTCCCCGACGGGCAGGGCGGCCTTTGCCGGTCTGCCATCCGATCTTGGCAACGCGCTATCGCTTGGTCAGTTGATACCAATGGCGAAAACAGCACTCGAGGAAGCCCGAGAGCTTGGACTTCCCCCAGCGATGCGGATCTGTTCACTGCAGGCGCTACCCGAAACTCTGGAAGTTGCCGTTTCAGCGGCTAAATCAAAAGGGGCGGTGGTTCTTTGGGTAGACGAAAGGGCCGGAAGCGCGCTCATAAAGTTTTCGTATAACCAAGGTCCTGCGATAGCCAAGGAGCTTCGGGTGGTAGCAATTGGAGCCACAGCACGAACACAGGGTGCCACTAAGAGAAGGGGCTTGCGGGTGGTGATGGACGACCCGCAGGCGCTGTAGGTTACCTAATTATGAGACTCATTTTTGCCGGAACCCCTGAAGTGGCATCGCGTGCTCTGGAGCTTATTGCCGACAAGCACGAGGTGGCATTGGTCCTTACCCGTCCAGACGCTCCATTTGGTCGCAAGCGAATTGTTACACCATCTCCGGTAACTCTTAAAGCTGAACAGCTGGGACTAAAGGTCCATAAGACCAACAAAATCGACGACGAAGCCCTCAACATGATCCGACTCAGCAGCGCCGAGAAGGCGGTCGTTGTCGCTTATGGGGCAATGATCCCTGAGGCGGCACTATCGACGCTTCCTTGGTGGAACTTACATTTCTCACTTCTGCCTGAATGGCGAGGGGCAACACCTCTGCAGCACTCAATGATTCATGACACTGGTATTGGGATAAGCATTTTTGAGCTCGACTCAGGCCTGGATACTGGAGCACTTATCTCTCAGCAGTCGCTATCGTTCGTAGCGAACGAAACTGCTGGACAAGCATTGATCAGGTTTACTGAAGCAGGCAGCGACCTTCTAATCCGTGCGCTGAGCGAAAACCCAGAGCTGAGGCTACAAGAAGGCGCAGCCTCGGTGGCTCCAAAAATTACCCGCCTTGCAGCCAAGCTTGACTTCAATAAATCAGCTGCAGACTTGACGAGATTTATACGGGCCACTAATCCGGAACCGATGTCGTGGGCAAACCAAAACGGCGAGCCAGTTAGAGTCCTTGTCGCGTCGGCAATTACCTCTAACCTTGACCCACTCACAGCGCGCGAGATCGGCGAAATATACAAGAGCGAAAACAACGAAATTTACGTGCAATGCGGTAACGCAAGCTCACTGAAGCTCGAGCTTGTGCAACCTGCCGGAAAACGTGAAACAGTTGCGACTGACTGGTGGAATGGCCTGAAGGGGATTGCGAAATTTGACTAACGCGCGCCAAATAGCCCTTGAGCTACTCAACAGAGTAAGAGCATCGGAGAGCTACATCAACCTGCTGCTCCCCAAGGAGCTTGCCAAGCATGAAATTTCGGATGCCGACAGAGGGTTAGTTCAAGAGCTCAGCTACGGAGTTCTTCGATGGCAACTTCAGTACGACGCCATTATCAATCATTTGACTCCCGGCAAGACCCTGTCACCTGGCCTGAGGGCAGCTATTCAGCTAGGTCTTCATCAGCTATTCAGAATGCGCATCCCTACCCATGCGGCCATAAACGAGACCGTGGATCTTGTTAAGCATTTCGAAGCTAGCGCGGCAGGCCTTTGCAACGCAGTTCTTCGAAATGCCGAACGAGCCGGACAGGACAATCTTCTAGCCATACTCACCAAAGACCAAGAGGAGCTCACCCGACTGAGTATTGAATTCTCGCATCCTAAATGGATTATTTCTGGCATGAAGTCAGCCCTTGAACTTGATGGGAGGACATCGGATCTGACCGAACTTCTTTCGGCAAATAACCAAATCCCGGTCGTGAACCTAATCGCCATTACAAGCTCTGCATCCGCTGAGCTGGAGGCACTCGGACTAGAGCGGGGCTCGGCATCTCCAAATGGCTTTCTCTGCGCCGGAAACCCACTTGAGTATCTTGCGATTCCAGGAGTTAGGGTTCAGGACCAAGGTTCCCAGCTTGTAGCACTGGCACTTAGCAAGGTTGCCGATAGATCCGGAACCTGGCTGGACATGTGCTCTGGTCCTGGAGGCAAGGCCGCAGTGCTTGAACATGCCGTTTCCGGATCTGGAAATCTTGTTTGTTACGAACCACATGTAAAACGCGCGAAACTCGTGACCTCAGCACTTGCAAACCCAGAAAGCACTCCAGTACTTGTAAAGCGGGGGCAAGACGCCCCCGAAAGTTCCTTCGCCGCGATATTGCTTGATGCTCCCTGTGCCGGGCTCGGGTCCCTTCGAAGGAAGCCTGAATCCAGATGGACTAAAACGCCCGAGCAATTGCCGTCGCTTACTAAATTGCAGGCCGAGCTAATTGACGCCGCAGTGTTAGCGCTGGAACCAGGTGGCATTCTTATGTATGCAACCTGTTCACCACTGATAGTCGAGACAAATGCACAAATAAGAGCCGCACTAGATCGCCACGCTGACATTTCGCTAGTCGACCTGGTACCAGTGCTGCAAGAGTTGTCTCCAGGTCTAGAGTTAAACACCAACAGGAAAACCGTTCAGTTATGGCCACATCGACATGGAACTGATGCGATGTTTATGGCACTTCTGAGAAAAGAGGAGGGGAACTAAGAATGCAAATAAATCCTTCAATACTCAGTGCCGACTTTGCGAACTTGGAGGCGGAGCTGGTCTCTATTGCATCGGCTGATATGGCTCACGTTGACGTTATGGACAATCATTTCGTACCAAATTTGACCTTGGGAACCGCGTTTGTCAAAAGGCTTGCGCAGGTTTCTCCAATTCCTCTGGATGTTCACCTGATGATTGAAAACCCTGATAAGTGGGCGATTGGTTATGCCCAGGCTGGTGCTACTTCAGTCACGTTTCATCTCGAGGCAGCAAGAGAGCCGATTAGCTTGGCGCGAAATCTCAAAGCTGCGGGCGTCAGGGCCGCAGTGGCCATAAAGCCTTCAACCAAAGTTTCAGAGATAGCGGACTTGATCCAAGAGGTAGACATGCTGTTGGTAATGACGGTTGAGCCCGGCTTTGGGGGGCAACCAATATTGGTTGAAACCCTTGAGAAGATAGCCGAAGCTAGAAAGCTGATTCGAAACTCTGGCGCAACAGTTGCACTTCAGGTCGACGGGGGAGTTACCGAGTCAAACATTGCTCAATTAGCATCGTTAGGGGCCGACTCATTCGTGGCGGGTTCTGCTATTTACAACAGCCCCGATAGGGCCAATCAAATACTTCGACTTCGAGGGTTAGCACTGGCAGCTTCGAATCCGGAGTGATTCGCTGTAATCTAGGGGTATGAAATCCTTCGATTCCCTTTATGACGAGCTCTTAAACACGGCAAGTATGCCCGATAACAACTCTGGTAGCACCGAGTTATTGGCAAAGGGAGTCCACTCGATTGGCAAAAAGCTCGTAGAGGAAGCGGCGGAACTATGGATGGCTGCCGAACATGAGTCAGATGAGCAGGTCGCACTTGAGGCGTCACAACTGCTTTATTACATTCAACTTATTTTAATCTCTAGAAATGTGCCTCTGTCGGCAGTTGAGCAGGTTCTCTGATGCTGCGAGTAGCCATTCCAAATAAGGGCATCCTGTCTGAATCTGCGGTCGCCATGCTAAAAGAGGCTGGATACCAGACAAGACGAGACACCCAAGAGCTTCACTTAGTCGATGAATCAAACGACATAGAGTTTTTTTATCTGAGGCCCAGGGATATAGCGACCTACGTGGGGTCGGGATCTCTAGATGTCGGTCTAACAGGGCTGGATCTCCTGATGGATTCGGAGTCCGAAGCCGAGGAAATTGCTGATTTGGGCTTTGGTGCATCTACCTTTCGATTTGCGGCACCAATCGACTCTGGTTTCAACGATCCGAGCCAACTAGAAGGTAAAAGACTTGCGACCGCATACCCAACCCTGATTGCAAATTACCTTTCGAAGCTAAACGTGAATTGTGAAATTATCAAGCTAGACGGAGCGGTCGAGTCTGCCGTAAAGCTTGGCGTTGCAGATGCCGTTGCTGACGTTGTCTCAACCGGTAACACGCTTAGAAAAGCCGGGCTCGCAATCTTTGGCCCTACGATCTTGACCTCTACGGCCAGGCTCATTAGTGCTCCGGGCAAAGCTGGCGATGCAAACGGGCTTTTGATGCGACTAAAGGGCGTATTGGTTGCCAGGGAGTACGTAATCATTGACTATGACTGTCCAAAGACAGTGCTTGATGCGGCTACCAAGATAACCCCCGGTATTGAGTCGCCAACGATATCCCCGATGGCTGACTTGGACTGGGTTGCAGTTCGTTCGCTAGTTCCAGCTATACAGATGAATCAAATAATGGATGAGCTATACGCCGCAGGAGCCAGGGCAATTTTGGTGTCAGCCATTCACGCAGCGAGAATATAGTGCCAGCAGTCAGAGTGATTCCTTGCCTAGATGTCGCAAACGGACGGGTAGTAAAGGGGATCAACTTTCAGAACCTTGTAGATAGCGGTGACCCAGTTGACTTAGCCCGGAATTACTACCTTCAGGGCGCCGACGAACTTACGTTTTTAGACGTTACAGCTGCCAACGAAAATCGCTCAACAACCAGGGACATGGTCACCCGATGCGCGGAGGAGATATTCATACCCCTCACGGTGGGCGGGGGCATCAGGAGCCTCGAGGATGTTTCGCTGCTCCTGGAAGCCGGCGCCGATAAGGTATCCATCGGTTCTGCAGGCATTTCCCGACCGGACCTTTTAGCCGAGATTGCGAGCGAACACGGCAATCAGATTTTGGTAGTTTCTCTAGATATTAAGCGTGGCGACACGTCCTCAGGATTCGTTGTCACCTCCCACGGTGGCCGACAAGAAACCGGTCTGGACGCGATGCAGTGGATAGAAAAAGTGCAGGCGCTAGGCGCTGGCGAACTGCTTATCAACAGCATTGATGCAGACGGGACCAGAGCGGGTTTCGATCTTGAACTGATTGAGAAGGTCCGAAAGATATCTGCAGTTCCGATCATCGCGTCTGGGGGAGCCGGCAAAGTATCAGACTTCGTTGAGGCAGCTCAGGCTGGCGCGGATGCGCTGCTCGCAGCTAGTGTTTTTCACAGTGGCGAGATATTGATTGCAAAGGTTAAGCATGCACTTGAAGAAGCAGGAATAGAGGCTAGATGAGACACTTAGCGTTGGATCAGGTCAAATTTTCTAGCGACCATCTGATACCCGTTGTCGTTCAAGACAGTCAAACCATGCGAGTCCTCATGCTTGCCTATTCGAACCTCGAGGCGCTAGAGAAGTCTGTCTCGACAGGCGAAATGCACTTTTACTCACGGTCCCGCAATCAGCTTTGGCTCAAGGGTGCAACCAGTGGGAATACCTTGGCAATTGACTCCCTGTCCCTAGATTGTGACGGTGACACTATTTTGGCTATGGTCAGGCCTGCTGGCCCGACCTGTCACCTTGGAACCGTCAGCTGCTTCGAGGAGGTCTAGGTGATTAGCTTCGAAAAGCTTGAGAAGCTGAGTAGCGATTACAACGCAATCCCGATTGTAAAAAGGCTCTTTAGCGGCAGTGAAACCCCAATTGGGATTTATCAGAAGCTCGCCGGCACTAGAGCAGACACTTTTTTGTTGGAATCGGCCGAACAGGGAGTTTGGGGCAGATACTCGTTTATTGGAGTGGCCTCTAGAGGCCAGCTAACCGCTACGGATGACAAAGCAACCTGGATAGGGGATGCGGAGTGCCTTCCAGACGGTTCTTTACTGCCCGAGGACCCGATAGCCGCGCTTGAGAAGCTTCAAACAGCGTGGAGATCGAGTCCAGTTGACTTTCCTTTGAGTTCAGGGCTGGTTGGATTTCTAAGCTGGGGAGCAGTCAACTTGACCGAGAAGCTTCCTCAGGCCAAGCCGGCTGACTACTCGATACCGCTATACGGGTTCAACCAATTTTCCGAGCTAGTGGTCATGGATCATCAAAAATCTGAACTGCTTTTAGTCAGCGTGGTCTTTGTCGACGGAACCCCCCTTCGGGAAAGCTACAATCGTGCCCTAATCGCCATTGGCCAAATGCAAAAAATTGTTGAAATGCCGACACCCGCAATGGTATCTGAGCCGAATTGGCCCGAACCGGTTGCGGTTTCAAACACTCCCAAGAATGAGTTTCTAAAAAAAGTCGAGGTGGCTAAAGAGCACGTCCGCAAGGGCGATGTGTTTCAGGTTGTGATTTCTCAACGATTTGATCATCAGGCAACTGCTGATGCGCTGGATGTCTACAGAGCTCTTCGGGCTCTGAATCCAAGCCCCTACATGTATCTAGTTAGGTGGCAAGATCAGGACGGTCCGTTTGCGATAGTCGGAAGTTCACCAGAGGCGCTCGTGAAAGTAATGGGCGCAAACGTGGTAACCCACCCAATTGCTGGTTCTCGACCTAGAGGTGAAGACACATCTAGTGACAACCAACTTGCCGAAGACCTGCTGGCAGATGAAAAAGAGCGCAGCGAGCACTTGATGCTGGTGGACCTTGCGAGAAACGACCTGCTAAAAGTCTGCGACCCCAAGACAGTGCGGGTGAGCGAATTTATGCAAATTCATCGCTTCTCGCACATCATGCACCTTGGGTCTACCGTCGAAGGATCCCTCACTACTGGCACCAGCATTGTGAAGGCCACGCTGGCCACCTTCCCAGCTGGCACGCTGTCAGGTGCACCCAAACCAAGGGCTTTGGAAATAATTCACGACTTGGAACAAAGTTACCGAGGCTTGTTCGGTGGTGTTGTTGGATACTTCGATTTTCAGGGCAACTCAGACCTTGCAATCGCGATTCGCACTGCGGTTCTCAGGAATGGAGTGGCAAGGGTGCAGGCCGGGGCTGGCATTGTTCTCGATTCAGTACCCGAAACAGAGTACGCCGAGACGCTAGCAAAAGCCGCGGTTGTATTACGCGCAGTTGCTGCGGCGAATGCGATGAAAAAATGATCAGGCTCATTTCTGTGGGCACTTTAGTAGCCGCCGTGTGGCTATCAACCTCACTCCTTGCCTGGGTAGATGTCAGAGACTTTCACTCCGATGAATCAGCACTGATTGGAACATTGATTGGGTCGGAACTTAATCCTCTGACAAGCCTGGTCCCTCTGATAGTCCTACTGATTTCACTAATCGCCCGTTACCGTCTTTTAAGCCGATCGATGGCAGCGATTGCAGCGATAATTTCTGGAGCCGTAATTGTGGTGATGGTTCTCACAAGCTGGTCAGATGCTAGTGCCGTCATAGAGTTAATCTCCAGCACCACGGGTCTAGCCACGGCAACCGGTTTTGGCGTAGTGGTTAAAATCGGCTACTGGGTCTACCTAACCATGGCAGGGGTCACCGGATTGATTTTTGCGCTCGCAGTTTTTCAACCTGGGCGCTCGAAGCAACCGGACAAATCAAGTACCATCACAGAAACAGAAGCCGACCCGCAGAACCTGTGGGATGAGCAGTAGAAGTGCTTGCTAGAATTGAAAAACATCCAAGAAGGGCACAATGACACAATCTAAGACCGAGCCAGGGCATGGGAACTCCGTTGCCGCCTGGGCGACAGTGATTATCGTTCTGACTGCCTTCACCATTGGAACGCTGTTTTTCTGGTTGGAAGTCCCATCCATAGTTTGGGCCTCAGTTGTACTTGCCATCCTCGGTCCGATAGTTGGACTCGTGCTAAGGAAATCTGGCTACGGGGTTGGCGGCAAGCACTCGAAGTCCCACTAGTGCTGGACGAATTATTCGCCACAGCAAGCGATGATGCTGATATTCGTAGTAAGAGCGTAAGTATCGAGTCACTTGAGGCGCTGGTCGAGAACATGGAGCCAGCGGTTTCGGCCTTGAAGGCTCTTGAGCCTGCGTCGAAAATCAAAATAATTGCCGAAATAAAGAGATACAGCCCGTCCGTTGGGCACATGGCCGAAATCCCTGATGCCGGCTTGTTGGCCCGTACCTACGAACAAAGTGGGGCTCATGCAATCTCAGTTCTAACGGAGCGATCCGGGTTCGGTGGCTCCTTAGATGACCTTCGACATGCCAGCGACGCCGTTTCAATCCCAACACTTCGCAAGGACTTTATCTCTTGTGAGTATCAGATCTTGGAGGCTCGTGCCCACGGTGCATCATTCGTTCTACTGATTCTTAGCTGGCTCAAGGAGCCTGATTTCCTTAGGCTGTCCAAGTTTGCTGCGGACCTAGGTTTGGATGTTCTTGTCGAGACACATACAGCAGATGAGATACACATTGCCAACGCCGCAGGAAGCCCCATGGTCGGCATAAACACGAGGGATTTGCAAACATTCAAGACGGACCTACGGCTTTTTGAAACTATGGCTCACTTGCTATCAGATCAGACAATCAAGGTGGCCGAATCTTCCGTGAAAAAGCCTCAGGACGTAGCCAGGTACTGGAACGCCGGTGCCAATGTGGTGTTAGTTGGACAAGCACTCGTGACCGGCGATCCGAGCCTTCTAATTCCGGAATTTATTAGCGCAACTTAGGATTATCAAAATAATGAAACTCTCAGAACAAGTAGGGCCCTATTACGGCGAGTACGGTGGCAGGTTTGTGCCGGAGCCGCTAATTGCAGCTCTCGATCAACTCGAGGCCACCTACGAAGCAATGCGAATTGATCCTGGGTTTATAGCTGAACTAGCCGAACTACACAAAACTTACACAGGACGCCCATCCATCATCACCGAGGCAAAGCGCTTCGCGGCTAATTATGGTGACATTAGGGTCTTCCTAAAAAGAGAAGACTTGAACCACACTGGTAGCCACAAGATCAATAACGTGATGGGCCAGGCGCTCTTGGCAAAAAAGATGGGCAAGAAGCGCATCATTGCAGAAACTGGAGCTGGTCAGCACGGTGTAGCAAGTGCAACGGCGGCGGCATTCTTTGGTCTGGACTGCGTCGTTTACATGGGTGAGGTTGATACCGAGAGACAGGCCCTAAATGTCGCGAGAATGAAACTCCTGGGTGCCGAAGTAATTCCTGTGACCTCAGGGTCCAGAACGCTCAAGGACGCCATCAACGAGGCGCTTCGAGATTGGGTTGCCAACGTTGACACCACTCACTACCTTCTCGGGACAGTTGCGGGACCTCACCCGTTTCCGACAATGGTTCGAGACTTCCACAGCGTCATCGGTTACGAGGCTCGTGAGCAAATGCTTGAGCTAACCGGAAGACTTCCAGATGCAGTGGCAGCTTGTGTCGGTGGAGGCTCTAATGCGATTGGGATTTTTCACGCCTTTTTGGATGACGACGGTGTTGCGCTCTGGGGATTTGAGGCCGCGGGTGAAGGCGTTGACACTCTTCGACATGCCGCCACTCTTTCTAGGGGGACACCTGGCGTTCTACATGGTGCCAAGAGCTACATGCTTCAAGACGCCGATGGTCAAACAATGGAATCTCACTCGATTTCAGCTGGGCTTGATTACCCCGGAGTTGGTCCAGAACACTCCTGGCTCAAGGACCTGGGCCGGGCTAGCTACCTCGGTGTCACCGACGCTGAGGCGATGAACGCTATGAAACTTCTTTCCCAAACAGAGGGCATAATCCCAGCAATCGAAACGGCACACGGTTTGGCAGGCATCGAGCATCTAGCCAAAATCTTGCCCGCGGGCGCCCACATTCTTGTGAATTTGAGCGGACGCGGAGACAAGGATATGGAGACGGCGGCAAAGTACTTCGGTCTGATGGGCGATAAATGAGTTCAGTAAACGACACTCTCCTGGCTAATAGGGAATCAGGTAAGGGTTCACTAGTTGGTTACTATCCAGCGGGCTACCCAACTGTCAAGGACTCAGTCGATGCACTAGTTGCAATGGCCGAGAATGGCTGCGACATCCTTGAAATTGGCGTTCCCTACAGCGACCCTGTAATGGACGGTCTGGTAATTCAGGTCGCGACCGAAGAAGCCCGAGCTGCAGGCTTCGTGCTGCGAGATCTTTTCGAAGTAATACGACAGGTGCGAGCGCGAGTTGCCACTCCGCTATTGGTCATGAGCTACTGGAACCCGGTGTTGAGATTCGGCGTTGAAAAGTTCGCAGACGAGATGCTTGCCTCTGGGGCTCAGGGAATGATTACGCCAGATCTTGTGCCAGACGAAGCAGCGCAGTGGCTAGAGATCAGCCAAGCCAAGGGGCTAGACCGGGTGTTTTTGGTGGCTCCGTCGAGTTCTAATGAAAGAGTCGCCGCGAACGCTGACGCCTCTAAGGGTTTTGTTTATTCGGTCTCAACAATGGGAATCACAGGGGAGAGAGCTACGCTCGATGCCCTAGCTAGAGACTTGGTAGGCCGAGTGAAGAGTCTAAGTAAAACCCCGACTTGTGTAGGGGTAGGAATTTCCACAGCCGAGCAGGTTCGTGAAGTAAATGGTTACGCCGACGGTGCGATTGTTGGGACTGCCTTTGTGAAGGCTTACCGTGAGGATGGCCTCACGGGCCTAGTCGCGAAAACCAAAGAGCTAGCTGCGGGCCTAGGATGATTCGATGGAGTTAATCGCAGGCATCCCGTCACCCGAAATCAGCTTTATTGATTTGGGGCCATTTCGAATCCATTTCTACGCGCTATTTATTCTTAGCGGCATAGTGATTGCCACCATTCTTACTGACGCCAGACTCAAGGCCAGAGGAACACCCGCAGGATTGTTTCTGGACATAGCTCTATGGGCTGTTCCTTTTGGAATACTTGGAGGTAGGTTCTTCCACGTCCTTACACACCCCAACGACTACTTCTACGAGGGTGCCGACCTTCTTGACATATTCAAGATTTGGGAGGGTGGTCTTGCTATTTATGGTGCCCTACTTCTTGGAGCGGTTGGGGTGTTTATCGGCTCCAGGCAGGCCGGGATTAGATTCTTATCGGTCGCGGACGCTGTGGCCCCCGGAATACTTCTTGCTCAAGGAATCGGCAGGCTTGGAAACTATTTCAATCAGGAACTATTTGGTCTACCGACCACTCTTCCCTGGGGGCTCGAGATTTCAAGTTCCAACCCGGCTTACCCGCTCGGGTTGCCGGATGGGCTAACTTTTCACCCGACGTTCGCCTACGAAATGATTTGGAATCTTACAGGCGTCGTAGCTTTGATTTGGCTTGGTAAGAAGTTGCAACTTCAATGGGGCAAGGTTTTTGCACTTTATCTGATTGTTTATTCATCTGGACGAGTTTGGATAGAAGCTATCAGAATTGACCCAAGTGAGATTATCCTTGGACTAAGAATAAATATCTGGTCGGCGTTGACCGGTATTGCAATCGGAGTAGTTACCTACTTGGTTCAGACTCGCCGACACCCCGGCAAGGAACCCTCGGTGTGGCTCGACGGCAGAGAACCTGTCGATCAGCCATCCGACACCAGCAAGGACGCTGCTAAATAATCCAATAGCTCATAAATAAGACATAAGGGTCGGGCCAACGAAGCTCCGAAAAGAATTCGATTGGAGTAACCATGGTTAACAACGGACCTTTCCACAAGTTTGCCACCACGCCCGAGAACCAAGGGCTCTACGACTCCGCCCACGAGCGGGACGCCTGTGGTTTGGCCATGGTGGCGACACTTAGAGGTTATGCCGGTCACGACGTTGTGGACATGGCGCTGTCTTCCCTCAGAAACCTAGAGCACCGTGGAGCTGTTGGCTCCGACGCCGGCACAGGCGACGGCGCCGGGATATTGACGCAAATGCCAGACGGCTTTTTCCGCGCGGTCGTTGATTTCGACTTGCCAGCAAACGGCACCTACGGAGTCGGACTTGTTTTCATGTATGCCAAAACCGCCTCCAAGGACAAAGCCAGGTTTGAGGAAATTTGTGGCGAAGAGTCCCTGACTGTCTTGGGCTGGCGCACCCCGCCAACCGACAGCTCAGTTCTTGGGGACCTTGCAAAAAAGGCGATGCCACTAATCGAACAGGTTTTTGTTTCATCAACTGACCTGATCACAGGCATGGACTTAGAGCGAAGGTTATTCCGGGCCAGAAACAGAAGTGAGCGTGAAATAGGCCTCTACCTTTGTTCGCTTTCGTCAAAAACAATCGTCTACAAGGGCATGGTTACTACTTTGCAGCTCGAGCCTTTTTATCCAGACCTGAGTGACGAGCGATACGAATCCCTGCTAGCGCTTGTACACAGCAGATTTTCGACGAACACTTTCCCTTCGTGGCCGTTGGCCCACCCGTTCCGCTACATTGCCCACAACGGAGAGATAAACACCGTCAAAGGTAATGCCAACTGGATGGCGGCAAGAGAATCACAGCTTTCCTCGGAGCTACTTGGTGACATTGATCAACTCAAGCCAATTGTCTCAAAGGGCGCATCGGACTCAGCAACGTTTGATGAGGTTTTGGAGCTGTTGGTCCTATCGGGACGTTCGCTTCCCCATGCAATGATGATGATGATTCCGGGCGCCTGGGAGAAACAACTAGATCTCGACCCACAACTTAGAGATTTTTACGAATACCACTCGATGATTATGGAGCCGTGGGATGGACCGGCGGCAGTAGTGTTCACAGATGGTGATCTGGTCGGCGCAACCCTTGATCGAAATGGACTTAGACCCGGTAGATTCGTAGTCACAGAGGATGGTTTTATAATTCTTGCCTCGGAAATCGGCGTCGCTGATATCTCGCCAGACAAAATTGTTCGAAAAGGCAGACTGCAGCCAGGAAAGATGTTCCTGATTGACACTGTGGCCGGGCAAATAGTTGAGGACGAACAAATCAAATCCGAAGTTGCCTCCCTAGAGCCGTGGGGGGAGTGGCTGGAAGCAAGCCGGATTAACTTGCGCGATCTTCCCGATCGCGAGCACGTTCGCTATTCGAGCAAGTCCGTTAAGCGCAGGCAACGTGCTTTTGGATACACCGAAGAGGATCTGAAAATATTCATAGCGCCGATGGCAAGAATCGGACAAGAGCCAATCGGAGCCATGGGCACTGACACCCCGATCGCTGCCATTTCAGAACGACCAAAGCTTCTGTTTGACTATTTCACACAGCAGTTCGCGCAGGTGACAAACCCGCCGCTAGACGCTATTCGTGAAGAAGTCGTGACATCAATGACCACAAGCATTGGCCCGGTAAGAAACCTTTTGGAAGCCAACGCCGAGCACGCGAAGCAGATGGTCCTGGACTATCCAATCATCAGCAACGATGAGCTGGCGAAGATTAAGCACATCGACCGAGCCAACAACATTGGTAGGGCAGTTACCATCTCGTGCCTGTATCGCGTCGATGACGGTCCTGAGGCTCTCGAAGCCCGACTCGAGGCAATTTGTGCAGAGGTCGACCAGGCCTTAGTTGCTGGAGCAACTTTTATCGTGCTGTCCGATCGGGATTCAAATCGAGAGTTGGCTCCGATTCCTTCGCTGCTTTCCTGTTCGGCTGTCCACCACCATTTGATCCGAAATGGAACCAGAATGATGGCGGGCCTCGTTGTTGAAGCCGGTGATGCAAGAGATGTTCACCACGTTGCAACCCTGATTGGCTTTGGTGCATCTGCAATTAACCCGTACTTGGCGCTCGAAACAGCTGAGGACCTGGTCTTCAATGGCACCATAACCGGTATAACTATGGAGCGAAGCAGCAAAAACATGATCAAGGCGCTGGGAAAAGGTGTCCTGAAGGTCATGTCGAAAATGGGTATTTCGACGGTGTCCTCATACGGAGGAGCGCAGTGCTTCGAGGCCATTGGACTCTCACAGGAACTTGTGGACAAGTACTTCACGGGAACGATCACAAAGCTTGGTGGAGTGGCTCTGCCGATTTTGCATTCTGAAATTGCTCAGCGACACACAGCCGCATACCCGATTGAAAGTACCAATCAAGACAGTGCTCCTTTAGACGTGGGCGGCGAGATGAAATGGCGTCGTGACGGACCTCCACACTTGTTTAATCCTGAGACGATTTTTAAGCTTCAGCACTCGACCTCTCAAAAGAACTACGAGATTTTCAAGTCCTACACCAACGCAGTCGATGATCAGGCTGAGCGTTTGATGACTATTCGAGGGCTATTTAGCCTCAACAAGGAGCTACGCACGCCAGTGCCAATCTCCGAGGTGGAGCCGGTGCACTCAATTGTGAAGCGATTCGCAACTGGGGCTATGAGCATGGGATCCATTAGTCCTGAAGCCCACGAGACCCTGGCAATTGCGATGAATCGCCTGGGCGCAAAAAGTAACACTGGGGAAGGAGGAGAGTCAGTCGAGCGATTGCTGGATCGAGAACGACGCAGCGCTGTAAAGCAGGTTGCCTCCGGACGCTTCGGTGTGACCTCGATGTATTTGACTCATGCCGATGACCTTCAAATCAAGATGGCGCAAGGAGCAAAACCAGGCGAAGGCGGGCAGCTTCCTCCAAACAAGGTCTACCCATGGATTGCGGAACTTAGGCATTCGACCCCGGGCGTAGGGCTAATTTCACCGCCGCCCCATCACGACATTTACTCAATCGAGGATCTGAAGCAATTGATCTTTGATCTAAAGCGGGCAAACCGCGCCGCTAGAGTTCACGTGAAGTTGGTGTCTCAATTTGGTGTTGGAACCGTCGCAGCCGGTGTAGCCAAAGCAAAAGCAGACGTGGTACTAATTTCCGGGCACGACGGTGGCACAGGTGCCAGCCCGCTCAATTCCTTGAAGCACGCTGGAACCCCTTGGGAACTTGGCCTGGCCGAGACCCAACAGACCCTGCTGCTCAATGGACTGCGAGACAGAGTTGTAGTGCAGGTCGACGGCTCAATGAAGACTGGACGAGACGTTATCATCGCGGCTCTACTTGGTGCTGAGGAGTTTGGATTCGCTACCGCGCCGCTTGTCGTGGAGGGTTGTATTTTGATGCGCGTTTGCCACCTTGACACCTGTCCGGTTGGAGTGGCGACTCAGAACCCAGAGCTCCGAAAGCGATTCCACGGTCAAGCTGATCACGTTGTGAACTTCTTTGAGTTTTTGGCTCAGGAGGTTCGCGAGTACCTCGCCGAACTTGGCTTCAGGACTCTGCAAGAGGCCATTGGTCAAGTAGAAGTGCTAGATGTGAACAGAGCGATTCGTCACTGGAAGGCTGACGGCTTGGATCTCTCACCGATCTTTGCGGCTAAGGACATAGTTACGACCCAGACCCAATACTGCTCTAGCTCACAGGATCACGAGCTGGAGCAACACTTTGACTTCCCACTCATTGAGACAGCAAAGCTCGCTCTCAAAGACGGCAAGGCCGTTGAAATCAAGAGCCAGATAAACAACACAATGCAAGCAATCGGAACGATGCTTGGCAATGAGCTCACAAAGAAATGGGGTGAACAGGGGTTAGAACCTGGAACCCTGAAGCTCACTCTAACCGGCAGCGCCGGCCAGTCCTTGGGAGCATTCATGCCACGAGGCCTTCAAATTGATGTCGAAGGTGACTGTAATGACTATGTTGGCAAGGGCCTTTCTGGAGGAATCATAAGCGTCAGACCCCCAGAGACTGCCGGATTCCTGGCGTCTGAAAACGTGATAGCTGGAAACGTTATCGGCTACGGAGCTACTTCAGGAAAAATCTTCCTGAACGGAGTCGTCGGTGAACGCTTTATGGTTCGAAACTCAGGTGCCGTTGCGGTGGCCGAAGGCGTTGGAGACCACGCTCTTGAATACATGACCGGTGGACGGGTAGTTATTCTCGGAAAAACGGGAATCAACCTAGGTGCAGGAATGTCCGGAGGCATCGCATATGTTCACAGGCTGTCAGAGTCGAAAGTAAATCGTGAAGCACTTCAGCTGGGTGAAATTACTCTGAGCGTTCTTGATGAAGCAGGTAAGGACGAACTTCAGGCAATACTTGAGCAACACCTAGACCTGACTGGCTCTCCGCTAGCAAAGATTATCCTGGACGATTTTTCGACCTACGCGAAAGAGTTCGTGAGGGTTATGCCTAGGGACTACGCACGCATAGTTGAGATTCAACAAGATGCTCAGGCAACAGGCATAGACCTAGACGGCGAGGAAGTTTGGACGCAAATCTTGGAGGTAACTAATGGCTGATCCAAGGGGATTTCTAAAAGTCACTGATCGTGAGACAGCGAAACGCAGGCCAGTTCCAGTTCGAATAAAGGACTGGAAAGAGGTTTATGAGGAACGAAACTCCGGAGTAGTCAAGGAGCAGGCAGGGCGCTGCATGGACTGTGGGATACCCTTCTGTCACGCCGGCTGCCCACTTGGAAACCTTATTCCGGAGTGGAATGACCTAACTCACCTAGGCAAGAATAAAGAGGCCATAGATCGCCTCCACTCGACCAATAATTTTCCAGAGTTCACCGGCAGACTCTGCCCAGCACCATGCGAAAGTGCATGCGTGCTTGGCATCAACCAGCCGGCTGTAACAATCAAGGAGATCGAAGTTTCGATCATCGATGACGCTTTTGATGCAGGGTTTGTTACCCCAAACGTTCCAGATCGACTAACCGGCAAGACAATAGCGGTCGTGGGATCTGGTCCAGCAGGTTTGGCAGCTGCACAACAGTTGACTAGAGCTGGCCACACGGTGGCGGTGTTCGAAAGAGACGACCGCATCGGCGGTTTGCTCAGATACGGTATACCGGATTTTAAAATGGAAAAGCGCCACATCGACAAGCGCATTGCTCAAATGACAGCAGAAGGCACCAGATTTCGGACTGGAGTAAACATCGGAGTTGACATCACTTGGGAAGAGCTAAAGCTCAGCTATGACGCCGTATTAGTCGCAACTGGCGCAATTACTCCAAGAGCCTTGGATGTGCCAGGCTCGGACCTGGCTGGAGTCCACTTCGCAATGGAATATCTCACACAGTCAAACCGAGTTGTGGCTGGCGACACCGTTGAGGACCAGCTAAGTGCCGAGGGTAAGCACGTTGTAATTCTTGGCGGCGGAGATACTGGTGCAGATTGTCTAGGCACAGCCACCAGGCAAATGGCTGCCTCCGTCACAACTATTGCTATCGGTCAGAAACCTCAAGAACAACGCACCGCGGATCAACCATGGCCCATGGATCCTAGGGTTTTTGAGATCTCAAGTGCCCACGAAGAATTCGGCGACCGGAAATATCTCCATTCAACCGTTGAACTTATTGGTGAGAACGGTCAAGTAACCGGCATTAAAGTTGCGGACACCGAATTCGTGAACGGAAGACGCGTGCCAAAGCTTGGCACTGAAAGAGTGATGAAGGCCGATTTAGTTCTTCTCGCCCTCGGCTTCACGGGACCTGAATCGGACACAATAACCGAACAGCTAAATGCTGAGCTGGATGCTCAAACCAACATTTCTCGCGACGGTAAATACCGCAGCAAGGATGCTTTGTTTGTTGCAGGAGATGCGGGCAGAGGCCAAAGCCTGATAGTTTGGGCAATAGCCGAAGGAAGGGCAGCTGCCGCGGCGATTGATGAACTCCTCGAAGGCGAGACTCAGCTGCCATTCCCCGTAAAGCCAACTGATAAGCCAATTTCGGTTTACAGCTAGGTCAAAAAGAAACTAGGACACTGAATCCAATGAGACGCGCAAAAATTGTTGCAACATTCGGGCCTGCAATAGGCGATTTAGAGATGACCAGAAAAGTCATAGCCGCTGGAGTTGACGTTGCCAGGATGAACCTTAGCCATGGTTCATACGAGGTTCACGAGCAGGTCTACAAAAATATTCGTCAAGCCAGTGAGGAAGCCGAGAAAGCTGTTGGAATTCTGGTTGACCTTCAAGGCCCAAAGATTCGCCTTGGAAAGTTTGCAGAGGGCAGCGTTGATTTAGTGGTAGGTGCAACCTTCAAAATCACCATCGATGACGTCCCAGGCGACGTGGACATTTGTTCCACCACCCACAAGGGTCTTCCAAACGACGTATCAGTGGGGGACATGCTGCTTATTGACGATGGTCGGCTATCACTTCGAGCCACCGCAGTGGACGCCACAACGGTAACAACAGAGGTTGTCATCGGCGGTCCAGTTTCAAACAACAAGGGCATAAACCTCCCCGGCGTTGCAGTCGATGTTCCGGCACTGAGCAAGAAAGATGAAGAAGACCTTCGCTGGGCCCTAAAGCTCGGCGCGGACATGATTGCATTGAGCTTCGTCAGAAACGCCAAAGACATCCTTCGCGTCCACGAAATCATGCGAGAAGAGGGCAGATTTATACCGGTCATTGCCAAGATCGAAAAACCTCAGGCAGTCGCCAACCTTGAAGAGATCATCGATGCTTTTGACGGTGTCATGGTTGCGCGTGGCGACCTAGGAGTGGAGCTACCCCTAGAGCAGGTCCCAATCGTCCAGAAGCGCGCCGTAGAGCTTGCCAGACGTTGGGCGAAGCCAGTCATCGTAGCTACTCAGATGCTAGAAAGCATGATTACTGCAAGCAGACCTACCCGAGCTGAAACTTCGGATGTTGCGAACGCAGTACTGGATGGTGCTGACGCGCTTATGCTCTCCGGCGAAACCTCCGTCGGCCAATTTCCTATTGAGACCATTGAGACCATGGCGAAAATAATTGAATCCACGGAAGAGAATGGACTTGAGCGAATTCCGGCTCTTGGAACACAGCCACACACCCACTCTGGCGCCGTAGTTAAGTCGGCTCTCCAAATTGCAGAACTATTGGGCTCGAAGTTTGTTTGCGTGTTTACAGAATCAGGCGACACGTTATTGAGAGTTGCAAGACTCCGATCACGAGTTCCGGTTCTTGCCTTCACCCCAAATGAAGAAATTCGACGTCGACTTTCTTTGATCTGGGGGGCGACCACATTCTTAGCTGGAAAGGCAACGCACACCGATCAAATGATCAAACAGGTGGATGAAATTGTTCTGGCCAGTGGGAAATGCCGCGTTGGCGACGAGGTAGTGGTGGTCGCAGGCTCCCCTCCGGGGATACCTGGCTCAACTAACTCGCTTCGCGTGCACCGCGTCGGCGATGCCGTCAATGAAACAGTGCCCGGGTATGCAAGCTAAATTTGGAAATCTTTACAACAAAAAAGAGCGGTGGGTATCCACCGCTCTTTTTTTTGTGCCGGAAGTGGGATTTGAACCCACACGCCCATAGGACAAAGCATTTTGAGTGCTTCGCGTCTGCCGTTCCGCCATTCCGGCTCTCGGTATCACTCTAGCGGATTTGATTATTCAAGTTGCCGCTAAACTTGTAATCATGCAAGATGCACTTCGCGTTGTCGTCGCAGAGGACGAAGCCCTTATCAGGATGGATGTTGTCGCCACTTTACAAGAGGCGGGCTACGAAGTAGTTGGTGAGGCGGGAGACGGCGAAGAGGCAGTAAGACTCGCCATCGAATTGATGCCTGACCTGATGATCATGGACATCAAAATGCCTAAACTCGATGGCATTTCCGCAGCTGAGAAGATTTCAGAGCACAAAATTCCTGTCGTTTTACTGACAGCCTTCTCTCAGGCAGACTTAGTGAAGAGAGCCGCTGATGCTGGGGCTATGGCTTATGTGACAAAGCCTTTCAAGCCCTCTGACCTGCTACCGGCAATACAAATTGCACTCTCTAGGTGTGAGGAGCTCTTTGCTCTCGAAACGGAAATAGTTGACCTCAACGAGAGATTAGAAACCAGAAAGCTCATGGACCGAGCCAAGGGTCTCCTGCAGTCCAAGATGAAACTGAGCGAGCCGGAGGCTTTTCGCTGGATACAGAAGGCATCAATGGATCGAAGGCTTTCCATGTCTCAAGTTGCAAAGGCAGTCCTAGAGCAACTAGGTGACAAGTAACTCAGCTCTTGTTTGCTCTCAGGAAGTTAGTTATTCGAATTGTTGAGAGCAACGTACCGGCTTCGTCGGTAACTTTTATCTCGTGACTCGTAAGAGATTTACCCAACTTGATTGCAGTGCAGGTTCCAGTGACAATCCCTTCGCGGGCAGAGCTGTGGTGAGTCGCGTTTATCTCAATCCCCACCGCATAACCCCAAGGGTGTGCGTGAACGTTTGCGGCGAAGCTACCGAGGCTTTCACCCAGCACCACGTGAGCACCGCCGTGAAGCACGCCCAGGGGCTGTGTGTTACCCGAAACTGGCATGGTGGCGACAGCTCTTTCAGCACTTAGCTCCTTGAGCTCTATACCCATGCGGTCAGCAAGGTCACCCAAGCCCCTTCGCTTCATTATTTCAAGGGCATGTGCTGATTTTGCGACATCGTCTTCGGTCACTGTGGTACCACCTTCTACAAAGTAGGCTAAACGCTATGAGCGCCAACGAAAAGCCTACTCTGCTCCTTATCGATGGGCACTCACTTGCATTCCGCGCTTTCTACGCGCTGAACGTAGATAACTTCAAAAACGCTGAGGGACAGCACACAAACGCCGTTCATGGTTTCATCTCTATGATGCTCAACATCCTGGAGGGTGAAAAGCCAACACACATGTGCGTTGCATTCGACGTTTCTAGGCACAGCTTCAGAACCGAAGAACTACCCGAATACAAGGGCACCCGGGGGGAGACGCCGGTTGAGTTCCTAGGTCAAACTGAGCTGCTTGTAAAGGCGCTAACGGCCATGAACATCACGAGCGTCTCCCGTGAAAACTACGAAGCCGATGACCTACTCGCATCGCTTGCTAATCTCGGCGAGCAGGCGGGGATGCGCGTGCTTGTGGTCTCTGGAGATCGTGACACATTCCAGCTGATTCGAGAGGACACAACTGTTCTATATCCAATCAAGGGAGTCATGAACCTTGCTCGCATGGATGATGAGGCAGTGCTGGCTAAATATGGCATTCACGCGATTCAGTATCCGGAACTGGCGGCTCTAGTGGGGGAGAGCTCCGATAATCTAGTCGGCGTGCCCGGAGTTGGCCCGAAAACCGCCGCTAAATGGATTCAACAGTTTGGATCTTTGGACGAAATTCTAAAACGATCCGAAGAGATTCCCGGGAAAGTCGGCGAGAGCCTTAGAGAGAACCAGCACCTCGCGGTAAGAAATCGAAGGCTGAATCACCTGCTTACGGATCTCACATTCGACTTTACGATGGACGACCTAGTCTTGGGCCCCGTAGATGAGAACGCACTCAGAGAAATTTTCGCAGTCCTGTCATTCCGAACACTGCTAACGCGAGTGCTAAAACTTCGCGGCGGGAATGGGACTCAACACATGGCGCAGGCGGCGGTGCTTGATGAAAAGTCTGCTCCAGACCTCCGGGAGGTCCCAGGGTCATTACCCCTGGCGTCAAACAATATCATCGATGAACTTCCTTCAAGCCCAGTGGATTCGAGGGTTGCCTCGGTTACGGAGATTCAAGAGTTTGTCGGTTCAGGAGAGTCCTTCGTACACTTTGAGATCAACGATGGCCGCCTTGTCGGGCTCGGAATCGCCACGATAGCAAAGAGGCTGACCTGGAATGGTGAAGATCAAGATTCAGCACTGGCACTTCTAAAGCGCGGGGGTTTTGGCGGATGGGACACCAAAGCCATGAGGAAGAAGCTTCACTCAATTGGGATCTGGCCCGATGTAATTACCGACGATGCTTTGTTGGTCAGCTACCTAGTCGATCCGATTAGCAAGGATTTGTATCCAGACTCAATCATCCGCCAGTACGCCGGCATAGACGTAGTTCGACAAGACCCAAACCAATTGTTAAGTGAGTCGGACCCTTCGCTTGATGCCTGGGTATACGCGGTTATCTGTGCAGTGCTAATTCCGCATCTAGAGGACACCGGGCAGCTCGGAATCTACCGAGATATAGAACTGCCCGCCAGCGAGGTTCTATCGAAGATGGAAATAACCGGAATCGCAATGGATTCCTCGGCGCTTCAGACCCAGTTCGATGAGCTGACCCTCGAGGTAGAACAAATCGCTAAACAGGCCTACGAAATCATTGGCCACGAAGTGAACCTAGCTAGCCCTAAGCAATTACAAGTAGTTCTCTTTGAAGAACTAGGCATGCAGGGGACAAAGGCACTGAAGACCGGCTACTCAACAAACGCCGAGGCCTTGAGCACTTTGTTCGAACAGACCGAGCACCCGTTTTTGGAGCGACTGCTTGCGCACCGAGACAGCACCAAGTTGCGCCAGATGACTGAGACTCTGCTAAAAGCCATAGAGGACGACGGACGAATTCATACAAATTACTCCCAGGTTGGGACCTCTACCGGCCGCCTCAGTAGCGAGAGTCCGAATCTACAAAACATACCGATCAAGACTGACCGTGGTCAGAGACTTCGAAGCGCCTTTGTTGCCGGGCCTGGATTTGAAACCTTGCTGACGGCCGACTACTCACAGATTGAAATGCGGATCATGGCTCACCTGTCTGAGGACGAGGGTCTTATCGAAGCGTTTCGAATTGGCGAAGACCTGCACAATTTTGTGGGAGCGCGTATGTATGGAGTGGAACCGGCTGAAGTCACCGGCGCAATGCGCTCCAAAGTAAAGGCCATGAGCTATGGCCTTGTCTACGGGCTGAGCGAGTTCGGCCTTGGCAGACAGCTAAGAATTCCTGGCAAAGAAGCTAAGCAGCTGATGTCCGATTATTTTGACCGCTTTGGAGGTGTAAAGCGCTATTTAGACACAGTTGTCCAACGCGCAAAGGCTCTTGGCCATACGACCACAGTTTATGGACGCCGTCGGCCATTTCCTGATCTCAACTCAAAGATATTCCAAGTAAGGGAAAACGCGAGACGCGCAGCACTTAACGCCCCTATTCAAGGGACAGCCGCAGACATCATGAAGCTCGCGATGATCGTCGTGAAGCAAAAAATGGATGCTCAAAAACTGACTTCTCAATTGCTGCTACAGGTCCATGACGAACTCGTATTTGCCGTTGCTCCTGGTGAACTCGAAACCCTTAGAGAGCTTGCGGTGAGCGCCATGCAGGAAGTCGTCACCCTCACCGTCCCGCTCGAGGTACATGTTGGCATTGGGGCCAATTGGGAGCTGGCGGGTCACTAGAAAAGGCGCTAGTATTGCTCCGGTGCCTCAGGGCACTTATCCTGTCCGTTCGTTGGGCCAAATAAACAGGTAATGAAATCATTATTTTTGGCGCAACCCGAGTAAACAAAGTGGAGTTACCACAAATATGGCATCCAAAGCAAGCGCAAAACCAGTACAGATAGCAGTAAACGACATCGGTTCAGAGGCAGATTTCCTAGCCGCAGTCGAAGCAACACTTAAATTCTTTAATGATGGAGATCTGATCTCCGGAACCGTAGTCAAGATTGACCGCGATGAAGTTCTCCTAGACGTTGGTTACAAAACCGAGGGTGTTATTCCCTCCAGAGAGCTATCAATCCGTCAAGACGCGGACCCAAATGACATTGTAAAAGTTGGCGATGCCATTGAGGCACTTGTTCTTCAGAAAGAAGACAAAGAAGGCCGTCTAATTCTTTCCAAGAAGCGCGCTCAGTACGAGCGAGCATGGGGCGATGTAGAGCGCATCAAGGAAGCTGATGGGGTTGTAACTGGAACCGTCATCGAAGTGGTTAAGGGTGGAGTCATCGTTGACATCGGCCTTCGTGGCTTCTTGCCCGCTTCGCTAATTGAACTCCGTCGTGTTCGCGACCTAGGCCCGTACCTCGGTACCGAGGTTGAGGCAAAGATCTTGGAACTAGACAAGAACCGCAACAACGTTGTCTTGTCAAGGCGAGCTCTTCTTGAGCAGAGCGAAAGCGAGAACCGCAGCACGTTCCTTAATGACCTAGTAAAGGGTCAGGTTCGGACTGGAGTTGTCTCGTCAATCGTGAATTTCGGTGCATTCATCGACCTTGGAGGAGTGGACGGACTAGTACACGTTTCCGAACTGAGCTGGAAGCACATCGAGCACGCCAGCGAGGTAGTAGAAGTTGGTCAGGAAGTCACCGTTGAGGTTCTAGAAGTAGACCAGGAGCGCGAGCGCGTTTCTCTGTCGCTGAAGGCCACGCAGGAAGACCCATGGCAGCTGTTCGCAAGAACTCATGCAATCGGCCAGTACATCCCGGGCAAGGTAACCAAGATTGTTCCATTCGGTGCCTTTGTTCGAGTTGCGGATGGCATCGAAGGCCTAGTTCACATCTCAGAGCTTTCCTCTAAGCACGTAGAGCACGCCGATCAGGTAGTGAGTGTGAATCAGGAAGTCTTCGTCAAGCTCATTGACATTGACCTAGAGCGTCGCAGAATCTCACTATCGCTCAAGCAGGCACTAGAAGAAGTAGAGAACGCTGGCACGGACTTCAACCCAGTGCTTTACGGCATGAGCGCCGACTACAACGACAAGGGCCAGTACCGTTACCCAGAGGGCTTCGACCCAGCTACCAGCGAGTGGCGCGAAGGCTTCGAAGAAGCTCGTGCCAAGTGGGAGACAGAGTACGCCGAGGCTAACGCCCGTTGGGAGCTACACAAGGTTCAAGCCAAGGCTGCTTTCGAGCACCTCGCTTCTATCCCAGACGGTGCTCCGGCACAGGAGGCTTCGGCCTCAAGCGGCGATTCAGTCGACCAGGGCACGCTAGCAGGCGACGAGTCATTGGCTGCCTTGAGGGACAAGCTAACAGGAGACAAGTAAACCTAGTCTTTTAGATGAGCGGGAACACCAACGGTGTTCCCGCTTTTTCTTTATCCTTATAACAATGCTTATTGCTTTGACTGGTGGAATTGGCTCGGGAAAATCTACCGTGGCTAGGCGTTGGGTTGCCCTCGGGGGAACAGAAATTGATGCCGACGTGTTGGCTAGACAAGTGGTTGAACCAGGAACAGCGGGCCTAGCGGAAGTTGTTAGAGCTTTCGGTACCGAGGTTCTGAACGAGAACAAGTCGCTCAACCGGAGTCAGCTGGCGAAAATTATCTTTGGTTCTCCAGAAAAAAGAGCTTCACTGCAGGCAATAATGCATCCACTAATTCAGGCCGAGGCAAAAAAACTGATTTCTGAAATCGAAGGTGTCATCATCTATACGATTCCTCTGCTCGTGGAGACAAATTCGCCTCTGACTTTTGACCGGATTGTTACCGTTAGTGCACCGGAGACTGTTCGCATTGAGCGGCTAGTGAAAGACCGTGGCATGACAGCGGATGAGGCTTGGTCAAGGATCGAGGCCCAGGCGACCGACGTGGAACGCGAATTATTGGCAGACACGGTTATTGAATCAGACTGCACTCTTGTTGATCTTCAATCAAGAGCGGATGCAGTGTTCGCCTCCTTCAAGAATTAGGCAAAAATGCAAGAAAATAGCAAACCATTTAAGGTCATAAGCCCATATACGCCCGCCGGTGATCAACCGACTGCAATTGCGGAGCTTACAAGCCGCCTAACTGCCGGTGAAAAAGACGTTGTTCTTTTGGGAGCAACTGGAACCGGAAAATCGGCGACCACTGCGTGGCTGATTGAGAAGCTTCAGCGCCCAACGTTGGTAATCGCTCACAATAAAACGCTGGCGGCTCAACTAGCCAGTGAGCTCAAGGAAATGTTCCCCGAGAATGCAGTTGAATATTTCGTTAGTTATTACGACTACTACCAACCCGAGGCGTATGTCCCACAGACTGACACCTTCATTGAGAAGGACTCGTCCATAAACGAGGAAGTTGAACGCCTTCGTTACTCGGCAACCATGTCATTGCTTTCCAGGAGAGATGTAATCGTGGTCGCAACAGTCTCTTGCATCTACGGCCTGGGCGCTCCGAAGGAGTACTTGGCACAATCTCTACCTCTCCAGGTGGGCCAACGTATTGACAGAGACGAACTGATTCGAGGGCTTGTTGCCATTCAATACCAGCGCAACGACATCGAGTTCACCCGAGGAAATTTCCGGGTGAAAGGTGACACCGTCGAAGTCATCGCGGTCTATGACGAAGAGGCAACTCGCATTGAGTTTTTTGGTGATGAAATTGAAAAGATTTATCGAATACATCCCCTCACCGGCGAGGTTCTTATGGAACGCCAAAGCGTTGCTATCTACCCGGCTTCCTACTACGTGGCGCCGGTAGAGCGAATGGGTAAGGCAGTTGAGGACATTGAAAACGAACTTGAAGTTCGCTACAAGGAGCTGGATTCTCAAGGCAAACTCCTTGAAGCGCAGCGAATCAAGATGCGAACAACATTTGACCTAGAAATGATTCGCGAACTCGGCTTTTGTTCCGGAATCGAGAACTACTCAAGACACATCGATCAGCGACTGCCAGGCGAAGCGCCGTCCTGCTTGCTGGATTACTTCCCAGAGGACTTCCTAACTGTGATCGACGAGTCGCACGCGACTGTGTCTCAGATTGGCGCAATGTACTTAGGTGACTCATCCAGGAAGAGGACACTGGTAGAGCATGGTTTTAGGCTGCCGTCGGCCCTTGATAATCGACCACTCAAATTCGAAGAGTTCCTGGAGCGCACGGGGCAGACTGTTTACCTATCCGCGACCCCGGCGAAATACGAGCTTGCCCTATCGGACGGTGTTGTAGAGCAGATCATTAGGCCAACCGGCCTCGTCGATCCTCAAATTATTGTTAAGCCAGCCAAGGGCCAGATCGACGACCTACTGGATGAAATTAGGACAAGAACCGAGCGCAACGAAAGAGTGCTAGTCACAACGCTGACCAAGCGGCTTGCCGAGGAGGTCACTGAGTACTACACCGAGATGGGGGTGCGCGTCCGATACCTCCACTCCGATGTTGACACTCTTCGTCGCGTCGAATTGCTAAGAGAGCTTCGTCAAGGCGTATTTGATGTGCTGGTGGGCATCAATCTACTTCGAGAGGGCCTTGACTTGCCGGAGGTTTCGTTAGTGGCAATTTTGGACGCAGATAAAGAGGGCTTTCTTCGTTCAACTACTTCGCTCATCCAAACAATCGGGCGTGCAGCAAGAAACGTAAACGGAGAAGTTCACATGTATGCCGACGTGATGACAGCCTCAATGACCAGAGCCATCGACGAGACAAATCGTCGTCGAGAGAAGCAAGTGGCCTATAACAAAAAAATGGGGGTTGACCCGCAACCGTTGCGCAAGAAAATCGCAGACATCACAGATTCCCTGCAGCGCGAAGAGGTGGACACGGAGCAGCTGATTAGGCAGATGAGGGAAATCTCAAACAAGAAAACAGCACGGCAAAAAACTAAAGGTCGTCCCGCAATTGGGGCTGACGGTCAGAAGCAAATCCTGGGAACTATCATCGAGCTGGATGTTCAGATGAAATCCGCCGCGAGTGAACTCAAGTTCGAACTGGCGGCGAGAATTCGCGACGAAATTTCGGAATTGAAAAAGGAGCTACGAGCTTTTGAGGCGGCAGGGCACGCCTAAACTTCTACAATGACGATTCAACAACCCAAAGGTCAAAAGCTCTCAATCAAGGGCGCACGAGTGCACAACCTTAAAAACCTTGACCTAGAGCTTCCTAGGGATTCCATGATCGTCTTTACCGGCCTAAGTGGCTCTGGTAAGTCATCGCTTGCATTTGACACAATTTTTGCCGAGGGACAGCGACGTTACGTCGAATCACTTAGCGCCTATGCAAGACAATTCCTAGGGCAAGTTGACAGGCCTGACGTTGATTTCATCGAAGGCCTTAGCCCGGCTGTCTCAATTGATCAGAAGTCAACTAACCGAAATCCCCGCTCTACCGTCGGAACAATCACGGAAATACACGACTACCTGAGGTTGCTGTGGGCCAGGATAGGCGTTCCTCACTGCCCTGTTTGCCGAGAGGTCATTTCGAAACAAACTCCACAGGCAATCGTTGATCAGCTCGTGGCAATGACCGAGGGCACAAGGTTCCAGCTGCTGTCACCGATCGTTGTGCAAAAAAAGGGTGAGTTTCAAGACTTATTTGCATCTCTTCAGGCTCAAGGCTACGCCCGAGCAGTAGTTGACGGCGAACAGGTCATACTCGCGGAAGCCAAGCCTCTGAAGAAGAGCTTCAAGCATGACATTTCAGTTGTCGTGGACAGGCTCGTCGTGAAGCCTGATGCCCAGTCGAGAATTACCGACTCGGTTGAAACCGCACTGAAGCTATCATCGGGTCGAATAGTCGTCGACTTCATTGACGATAAGACCCAACGCGTGTTCTCGGAGCACCTGAGCTGCCCAAACGAGCATGACCTTGTGCTCACAGAGATTGAACCCAGAACTTTTTCGTTTAATGCGCCATTCGGAGCATGTCCGGCCTGCACGGGACTGGGCACCAAAATGGCAGTGGATGCCGAATTAGTTATTGGAGATCCAGCAGCAAGCATTAAGGACGGAGTAATTCTGCCTTGGTCAACCCAAGGCAAGGGCCTCTACTCTTACTTCGTCCGGTTGCTGCAAGGGCTGGCTGACAATCTGGAGTTCGACCTAAAAACACCTTGGAAGAAACTACCTGCGGCCACGCAACAAGCAATTCTTCAGGGCAACGACTTTGAAGTTGAAGTGAAGTGGCGCTCGCGCTACGGACGAGAAATGCGCTACACCTCCGGCTTTGAAGGTGTTCTTCCCTACATCGAGCGTAAATACCTAGAGTCCGATAGTGATTGGGCTAGGAGCAAGTGGGCTGATTATCTTCGGGAAGTACCATGCCCAAGCTGCGACGGAGCCAGATTGCGCCCCGAAGTTTTGGCCGTAAAAGTCCACGGGAAATCAATTCACGACGTTGCTCAAATTTCGCTCGGCGATTCGCACGATTTTTTTGACTCGTTAAAACTGACCGAGCGAGAAGCAATCATTGCTGCTCAAGTGCTCAGGGAGATCAGAGCGAGACTTGACTTCCTGTTGGCAGTCGGGCTGGATTATTTATCCTTGGAGCGCGCCGCTGGTTCGCTATCTGGGGGAGAAGCTCAGCGAATAAGACTGGCAACCCAAATCGGTGCCGGCTTGACCGGAGTTCTTTACGTTTTGGACGAGCCATCAATCGGCCTTCATCAACGCGACAATCTGCGCTTGATTGAGACTCTGGAAAAACTTAGAGACTTGGGAAACACGTTGATCGTCGTGGAGCACGACGAGGACACAATCAAAGCAGCCAACTGGCTAGTCGACATCGGCCCCGGTGCCGGGGAAAACGGCGGTGAAGTAGTTCACTCAGGTAGCTACCAAAATCTTCTCAAAAATACAAATTCGATAACCGGCGATTACTTGTCCGGCAGAAGATCAATTGCTACCCCGAAAAAGAGGCGAAAGCCCAAAACCGAAGGCAAGCTGAAGGTGGTAGGCGCTCGAGAAAACAATCTGCAGAATGTGACCGTCAATTTCCCACTTGGGGTTATGACTGCTGTCACCGGTGTCAGTGGATCTGGCAAGTCCTCCTTGGTAAATGACGTTCTCTACGAGGTGCTCGCTCAGCAACTGAATCGAGCAAAATCTGTTGCCGGCAAGCACACGCGAATCGAAGGCGTGGAGCTTTTGGACAAGGTCGTCCACGTTGACCAAGCCCCGATTGGACGCACCCCAAGATCAAATCCTGCAACTTACACCGGCGTGTTTGACAACATAAGGAAGCTATTTGCTGACACCCAGGAGGCTAAGGTCAGAGGCTATCTTCAGGGACGGTTCTCTTTCAACGTGAAGGGTGGAAGGTGCGATAACTGCTCCGGAGACGGCACAATCAAGATTGAGATGAATTTCCTGCCCGATGTTTATGTGACCTGCGAGGACTGCAAGGGGGCTCGTTACAACAGGGAGACCCTGCAAGTTCTCTATAAGGGCAACTCGATCGGTGATGTTCTAAACATGCCAATCAGTGATGCTGCCGAATTCTTCGCGCCAATCAATTCGATAGCTAGATACCTAACGACACTTGTTGATGTTGGTTTAGGTTATGTTCGCCTCGGACAGAGCGCGACCACTTTGTCCGGAGGCGAAGCGCAGCGGGTAAAGCTGGCGACTGAACTTCAGAAGCGTTCAACAGGCAGGACAATTTACGTTCTGGATGAGCCCACTACTGGGTTGCACTTTGAAGATGTAAGCAAACTGCTGATGGTTCTAAATAACTTGGTCGACAAGGGAAACACTGCAATCGTCATCGAGCACAATCTTGATGTAATTAGATCTGCAGACTGGATCATTGACATGGGGCCAGAGGGCGGTTCCGGTGGCGGCATGGTCGTGGCAGAGGGCACCCCAGAACAGGTTGCGAAAAACCCGGCCAGCCACACCGGTAGGTTCTTGGCCGAGATCTTGTAATCATGGCGAATGAACTGAGCTTCCGACCCAAAACATCAGAAATCCCCAAGTTGCCTGGGGTCTACAGATTCTTGGACTCGGATGAACGTGTTTTATATGTCGGAAAGGCCAAAAACCTCAGGGCCAGGCTCTCAAATTACTTTGGTCCGCTGGACAGCCTTCACGAAAGAACCAGACGAATGCTCCTCAGAGCTAGCGATGTCAAATGGACAATAGTCGCAACCGAGTATGAAGCACTGCAACTTGAGTTCACTTGGATCAAGGAGTTTCAACCACCCTTCAACGTTCGCTTTCGGGACGACAAGTCTTACCCATACCTCGCGATTTCAATGGGAGAGACGGTTCCTAGGGCCTTCATCACAAGGAATCGAGACCTCAGGGGCGTCAAGTACTTCGGGCCATATACACAAAGCTGGGCAATCACGGACACTCTGGATTCACTACTAAAGGTCTATCCGGTCCGCAGCTGCTCCGCTGGGATTTTTCAAAGAGCTAAACGCTCTGGCAGGCCTTGCCTTCTGGCTGAACTTGGCAAGTGCTCGGCCCCTTGCGTGGATCGTATCTCGCAGCCTGAACACAAGGCATTAGCAAAAGAACTGGGTGACTTTATAGGGTCAGGAAACGACTCGCATGTGTCCAACCTGACCCTCAAAATGCAAGATGCGAGTCAGCAGGAGAATTACGAATTAGCTGCTCGATGTAGAGACGATATCGGAGCACTACAACGAGTGCTGGAAAAGTCGACGGTAGTTCTTGACGATCAGGTTGATGCCGACCTCATTGGTCTAAGTCGCGATGAGCTATCAGCAGCCGTGTCGATCTTTATGGTTAGAGGAGGGCGGATCCGCGGAAATCGGTCACTGGTCGTAGACCTGGAGCTAGATAGAACCAACGCCGAACTACTGGAGTATTTGCTACAAGAACTCTATTCAGCTGGGGGGAAAGCCGAGCCTCCTGAGGTTCCCAAACAGATCATGGTGACTGAGCTTCCTACAGACAAAGATGCCCTGGAGCTTTGGATGTCCGAAATTCGTGGCAAGGGTTGCAGCATCTCAGCCCCGAAGCGTGGCGACAAGTCTGCACTGCTTGCTACGGCGAGCCAGAATGCAGCTCATGCGCTTCAGAACTACAAGCTAAAGCGTGTTTCAGATTTCAGCGCCAGGGCCGGAGCACTCGCCGGGTTGCAGAAGGCTCTTGCGATGGAGAATGCTCCGCTAAGGATTGAGTGCTACGACATTTCCCATTTGTCCGGGACAAACACCGTGGGCTCAATGGTGGTGTTTGAGGATGGCCTTTCAAGAAAAGACCAGTATCGAAAATTTAACCTAGAAACTGCCGACGACACTGAGTCGGTATATCGGGTCCTTATGCGCAGGCTCAAATACTTAAAGACCGAAGAGCCCAACGAAAGATTCAGCTACAGGCCCGGGCTCCTAATTATTGATGGGGGGCTACCCCAACTTCATGCCGCTGAGCGAGCACTTAATGATTCTAAAATCCAGGGCCTCACAGTCGCGTCGTTGGCAAAACGGCTCGAGGAAGTATTCGTCTCTGGGCTGGATTACCCTCTTATTCTTCCGAGAACATCGGAGGAGTTATTTCTGCTCCAGCGAATTCGCGACGAGGCGCATCGCTTCGCACTAACAGCGCAACGCGCTGCTAGAAGTAAGTCGATCTCTTCGGTGTTGGTTGACATCCCCGGTTTGGGGGAGCAGAAGGCCAGATTGCTCCTTCGAAAGTTTGGATCTGTAAAGAGGCTGAAACTGGCAAGCGAGGCTGAAATTACTCAGCTCCCCGGATTTAGCCAGAGATTGGCGAATATTGTTATAGAACACTTGGCAGATTAATAAAAATGTCTTTTCGCGACACGCCGAAGCGGTAACCTTATTCTCGATGCTATGGAGGGTTGGATGGGGGCTTCAAATAAACCAGAACTGCTTGTTGTAACAGGCATGTCTGGTGCTGGACGTTCAACTACCGCTAACGCTTTGGAGGATCAGGGCTGGCATGTGATTGACAATCTTCCCCCCCAGTTGCTTTTTCCCATCAGTGATTTGTTCTCCGAAAGCACCGAGTCGCTAAGCAAGGTCGCGGTTGTGATGGACGTGCGGGGCGGGCAGTTCTTTCGGGCTCTCGAGCAAAATATTCAGAAGCTAAAATCTCACGACATTAGTGTGCGGGTGCTGTTTTTGGAGGCGAATGATGCGGCGCTGGTAAAAAGATTTGAGTCAGTTAGAAGGCCTCACCCGCTTCAAGGCGAGGGCACCGTGCTGGATGGCATCGCTGCCGAAAGGACTCAGCTTTTGAGTCTGCGGGAAACTGCCGACATTGTTTTTGACACGTCAGATTCTAACGTTCACGAGCTGACAAACCGCGTCGCTGAAGCATTTGCGGGGCAATCGAAGGGTTTCAAAGTAAACCTGATGAGCTTCGGTTTCAAATATGGTTTGCCGGCAGACGCGGACATGGTCGCAGATGCAAGGTTTATCGCAAACCCTCACTGGCAAGAATCCCTGAGGGCCAAAACCGGAAATGACAGCGAAGTGGCTCACTATGTGCTTAGCCAACCTGGTGTCAAAGACTTTGAAGATAGCTACCTAGCAACCTTGAAGGTCGTGCTAGCTGGCTATCGAAGAGAAAATAAAAGGTTTGCAACGATTGCTATCGGCTGCACAGGCGGTAAGCATAGGTCGGTTGCGCTCACTAACGAAATAGCAGCGCGCCTCGCGGAGGACGCAGAAATACGAGTCGTCGTTTCTCATCGCGACTTAGGTAGGGAGTGATTATGGGACTTACTCAACAAATAAAGGAAGAACTTGCAAGAGTGCCGGTTCGAACAGGGTTGGAGCGCGCCGCAGAGCTCGCGACAGTTCTTCGTTTTTGTGGCGGACTGCAGCTTATTTCTGGACGAATAGCAATCGAAGTGGAGCTTGACTCTGCCGCTCTAGCTCGCAGGCTTGCCCGAGCGATTGCAGAGCTTTATGGCATTCAATCTGAACTAACCGTTGTCCAAGCAGGAGGCCTAAGAAAAACAAGCGGCTACCAAATCAGAGTCCTGAAAGATGGGGAGCTTTTAGCCAGGCAGACCGGTCTTATTGACAACCGCGGCAGGCCGGTTCGTGGTCTTCCAGCCACCCTAATTAGCTCGACATTAGATGAGGCAAGAGCTGTCTGGCGAGGGGCCTTCATGGCTCAAGGAATATTAACCGACCCCGGTCGATCAACCTCTCTGGAAGTCACCGCCCCAGGCAACGAGTCAGCGATGGCTCTGGTTGGAGTCGCCAGAAGATTGGGCGTAAGTGCAAAAGCAAGAGAAGTCAGAAATGTCTATCGGGTCGTTGTTAGAGATGGTGAAGGAATTTCTGAGTTACTCAGGCAGATGGGATGCACGGAGCAAGTCGAAAAATGGGATGAGCTTCGAAGTAGACGCGAAATCAGGGGTGTGGCTAACCGCTTAGCAAACTTTGACGATGCGAACCTCAGGAGAAGTGCACAAGCAGCAATTGCCGCTGGAGCCCGGGTTCAGCGTGCTCTAGAGATACTTGGCGATCAGGCTCCCGCACATCTAAAATACGCAGGAGAGCTTCGATTGCAGCATAAAGATGCCTCTTTGGATGAATTGGGGCATCTTGCAGTTCCTCCAATGACTAAAGATGCTGTTGCGGGACGAATTCGCAGATTGCTGGCTACCGCCGATAAGCGAGCTCAGGAGCTCGGTATTCCAGATACAGAATCGGTAATTGCTGATCTGATTTAGGAATGAAGCTACGATTAAAACTACGAATCCAATAAGAGAAAGTGATAAATCATGACCTACACACTTCCGGATCTCAATTATGACTACTCGGCTCTTGAGCCTCATATCTCAGCCAGAATCATGGAGTTACACCACTCCAAGCACCACCAGGCCTACGTCACAGGTGCTAACGCGGCGCTGGATGCAATGGCAGAGGCGCGAGCAAACGACAACTTTGCAACCCTTCCAAAGCTTCAAAAGGATCTTGCCTTCAACCTAGGTGGCCACGTAAACCACAGCATCTTCTGGAAAAACCTATCGGCTGAAGGTGGAGAAGCCTCCGGTGAGCTACTGGCAGCCATTGCCGAGTACTTCGGTTCGTACGAGGCGTTCACAAAGCACTTCACCGCAGCCGCCATGGGCATCCAGGGTTCCGGCTGGGCATACCTTGCTTGGGACAGCATGAGCAACCGAATTATTATTGGTCAGCTCTATGATCAGCAGGGTAACCTTCCGATGGGCAGCATCCCGCTACTAATGCTTGATATGTGGGAACACGCGTTCTATTTGGACTATGTCAACGTGAAGGCTGACTACATAAAGGCGTTCTGGAACATCGTCAACTGGAATGATGTGGCGACTCGCTTCTCCTCCGTTAAAGCGAACAGTTCCTCGCTGCTGCTAGGCTGACAAAGTCTGCCCAAAGGTGCTCGGGCTAAATTAATTTATTCGCTGACAAGTTTTGGAGTAGCCCCGTGACTCGTATTGGTATTAATGGTTTTGGACGAATTGGCCGAAACTATCTGCGCGCAGCACTCGCGCAAAATTCGGATCTTGAAATAGTCGCTGTAAACGATCTATCCGATCCTAAATCGCTTGCACACCTTCTGAAGTACGACTCAGTCGGAGGAAGACTTGACGCAGCAGTCTCTGTTGATGGAGACAGCATCGTTGTGAACGGTAAGTCGATAAAAGTTCTGGCCGAGCGCGATCCAGCCAAAATTGATTGGGCAGAACTCGGTGTGGAGGTTGTTATCGAGTCGACTGGCTTTTTCACAAATGCCGACGACGCTCGTAAGCACATTCAGGCCGGTGCCAAGAAGGTAATAATCTCGGCTCCTGCAACCGGGGAAGATGCAACCTTCGTAATCGGTGTCAACGAGCATCTTTACGAGCCTGACAACCACCACGTGATTTCCAATGCCTCTTGCACCACGAACTGCCTTGCGCCGCTGGCCAAGGTATTCATGGATAACTTTGGAATCAAAAACGGTCTGATGACCACAATTCACGCCTACACTGCAGATCAAAACCTGCAGGACGGCCCCCACCAGGATCTGAGACGCGCCCGGGCAGCGGCAATCAACATTGTTCCTTCTTCTACCGGTGCAGCGAAGGCCATAGGAATCGTTATCCCAGAGCTAAAGGGCAAGCTGGACGGCTTTGCTCTTCGTGTGCCGATCCCGACCGGTTCGATTACTGACCTGACTCTAGTTTCTGAAAAGACGGTCACCGTCGAAGACATCAACGCCGCTTACAAGAAGGCGGCAGAGGGTGAACTTAAGGGAATCCTGATGTATACCGAGGATCCAATTGTTTCCAGCGACATCGTTGGTGACCCTCACAGCTCGATCTACGACAGCGGTTTGGTGCGAGTTATCGACAACACCGTGAAGCTATCAAGCTGGTATGACAACGAGTGGGGTTACTCAAACCGTCTGGTTGAGCTGACTGCCCTGGTTGCGTCCAAGCTCTAATGCTTAGAACTCTCGACCACGCCGGAGATCTTCGAGCCAAGGCCGTGATACTGCGCTGCGACCTCAATGTGCCACTGTCCAATTCAGAAATCACTGATGACGGCCGAATTAGAGCGTCCCTGGCAACCATAAATCGGCTCACTGCCGCTGGTGCGAGGGTCATAGTGGCATCGCACCTAGGTCGTCCAAAGGCTCAGGAGACCGAGCTTTCACTTGCCCCAGTTGCAAAGCGACTTCAGGAGCTATTGGGTCAGGATGTAACGTTTTCTCCGGCAAGCACGGGAGGCCAAGCGAAAGCGCTGACCTCGTCCCTAAGAGACGGCGAGATAGCACTGCTTGAGAACCTGCGTTTCAACGCTGCGGAGACCTCCAGCGACCCACAGCAGCGCGCTGAGTTTGCCAGAGAGCTAGCCGCGATGGCCGACATCATGATTTCTGACGGTTTTGGCGTTGTTCACCGAAAGCAAGCCAGCGTTTATGAGCTCGCAGAACTCATACCTAGCTACGCAGGATTACTAATTGAGGCAGAGCTAAAAGTACTGAACCAACTAACAACAACTCCGTCCCGCCCCTACACGGTCGTCCTCGGCGGCTCTAAGGTCTCGGACAAACTTGCTGTTATCGGTCATCTGCTGCCAAAAGTAGACAGAGTGGCTATCGGCGGAGGTATGGTCTTCACCGTACTCAAGGCCATGGGCCATAACGTCGGCAAAAGTTTGCTTGAAGAAGATCAAGTGGAAACCACCGGAGCACTTCTCAAGCGGGCTGCCGACCTAGGCGTCCAAATTATCCTGCCGACAGATATAGAAATTGCAGCCAGTTTTTCAGCGGATGCCAGTCATAAAACCGTGCAGGCCGATGCGATCGAAGACTCTGAACTTGGCGCAGACGTTTTGGGGCTAGACATTGGTCCGGACAGCGCCAAAATCTTCGCCGAAGCCGTTTCAAGCTCCAAAACAGTCTTCTGGAACGGTCCAATGGGAGTATTCGAATTTCCAAACTTCGCCCATGGCACGAAAGCTGTGGCAGAAGCACTTACCAATGTGAACGGACTGTCGGTGGTCGGAGGCGGTGACTCTGCCGCCGCGGTCAGGGCACTTGGATTTGACGAGGCCAGCTTTGCTCACATTTCAACCGGTGGTGGTGCCAGCCTTGAGTATCTTGAAGGTAAGTCACTACCAGGACTGGAGGTCCTAAATGACTAACCGAATACCGCTGATTGCCGGCAATTGGAAAATGAACCTGGATCACCTTCAGGCAATTGCCTTGGTGCAAAAGCTCTCATGGACTCTGAATGACGCTGATCATGACTTTGGTGAGGTGGAAGTTGCAGTTTTCCCACCATTTACTGCCCTGAGGAGTACTCAAACCCTTATTGATGCCGAGAAATTCGAAATAAAGCTGGGCGCTCAAGACATATCCCAGCATGCCTCCGGCGCCTACACCGGCGAAATATCAGGGCAAATGCTATCTAAGCTGAACGTCGAATACGTACTCGTTGGGCACTCGGAACGTCGCACCTATCACGCAGAAAATGACTCAGTAGTCCAGCAGAAAGTTGCCGCTGCCTGGGCGAATAATCTTGTTCCCATTATTTGCGTGGGGGAGACCCTTGAGGAACTTGAGAGCCAAGGGCAGTCAGCCGTCCCGATAATTCAAACCATCAATGCACTCAGCGGTCACAAGGAACTGGGCAAATTTGTCATCGCCTACGAACCAGTTTGGGCAATAGGAACTGGCAAAGTTGCAACCGCTCAAGAGGCCAGTGATGTCGCGACAGCGATCAGACAAGCGCTTCAGGCTAACTTCGGAGACAATGCAGCGAACTCGAGAATCCTCTACGGGGGGTCAGTCAAGGCAAATAATGTCGCAGGTTTCTTGCAATCTGAGCAGGTTGATGGTGTGCTAGTAGGCGGTGCGTCCCTGGATGCAGAAGAGTTTTCTGGAATATCGCGCTTCAAAAAGCACATAGTCCTATAATTTACAAGGTTTGAAAAGAGAATGAGGAAATAGATGGCTGCCCTACAAACAGCACTCTTGGTATTGCTTGCAATAACCAGCGTGCTTCTAATCTTGATGATTTTGCTTCACAAGGGTCGAGGTGGAGGAGTCGCGGAGATGTTCGGCGGCGGAGTGACAAGCTCTATGAACTCATCCGGCGTGGCCGAGCGTAACCTCAACCGAATCACCGTTGTTCTTGGTTTGGTCTGGGTAACGGTCATCATCATATTGGGTCTCTTCACAAGATTTGGATGGGCATAATGTCGAGCTCACCCTCAATTCGCGGAGCACGCGTCGGAGCTGGCCCAATGGGCGAGCAAGATCGCGGACATCAAGTAGAGAAAATTGCTCTTAGCTTTTTCTGTTCGAACGGCCACGAGATCAACCCGCTTTTTGCAGCCAGCGTCAGCGAAGAAGACTTGCCTCAAGAAATTGACTGCCCTCACTGCGGTCTACCCGCTGGCATGGACAAGGAAAACCCACCTCAGGTTGCCAAGATCGAGCCGTACAAGACTCATCTCGCCTACGTAAAAGAGCGAAGAACAGACGACGAGGCTGAGCAGATTTTGGCCGAAGCCTTGGATTCAATTCGAAACCGCAGACAGCGTGCAGCAGATGCCGCTAAAGCTCGTCGCTAAGCTCTCTATCCAAGTACCAGCTGGTTGACTGCAAACCTTTGACCTTGGCTAACGGCAGCTCACAATCTTCGTCATTCAAAGCCGAACTGACTACCGAAGCCTTTTGAGCACCCGAGGCTAGAAACCAAACTTGATTAGCTCGATTTAGTGCTGCATAACTAAGACTCAATCGATCAGACGGCGGCTTGGGTGAGGCGCTCTCTGCCGTAATCCATTCTCCATTGCTCTGGTGTCCCGGAAACAAGGACGCCACATGTCCATCTGGCCCGAGGCCTAAAATCACGAGATCAAAAACCCCCGAGGTCTCCTCGGGGCTCCCGTAAGAAATAGTCATGGCCTTATTCATAAGAGACTGGCCGGTCAATAGATCAAAGTTGGCCGCGGGGTATCGAAGCAGAGATTTATTTGCCAACTCAGGGAAGACAGAAATCCCTTGAAATTCGTTTCGATCTTCGTGACCCAAAGCTACAAAGCGCTCATCACTAAACATAAATCTCAACTTTGTAAGATCAAGATTTAGCTTCGCAAGTTCGCCAATCAATGCGATGCCGAGACCGCCGCCCGTCAACACAATATTCACCACAGGCTTCGATTCTAAAACTTCAGTTACCAAAGCTAAAAAGTCGCCGGCAACCCGGCTTACGATCTCATCAGCCGTCTGGGCAACCACGATGCTTGGTTCACTCACCTCGTAAGCTCATTTCGCAGTACAGCTCCATAAACTTCATCTTCGCCCAAAAACCGCATGTCTTCCATTAGGCAATCCTGATCAGAGCGCTTGGGTAGCAAGGCAGAGCTGTCCGGCGAACCGGTTTGGCCGATACTCGCAACATCTCCAGTTCGAATGATCGCCAGCTCTCCTTGGTCAAAAGAAATCTCAACTCCCGCGATGCCCTCTATGGCGATGCCAGAGAGCTCGTGAATTATCTTCGTATCAACGCCAAGCTGCATCGACAACCAGCCAGCCAGTAACCTTACGCTCGGAGAATTTTTGGAACCTAGAACTCGGATTTCAGTTACTGTGCGGTTCTTTTCATTATCGAACAATGCCGCAAGTTGAGAGCGCCATAGCGTAATTCTTGTCCAGGACATGTCACTGTCCCCCGGCGAATAATTCGTCGCAAGCTCCTTCAGAAACCCCAACTCATCCTTTTGAGCCGCGGCGTCCGTGATTCTTCTGGTTGCTATTTCGCCAATCGGGTTCTTCGAAGGATTTGCTTTGCAGTCTGAAGGCCACCATGCAACTACCGGAGCATCGGGTAGCAGTAGCCCCGTCACCATGGACTCGGTATTGGAATTTGCGTCTCCAAAAGCCCTGATGACGACGACTTCAGACGCCCCAGCGTCACCGCCAATTCTTATCTCGGCATCCAGTCTGGAAGCCTTATCGCCTTGCTCCAAGTTGCTGACCAACACGATGATCCTGCTCGGGTGCAATCTAGATGCCCCGTTTGCTGCCTCGATTGCGCGCTCTAGGTGCTCGGAATTCGTTTCGATTATGAGCGTGAGTACACGACCCAGGGCTACGACTCCACCATCTTCGCGGAGTTCCTGAAGAGTTTTTTCAATCTTTGAGGTAGTCGTACTTTCCAAGTTGACGATCATGGCCTTCTCCAAACTCGGCCATCTTCGGCAAGCATGTCGTGAGCCGATTCCGGCCCCCAGGACCCAGGAGCGTACGAATCGGGCCTGCCGTTAGCCTTCCAGTGCGCAACAATAGGGTCCAGAATCTTCCAAGACAGCTCAACTTCTCGTTGGCGCGGGAATAGCGGTGGTTCGCCCAAAAGCACATCTAGGATGAGTCGTTCGTAGGCCTCAGGGGAGTCCTCGGTAAATGCATGACCATATCCGAAGTCCATCGTTACGTCCCGGACCTGCATGCTAGGGCCTGGAACCTTAGAGCCAAAGCGAATAGTGACTCCTTCGTTGGGCTGAACCCTGATTACCAATGCGTTTTCGCCCAAAAGTGCAGTCTGGCTCTCTCCAAATAATTGTTGAGGCGCTCTTTTGAAAACCACCGCAATTTCGGTTACTCGCCGCCCGAGACGTTTGCCAGCTCGTAGGTAAAAAGGGACAGACTGCCAGCGTCGATTGTCGATGTTCAGCCTCATGGCGGCAAACGTCTCCGAGTTGTTCTCGGAATCCATGCCGTCCTCGTCTAGATATGCCTTTACGAACTCTCCGCCCTGCCAGCCACCCGCATATTGACCCCTAGCAGTGTGCTTGGACAGGTCCTGCGGCAGTGCAATGGAAGCTAGTACTTTTTCCTTCTCTGCCCGTAAGTCAGCCGCGTCGAAGCTCAAAGGCTGCTCCATAGCGGTCAGCGCAAGAAGCTGAAGGAGATGGTTCTGAATCACATCCCTTGCCGCACCAACTTCAGCGTAGGAACCGGAACGGCTCCCAATGCCAATATCCTCCGCCATTGAAATCTGAACATGGTCAATATAGTTACTGTTCCAGATTGGCTCAAACAGCTGGTTTGCAAAGCGAAGAGCCAATATATTCTGAACTGTCTCTTTACCCAAGTAGTGATCAATCCTGAAAACCGAGTCCGGTGAGAAAACGCTCTCGACGATGTCGTTTAGCTCAATAGCAGTTTCAAGGTTTGACCCGAACGGCTTTTCGATAACAACTCGTCTAAATTGCCCATCGACTGCTTCCGCAAGACCTGACGCCGATAGCTGCTGGATAACAAGCGGGAAGTCTCGGGGCGGTATGGATAGGTAAAAAGTGTGATTTCCTGCTGTTCCACGTTCTTTATCTAACTCATCGACCGTCTGTTTCAGATGAAGAAAGGCCTCTGGATCATCGTGTCGTCCGGATACAAATCGAATGCCCTTAGCTAACTGACGCCATACCTCTTCCGACCAAGGAGTTCTGGCATGAGCCTTTACAGAATCGTGAACCACGGTCTTAAAGTCCGCCTGACTCCAGTCTCTTCTTGCGAATCCAACTAAAGAAAACGCTGGCGGCAAAAGGCCGCGATTAGCAAGATCGTAAATCGCGGGCAGAAGCTTCTTTCCCGCAAGGTCCCCAGTCACACCGAACATTATTAGGCCGCTTGGTCCGGCAATCTTTTGCATTCGACGATCGCGGGTATCTCTGAGTGGATTATTGGTCACGAAGCTATTACCTTTTCCAGAAACGCTAGATCTCGAAGTGGCTCTGTCATGTGTAAGGAAACGACCGGAAGCCCCTTGTCAGACAAAACTTTGGCATCCCCGGCGGCTTGTGCGCGGATGAGTTCTCCAAAGCTGAACGGGCGATCTTTTATCTCAAGATCGATGCCGTGCTCACCGGTAATTTGAACAAAAAGCCCCTGCTTGGGGCCGCCCTTGTGATATTGGCCAGTCGAGTGCAGAAACCTGGGTCCCCAACCAAAAGTCACCGGTCTTCCAGTTCGCTTCGCGATGATGTCTCGTAATTTCTCAAACTGAGGATACTCAGGTCTGCTCAGGTAAACCTGAACCGCGATATAGCTCTGGTCAGTTGCTTGGCTTAGTAATTCCTCGATTGCGGCCTCCACGGTGCTGCCAACCACATTTAGCCCGTAACTGTAAACAGTAATTCCACGATCGATGTGGCCCGCGGCCACTTCAAGATCGGGGGAGTCAAGAAGTGCTCGGGCAGCAATCTTGGCTGACTCAACATCGGGCTGGTCGAACGGGTTTATTTGCATTAGATGCCCGGCAATTGCCGTGGCGTACTCCCAGAGCAGAAATAACGCACCCAGGCTGCCGCTGAATGTCATGTTTTCGACACCCGGCATCGAATCTGAAAACCTAATAAAAATAGTGTCGCTCGGTACGTCTCGAATTTCTGGTGCGCTGCCCGTGACGACAACCGGAAGAATGCCGCGCTCTTGTTTGCCAGTGCTTTCAGCAACGAGCTGTTCAACCCAGTCACCGAAGCCCGGAAGTCCATCAGTTTCGATTAGAAATTTATCGCGAACCTGACCGATTCCTGGGGTTGCTGCCAAGGCGACACCTAGCCAAATAGCTGGGTTATCTGCGGAGTCTTCGCTGAGCCCGAAGCTAACCATGGAAGCACTGGCTAACAATGAGGCGATGTCAGCACCGGCTAAGCCAGCCGGTACTAATCCGAATGCGGTTAGCGCCGAATATCTGCCCCCGACATCCGGATCTGCATTGAACACCCTGTAGCCGTCGGCTCTTGATGCGGTATCGAGCGGTGAACCTGGATCGGTCACCACAACAATTCTCTTTGCGGGGTCGATGCCGGCCGCCACATAACCGGCCTCGAAAGCCCTTTTTTGACTGTCAGTCTCAACGGTCGCTCCAGATTTCGAGGAGACAACCACTGCCGTTCGCTCAAGTTCCCTCAAGGCAGACAGCACTTGATCAGGCGCCGTTGAGTCAAGAATCACTATTTCGTGCCCAGTATTTTTGGCAATTACCTCTGGCGCAAGCGATGAGCCGCCCATTCCACAAAGCACAATTCGATCGACACCGAGGTCTCGAAAATGATCTCTGAGCTTCAGAATATCAGGGATCAAGTCAACCGAAGTTTTCGGAGAATCTATCCAGCCCAGTCGCTTTGCAGCCTCGGCCTTCGCGTCTGGTCCCCAGATCGAATCATCTTTGGCGCCAAGCCTTGAGGCAATTTGAGCATCTACGACTTTTGCAACTTCGGCTTCTAAGTCCGGTTTGAGGCTTTCGTGTATCCGAAGCTGCATGATCTAGCTTCCAGCTAGCGCTTGTTCGACAGTTTCAACCAATTCATCCCAAGAGACTATGAATTTGTCAACGCCCTCTTGCTCTAGTTGAGTCGTGACATCTGCAAGATCAACTCCGGCGGCAGCAATTTGAGCCAGCACAGCCCTTGCGTTTTCAAACGAAGCGATTACTGATTCGGCTGGAATCACCCCATGGTCGGCGGTTGCCATCATGGTTTTTTCCGGCATGGTGTTGACGATGTTCTCAGAAACCAGTTCGGTGACGTAGAGAGTGTCCGGTAGAGCTGGGTCCTTTACTCCCGTGGAAGCCATTAGCGGTCGCTGCAGATTTGCTCCTGCTGCTTCAAGCGCCTGCCACTCAGGGTGTGCGAAACGGTTCTGGAACAGTTCGTATGCCAGTTGAGCATTTGCAAGAGCGGCCTTGCTCTTCAGCTCTGGCTTGCCAAGCGCCTCGAGCCTTGAATCCACTTGAGTGTCAACGCGAGAAACAAAAAACGAAGCAACTGAATGAATCTTGCTCAAGTCCTTGCCTGCCTGCTTGGCCTTCGTTAGGCCTTCCATGTAGGCATCGATGACCCTGTCGTAGCGCTCTAGCGAGAAAATCAAGGTCACATTCACGGAAATCCCTGCCGCCGTGACGGCAGTGATAGCTGCCAAGCCATTAAGGGTTGCCGGGATCTTTATCATGACGTTTTCGCGACCCACTAGTTCATACAGCGATAGCGCCTGAGCAATCGTGCGCTCGGTATCATTTGCCAGCCCTGGTTCGACCTCAATTGACACTCGACCGTCAACACCTTGGGATGCGATGTAGATGGGCAGGAACAAATCACAGGCTGCCGCAACATCGTCCGAAGTGATGTTTGCAATTGCTCGGGCAGGACTGCTGCCGGCGTTTTTCTCGGCAGCAATTGCATCCTGATAGGAGGATCCCTTTAGTGCAGCGGCAAAAATGGTCGGGTTCGTGGTAACGCCTCGCACTGAAAAATTATCAATAAGGTGCCTGAGGTTTCCAGATTCGATTCGCTCTCTGGAAAGATCGTCTAGCCAAATTGAAACGCCGGCTTCAGTAAGTGATTTTAGATTCTCATTCATTAGTTATCTCCAAGTACTTTCTTTGCTGCCTCAACCACCTTGTTGGTGGTAATCCCAAACTCTGTATACAGAGTCTTGTAATCGGCCGATGCTCCGAAATGGTCAATGCCAATGGACTGACCACTGTCCCCAACATACTTGCGCCATCCATCGGTAACTCCAGCCTCAATCGACACCCTGGCCGTCACTTCCTTTGGAAGCACTGACTCTTGGTAGTCCTTGGACTGAGCATCAAACCACTCAAGGCAAGGAGCCGACACGACGCGAACTGAAACACCCTCTGCTTCTAGAATCAGCCTTGCTTCAACCGCAAATTGCACTTCGCTTCCGGTTGCGATCAAGATCAAATCAGGCTTGTCGCTTGGGCCCGCGTACACATAAGCACCCTTCCTGACCTGATCGGCCTGGCCGAAGCCTTCGCCGCGATCAAGGACCGGTAGGCCCTGCCTCGTGAGCACAATTCCGGCGGGGCTATTTTTGTTTTTTAGAACCTGAAGCCAGGCCTGAGAAGTCTCGTTGGCATCGGCTGGGCGCACGATGTCTAGATTCGGAATCAGCCTCAGTGCATTCAAGTGCTCGATTGGCTGGTGGGTTGGACCGTCCTCACCGAGCGCAACCGAATCGTGTGTCCATACATAGATTGGAGCTATTCCCATCAATGCGGCCAAGCGGACCGAAGGCCTCATGTAATCAGAGAAGACCAGGAACGTCCCGCCAAACACTCTCGAGTGACCGGAGAGGCTGATGCCATTCAGGATTGCACCCATCGCGTGTTCGCGAATGCCGAAGTGGAGAATTCTGCCGGCAGGTTTAGGAGTCCATGCCTTGGTTTGCCACTTGGCAGGGACAAACGATCCGCCGCCTTCAATGGTGGTGTTATTGGACTCTGCAAGATCGGCTGATCCGCCCCATAGTTCGGGCATCTTGGCAGCAATTGCGTTTATAACCTTGCCGGATGCTGCTCGAGTTGCGATCTCGTCGCCCGATGAGAATTCTGGAATTGACGATGCTAGGTCTGCCGGCAGCTCTTCGGATGCAAGACGCTCGAACAACTTTGCCGAATCAGGATTGGCCTGCTGCCAGTTGCTAAACGTAGCTTGCCAAGCCGCGCGCTCTTCCTTGCCACGCTTAGCCAATTGCCTAGTGTGAGAAAGAACTTCCTCAGCCACGGCGAAGTGCTCTTCAGGGTCGAAACCCAGCGCCTGCTTTAGGCCAGCAAGTTCTTCAGCACCAAGCTTTGATCCGTGAATCTTGCCGGTGTCTTGTTTCGTGGGACTCGGCCAACCGATGATGGTTCTTAGTGTGATTAGCGTTGGCTGATCTTTGTTTGCCCTGGCTGCTAGGACTGCTTCGTAAAGAGCTTCTACGTCCTCGACATATCCGGTTTCTGTTCGCCAATTGACCTCGATGGTCTGCCAGCCATAAGCCTGGTAGCGCTTTGCGACATCTTCAGAAAAGCTGATGTCGGTGTCGTCTTCAATAGAAATCTGGTTCGCGTCATAAATCACAATCAGATTGCCGAGTTCGTGATGACCAGCAAGGGAAGCCGCTTCGGCGCTCACGCCTTCTTGCATGTCACCGTCTCCAGCGATTACATAGACGAAATGGTCAAACGGCGAGGTTCCGTCGGTTGTGGCAGGGTCAAATAATTCCCGCTCAAACCTTGTTGACATGGCGAATCCAGTTGCAGACGCAAGGCCTTGACCCAAGGGGCCGGTTGTGATTTCAACACCCTTGGTGTGAGCATATTCGGGGTGACCAGGGGTCAAAGATCCCCAGGTACGCAATGATTGGATGTCTTTGAGTTCGAGGCCAAAACCACCTAGAAATAACTGGTTGTACAAAGTTAGTGAGGAGTGACCCACCGAAAGGATAAATCGGTCTCTGCCAACCCAGCGGTCATCTTGAGGGTCATGCCTCATGACCTTTTGAAACAATAGATACGCAGCTGGCGCAAGGCTTATTGCGGTTCCGGGATGGCCGTTGCCAACCTTCTCTACTGCATCCGCGGCAAGAACTTTGGCTGTCTTGACTGCCAAATCGTCAATTTCATTCCATTCCAACAAAGAATCATTCCTAACAAATTACGTGTTTTACCACTTAGGGATTTGTGCCGGCGTCGATGCCTGACATTTAGCCATGAGTCTATACCGAGTGGGCTGCAGGACCGCCCCGACTGGATTAGACTTGGACAAATGTCTACGGTAGAAAAATCATCTGGAGCGCGGCTTTCGCGCAAAATCCGCGCGTATTTTCTGCTGACTAAACCACGCGTTATCGAGCTTCTACTCATTGCGACCGTGCCGGCCATGATTCTGGCCGCTAGAGGCTTCCCGTCAGTTTGGCTAATTCTCGCCACTGTATTTGGCGGTGCTCTCAGCGCTGGAAGTGCCAACGCATTCAATTGCTACATAGACCGCGACATTGACCAAATCATGGGGCGCACGAAAAATCGACCGCTAGTGACCGGGGAACTCACGCACAAAGAGGCTCTGATTTTTGCGTGGTCAATTGGAAGCTTGTCGGTCATTTGGTTTGCGCTACTGATAAACGTGCTTGCAGCCGTTCTTTCGCTAATTGCAATTTTGTTCTACGTCTTCGTCTACACGCTTGGGCTCAAGAGACGCACGCCGCAAAATATTGTTTGGGGAGGTGCAGCCGGGGCAATGCCAGCGCTAATTGGTTGGGCCGCCGTAACAAATGAGCTTTCGCTAGCTGCCGGAGTACTGTTCTTGATTATTTTCCTCTGGACACCACCGCACTATTGGCCGTTATCAATGCGCTACTTAGACGAGTACAAAGCTGCCGGAGTTCCAATGCTTCCTGTCGTAGCCAAAAACGAACATGTCGGCAGGCAGATAATCCTTTATGCCTATGCATACTTCGCTTCGACACTCCTATTGATTCCAGTTGCGAACATGGGCACGGTGTATACCGTTGCCGCAGTATTGGCAGGAGTCTGGTTCACCTGGGAATCACACCGGCTTTACAAGGAAGCGAAGGTTCAGATCCCACAGAACCCAATGCGATTGTTCCACGCATCAATTACTCATCTGACGATTTTGTTTTTGGCAATCGCAATTGACCCGCTTATTTATATTTAGAGACCTTTAGCGTTTTATTTCCTCAAGGCGCCGCAACGCCTCATCTCGCTCTTGAGAGTGATCCAAAATTGGGGGAGCGTAGCCGAACTGATAACCGGCGATGTCGTTCCAGGGTTCGTGAACGCTTCCGGCTGGCAAATGAGCTAACTCCGGCACCCACTTCCTCACGTAGTCGCCATTCGGGTCAAATTTTGCACCCTGGAGAATTGGGTTAAATACTCTATAAAAAGGACTGGCATCAGTGCCGCAGCCGGCGGTCCATTGCCAGCCGTGAGAGTTTGAGGCGGGGTCAAAATCGGTCAGATGCTCCTCGAAAAACTTTGCACCAATTTGCCACTCGAAATGAAGGTCCTTCACCAAAAAACTTGCGACAATCATCCGTGCCCGATTGTGCATCCACCCGGACTTCACAAGCTGTCGCATGGCTGCATCGACAATCGGATATCCAGTAGCGCCAGTCTTCCAAGCCTCTAGTTTCTCCGGGAACTTTTGTGGGTCGTCGTAGGAGAGCTCTGCAAAGCGAGGCTCGTAGTATTCGTCGAAGGTGCGAGGGTGGTGGTGCATTACATCCGCGTAAAACTCTCGCCAAGCAATCTCCTTGCGAAAAACCTCTTCGCCCTCGGTGTTCCCAAGACCGGCAAGCAATGTGCGCGGATGAACCTCGCCGTGCGCCAGCGCATGAGAAAGCTTGGAGGTGCCGTTGATGTCCGGTCGATTTCGATGATCCGAGTAATCAAAAATCCGAGACGCTTGAAACTTGTCCCATGTTTCAAGAGCTAACGCCTCACCTGCATTCACTTTTGATGCTAGGGAAATGTTTTTGCTAGCCGGCGCCCATGAGGCGTTTTCGACATCGAGCACAAAGGGCTCGGGCACCGATACTTGAAGCCATCTTTTATAAAAGGGCGTATACACTCGTACGGCTGTTTGATCATCTTTTACTACTGTTCCGGGCTCAACTGCGTAATAACTTCCGAGTAAGACAAGCTCTGCACCTATTGCCGCAAGCGCCTCGCGAACTGCCTCCTGCTCGGTAACGCCATTGGTATCAAATGCCCTCGTGGCCACAACACGCTTGCCAGAGAACTCCTGACAAATTTTTCCAAGCTCGACGCTTGCTTCGCCGTGGAGAAGCTCAAGTCCTCTGGGGAGGCTCTTGTCCAAAGCTAGAATCGAGGCCACGACCGAACTTGCACGCAACTGAGACATTCCAGCACTGGAGGTTCGAAGAACAAAGACCGGAAGTAGCTTCTGAGATGTACTTGCCGCAAAGCTGAGGGCTTGATTATCCTGAAGCCTGCGATCCCTTCGAAACCAGAAGATGGTATTCATCTGTTTATTTTTCTTGCGCTCAACACCTGAAAAGTGATCAGGGCGGTAAGTACCCCGGAACCAAGCATGTGGATACCAACCAACAGCGGTGGAACTCCCATTCGCGCCTGAATCACTCCAACAACGGCCTGCAAAACAGTGGCGACGAACAGCAGCAGCAGAATTCGAGACTCAAGTTGTTTCAGTAGGGACCTGGATTTCACAACTTGAGCAATCAGCTGCATAGTTATTAGGGCCAGCAGCGTGTAGCCGGGATAGGAGTGGTAGTGCTGCCAGACCTCAAGATCAAGGCCGTTTCGTGGCGTGAGGGCATCGCCGGCATGCGGACCGGCACCGGTGACAATCACGCCCATACAGATCGCAATAAATCCAACTACTACCGTCGGCCATGCGAGATTCGCATTCCAACGTGCCACGGAATTCACCGGTTTAGGTAATGCCCGCCAAACCAAGAGTGAGGCCAATGCGATCAGACCCGTTGAGATTACAAAATGAAGACCCACAATCCACGAGTTCAAACCAGTCAGAACCGTGATCCCTCCGATTACGGCCTGCACGATTATGCCGACCCCTAATCCAAAAGCTGGCACAACCAAGCCAAACCGGTTTGTCAAGCGAGCAGTTCTAATGATGACGACCCCAAACAAGAGCATCATGCCCAAGGCCAACGCAAATGTCACCAAAGTAACCAAAACGAGTCCGAACATGGTGTTGAGGGCCAAGCCCACAACCAGCAAGACTGCTCCACTGAAAAAACCAATTGACAAAAGTCCTAAGCGGCGGGTGGATTCACTGATGCGCACAACGACGATGAAGGTCAAAAGCGCGATGATAAGCAGAACGATTGTTAGCAACCGATTCCCAAATTCAATGACACCGTGAAAGCCCATCTCCGGGGTGCTTACCAACGAGTCTTCTGTACATTTCGGCCAAGTCGGGCAACCTAGACCGCTTCCTGTGAGCCGAACAGCGCCCCCGGTAACCACGATCAAAATTTGAGTAACAAGTGACAACCAAACAAAGAGCCGCAAACGAAGCGGCGAAACAATGCCATCGAACCACAGGCCCTTGAGGGTCTTCATAAACGCCTTAACTTAGGTATGCCTTACTGTTTTATTTTTATAGAACTGCGTAGGCTTATTCCAACATCACATGTCAAGTTTCTCATGATTGGCTTTGTTGGAATACGTTTCATCAAAATCAGTTGTACTGATTAAGTAGAAGGAGGCCACAATGGCAGAGAAAATTATTGATCGCCCAGAACTGGACGACCTAGGGACCTACGAGTTTGGTTGGTCCGACAAGTCAAAAGCTGGAGACGACGCCAAGCGCGGTATCTCGGACGAGGTCGTACGCGACATCTCGGGCAAAAAAGACGAATCCGACTGGATGCTGCAGCGCAGGCTCAAGGGTTACGAGCTTTTCCTGAAAAAGCCAATGCCTACTTTCGGAGCTGACCTGTCAGGGATTGACTTCGACAACATCAAGTATTTTGTTCGCTCGACTGAGCGTCAGGCTCAAACCTGGGAAGACCTTCCAGAGGACATTCGCAACACTTACGACAAGCTTGGGATTCCAGATGCGGAACGCCAGCGCCTCGTTTCCGGCGTTGCCGCCCAGTATGAGTCAGAGGTCGTTTACCACTCGATTCGCGAAGACCTCGAGAAGCAGGGTGTCTTGTTCCTAGACACCGACACTGCCCTCAGAGAGCACCCCGAGATCTTCGAAGAGTATTTCGGGACTGTAATCCCAGCCGGCGATAATAAGTTTGCTGCCCTCAACACAGCTGTTTGGTCCGGAGGATCATTCGTCTACATCCCTAAGGGCGTAAAAGTAGACATCCCTCTTCAGGCATATTTCCGAATAAACACCGAGAACATGGGGCAGTTCGAAAGAACGCTAATCATCGCTGATGAGGACTCCTACGTTCACTACATCGAGGGTTGCACCGCTCCGATTTACCAGTCTGACTCACTGCACTCTGCCGTGGTTGAAATTATTGTCAAGAAGAACGCTCGCGTTCGGTACACGACAATTCAGAACTGGTCTAATAATGTTTACAACCTAGTGACCAAGCGAGCCATCGCTCACGAAGGTGCGACCATGGAGTGGATCGATGGGAACATCGGGTCAAAGGTCACCATGAAATACCCAAGCGTCATACTTGCCGGCGAACGTGCTCGTGGTGAGACACTATCGGTTGCTTTTGCCGGAGAGGGCCAGCACCAGGATGCCGGAGCCAAGATGATTCACCTCGCTCCGTACACAACTAGCTCAATTGTGTCCAAGTCAATTGCTCGAGGTGGAGGAAGAACTTCCTATCGAGGTGAAATTCGAGTGAATCCGGGAGCTCACCACTCGGCGAACACGGTTCGTTGTGACGCGCTATTGGTCGACACAATCTCTAGATCAGACACTTACCCGGCAAACGACATCCGCGAGGACGACGTTTCCATGGGTCATGAGGCTACGGTTTCTGCCATCAGTGCAGAGCAGTTGTTCTACTTACAGTCCAGAGGCATGGCAGAAGACGAAGCGATGGCGATGATTGTTCGAGGCTTTATCGAGCCGATTGCCAAAGAGTTGCCAATGGAGTACGCGCTGGAGCTCAACAAGCTAATTGAGATGCAGATGGAAGGGGCTGTTGGCTAGATGGCGCAGCACGGAATAAAGGCCCACGAGCACAAACTCGTGCCGCTTCAGACAAGGTCTGAGCGCCCTAGATCGACCTCAATAAGCGATTTCGCAGAGCTTTCAAACAGGCAGGAGATCTGGCGTTATTTGCCAATGGATCGCCTCCAAGGCCTTGATGCAGAAGTTATCGGCGAAGTTTCCCGGGATGAGCTTTCAATAAGTCTTGCCGGGACAGTCACTGCCAGCTGGATTGATTCCAGCGAACAAATTGTCGGGACGGCCGGATTGCCAGAAGACCGAATTTCCGCAATCGCGTGGACGAATGCCTCCAAAACACTTCTGGTTGAGGTTCCTGCCGACCAGGAAATAGCTGAACCGGTTTTTCTAACCTTGAAACTAGAAGAACTTGCAGCTAAGGCCCTGCATATCTTTGTTAAGGTAGGCGCAAACGCGAAGGCAACAATCGTTCTGGACCATATCGGTCAAGGCTTACTTGCGGAGAACGTTGAAATTCTGCTGGAGCCTGGAGCGAAGCTTGACTTTGTGTCGATTCAGGACTGGGATAACGGTTCTTCCCACGTTTCAAATCAACTAACCAGACTTGGTAAAGACGCAGTTCTGAAGCACGTCGTTGTGTCGCTAGGGGGAGACCTCGTTAGAGTCACACCCTCTGTTGCCCTTGACTCTCCGGGTGCAGAGATACAGATGTACGGAGTATATCTAGCTGATTCCAAGAACTACTTTGAGCACCGGCCCTACGTGGACCATATTGCCGAAAACTGCGTTTCCAATGTTGCCTATAAGGGCGCACTCCAGGGTGCGGGGGCTCACACGGTCTGGGTCGGAGATGTTCTGATTAGAGAGACCGCCATTGGAACTAATAGCTACGAACTGAACCGAAACTTGTTGCTGACCGATGGTGCACGAGCAGACTCTGTTCCAAATCTAGAGATTGAGACTGGCAAAATTGAAGGAGCTGGGCACGCGAGTGCTTCCGGGCGATTCGATGACGAGCAGCTGTTTTATCTCATGGCCAGAGGAATTGGCGACACAGAGGCCAAGCGCCTTGTCGTTCGAGGTTTCTTGAATGAGGTAGTTCAGAAGGTTGGGATTTCGCAGGTTGAAGACCGTCTAATTGCTTCAATCCAACAAGGACTCGAGAAGGCAGGAGTCTAAATTGACAATAAGAGTTTGTGCCACTGAGGATATCAAGCCGGGTAACGCACTCAGGGTAACCATTGAGGGACATCCAATCGCGCTTGTAAGGCTCAATGACGGCAATTTTCGAGCGATCGATGACAAGTGCTCGCACGGTGAGATTTCACTGAGCGAAGGCTTTGTTGAGGACGAAACCTTGGAGTGCTGGGCGCACGGAGCCAAGTTCGACCTAAATACCGGCGTACCGCTGAGCCTTCCGGCATATGAGGCAGTAAGTACCTATGAGGTACTAGTGGAAAATGACGAAATTTTTATCGAGTATGAAGCGTAAAGGAGATCAAATAATGGCAACCCTAGAAATCAAAAACCTACATGTATCAGTTGATACAGACCAGGGCAAAAAGCAGATCCTTCGAGGAGTAGACCTTGTTGTCAAGTCCGGTGAAACTCACGCGATCATGGGACCAAACGGCTCCGGCAAGTCGACACTCGCCTACTCAATCGCCGGGCATCCAAAGTACGAAATCACGGAGGGAGAGATTCTTCTAGATGGCCAAAACGTTCTTGAGATGGCCGTAGACGAGCGAGCAAAGGCAGGTTTATTCCTCGCAATGCAATACCCAGTCGAAGTTCCGGGCGTTTCGGTGTCGAACTTCCTAAGAACCGCCAAAACCGCACTTGATGGAGAAGCCCCAAAGCTTCGCGAGTGGATCGGCGATCTAAAGCACGCGATGAAAAATCTCCGCATGGATTCAGACTTCACGGAAAGAAATGTCAACGAAGGGTTCTCAGGTGGTGAAAAGAAGCGCCATGAAATTCTTCAGCTAGAGCTTTTGAAGCCGAAAATTGCGATCCTCGACGAAACCGATTCTGGCCTGGACGTGGACGCATTGAAAGTAGTATCCGAAGGCGTCAACCGGGCCAAAGATGAAACTGGTCTCGGAGTTCTTCTAATCACCCACTACACGCGAATCTTGCGATACATCGAGCCAGATTTCGTTCACGTATTTGTGGCTGGAAAAGTTGCCGAACAGGGTGGCCCAGAGCTAGCCGAACGCCTAGAAGCAGAGGGCTACGATCGCTACTTGAAGAGCGAAGCATGAGCGATCCGAAGGAATTAGAGCCCGCTCACTACGATCGGGTGATAGAGGCAATGAAAGACATCATTGACCCAGAAATTGGCGTGAACATTATTGACCTCGGACTGGTCTACGGACTACAAGAGTCCGATGATGGCGCACTTCTAATCAACATGACACTCACCTCAGCTGGCTGCCCACTTCAGGATGTTATTGAAGAGCAGACTGCGGCCTCATTGGATGGAGTGGTTGACGCATTCAGAATCAATTGGGTCTGGATGCCACCGTGGGGTCCGGAGCAAATCACGGATGATGGAAAAGAAATGATGCGAGCTATCGGCTTCTCTATCTAACAAAATTGATAAAAAAAACAGGACCCATTTGGGTCCTGTTTTTTTCAAATCATTTGTTACTTATTCACAAGTTTCCAAGCCAGTGGCAGCATTGCTGCAGCTGCGATTGCTTTGGCGACGTCTCCTATCAGAAACGGAATAACTCCTGCGGCAATGGCCTGCGACATGTTGAGGCCCAAGGTAATCATCAAGCCTGCGACTCCAAAGCCGTAAATTATCGCTGATCCGGCGGCAAAGCTGAATGCCACTCTCAGAGGGGTCTTGGAAAAACCCTTAGAAGCCAAGTAGCCAACTAGGGCTGCAGCAGCCACAAAGCCGACTATGTAACCCACAGTTGGCAAGGCGCCCGTCAGCGTCTTGGCGGAGGCAAATACGGGCAATCCGGCGGCGCCCATGGCTAGGTATACAGACAGTGACGCGGCACCGCGTCCTGCACCGAGCGTTGCTCCAACCAGGAGAACCGCGAAGGTTTGAAGAGTCAGTGGCACTGGCCACATTGGAATCTGAACCTGCGCCGCAAGTGCGGTAATTAGTGCACCACCGAAAACGAGAGAAATGTTATTTGCTATTGTCCTTGGGACAAAACGGTCAACGATGGTTGCCTGTGCAATGCTCATCTAATAAGCCTTTCTAGCTTGTTCCGGTCATTCTATTGGTTGGCGTCTTCAAACTCAGCGTCTTCCAGTGCTTGATTTTCTTTTGGCCTTCTTGGAGCTATCTCGCCAGCAGCTTCACGAGCAATGCGTCGTTCGTTTCTGTAGGCCCAACCAAAGGCGATAAAGGCCATGATTCCGAAGATTATCCATTGAAAAGCATAGGAAAGATGGTTTCCCTCATTCAAAGAAGGCATCGGCATCGGAAACGGGGCATTTTCATAGGAGGGGGACTCCGTGGCTAACCGACCGTATCGATCGGATACCACGGACCCATACTCTCTAAGCTGATCGAACAGCTGGGCGGGGTTTACCGATGCAAGCTGCCCTGGAACAGGGGCTCGATTTAAGTCAGGCTCAGCGGCCCTAAGACGAACGGTGAGTGTGTGAACAGCTGAATCCGGCAGGGGATTAGAGGACGCCTCGGTTACCCGAACTCCAGTCGAGAGCCAGCCACGATCGATAATCAAAATCTGACCGTCATCCAAAAGCATTGGAACTAGCTGTAGGAAGCCGCCCTGTCCATTTAGAGGACGGTTCCGCACAAGAACAGCCTCGTCAGTCAGATACGTGCCTGAAACCGTTACGGGGCGCCATTCATTGATTGGTTCTCCATTTGCGAAGAATTCCCAGTCCAAGTCAGCGAATGGAACGGCGGATTTGTCGTAATTTTCGATCACGGTGTTTATTTTCTGAACTCTTTCTTCCCGCCTGGAAAATTGCCACCAGCTCAAAAGTGAAGTCGCTATTGAGAAAAGCACAACTAAGGCCAACCATGGGCCCCAGCGTCTAAGAGTGCTTTGGGTCAAACTTTTCATCCTTCAGGTAAAAATCTCTCGCTGATAGATAGTCAACCAGATATGACCGATGCTCATCGCAGGCGGCCCAAGACTTTACTCTGTCAGGGGAGTGGACTTTGGGATTTCGCCAGCTAATCAACCAGGTTGCTTCTAGAGTGCAACCTGCCCGAGAGCACTTAGCGTTAGTCATCAAACTTGAATTGGTCCGACTTGATAGTCATTTTCGGAGCAATGGCCTTGCTGGTTGTTTCCTTTGGTGCGCCCTGTTGGTTGGCAAGCACGACCGCAAAATAAGGAAGAAAGATGGCCAACCCGAAGAAAATCCACATAAATATTCCTTGGGTGAATACTCCGAGCACAATGCACACCATTCTTATTGACATAGCCACCGAATATTTGACCATGCGAGATCGACGCTCGTCCTCAGGACTGAGGTTTATTGAAGTGGCGCTCTGGCGCTTGCTCAACTGTTGCCGTTCTTTCAGGATTGGTAATTACTAGACTGTGTTATTCACAACGCTCAATGTTCAATGGTATTCCCGCTAGGAGAAACAAAATGCAAACTGTGAGGACTGTTTTGGTCACCGGCGGTAATCGCGGCATCGGATTCGCCATCGCAAACGAGTTTGTCGCAAGCGGATATCGGGTGGCAGTAACTGCAAGATCGGGTCAGGGACCAGAAGGTTCGATGACCGTGACGGCCGACGTTACCGATTCAGCATCGCTTGACATAGCAATCGCCGAAGTAGAGGCCGCACTCGGCCCAATTGAGGTTTTGGTGGCAAACGCAGGCATCACAAAAGACACTCTTTTGATGCGAATGAGTGATGAGGAATTCGAAAGCGTTGTTGACACGAACTTAAATGGTGTTTTTCGCGTGGTAAAGCGGGTGACTAAATCGATGCTTCGCCAGAAATTTGGGAGGGTGATTCTAATTGGAAGTGTTGTGGGGCTGCTGGGCAGCGCCGGTCAGGTCAACTACTCCGCCACAAAGAGTGCGCTAGTCGGAATTGCGCGCTCTATCACCCGCGAGATTGGCGCCAAGAACATCACCGCCAATGTCGTGGCTCCAGGGTTTATCGACACCGATATGACAGCCGCACTCAGTGAAGAACTTGCAGCCACGTATCGATCGCGAATTCCAGCTGGCCGATTCGCCTCGCCGGAGGAAGTTGCAAAAGTGGTCCGATGGATTGCTTCTGACGAGGCGTCTTACATTTCCGGAGCAGTCATCCCAGTTGACGGTGGCCTTGGAATGGGCCACTAAGTAGTACCGTTTGTTTAGAAAATCAAAGGAGCAGTTTTGGGAATATTAGAGGGCAAGAAAATACTGATCACTGGCGTGTTGACCGAAGCGTCGATTGCCTACTCGGCAGCCCGCTTGGCCCAAGAACAAGGTGCCGAGGTGATATTGAGCTCCTTCGGCAGAATGCTCCCAATCACCACTAAAATTGCAGGGCGTCTTCCCAAGCCAGTCAAGGTCATCGAATTAGATGCCACAAACAAAGAGCATCTTGACGGCCTAGCCGAGAAAATCAAAGCTGACATCGGAATGATTGATGGCATAGTTCATGCCATCGCGTTCGCCCCCCAAACTGCCCTGGGCGGAAACTTTTTAGAGACAGAGTGGTCTGATGTTTCGACTGCGGTCGAAGTTTCTGCCTACTCACTAAAGTCCATTACCACCGCATGCCTGCCCGTGCTCAATAACCCGAGCTCGGTTGTGGGCCTCACATTCGACGCCACTGTTTCATGGCCGGTCTACGACTGGATGGGAGTTGCTAAGGCGGCCTTTGAATCCACTTCCAGGTATCTAGCAAAATATCTAGGACCGAAAGGAATCAGAGTGAATCTAATTTCCGCCGGACCCCTTAGAACGACTGCGGCCAAAGGAATCCCAGGATTTGCAACTATGGAAGAAGTTTGGGCAGACCGTGCGCCTCTTGGTTGGGACCTTACTGACACCGAGGCTGCGGCCAAGGGATTAGTCGCTTTACTGAGCGACTGGTTCCCTGCCACAACCGGAGAGATGATTCACGTCGACGGTGGACTCCACTCCACCGGGGCCTAATAAAAGCTAGTTCGGTAGCAGCGCGATGACTTGCGACAGATCCCGCGCGTCGATGACGATGTCAGCGCTTTCTCGAACGATTGGCTGAGCACAAAAAGCTATTGACAGTCCCGCCTCTTTCATCATTTTCAGGTCGTTCGCCCCGTCGCCAATGGCGATGGTTTGAGCAATGTCAATTTCTAGTTTTTTGACAAGAGCTAAAAGTGTTTCTGCTTTCGCGCTGGAATCAACGAGTTCGCCGATTACTCTGCCCGAGAGTTTGCCGTCGACAACCTCCAGGGTGTTTGCCTTTGCAAAATCAAGGTTCAGGGTGATTTTCAGTGGTTCTAGTAACTGAATGAAGCCACCCGAGACCGCTGCAGCGTAGCCGCCGGCTGAATGGATAGCCTCAATAAGCTCCACAGCGCCCTTGGTTGGTGAAAGCTCGTCTGCGACTTTTGTAAGAATATCTTCATCTAGGCCCGCCAACAGGGCAACTCGTTCGATCAGTGAGGCGCTGAAATCTATTTCGCCTTTCATTGCGCGCTCGGTAATCAGGGCCACTTGCTGTCGAGTGCCGGAGTGCGTGGCTAAGAGCTCGATTGCTTCCTGATCGATCAGCGTTGAGTCAACGTCAAACACAACTAGAAAACTCATTTTCTCTCCCTGGCACAATTCAGTCCAGCTTTTCACTGACTATTACCAAATGCTAGCTTGCTCCCCAGCCAATGGAGTGGATTTGAGACTATGGTCTGGATCTAGCGCGACTCGCTTTGAAGACAAGGGGTCAGTGTGAGATTGGCAGCTAGGCTATTGGGCGTGTCCGAGGTAATTAATCTTCAAAATGTCAGCGTTGTACGCGCTGGTAAGTCCATCATTGACTCCCTCACGTTCTCGGTGGGCCCGACAGAACGTTGGGTGGTACTCGGAGCCAATGGAGCTGGCAAGACCACTCTTCTAAAGCTTGCGGCGGCTCAAATACAGCCCTCCAGCGGATCTGCAACGCTTCTAGGCCAGCGACTAGGAGAAGTAAATGTTTTTGAACTCAGAACAAGAATTGGATTTGCATCAAGTGCCCTGGCGGCTCAAATACCGAATTCCGAAACGGTTCTCAATGCCGTTATGACCGCCAGCTATGGCATCAGCGGTAGATGGAACGAAGAGTACGACTCGATTGATGAACGAAGAGCTAGAAGAGTTTTGGGAGAGTGGAAGCTATCGGACTTCGAAGACAGGGCCTTTGGCACTCTGAGCGATGGTGAGCGCAAGCGGGTTCAGATTGCTCGGTCAGTCATGACTGACCCAGAGTTACTTCTTCTAGACGAGCCAGTCGCCAGCCTAGATCTTGCAGCCAGGGAGTTGACTTTGCAGCTTCTCTCCGGATATGCCAAGGCGACAGAGGCCCCTGCAATGGTGATGGTGACCCATCACCTAGAAGAAATTCCACCGGGCTTTACCCACGCGTTGCTGATGCAAGATGGCAAGGTCATGGCCCGAGGCGAAATTGGCATGACGCTAACTTCAGCCAGTATTTCCGAGGCTTTCAACCATCCATTGATCCTGAGCTATCAAAATCAAAGGTTTTCGGCAGTTTCGTCGTAGACGAGTTGGCAAATACTTGCTAAACTCTTGGGCTGTTGCTAAATGCAGCTCAGAATTCACTAAAAGGACATCATGCAGGCAGAAATTCACCCAAGCTACGAGCCGATCGTATTCCGCGACCTAGCATCTGGAGTTTCATTCCTGACTCGTGCAACCATCACTAGCGACAAGACAATCGAGTGGGAAGATGGCAAGACCTACCCGGTTCACGACGTTGAAATCAGCTCCGAGAGCCACCCGTTCTACACTGGAAAACAGCGCATCATGGATGCTGCCGGCCGCGTAGAGAGATTCAACGATCGCTACAAGAACTTCAGCTAAAGCCTTATTGGCCAACCCAACTCCGCCTGGAAATCCGGGCGGGATTGCTGCCTCATGAACTTTGCGAAACTTTCTGATTGCTCGTCACTCCATTTGGCTTGAGCGTCGTGCAGACTTTCGATTGGGATGTCCAGCTCTGCAAAGCGCTTGGCAATTTGCTGAGCTAGTTTCCCCGCGGCTATTGCGTCAGCGGTTGAATTATGGGCATCGGTGAGCTCAACCCCATAGTGCTCTGACATAAAAACTAGATTGCGCTTTCCCTTTCGGAACTTATCTACTTTGCGGTCAAGTACCAGCGGATCGATCACGGCTTGCGGCTCAAGAGGCTCTAACTGATACCGGATGGCTTCGTTGGCCAAAATAGTAAAGTCATATGGGGCATTGAATGCGACCAAGGGCATCGTCGCATTTAGCTTTTTTAGTTCCTGGCTAATTTCGGCGATTGCCGTCAGCGGGTCCATTCCATCCCGAATGGCGACCTCAGTGGTCACACCGTGAACATCAGATGCGGCCTGAGGTATCGCAATTCCTGGGTTCACGAGCCACTCGCGAAGATGCTCTACTTCTCCAGTGGAACCAAGCACAACCACGCATGCAGTTACGATTCGGGCAGTTTTTAGATCAAGCCCTGTGGTCTCAAGGTCGAAGGCCGCGACCCGTTTGGACCAGCCCGGGGACTCGGGTTCAAAATCGAAATCTAGCAAATTATCTCCTGTCTAAAACGATAGTCGGCTTCCAACCAACCTAGACTGCAAGGGTGACAGTGTTGACCAATCCACCCGGCGAACTTTTCGCGTTAGCTGAAGCCCGATCAACAAGATCAGACATTGCAGGTACTGCGGTCTGGACCTTGTCGGGAAATCGGCAAAGGGTTCTTTTTGTACATGGTTTTAGGGGAGACCATCACGGCTTACAAGCTGTCGCCGGTGCACTAGCGGATCTAACGGTAGTCAGCCCAGATCTCCCGGGCTTTGGCAAGAGTGGCGAGCTTGAACACCACGACCTTTCGTCATACTCAGACTGGCTTATCGATTTCCACACAGCCACGGGACCTTACGACATTGTGGTTGGACATAGTTTCGGAACACTGGTCGTCACGAAAGCCATTTCGAATGGACTCTCCACCAAAAAGGTGTGCCTGATAAATCCAATTACCACTCGAGGCAGCACATCGAAATCGATCGGAAACAGGCTCGCGGAAATTTACTACCGGATTGGCAAGAACAAAATCTTGGGCTCTTGGCTGATGTCCTCCGGCTTGGTTACCAGAGCGATGTCAATTGGTCTAACAAAAACCAAAAGGGCGAGTACTAGGAGATTTATCCATGCTCAGCACGCCAGCTATTTTTCATCCTACAAATCCAACAGAGTGGCCATAGAGGGCTTTCAAGCGGCTAACTCAGGGTCAATTTTTGACTATGCAAATGCTCTTACCGGATCAATATTGTTGATAGCCGGCTCCCAGGATGCTGTTGCGCCAATCTCCGAGCAAAGGCGCCTGAACGAAGTATTGCCCAACTCTGAGCTATTGGTGCTGGAAAAAGTTGGGCACCTGTCCCACTACGAAAGGCCTGTCGAAATCGCCACAGCCATAACGAATTTTCTGGAGACCCAATGAAGGAAATTTGGTTCGATGGCAGGTTCATAAACCCCACCACGCCCGATGGAATTACTAGTTTCAGCATTGGCTTGGTTAGCGAGCTCAGCCGACTCACGCACGTCAATGTCCTGATTCACTTGGATGCGCAGCGAAATTTGCTGCCAGAAAATGTCTCATTTCTCAAAGTAAACGATCCAACATCTATTCAAGAGCTAACCCTGGCAAAGAGACTTAATTCAGAGGGCATCGGAGTCCTGGTTAGTCCCATGCAAACAACTTCTTCGCTGGGAAGGAACTTCAAGCTCGTACTGACACTTCATGACCTGATCTACTACCGTCACCGCACGCCCCCAAGGGTGTTCTCAGCGCCCGTGAGGATCGGCTGGCTACTATTTCACCTGTCATACTTTCCACAGCGGCTATTGCTTAACCGTGCCGATCTAGTTCTGACAGTGTCAGAGACCTCTAGGCAACAAATTTTAGACGCCAGACTAACCAAAAGGCTTTTAGAGGTTGTCCATAACGCCTCGGATCTTGAAATATCAAAGCCAGCAACGCCCAGACATGACTCCGAATACTTGGTCTACATGGGGAGCTACAGCCGTTACAAAAACGTGGAGTTTTTGATTAAATCAATGGCACTGCTGCCCGACATGACATTGGTGCTACTTTCCAGGCTGGGCGATAAAAAGCGCTTGAGGCTCAACAAACTCGCCGACTCAGTTGGTGCCAAGGTTCAGTTTGAAGACGGCGTCACCGAAGCTGAGTATTTAGGCTGGCTGGGAAGGGCATTCTGCTTAGTGAGTGCCTCAAGGGACGAAGGTTTCGGCATCCCACTTGTGGAGGCAATGTCACAGGGGCTTCCGGTGATAGTCAGTGACATACCTATTTTTCAAGAGGTGGCAGGAAGCGCGGGTGTGTTTTTCAATAACTCCAAGTCGGAGGAATTCGTCGCTGCAGTAGTGAAACTCTCGAAAGAAAAAACCTGGTCCAGTCACTCAAGAAAAGCGATTGAGCAATCCGCCAAGTTTTCATGGAAGCGCAGCACCAAAGAATTATTAGTTAGCTTGCGTAAAATCGCCTAGCGGCTCCGGCGCCCAGGCATCCAGCTCCCAGCTCGAATTATGCCGCAACATGTGCAGCGAGGCGTTCTGAAGCCTTTCACCGGCCGGTGGGACAGCTCCTTTACTAACTTCATTTAGTAAGTATCGAATCAGCGCTCCATGAGAGATCGCCAAAATCTTCGCTCCCGAGTATTTTTCGAGCATCAGATCTAGTAGCTGCCTGGATCTCAGAGTGATCGAATTATTTGACTCGGCCCCGGGTATTTCCTCTAGCTGGCCATATTTTTCGTGCCATTCCGAATAGAGCATTCCCTCGCCGATACCAAAGGAGCGCTCGATTAGCATCGGTTCAATTAGCAGCTCGGTTCCAGTCATTTCCGCCAGGATGATGTTCGCTGTTTCTTTTGCACGTCCAAGCGGAGAGGTAAGCAAAACGTCCCAGCTAGGTAGATCTAGATTCTTGGTCGCAGTTCTTACCTGCTGCACACCGTGACTATTGAGGGGTATCTCCGCTGTGCCCTGAAGCCTCAGTTCAATGTTCCAATCGGTTTGGCCGTGTCGAAAAAGGCCTAGTACTGTGCCACTCATAAAAATAGTGCTCTCAAGACATCGGCCGCCGATGCATTCAGTTTCACGTCTGCGATATTGTCCGCTTTGGTTTCGCCCAAGTTGATGATCACAATTTTCTGTCCCAGTTCTTTTGCTTGCTTCACGAGCCTGAGGCCAGAATTCACAGTGAGAGAGCTTCCTGCGACCAAAACCGCCTCTGCACGTTCAACTGCCGTTTTGGCTTCAGCGACCCTCAGTTGCGGAATCTGTTCTCCGAAGAACACTACGTCTGGCTTGTAGCGCCCGTTGCAGTTTTGACAGGTTGGGACCCTAAAGTCCTCCGGAACCTCAATTTCAGCGTCACCGTCTGGGGTGAATTCGATGTCGGCACTTCTGTTCATCGACGGGTTAGTGGCTTGAATCAAGCCATCCATATCCTGTCTAGATATTGATTCAGTGCAGTCAAGACAAACCACTCGGTCCAGACGACCGTGAAGCTCTATGACGTTCTTCGATCCGGCTTTTTGATGTAGTCCATCGACATTCTGTGTAATCAGCTGCTGAATTTGACCGGTCTGCTCTGCCTTGGCCAATGCCAAGTGAGAATCGTTGGGCTCTGCACTTGCAATTCGGTTCCATCCAACGTAGCTTCTGGCCCAATATCGAGCTTGATTTTCCCTCGAGGCTAAAAACTGGTCGAAAGTCAAAGGATGCTTTACCACTCGACCTTGGCCTCGGTAATCCGGAATACCGCTATCAGTAGAAACTCCGGCGCCGGTCATAGCTACGACATTTAGGCCGACAAGCATTTGTCGAGTTTGGGCTATCGCGTAATCAACCGCCGGGTCCAAGCTACCTATCACATGCCCAATTCTAAGTTGATTTTTTTAATTGTGTCCGGGAAGGGACTTGAACCCTCACCCTCGTAAGAGGACTAGCCCCTCAAGCTAGCGCGTCTACCATTTCGCCACCCGGACGGGTGAGTGCTCATTTTGCTTGAGCCAGATCCAAACTTATCATGAACACAGAATTCTAGAACAATTAGGTATTTGTCGCGACCGACACAAAGCGGTAGCTTATTACTATGCATCAAGAGCCGCAGGTCGCACTCCAGAAGCTCATAGGAGCTCTGGAAAGACATCTCGATGCCATCCTCACTCGGCGCGAGGGTGAAGACCCGGGGATTGAGCAGGCTTACATTCAAGTCGAAGATGCTTTTCTTGGCTACGAAGAGGCACTGTCGGCAAGTTTCGATGAGTTCCTGCCGATTGAACTAGCCGAAGAAGAATGAGCCCCCTAGAAGCCATAATTCTCGGTTTTGTTCAAGGCCTAACCGAGTTTCTCCCAATTTCATCAAGTGCCCATGTTCAAATTGCCCAAGAAGTATTCGGCTTCGGAGATTTGAACAAGCCGCAACTGACCGCATTTATTGCCACCATACAAATCGGAACCGAGCTTGCGGTTGTCAGCTATTTTGCCAAGTCAATAATTGAGATTCTTGGGTCTTGGTTCAAAAATGGGCTTCGTCCCTGGTCCAAGCAAGAGCCAAACTCCAGGCTTGGCTGGCTCGTGATTATTGGAACGGTTCCGATTGTGGTTCTCGGACTAATTTTTCAAGGTGCGATTGAGACGGAACTGCGCCAGCTTTGGATTATCGGAGTGATGTTGATTCTGTTTGGACTGCTACTGGGCTTTGCCGACCGAATTGGCTTCAAAACCAAGCAACTGGGGAACTTGAACCTTCGAAGTGGACTTGCCTTTGGTTTTGGACAGGCTTTGGCTCTGATTCCAGGGGTATCAAGATCGGGCGGGTCGATAACTATTGGTCTGATGCTTGGATTTACAAGAGAAGCTGCGGCGCGTTACAGCTTTTTGCTTGCAATACCGGCGGTGCTCGGTGCAGGAGCGTATCAGTTCTTGGGAAGCTATCAGGACTTACCAGATGACTTACTGGCAGCAACAATTGCCGCAACACTTGTAAGTTTCGTGGTGGGCTATGCGGTAATAGCCTGGCTGCTTCGATACCTAATTAAGGGCTCATACATACCGTTTGTCATTTGGCGAGTGGGCGTGGGGTCGGCTTTGCTAATCGCTCTTGGTTTAGGAGCGATTTAGGCCTTACCGGCCTCAGGTGAATCGGGCCTGGACTTCAGGTATTTCTCTAATTCTCTTGCCAGCGAATCGCCCGACGCCTGCTCACTGTCGAGAGCGTCCCTGCTAGTTTCAAGCTGCTCAATATAGGCTGCGAGCTCTTCATCATTCTCGGAAACTTCGTCAATTGATCGCTCCCACTCCGCGGCCTCCTCGAGGAGCGCAGAGCCCTCGAACTGGACACCAGTTAGAGCCTCCAGCTGGTTCAGAAAACCCAGAGACGCCTTCGGGTTTGAAGTGTTGTGAACGTAGTGGGGGACCGATGCCCACAGTGACATCACCGGGATGTTGTCGGCCTCAAATGCCTGAGCAAGGACCGCTAGAATCCCAACTGGTCCTTCGTAGCTAGAAGACTCTAGGTTGTTCAACTCTTGAAACGCTTTGTTTTGGGAACTTTTGAAAAACGGAACCGGTCTCGAGTGGGGAACATCGGCGAGCATAGCTCCGAGCATTATCACGTGGTCAATCTCGCGGTCCTGCACCATTTCCATCACCTCGGCAGCAAATGTGATCCAGCGTCTCGACGGCTCAGTTCCCAGTAACAGAAATATCTCTTGGAGTCTGGGCTGAGCTTTTGCTTTTTCCGGGCTTGCCTGTAAAAGCTCGGTCGTAGGCCAGTTAAGAAACCGTTGACCGTCATCGTCATACTCAGCAATAGGTCTGGAAAATTGAAAATCATAATAATCTTCCGGGTCCACTGCCTCTAAAATTTGACCCGAAATCTGCTCGGACAACGCCTTTAGCGCTCCAGTCGCAGCTTCGGTAGCGTCGTTCCAGCCCTCGAAGGCGACAATAAGAATGCGACCAGTCAGCAAGTGAACTCCTTTTATACCCACAAACTCTAATTGAAGCTGGAACTAGACTGGGACAAATGTCGAGTAATAACTTTCCGAAGGCTGTCTTGTGGGACATGGATGGCACTCTAATTGACTCCGAGCCCTACTGGATGCTGTCCGAGTCACGCCTTGCCAAACAGTACGGCAGCTCTTGGAGCGAAAAAGATGCGCTCCAGCTAATCGGCAATGATTTATTTCACGCCTCAGACCTCTTGAGAAATAAATTTGGTATCGAAGACCTGACCACCCGGGAGGTCATCGATCGACTGACCGAAGAAGTCATTGAGCAACTCAGGACAAAATTACCCTGGAGACCAGGCGCACTCGAACTGCTTGTTGAGCTAAAAAAGGCAGGCATTAAAACCGCTTTAGTAACTATGTCTATGCGAACCATGGCGCTCACGGTTGCCGATCAGATTGATTTTCAAGCCTTCGATGTGGTGGTGGCCGGCGACGATGTCATAAATGGGAAACCTCACCCGGAGCCATACCTCCGAGCAGCCGAGCTACTCGGAGTCGCGCCGGAGGACTGTCTCGCCTTCGAAGATTCTCCGACGGGCCTAGCTTCTGCCGAAGCGGCGGGCTGTCACGCGATCGGAGTAACCAACATCATCAATCTGCCAACGGGACTCAACCGGAGAATCATCTCCTCGCTGACCGAGGTGACCATGGAGAACCTAGCAACTTTGAGAATAAATAATGAGGACAAATGAACGAAATCTTTGAAGCTGGCGACAGAGTCCAGCTGACTGGCCCAAAGGGCATCATGAACACGATTCGGCTGACGGCCGGAACGAGGTTCGGATCTCATAAGGGAGAGATCCAGCACGATGACATCATCGGCAAACCTTCGGGATCGGTGATTGAAAATCACAACGGCGATCAGTATTTGGCCCTCAAGCCTTTACTCAGTGACTACGTGCTTTCTATGCCGCGTGGTGCGGCAATTGTGTACCCAAAGGATGCGGCACAAATCCTGGTTGAAGGGGATATCTTCCCAGGTGCCAACGTGATCGAAGCTGGAGTTGGATCCGGCGCACTTTCTAGCTATCTGATACGAGCCATTGGAGAACAAGGGAAACTAACGTCATTTGAGCGTCGAGCCGAGTTCGCAGAAATTGCCAAGGGCAATGTTGAGAACTTCTTGGGGGCTGAACCGCCCAATTGGAAAGTCGTCATCGGAGACTTGCAAGAGATGCTCTCCGAACACTGCGAAGCCGCGAGCGCCGATCGGGTCGTACTGGACATGCTTGCCCCGTGGGAGTGCATTGATGAAGTTGCAACAGCAATGAAGCCAGGTGGTTTGGTTATCATTTATGTTGCCACCGTGACTCAGTTGAGCCGAACTTTTGAAGAGATCAGAGCCCACGGTGGCTTTACCGCTCCACTGGCTTGGGAGTCAATGGTTAGACCTTGGCACCTGGACGGCTTGGCTGTAAGGCCGGAGCACAGAATGATTTCACATACAGGCTTCTTGCTATCGGCTAGGCGCCTTGCTCCAGACACAGTTCTTCCAAGTTTCAAGGCTAGAAGAGGCAATAAGACAGAGCACACCGATGAGGACATGGACATCTGGCTACCCCAGGCAATGGGCCAAAGACCGCTCAGTGAGAAAAAGCTTAGAAAAACAGTTCGCAAGGTCACGAACAACTTGAAACCAAGGCAGAATTAGGTATACCCAGAAATGAGAACTAACTTGCAAAAAATAGCTGTGCTTTCCATCCCATTACTAATTCTTGCTGGCTGTGCCAGTGAGCCAACCGGACCACTTAGCTATGCTGAGCTAAGCGTTGGGTTAGATACTCAATGCGAAAGCTTCCAAACTGGTGACGCGGCCGAACAGATAACCGTTTTGGGAGACCTCGGCACTCAGCCAGAGGTCAGCTTTCCGGTACCCCTGAGCGGAACCGGAATTGAGACCGCAGTAATTATCGAAGGGGATGGCGGCAAGGTTCTTGGTGGCCAGCAGGTGCTCCTGCATTTCGCCGGCTTCAATGCAGCTACTGGAGACACTCTTCAAGCTAGCGACTTCACCAGTCAGGATTATGCCCCGCAAGATCTTTACCCAGGCCTCGTGCCAGATTTTTGTAGTGCCCTTACCGGCGTGAACGTAGGATCCCGCGTCGCGGTGCTATTGGATGCTGAGAATGCCCACGGCAGCGTTGGCGTCCAAAGCCTTGGAATAGGTGCTTCTGACGCAGTCATTTTTGTTTTTGACATTCTTGATGCTTACCTGCCGAGGGCCAATGGAGACGCACAACCTGCCAAAGCGGGACTGCCCACGGTAGTTTCAGCGCCAGACGGACAGCCTGGTATCCAGCTTCCCTCTACTGACGCGCCGGATGAGTTCATGAGTGCAGTGCTAATTGAGGGCGGCGGAGAGCCGATCCAAATCGGCGACAACGTTGTGCTTCACTACACGGGCTGGACCTGGGATGGAGAGCAGTTCGACAGTTCGTGGGAAAGACAGTCTCCAGCTACATTTCCAATTACTGCTGACGGCCTTATAGAAGGCTTCGTTATGGCACTTGATCAAGTTACCGTTGGCTCTCGAGTTATCGCCGTGATTCCTCCGGAGCTTGGCTACGGAGACAGCGAACAGGGCAGTATCCCAGCCGGCTCAACCCTGATCTTCGTGATTGACGTCTTAGGAAAGTAGCTTTATGTCCGCAGGTGCGAGTAAGCAGAGCCCAGCCGAGAGGCTTTTTACTCTAACTTGCTGTCTAATGGCAGCCCCGGTAATTGGGCTCAGCAAGAATGACATCTTTCGGTCAGTTGTCTCCTACGCCGAGCAGGGTTCGGATTTGGCAAAAGAAAAGATGTTTGATCGCGACAAAAGTGATCTGCGGGAAATGGGGGTTCAGCTGGAGGTGATCGACTCCAGTAGCTTTGGAGAAACTGACAGTGCTAGATACCGAATTGCAAAAGGTAGCTTTGATTGGCCTGCGGACTTTGAAATAAACAACGAGCACATGACCCTTCTTGAATTGGCAGCCAAGGCCTGGAACAACCAATTGCTTTCCAAGCAAGCGCAGTCCGGCCTTATTAGGCTGCGTTCACTGGGGATTGTGGAATCTTCAAGGCAGCTATCTGCCTTTACACCTCGGTTATTGGCACCACAGGAAAGTTTCGCTCCACTGGCCGACGCGATCGCAGAGGGCAAGCTGGTTAGGTTCAGCTACCGCAAAATCGATGGAACCACTTCGGTCCGTGAGGTAACGCCATTGAAACTTAGGTTTATCGAGGGCCAGTGGGTCTTACTTGCCAAACAGTCAAAAGAAATAAAGAACTTTCTACTAAGAAGAATCGTTTCCAAGGTCAAATCTTCTGAACTCGCAGGAGAAACAGTCTCTTTGGTGCAGATTGATGAAGTCGAAGCAGCACTGGTTGAATTCGTGACCAAGAACATCGCCGTTCTGAAAATCGAGCAGGACAGCGAGGCTTGGTGGCATTTTGGAGCAAAAGACAGCGGGACCGTTGAAGTAAATTTCATGGATGAGGCCCTATTTGCCGAGGACCTAATGGAATTTGGGTCGGAAGTTCAAATACTTTCTCCCGAATCATTGAGACAAAGAATAGATTCGGGCTGGCAACAAGTATTGGATACTCATGCCTAAGCAGGAAATTGATGCTGAAGACCTATTCAATCTCTCACTTTCGATTGTGGGCTTAGTGCTCAGGGATGGCCCAATGGCCACAACCGAACTTGCTACGCACTTTGGCTACACCGAGAAAACCATTGTTCGAGCTGTCAAGACAATTGCTAACAGCGAGGACATCGGACGGTTCGAAACCCACTTCTATGTCGACGATGAGCTCCTTGCAAAAGGAGAGGTTGACTTTTCAATCGGCATGGCGGCTCTCAGACGCCCGCCATTGCTATCTAAGCGGCAAACAACCGCTCTGGCGGCGGGCCTTGATTTTTTGGCTGCCCTACCGCAGTTTGCTGGCAACGTAGCTTTGTCTCAGATTCGCAACCAGATTGGTTCCGGATCCCTACCGATAACCATCTTGGCATCACCGGCGCGGCAAGAAACCTTGCACACCATTCAGCAAGCGCTTGTAGACAAGACACAGCTAGTTGCTTCATACGTTAATCAGCTCGGAGAGAAATCTGAACGCGACATCGACCCCCTTAGAGTCGATTATGTTGGGAGAAGGCATTATTTGCGAGGTTGGTGTCATTCCAACCAAGCAGTCAGGTCATTTCGGTTGGATCGAATAACAAAAATTGAGAACACGGACAAACCAATTTCTCAGGCGGCCGAGTCAGCGGAAATACCCCTAGAAGTTTTCGGTCAAATTGAGAACGAAACAACGGTCAAAATCCGTGCCACCCATGAAGCAAGTGAGATTTTTTGGAATTTCCCAGCCACGGACATCCAACGAGATACTGAGGGTAACGTGACGGGCAAAATTCAAGTTGGAAGCGTCAAGGCCCTTGGGCGCCATGTTGCGCGCTACGCGGGTCAAGTTAGAGTACTGTCACCAGAAAGTGCTGTCGAGGCAGTTAGGCAGTTTGCCATACATGCCAGACATGGATCATTGACTCCGGAGGACCAAGACTGATGACTGGATTCGGCCTAATGTTTCTGCTTGTTGCAATGGCTTCTATCTACGCACTCGGACTTGTTGGATATCGATTGCTACTCTCGGCAAAAAGGCTCAACACCGAGCTAACAAAATCCAAAGAGTTGATTGAGGATCTCAATAGCTTCGAAACAACACTACCCAGTAAGGCCGTGGCAAATACCGGACCTGAGCTACTGTCTCTCTTGGGTCAAAGACGCAAGATCGGGCAAGCTAAGGAGCAACGAGTCAAGGCCAGAAGGCGTAGACTAATTGAAAGAATTATCGACATCGAAATAGATAAGAGGTAGGCATGAGACTTCAAGGCTGGGAATGGATAATTATCCTTGCAATCGTTCTTCTGCTATGGGGAGCACCTAAGCTACCGGCTTTGGCGAAGAGCGCAGCGCAATCTATGAGGATTTTCCGAAAAGAGATAGGCAAAAACGGCGAGGCTACCGAAGCGAAGGCTGAAGAAGTATCGGCTGAAGCGCCTAGTGAAGGCGACAAGAAGAAGGACTAATGCTCTGGCGCAAAAACAAAGAGCGCCGAATGAGCCTGTCATCTCACCTAAGAGAATTTCGAGTTCGTCTCTCATGGTCGGCTGGTTTCGTAATCGCGGGAACAGTGGTGGGTTGGTTTCTATTCGATCCGGTGTTCAAGGTCTTACAAGGCCCACTACTAGATGTCACTCGTGAGCGCGGCATCGATGCAATCGTCAACTTTGGAACAGTAGTTTCGGCCTTCGACCTTCGCATTCAAATATCAATTTTCTTGGGTGTTCTAATGACCGCTCCCGTATGGCTTTGGAACCTATGGGCTTTCGTGTCTCCGGGTCTAAAAATCAGGGAGCGGCGTTACGCGGTCGGCTTCGTGTTTTCGGCTCTGCCACTTTTTCTCCTCGGTACCTACCTAGCATGGACATCGCTTCCCGGTTTCGTTGTCGTTCTCATTGGGTTTACACCTGAGGGAAGCTCCAACGTAATAAACGCGGCTGAGTACGTATTGTTCGCCATCAGAATCCTTCTAATTTTTGGCCTGGCTTTTGTAATGCCGGTTGTTCTGGTGCTGATGAACTTCGCCGGTCTTGTCACGGGCAAGGGGATTTTGAAGTCGTGGAGAATTGCCCTACTGATAATCGCGACAGTATCGGCGCTGGCCACTCCAACCGCCGAGCCAATGTCAATGTTTTTGCTTATGGCTCCGCTCACACTGCTGTTCTTCACTGCGGTTGGAATCGCAATCACAAACGACAAGCGACGAGCAAGAAAACTATCGAAGTTTGTAGATGACGACATCGAAGTCGAATGAACTTAGCCTCGCCGATCGCTATCGGCGAGCTAAATCAAAATCAAAATTTCCAGAATTTGAGCTTTTTTCCCATGAGCTACGTTTCCCGTTGGATGACTTTCAGGAGCAGGCCTGCTTGGCACTCGAGTCGGGAGCTGGTGTATTGGTTGCTGCCCCTACGGGTGCAGGTAAGACAATCGTCGGTGAGTTCGCCATTCACTTGGCGCTTGCCAGGGGACAGAAAGTCTTCTACACCACCCCGATTAAGGCGCTAAGTAATCAAAAATTCGCTGAGTTAGCGGCCCGTTATGGCAAAGATCGAGTAGGGCTTCTAACCGGTGACAGCAATACCAACTCAGAAGCTGAGATTGTTGTTATGACAACCGAAGTTCTTAGAAATATGATCTACGCCACCAGCACCACGCTTATGGAATTGGGATACGTGGTCATGGACGAGGTGCACTACCTGGCCGATAGGTTCAGGGGAGCGGTCTGGGAAGAAGTTATTCTTCATCTTCCCAAAGACGTAAAGGTGGTCTCTCTAAGCGCGACCGTGTCAAACGCAGAAGAGTTTGGAGCCTGGCTGGCCGAGGTTCGAGGTAATACTGAAATTATCGTCTCGGAAATACGCCCTGTGCCACTTCATCAGCATGTCATGTTCGGCGATGAGCTACTTGAGCTATTCGAAGCGGGTAGTAATAAAACTCGTGTGAACCCAGAGCTACTTCAAAAGCATCAGGCTCGTCAGCGTGCTCCGCATCGAGGACCAAAGAACAACTCTCGATCAAATTATCGTGGTCAGCCCGATCGGCGGTTCCCGAGACTTGAAAAATCCGATGTCGTCGATCTTCTTGATCGAGCAGAGCTTCTTCCAGCGATCTTCTTCATATTCTCTCGGGTTGGTTGCGAGGCGTCCGTCAGCGCCTGCCGGAGAGCTGGAGTGCGACTAACCACCAGCGAAGAGGCAAAAGAAGTTCGAAAAATCGCCGAAGCAAGATGCGGTTCGATTGCTGACGAGGATCTTGACACCTTGGGCTACTTCGATTGGCTGAGTTCTCTTGAGCGCGGTTACGCGGCTCATCACGCTGGAATGCTGCCCGCGTTCAAAGAGGTAGTAGAAGAGCTGTTTCTTAGAAAACTAGTCCGCGTCGTGTTCGCCACGGAGACTCTTGCGCTGGGCATCAACATGCCGGCCAGGACAGTGGTTCTTGAGCGACTTGATAAGTTCAACGGTGAGGCCAGGGTCTCTATAACTGCGGGGGAGTACACCCAATTGACTGGCAGGGCCGGCCGCCGTGGAATTGACACAGAGGGGCACGCAGTTATTTTGTGGGGTCAGCAACTTGACCCAAACATGGTAGCGGGCCTGGCTTCGAAGCGAACTTACCCACTTAATAGCTCGTTTCGACCCACTTACAACATGGCGGTCAACCTAATTTCGGCCTTTGGCGCCCAAAGAGCCAGCAAAATGCTGGAGCGATCTTTCGCCCAGTTCCAGGCAGACAGATCAGTCGTCGGCCTTGCCCAGGTCATCGCTGAAAAGCAGGCATCGCTTGAAAGCTACGAGGATGCGCTCCAATGCCACTTGGGAAACTTCATCGAATACTCAGGAATAAGGCGTGAGATTACCGACCTCGAGCGAAAAGGTGCCTCTTGGAGATCCAGGGGCGGCAAAGATATTCGTGAGACTAAATCCATGCGGCAACATGAATCACACATTGCAGAACTAAAACGAGGCCTCAGAGCTCATGCATGCCATGGTTGTAACGAACGCGAATCCCACGCGCGTTGGGGTGAAAGGTATCAAAAGCTCCGCTCCGAGATAAATACTGCCGTTAATCAGATTGAATCAAGAACAAACCAAGTTTCTAAGGTATTTTCTAGGATCTGCGACCTACTGCAAGATCTTGGTTACCTACAGCCAGAGAATGAAGACTTGGAAATAACCGAGCCTGGCCTTCGGCTGGCGAAGATTTACGGGGAACGAGATCTGCTAATTGCCCAGTGCGTAAACCAGGGGACCTGGAAAGATCTTGATGCCGCATCGCTGGCTGCCATGGCGGCGGCGCTTGTCTTCGAGAATCGCCGTGATGACGGCGACTACGAACCAAAGTTGCCAAAGGGTCAATTCCGCGAAGTCCTTGAAAGAACTGAACTGATTCAGGAAGAGTTAGTAGAGCTACAAGCTAAGTACAGCCTGGCTCCGGAGACCGAGTTAGACCTCGGGTTGTCCTGGCCCATTTACCGTTGGGCGACAGGGGCCCGACTTGATGATGTGCTAAAGGTGTCGGGGCTCCTTGCCGGAGACTTTATAAGGTGGTCGAAGCAGATTATCGACCTTTTGGACCAGCTTGCTCAGGGTGCAGATGCGGAGCTAGCAGAGACTGCTTATAACGCTATGGATTTGGTCAAAAGAGGCATTGTTGCCTACAGCTACTACATCTAGTACTTAGGCTATGGGTGTGAAGATTCCTGAATTGGTATGGCGCATACCGCTTGGTGCGTTGGGTGGGCTGCTCGCTCTTTACGCATTTCCCACCGAGAACATCTGGATTCTCGCACCATTGATTCCGGCACTCATATTGCTTGCGACCCTTGGGCTTGGTTTCTGGAAGGCAGTGCTGATTGGATTTATCGCAAGCCAAGTTTTTTACATTTCCCACATTGAGTGGATAGCTCTTTATCTGGGTGCGGTTCCCCTGATCGCACTGAGCACCCTAATGTCCTTCTTTTTTGCCATGGGTGTTGGAGCAACCGCCTGGTTATATAAAAAGTGGAAGCCTAAGAAGTCTGGGCTCTTGTTCTTCGCTGTGGCAAGCGCGTCGATTTGGACTTTCCGAGAATTTCTTGCCAACAATTTTCCCTACGGAGGTTTTCCTTGGTCGAGGCTTTCTATGACCCAGCCGTCAAGCTTCATGAATCAATGGGTTTATTTTGGCGGCATGTCAATGCTGAGTTTCGCACTGGCTCTAATGGGTGGAATTCTGGCGGTTTGGTTACTTCACCGACGCGGTAGAAACGCAATGCGAAAGACGTCGGCTCTGATTACCCTCTCGGTTCTCGTGATCACGCCCCTCATAACAGGACTTGTAAACAATCCTGAACCGATTACAGCGAAAACAATTGCAGCTGTTCAGGGGAATGCAAACGCTGGATTGTTCTCAAACCTGCAGCGAGGCTCAATACTCGACAATCATTTGAGCGCGTCCGAACTAATTTTTGACTCCGAGCTGGCAGGAGATATCGACCTACTGGTCTGGCCTGAGAACGCGTCGGACTTAGATCCGCTTCGGGACGAAGAGGCGGCTAGAAAGATTGATGAGCTCGCGAAGAGAATTGGGGCCCCTTTCAGCTTCGGGACTATAACGACGCGAGGCGGCGAAAACTTCAATTCGACTTTACTTTGGGAACCCGGAGTTGGGGCGGTTGATTTCTACGATAAGCAGCAGCCAGTCCCTTTCGCGGAGTTTGTGCCGGACAGAGAATTCTGGAGACTATTTGCCCCGACACTTATCGACATGGTCCCGGAGGGCTTCAGCTTTGGCACAAGGGACGGAATCTACGAAGTTTCGGACGACTTCACTGCCGGCACTCTGATTTGCTTTGAAATCGCCGAGGACTCGATCCTTCGGGAGTTAGTGTCTGGGGGTGCCGAAGTAATACTCTCGCAAACCAACAATGCAGACTTTGGTTACTCCGATGAGACCTACCAGCAGGCTGGAATAGCTCAACTCAGGGCAATCGAAACCGGTAGGGCAGTGGTGAACATCTCAACGGTTGGTCTCTCTGCAATTTACCTACCAACCGGAAAGGTCCTAAGCGAACTGACTTGGTATCAGGAGGGAGCGATGGTCGAGAAGGTGCCGCTCTTCGACGGCACAACTCCAGCAATGCTTCTTGGCCAACCGTTCGAATTTGCAAACATGATTGCAGCAATTGGTTTCCTTTTTGCTTTCGTAATTAGAAGAAAAAGGCGATGAGAACTCTTGTCCTAATGCCGACTTACAACGAATTAGACGTTTTGGAGTCAAGCATCGAACAGGTTTTGGCCCAACGGTTGGATATCGAGGTGTTGATAATCGATGACAACAGCCCGGATGGCACCGGGGGGCTGGCGGAAGAATTATCTCTCAAGCACCCCCAAGTTTCTGTTCTACATCGAGACCATAAACAAGGCCTGGGAAAGGCCTATCTTGCCGGGTTCGGTTGGGCCATTGAGCAGGGATTTGACTTTGTAGTTCAGATGGATGCCGATGGAAGTCATCGCCCAAGTGACCTTGAAAAACTAACTAGTGAAGCAGGCTCGAATCGATTAGTGATTGGCTCTCGCTGGACAGCCGGGGGACGGGTCGAAAATTGGCCCTGGTTCAGAAAAGTAATTTCAAAGGCGGGCAATTTCTACGCAAGAAAAATGCTTGGTAGCCCAATCAGGGACATGACTGCCGGCTTTCGATGCTATCCGACTGAGGTGCTCAAGTCATTCCCGCTCAATAAAGTTCAGGCGCAGGGGTATGGCTTTCAGGTCGAGATGACGCTACTTTGCCAAGACTTTGGAGTCGAGATAAAAGAGGTCCCGATCGTTTTCGTGGAGCGTATGAAAGGCAAAAGCAAAATGACCTACGGGATCGTTGTAGAATCATTTTGGCTCTGCACCAAGTGGGGTTTTAGGCGCTGACTTGTCCTTGAGACCTTCGCTTGCGCATACTTACAAGCATTTCCTCAAGCAGTTGCTGAAGTTCTTGTTCAGATCGACGCTCTTTGACCATGTCGTAGTGGGTTCGAGGAGCAGCATCCGCTTCTGAGCCATCAATCACAGCTGCCCCATCGATAAGCCTTGTTGCTGAAGATTCGCAAGACTGGCACTGCCAGGTGATCGGCAACTCGACCCCTTCGGCAAAAACTAGGTCGAAGCTGTGGTTTTTAGGGCACAAAAAGCCCACCGACTGCCTCGCCGACAGCTGAACTCCAACATCTGACTCTAGGGATTGCCCACCAAGCCTCATGCCACGCATTGTTTCTGCCATTTTTGCCTCCGAAGAGTTGCAAGCAGGGACAGGGGTCACTAATTCCCTAGTGCGCCATTCTCACAGGCCAATCACAGCTTTGATGCCAGGTCGCACCTGTCGGTTACGATGCCGGATGCCCCCATCGACAAGAGCTCACGCATTTGCTCGAGTCCGTTAATCGTCCAAAAATGGACCTCAATGTCAAGTGCCACCATAGCGGCAATGAATTTCGGCTGTGCAAACAAGATAGGTCCGTAATTACAAGGTAGCTGCAGAGCGTCCAGGCCTCGGGTTAGAGCTTTTAGTCCAAAACCACCCAAAAACTTGTAGGCTACCCAAATTCGAAGAACATCAGCCATAGACCCCGAGGTTGCTACGGGTCTACTAAGTAAGGACAAAGCCCGCTTTCTTCGGGTGTTAGAAAAGCTAGAGACCAGCACTCGGTCGTGAGCGTTATTTTCTTCAATCGCCCTAACGGTTGAAGGAACCGCCCCGGCAGATTTCATGTCAATGTTTAGCATGATCCCCGGAAGTTCACGCAGCACCTGGTCAAGGGAAGGCACCTTGCCCTTATTCGGAAGCGAATAGCTTGAAAGCTCGGCAAAAGTAAGCTCAGAAACCTTTGCATCCACGGACATGAGTCGACGTAATGTGGTGTCATGAAAAAGAACGGCAATTCCATCTAATGTTGACTGAGCATCAGTCTCGATGTGCGATGCACCTCGATCCAGAGCGGCCCGAAATGACTCGATTGTATTCTCGTCAACCCCGGGGACCAGGTAGCTAAAACCACGGTGTGCGAAAACTTTTGGGATAGGGGGCTTCAAATAATCTGTTTTTGTCATTTTCTTTAGACCAACGCCCTATTCTTTGGGAGTGCCCCAGTCTAATTTCATCTATCGTTTCGCGAAACTAATTTTTGGTTTGGCTATCTACGGCGCCGGCCTAGGAATGATGGTTCACGCCGGAATCGGAATCCCACCCTGGGACGTTCTGGCCCAAGGAATTTCCCTTCAGACTTCGATAACCTTCGGACAAGCGACAATTGCGGTCAGCCTGTTGGTGTTGCTCCTCTGGATCCCGCTAAAAGTAAAACCTGGCATTGGCTCGGTGCTAAATGCGATTCTGGTGGGACTGTTCGCGGACCTGACGATGCCCTTTCTTCCAGATTTCGAAGCCTACTGGCAAAATTTCGTCTTATTTGTCCTGGGAATGTTAATCATCTCCTTTGCGACTGGACTTTATATCTCTTGTGGCTTTGGTAAGGGCCCCAGGGACGGTTTAATGATGGGGCTGGCGAAAAGGTTCAATAAGCCCTTCTGGATCACCAGAACATCCGTGGAGATCATTGTTGTGATAATTGGCTTCTCACTTGGCGGCCAGGTTAGAGAAGGCACTTTGCTGTTTGCAATATCAATCGGATACCTCAACCAACTGGCCATGAGGCTGTTTGGCCTCGCTGATAAGAGCGGCAGAGTTTAGAGAACAGGCCACTTCCGAACTGGTTTGGTTTGGCAATAGATAGCCGATAATAAACATTATGTCAAGTAACGTTTTCGAGTACTCACCGCTTTGCTGGTGAGTTGTTGTCTATGGCTTAGGCCTGCTGGGTGCTTGCTGCCCAATTAGCTGCTACGAGCGAAGCGCTACCATTTGTTATTGAGCTGATTGCCGCATCGAAGGCGCTTCTGATTCGATCGTTGAAATTCTCTTTCGCAAGGAATGGGTTTTTTGCCAATTGGTAGGCGACGATTCCGACGGCTGCGTTCAAGCAGACAATGTCGGTAATGGGCCCTGAGTTAGGAAACTCTTCTCCAGCGAATACCCCGGCTGCTACTTGAGCGTTGTGTGTGGCATCCCCGCCGAGCAGTTGTGACTGACTCACTCGTTCCAGGCCGATACTAGTAGGGTCAAAATCAAATTCAAATATTTCTCCGCCACTAACCTGCCATACCCGGTTAGCAGCCGACGTGCTGAGCTCATCGAGGCCGTCATCCGACCTAAATACAATTGCCGTTCTGCCTCTGCTGGAAAGCTCCTGAGCCATAAGGGGTGCAATCTTGGCATCCGCCACACCAAGGGCGGTGGCGATTGGCTGAACGGGGTTTGCTAGAGGACCAAGGAAGTTAAAGGTGGTTGGTACGCCTATTTCTTTTCTAGCCGCCGCCACATGGCGCATTGCAGGGTGAAATACCGGAGCGAAGAAAAAGGTAATCCCCTGGCTTTCGAACACCTCGGCGACCTGTTCCACTGATAAGTCCAGCCTGATGCCTAGCATTTCAAGCATTTCGGAGGATCCAGTCTTTCCAGACGCACTCCTGGAGCCGTGCTTAAGAACAGGCACGCCTGCTGCTCGAGCAACTACGGCTGCCATGGAGCTTATGTTCACGGTGCCGACTAGGTCTCCCCCGGTTCCGACTATGTCGAGAGCATCACTGGAAACGTCGGGTTTTTGGGCATTTTGGAGCATGACATCTACAAGCCCACCTAGTTCAGCGGCAGTCTCACCCTTGGCCCTAAGAGCCGTCATAAAGCCACCTAGCTGGCTGGCTGTGGCGGTGCCTGACATAATTTGTGTCATGGCCCAACTGGCACTTTCGCGGGTCAAGTCTTGCCCCGAGACCAAGGAGGTCAGCACCTCTGGCCATGTTTGAGTCGTCATTACAGCAGTCTAACTATCCCAAAGTGAAGAAATTCTTCAAAAATTCTGAAAACCTTGTTGTCTACGGGCCACAGAATGGCTTCCTAGGGTATCCTTGAAGAATGACCACGACCTCCGAAGCTATCTCCCCTCCGCTAATCAATAGGCCGAATTCAACCTCGGTAGGCACGATTGTCTGGCTTGGCAGCGAAGTCATGTTCTTTGCCGGTCTGTTCGCCATGTATTTCAGCCTGAAGGCTGGTGCACCGGACTTGTGGGCAAATGATGCTCAGATCTTGAATGTTCCTTTTGCGCTCATAAACACCCTGATTCTTGTATCCAGCTCTTTTACTGCACAATTCGGTGTTTTTGCTGCTGAGAGGTTGCAGCCAAGGCGTACTGGAGCATCGCCAGCAAAGTGGGGAATGATTGAGTGGTTTTTCCTGACCTACATACTCGGAGCAATCTTCGTTGCGGGCCAAATTTGGGAGTATGCAATGCTGGTTTCTGAGGGCATTACCCTCAGTTCTAATTCCTACGGCTCCGCCTTTTACATAACTACTGGTTTCCACGCGATGCACGTAACCGGCGGGCTTGTTGCATTTTTGCTAATCATTGGTCGCGCCTACGCTGCAAAGAATTTCGGCCACAGGGAAGCAACTAGCGCAATTGTTGTTTCATATTATTGGCACTTCGTAGATGTAGTTTGGATTGGTCTTTTCGTAGTTGTTTACATTCTCAAATAACAAAATGGAGAAAATGTTGAGTTCAGCAAAACCGATGCGCCGACGCCCCTGGGCAGCGGGACTCGTGGTGTTCCTTGGCCTAGTGCTTTCAGGTGGTGGCTACGCCGCAGCAACCAACGTCGTTCAGGCGGAGACAGGCTCTCCTGCTCAAGTTGAAGAAGGTCGTAAGCTGTTCCTGGCCAACTGCGCATCTTGTCACGGCACCAACGGTGAAGGTGCTATTGGAGGACCCAGTCTTATCGGTGTTGGTGCTGCTTCAGTCGATTTCCAAGTAGGCACTGGCCGCATGCCAGGTCAGGGCTCTGGCCCACAGCTAAGGGCGAAGCCGGTTCAGTTCACTCAAGAACAGATTTCAGCAATGGCGGCATATGTTGCGTCTCTTGCACCGGGGCCAGCAATTCCGGATGAAGAATACCTGCGTGGTGATGGAGACGCTACTCACGGTGGAGAGCTTTTCCGAATCAACTGTGCAATGTGCCACAACGCTGTTGGAGCTGGTGGCGCACTTACAGAAGGTAAGTTTGCCCCGTCGCTTGCAGGTTCGACCGCTAAACACACCTACGAAGCAATGGTCACGGGGCCTCAGAACATGCCGGTTTTCAACGACGCAAACCTGACGCCTGAAGACAAAAAAGACATCATCACCTACTTGAAGTACATCGAAGACAATGACTCGGTTGCTGGTTTTGAATTGGGTTCAATTGGACCAGTGGCCGAGGGATTATTTACGTGGATCTTTGGGTTGGGGTTTATCATTGCCATCACTGTATGGCTCGGGGCAAAGTCGAATTAGGAGATAGCGCATGAGCGATATTGAAAAGAGCTACTCCCCAGGCCTAGCCACGGACATAGAAAAGCCGATTACCAACCCTGGAATCGAGCCTCACCGCATTCGCATGACCGATAAAAGTGAAAAGCACGCTCGAACTGCTGAAAAGCAGATCGCCGTCATGTTCGGTGTCAGCGTTGTCGGCGCAATCATTGCAATCTGGGGCTTTTTTGCGTTTCCTATCGTAGATGGCGACCTTTCGGCTACGAGAAATAACTCGCTGTGGATGGGCCTTGGTATGGCACTGTCCATGTTCGGTATCGGCTTTGGAGCCGTGCACTGGGCAAAGACATTGATGCCAGACAATGAAGTTTCCGAAATGCGACACCAGGCAAGAAGCTCGGACGAAACTCGCGCTCAGGCGCTTGAAATAGTAAAGCTTGCTGATGGAGAATCCGGTTTTTCAAGAAGGAAGCTAATACGCAGGAGCATGTATGGCGCTCTTGCCTTCTTCCCGATCCCTGCAATCATTATTTTTGGCGACCTAGGTCCAGTTGTCGGTGACACCCTGAAGCACACCATGTGGAAGCCAGGAACAAGGCTTACAAAGGATCCGACCGGCATCCCAATCAAAGCCTCAGACGTGACCATTGGGTCTGTCTTCCATGTAATCCCTGAGGGCCTCAGCGAAATGGAAGAGCACAAGCTTGAAGAAAAGGCCAAATCCGCAGTATTGCTGGTTCGAGTCAACCCAAGCGATTTGAACGAGGACCCAGCCAAGGCAGACTGGAGCTACCAGGGAATTGTTGCCTACTCAAAGATTTGCACCCACGTTGGCTGCCCGGTAGCTCTTTATGAGCAGCACACCCATCACCTTCTTTGCCCATGTCACCAGTCGACTTTTGATTTGGCCAACCACTGCGAAGTTGTATTTGGTCCTGCTTCTCGCCCTCTCCCCCAGCTACCCATTGCGGTTGACGCTGAGGGTTATTTGATTGCGCAAAGTGACTTTTTAGAACCTGTCGGACCTTCATTCTGGGACATAAGGAAATAACAAATGACTAATACAGCAGAGACAAGCGCAACAGAAACTAAGCCCGGATTTGTTGGAGGGGCTGCGAACTACCTTGACGAGCGCCTTAGCGTCTCTGCAGTCCTGAAGGGTTTTGGTCGCAAAGTCTTCCCTGACCACTGGAGTTTCATGCTCGGTGAGGTCGCCCTCTACAGTTTCGTGATCTTAGTTTTATCTGGAACGTTCCTAACTTTCTTCTACCAGCCCTCAATGGCCGAAGTGCACTACGACGGAAGCTACGCACCCCTCAAGGGCGCACAGATGTCTATTGCCTACGCCTCGAGCTTGGACATCAGCTTTGACATTCGTGGAGGCCTGATTATGCGACAGGTTCACCACTGGGCAGCATTGCTCTTCGTAGCCGCAGCAGGGCTACACATGCTTCGTGTGTTTTTCACCGGTGCATTCCGCAAGCCTCGTGAGCTTAACTGGGTTGTTGGATTCTTGCTTTTCCTAATGGGCATGGGAGCTGGGTTTACAGGCTACTCACTTCCCGACGACCTACTTTCCGGAAACGGACTCCGCATTATTGACGGAATGATCAAGGGCATCCCAGTAATTGGCACCGCATTCAGCTCCGGTTTTTTTGGAGGAGAATTCCCGGGGACAGAGGTTGTTGCCAGGCTCTACAGCTTGCACATAATGATTTTGCCGGCCCTGATTATTGTGCTTATAGGTGTCCACTTAATGATGGTCATCATTCACAAGCACACCCACTACTCCGGTCCGGGACGCACTGACGACAACGTCGTTGGTTACCCGCTAATGCCTGTATACGTTGCCAAAGCCGGAGGCTTCTTCTTCTTGGTCTTTGGAGTTGTGGCAGCCATCGCGGCGACTTTCACAATCAACCCAATTTGGAACTACGGACCATACGATCCCTCCCCTGTTTCGGCGGGTACTCAGCCCGACTGGTACATCGGATGGCTCGACGGCGCCCTGCGCCTAGCGCCATCTGGCTGGGACATTTCAATCTTCGACTACGTGATTCCCATGGGAGTTATGGTTCCACTGATAGTGTCACTGTTGTTCTTGGCGCTAGTTGCCGCGTATCCATTCATAGAGAACTGGGTAACAAAGGACAAGCGCGAACACCACGTGTTGGACCGACCAAGAAACGCCCCGACTCGCACCGCAATTGGTGCTGCCGGAGTTACCTTCTACGCGGTCCTGTGGGCAGGTGCGTCCACTGACTTGATAGCCACGAACTTCCAGATGTCTCTAAACCAGGTGCTGGTGGCAATGCAGATTATGCTCCTTATTGGACCAGGAATTGCCTACTTCGTCACAAAGCGGGCATGTATCGCACTCCAAAACAAGGATCGAGAGGTTGTTCTCCACGGACGTGAGACCGGCCGCGTTGTTAGGTTGCCACACGGCGAATACATCGAAGTTCACGAGACCGTGGACAAGTACGAGCTATGGAAGCTAATCGACTACAAGGACTATCAGCCAGTACTTGCCCGTCCAGATGCAAATGGGAAGATAAGCCTCGGAAACCGTCTTCGCTCCGCATTCTCTAAGATCTACTTCGAAGACCGCATTGCGCCTGTGTCAAAGGCAGAGTACGAGCTTGCGCATGCAGACCGCGCGCCAGAGGCCGTTACAGAAGAGCCAAAGCGTAAGCAGAAATCAATTAGCGCCTAAACAGCCTTGTAACAGATAAGCCCCAGATCTTGTAAAGGTTTGGGGTTTGTCATTTAACGCCTATCCCCTGTTCCAGACGAGGGTCGAACCTGGATGCCTTTTGATACCTCCAGGCAGGCAATCAATATCGATACAGCAAGCACCGTGAATGAAAGTTGCATGCGAACCGTAATTCCGTTGCTACTCGGGTGAGGTCTAGGCGACGGTGGCACGCACGTTGACGCAAGCGTCAATCGACACAGTGATTCCGAAAGAACGGATAGGTTGGTGGCCCAATGGGGCTAGTCAGTTGAAAAGCGAACTGTTAGTGAGCGTGAGCTCCACGCGAGTATTCGTAAACAAATCCTAGAACCGCAACAATCGCCAAGGGAACAGCGATGAACGTGACCCACCAGCCAACTGCAAGCGACAAGAACAACATTGCGCATGCCAGGCCAAGAGCCAGCGGCCACCAGCTCCAAGGGCTGAAGAAGCCAACCTCGCCTGAGTCGTCAGCGATTTCGCCGTCAAGACGGTCCTCTGGCAGCTCCGAGTCCTTGCTCAGCCCGCTGTACAAGAAGAAGGCAATCAACAGCGAAAGAAGGACCGAGAAACCGATAACTATGGTCCCAATCGGCTCGACGTATCCGAACACCAGGTAGGAAACGATCACGTAACCGACCGTGGCAACCGCAAGATACGCGGCCATCACCATCTGCAGGCCGATGTTAGAGCGCATTAATAGATGCCCTCTTTGCTATATGAAGCCTTAGCTTCCGGTGCGGCATGTTCTGGGTAGTTTAGGTCAAAAGCAGGCGACTCCGAGCGAATCCTTGGGATGGAGTGGAAGTTATGGCGTGGAATTGGTGATTCGGTCGCCCACTCAAGCGAGCGTCCATAGCCCCATGGATCCTTGAGCTCAACCATCTTGCCCCTACGAGCAGTTATCCAGACGTTGAACAAGAACGGAATCATGGAAAGAGCTAGCAGAGCAGCTCCGGCAGTAGAGATGAGGTTCATCTCCGTAAAACCGTCCTCCGGAAGGTAAGTCGCGTAGCGCCTTGGCATACCCAAGACTCCAAGCCAATGCTGAACCAGGAATGTGGTGTGGAAGCCTACGAAGAGAATCCAGAAGTGAATCTTTCCAAGCCTCTCATTCAGCATCTTGCCAGTGAATTTTGGCCACCAGAAATAGAAGCCCGCAAACATAGCAAACACCACTGTTCCGAATACTACGTAGTGGAAGTGAGCTACCACGAAGTAGGAATCAGAAAGCATGAAGTCAAGAGCAGGAGAAGCCAAAATCACTCCGGTCAAACCGCCGAACACGAAGCTCACCAGGAAACCAAGGCTCCAGAGCATTGGAGTTTCGAAGGTAATCGATCCGCGCCAGAGAGTTCCAATCCAGTTAAAGATCTTCACTCCAGTTGGAACTGCGATAAGCATCGTAGTGAAGGCGAAGAATGGCAGTAGAACCTGACCGGTGACATACATGTGGTGAGCCCAAACGGTCATCGACAAAGCAGCAATGGCGATGGTCGCGTACACGAGGGTCTTGTAGCCAAAGATTGGCTTTCGGCTAAATACCGGGAAAATCTCCGACACAATTCCGAAAAACGGCAGCGCAATTATGTAAACCTCTGGGTGACCGAAGAACCAGAACAGGTGCTGCCAGAGCATCGCCCCACCGTTTTGCGGATCAAAGATATGAGCGCCGAATTGACGGTCAGCTCCAAGCGCGAACAAAGCCGCGGCCAAGGGAGGGAAGGCCATGATGATGAGGATTGAAGTCACAAGCGTATTCCAAGTAAAAATTGGCATCCGCCACATTGTCATTCCGGGAGCGCGCATTGTGATGATTGTGGTGATGAAGTTCACTCCACCAAGGATTGTTCCGAACCCTGAAAGCGCAAGACCAAATACCCAAAGGTCTCCGCCGATTCCCGGAGAGAAAGTGGTGTTAGACAGGGGCGCGTAGGCAAACCATCCGAAGCTAGCTGCACCCTGAGGAGTGAAGAAGCCGGAAACCGCGATGAGGCTTCCGAAGCTAAAGAACCAGTACGCAATCGCGTTTAGTCTCGGGAAGGCAACGTCAGGAGCTCCGATTTGCACCGGCATCAAGACGTTCGCAAACCCTGCGAAAAGTGGTGTTGCAAACATGAGCAACATAATCGTGCCGTGCATTGTGAACAGCTGGTTGTACTGCTCTTTTGTGGCAACAATTTCAAGCCCCGGCAAAGCCAACTGCGCTCGAATAACCAGGGCCATGACGCCACCCAGTAAGAAATACAGGAATGATGTAATTAGGTAGAGATAGCCGATTTTCTTGTGGTCAGTGGTGGTCAGCCAATCGACAATGACTTCGCCCTTGCTGCGCTTTGGCTTGAAGGTAGAAGGGTTTGTCCTAGTTGGTGTGATCGTAGCCATGTTCTCTAGCCTCTAATAGTCGGATCTCCGCCAGGGAGATTTTGGTTTCGGTCATATTCTGTTGAAAGCTGTCCTACGTTTCCTTGAGTGGCCAGAGCGCCCATTCTGGAGTCATACTCGGACTGAGACACAACTTTGACGTTGAACAACATCATCGAGTGGTACTCGCCGCAGAGCTCTGCGCACTTACCTACGTAGGTTCCCTCTTTTAGTGGGGTGAAATACATGTTGTTCGTGTGCCCAGGGAACATGTCTTTTTTGTAAAGAAAATCTATGACCCAGAAGGAGTGAATTACGTCTCTAGAATTCAGCTCTATCTGCACGGACTTCCCAACAGGCAGGTAAAGAGTCGGAAGAGTCTCAAAAATATTCTCTTCTTTGCCGGTGAACTGCGCCTGAATACCGCTGTCATAGACATTGTCATCAACGTAATTGAAGTCCCAGCTCCATTGCTTGGCAATTACTTCAATGTGAACATCCGGGTTTTCTACTTTTGCTTCGATGGCGGTCATGTCTCTGGCCGTGAATGCGAAGAAACCGACCACCAGAATCAGTGGAATCACGGTAAAAAGAGTTTCGATTGGAAGGTTATAACGAAGCTGAGACGGAATGCCAGTCTGGCCATTACGACGCCTGTAGACAATTAGAGCCCAGGCCATAAGACCCCAAGACACCACTCCAACGGCCAGAAGCACAACCCAAGATGTAGTCCACAGCCCAATTATTCGGTCCGTGTGATTTGTGACTCCAGAAGCGTCAGGCAAAAACCCTCTTTGAAGCTCCGCACTGCAACCGCTCAGCAGCAAAGCAAGGCTCGAAAACATTGCCACGGAGGCGAAGCGAGAACGGTTTTTACTCAATTTAGATCCTTCAATGCTTAGTTTGAACCCCTTAATCCTAACCGATGAGGGCGAGGAAAAAGCCTGAACACCAACGCTTTAACTAAACGAGTCTCCGCATGCACAGCTTCCGTCAGCATTTGGGTTGTCAATCGTGAATCCTTGTTTTTGGATTGTGTCCTCAAAATCAATTGACGCACCGTCAAGGTATGGAACGCTCATTGGGTCCACAACCACCTCAACCCCGTCAAAGCTCACAATCGCGTCAATTTCCTCGAGCTGCTCATCAAAGAAAAGCTGATAAATAAGTCCCGAGCAACCGCCCGGCTGAACCGAAACCCTAAGACGTAGGTCGTCTCGACCTTCTGCCTCTAGCAAGGAACGAACCTTGGATACTGCGAAATCTGTGAGCTTTACGCCGTGAGTCACTACCTGTGTCATTTGGACCTCCGATAAATAGTTTAACAGTTATCTAACTAAGTCATTCCCGTTGAGCAGAATCAAAGTTTGAGCCAGAATCGCTCTTTTCAGAGTTGGCAAATGTTGTGACTCGTTCGGTGAATGCGCCCTCGAATCTGGCTCCTCTACACCGGTTACCAAAATTTCGGCGTCTGGAAAAGCTTGGGCAAATTGCGATATGAAAGGTATGGAGCCGCCTATTCCCATGTTTACGCTGGGATTCGGCCACGCAGCGGAAAAAGCCTCGTGGGCTAACTTGGCTGCCCAACCGTCTTTTGCAAGGTATCCGGGGCCGGTTTCATGCCGTCCGAACTCTAACTCTGCCCCCACGTGCTTGTGGCGAAGCAAATGAGCTCTGAGGGCTTTTAGCCCACTCTGCGGGTCTTGAGACGGGGCTAAGCGAAGGGAAATCTTTGCCCGGATTGCCGGCTGCGCTGTATTAGATGCCACGTCTACTGCCGGAAGATCCAAACCGATGACTGTTACCGCCGGTTCTCCCCAAATTTGCTGAGTTACAGATTTAGTGCCAAGTCTTTCGACCCCGGGCAAGAGCCCTGCGACATGACCAAATTCTTTATCGGATAGCTCTGGTCCATCTATGGAGACTGAATCCAGACCTGAAATTGCGACGGTCCCTTTTTCGTCGGTCAACGAGGCAAGGAGTCGAATCATCGCAGTGGCTGCATCGGGCAATGGCCCCCCGTACATTCCCGAATGCAACGCGTGATCCAGAGTCTTCAGGGTGAAAGTTTGCGAAACCATGCCTCGAAGTGAACTTGTAAGGGCGGGAACGTCCTCACTCCAGTTACCACTGTCTGCAACAACTATCAGATCAGCGGCTAAGTCAGCGTGGTTTTCCCTCAGAAACTCTGGGAAGGATTCCGACCCTGCTTCCTCCTCGCCTTCAACAAATACTGTGATGCCAATTCGAATCTCAGCGGCAAGCTCAATAAAAGCCCTCAGCGAGGTCAGGTGAGTGATGATTCCAGATTTATCATCCGAGGCGCCTCTTCCAAAGAGTCGATCACCCTTCAGGGTTGCCTCGAAAGGCTCCGAGTCCCAAAGGGGCCTCTCCCCCGGTGGCTGCACGTCATGGTGAGCATATAAAAGCACATGTGGCGCGCTCGGGTGACCAGCTTTTCTTGCAACCACGGCTGGAGCACCTGGATCACCGGATGGCTTTGAAGCTCTCCGAATTTCGACCAAGTCAAAAAACTGAAGTTCACGGAATTCATCCGCAACTTTCTCGGCCGAAATCTCAAGATTGACCGGATCGAAACTCGGCCAAGCAATGCCCGGTATTTTGACTAATTGACCTAATTTGGCAACAGCTGCTGGGAATGATGAATCCACGAATTTACTCGCGGGTTCAAACCATTTAGGGTTCATTGGGTCAGAAGAAAATGCCATGCCTGTAATCTAAGGCATATCGGACAAGAGGATTCAATGACTCAAGAAGACAACACCCAGGCTGGCAAAGGTCGCCCTACCCCGTCGAGAAAAGACCGTGAGCTTGCTCGTAAGCGCCCGCTGGTTGGCGATCGTAGCAAGCAAGCTAAGAGCGCGGACAAAGAAAAAAACCGTGCTGAGCGTCAGAAAGCGCGAGAAGGCATGATGGCGGGTGAAGAGCGATATCTTGGAGCAAGAGATAAGGGTCCTCAGCGCAAACTTGCTCGGAACGTGGTTGATGCTCGCTTCACCGCGGGGGAACTTGTGCTACCGATGTTGTTTGTCGTGGTCCTACTGACGTTCATCGACTCATACGCGATTCAAATCGTGGCATTGTTTGCAATGTGGGGACTGTTTGCTGTCGTCGCTGTGGATTCTTATTTTGTGGGTAGAGCTGTGAAGAGAAAACTTGGCAACAAACTCGGCGCTGAGAATCTAGATGGCGGTTTGGCTTGGTACGGGGCAATGCGTTCAATTCAGATGCGGACACTGCGGATACCAAAACCACAGGTCGCAAGATTTACCAAATTAGAGCTTTAGGACGCCGGCACCGATAAAAGGAGTAAAAAATGCAGCACAGACACCTAGGTAGTTCCGGACTAAAAGTTTCAGAAATAATCTACGGAAACTGGCTGACTCACGCCTCCCAGGTCCAAGATAAGCAAGCCATTGAGACGGTTCACGCCGCTCTCGAGGGCGGAATTACGACTTTTGACACCGCGGACGTTTATGCAAACCAGGCCGCGGAAACAGTTCTTGGCACCGCACTAAGGGGGCAGCGCCGCGAAGGCCTGGAAATTCTAACCAAGGTCTACTGGCCAGTTGCCGAAAAGGGGCCCAACGATGTAGGGCTGGGCCGAAAGCACATCATGGAGTCAATAAACGGTTCCCTAAATCGCCTAAATACCGATTACGTAGATCTTTATCAGGCACACAGGTTCGATTACGAAACCCCCCTTGAGGAAACGATGCAGGCGTTTGCCGACCTGGTCAAAATGGGCAAGGTGCTCTACGTTGGCGTCTCCGAATGGACCGCTGACCAAATTCGCGAAGGTCAAGCTTTAGCGACACAGATGGGTTACCGACTTATTTCGAACCAGCCCCAGTACTCGATGCTGTGGCGAGTAATTGAGGGTGAAGTAGTTCCAGCCAGCAAGGAGCTGGGCCTTTCGCAGATCGTTTGGTCTCCATTAGCTCAGGGTGTGCTGACTGGCAAGTACCTTCCTAATGCTGAGTTGCCGAAAGACTCAAGAGCTGCCGATTCCGAAATTGGCGGCTTCATGGAAAAGTTCATGACCGAAGACACGTTGACCAGAGTCCAAAATCTAAAGCCGCTCGCTGACGAACTAAATCTGACAATGGCCCAGTTTGGAATTGCATGGGTCTTGCAGAACCAAAACGTTGCAGCCGCAATCGTCGGAGCATCAAAGCCCGAGCAGATTGCGTCCAACGTTGCGGCGGTTGGGGTGGAGATTCCAGCCGAAACCATGAAAAGAGTCGACGAGATCTTGGGTATCGCGGTCGTAACTGACCCGAGCCTAACCAAGAGCCCAAACCCGAGGCCTACCGGGCAGTAAGCCGCTTGGCCCACAACGGCCCAGCGTATACAAATCCGGTATAACCCTGCACTAAATCAGCACCCAGAGAGATTCGGGCTAAGTAATCAGATTTGGTTAGCACTCCTCCCACCGAAATTACCGTCATAGTGGTGGGGAGAAGCTTGCGAATCAGATTTAGAACCTCGGTTGATCGTTCGGCCAGGACGGGACCACTCAGGCCTCCCGGCTCAGCCGTGTTACTCTCTGCAATCAGATTCTCGCGAGAAATTGTGGTGTTCGTCGCGACCATGCCGGCCAGCTTCAGCTCAATAACCAGTGAGGCTATAGCCTCGATGTCAGCATCGATGAGGTCCGGTGCGATTTTTAGCAAAACCGGAACATTTCCGGCTTCAGCTAAGACGGCGCGGAGGATCGGGCGAAGTTCAGCGACTTGTTGCAAGTCCCGAAGCCCAGTCGTGTTCGGTGAGGACACATTTACAACCAGATAATCCGCAACCGGTGCAAGAGTTTTTGTCGCGACTCCGTAGTCCCTGTGCGCAAGCTCTTGACTGGTCGCCTTATTTTTACCAATGTTTATGCCAATAATGGGCAGTCGTTGATTGTCTCTCCGTAATTTAGATATGCGGGCCGCAACCGCTTCGGCTCCCTCGTTGTTGAATCCCATTCGATTTATGAGGCTTTGATTCCTTGGCAGCCTGAAGAGCCGGGGCTTTGGGTTTCCTGGCTGCGGCAATGGCGTCACGGTGCCGATTTCGATGTGGCCAAAACCGAGTGCGTGCAAAGGCTTTACAAGAATTCCGTTTTTATCGAAACCCGCAGCCATACCGAGCCTGTTCTCAAACTGGAGTCCCAATGTGCTGATGTCATGGCGAGCCTTGCCGGCTCTGATCAGGCCCAGACCACTCAGCAACCTCAGCCCAGTTACCACTAACTCATGTGCGAATTCTGGATCAAGTCGGGTAAAAAAAGCCTTGAAGAAAAATCTGTACAACAACTTGTTAGTCCCTCAGGCTCTCGATGGCAGCTTGGAAGTCATCAAGTGAATCCCAAGCCTGATAGACACTGGCGAAACGCATAAATGCAACATGATCTAGGTTTCGGAGCGGTTCGAGGATGGCAAGACCAATGTCTTGAGCCTCAATTGATGCCGCGCCCGTGGCTCTTAGTGCCTCTTCCACCTGCTGCGCAAGCAAAGCTAAGTCCGCGTCGGTTACCGGCCTGCCCTGGCAGGCCTTTCTCACTCCCGAAACGATCTTGTCCCTTGAAAACGGTTCGGTCACTCCACTTCGCTTAGTAATCATCAACGTGGCGGTTTCTATCGTGGTGAAACGCTTTTGACACTCTGGGCACTGACGACGACGACGTATTGACACGCCATCATCGCTGGTTCTGGAGTCAATTACTCGAGAATCAGAATTTCTGCAAAAAGGACAATGCAATGTTACTCCTCCAGCCTTATCGATCCAGCCCTACCGTGAGCGCTTAGCTTCTCAGCCTCAGCAAACACCCTAAGCCTGTCGGTCACTGATGCCAATGCGCCGGCCGAATAAGTAACATGCTGTTGCGTCCTCAAAAAAGTAAACACTGACAGCCCGGAACTGAACTTGGCTTGCAGACCAGTTGGAAGGACGTGATTCGATCCGGCCAAATAATCGCCCAAGCTGACCGGAGAGTAAGCCCCCACAAACACGGCTCCCGCGTGACGGACCTGCCCTGCCAGCTCTTCAGAGTTAGCGGTTTGGATTTCGAGATGCTCGGTTGCATATTCGTTTGCTACAGCCATGGCTGCGCTCAAGTCAGCAACTAGCACTAGGGCAGACTGAATGCCACCCAAAGACGCTTCGATTCGGTCGCGATTTTTGGCAAGAGGGACCTGAATCGCCAGCTCCACCTGTACTTTCTCAATCAAGCTCGCCGAATCTGTTACCAGAACTGCTGCAGCGTTTTGGTCGTGCTCAGCCTGTGAAATCAAGTCGGCAGCTAGAAATCGTGGGTTCGCGCTTTCGTCGGCAACGATCAAGATTTCAGTTGGCCCTGCCTCCGAGTCAATTCCGATGACACCTCTCAGCTGACGCTTAGCTGCGGCCACAAAGATGTTGCCTGGGCCAGTAACCATTGCAACTGGCTCAAGCTCAATTTCAGGCACACCATAAGCAAAAGCGGCTATAGCGCTGGCCCCCCCGATGCCATAAACCTCGTCGATGCCCAATAAGGCGCAGGTCGCCATGACGCTAGGACTAGGGAGGCCGTTTTCCTGCGCTGGAGAGCTAACTGCAATCCTGGGAACACGCGCGACCTGAGCCGGAACCACATTCATAACTACGCTGGATGGATAAACCGCTTTCCCGCCAGGTACGTAGAGGCCTACCGAGTCAACCGGTACGAATAGCTGTTCTACAATCGCACCCTCATCCAATTCAACCCTGACTGAAGATGGCATCGTGGCCGTTGAAACTGCACGAACTCTGGTGATTGCCGTCTCGATAGCTTCCCTAAGGGGCTTATCAAGCTGGTTTAGAGCATCTGCCAATACTTCCTTGGGGACTCGAAACGAAACGTTTTTCAGACCATCGAAACGTTCAGCATGAGCATCTAAAGCCTCAAGTGAATTCTGTCTCACTTCAGCAATGATTTGAGAAACAGTCTCAGATACCGAATCAATGCTGACCGAGGCCCTGGGGAGTAATTCGGCTACCAAGGCAGGTGTTACCTGACCTGAAATATCGATTTTCCGCACGTTAGAACCCCACTAAATAAATCTGGATGCATTAACCTTATCCCGACATGACTATAGACAATGATTACTTTAACCTTTCCGGGCCAGACGGCCTCAAGGCAGTCTTTCGCAACCACGCAACCGGCATCGCTGTAGTTACTGCAGCCGACAGTGACCTAAACCCAATTGGCTTCACGGCCTCTTCGGTTACCTCTTTGGGGTCGACGCCTCCGCTAATTTCGCTGAATATTTCGCAAGGGGCATCGAGCTACCAGCATGTCTCTTCAGGAAAGCTAGTGGCCGTTCACACACTAGATGCTCAACTTCTGAGCCTGGCTCAGAAGTTAGCCGGAACCAAAGAAGACCGGTTTCTAGATGACGATTTTGAAATAGGGCCCGAGTCAGTGCCTATTTTTACCGGAGCTTCGAGCGTCATGATGGCCAGAGTTATCAATAAAATCGAAGTGGAGTCAAACGCCGTGGTGATTTTGGCCCTAGAAAGTGCCCACGTGACAAGAAGCTGCGAACAGCCCCTTGTTTACTTTCAACGCGGTTATCACACGATAGGTGACCGGCTGCAGGACAATTTCTAACTAACTGAATCGGTTCCAAGAAGAGCTTTTAGCTCACCAAAGAGCTCGTGCCCCACCGATACCCGCTGCGGCAACATAAAGTGGCGATCCGTCGAGCCCACCAACTTGACCTGCACTTCGCACGGTCCCGGATTGGCATCAAGAATTGCTCCAAGTTTTAGCAAGCGTTCCTTGGTAGCCAGGTTGTCGCTAATTTTCAATTTCAACACCCCGCCCTGTTCTCGCCCGGCGTCGAGGATGTCAATGGAGTAAGCCTGGATCATCATTTCCTCGTCGCGGCGAGACACTCTTCCACGGACTGAAACGGTCTGGTCGGCAACCAAATGCTCTCGGTTTTCAAGATAGGTTTTGCCCATAAACATTATGGAAATTTCACCCGAAAAATCCTCCATGGTAATTTGACCGTACTGATTTCCGCTGGTGCGAGCGACCTTGTGCTGAACCTGGGTGATTAGGCCGGCCAGAGTAACAGTCTCGCCGTCTTGAATGTCGCTTTGCTTGAGGGCAATAGTGCCCATATCGCTGTTACGCATCAGCATCGACTCTTGTCCGGCAAGCGGATGGTCTGAGACATAAAGACCAAGCATGTCCCGCTCATTGGCAAGAAGATCTCGTTTAGTCCACTCAGGAAGATCGGGAACTTGAACGACGGAGGGATCGTCATCAAGGACGCCTCCGAAAAGATCCACCTGCCCATTTGCGGTTTGCTTACGCTTTACGCTGGCGGTTTCAATTGCCTCTTCAAACACCGCCGTTAGCGCTCTTCTGGTGTGACCAAAGGAATCAAATGCACCTGCTTTGATTAGAGACTCGACAACTCGCTTTGTCGCGGCCTGCTGACCCACACGAGTCAGGAAGTCATCAAAACCACTAAACGCTTCTTCAGTGCGGGCCTTAATGACCGACTCAACCACGTTGTGCCCGACGTTTCTAACAGCTTCAAGGCCAAAACGGATGTCGTCTCCAACAGCTGCAAAGACCCCAATGGATTCATTCACATCCGGAGCCAAGACCTTGATGCCCATCCTGCGGCATTCGTTGAGATAGATAGCTAGCTTGTCTTTCGAATCTCCAACCGAAGTCAACAATGCCGCCATATACTCGGCGGGAAAGTTCGCCTTTAGATAAGCGGTCCAGTAAGAAAGCACTCCGTAACCAGCCGAGTGCGCCTTGTTGAACGCGTAGTCGGCAAAGGGCAAGAGAGTATCCCAAAGAGCGGCTATGGCCGGCTTAGAGAATTTATTTTGCACCATGCCTTGGCTGAAAATTTCGAACTGCTTAGCCAGCTCCTCCGGCTTTTTCTTACCCATTGCTCTTCGAAGGAGGTCAGCTTGCCCAAGCGTGTATCCAGCGACCTTCTGAGCAGCAGCCATTACCTGCTCTTGGTAAACAATCAGACCGAAGGTTGGACCAAGAATCTCTTTGAGTGGTTCAGCTAACTCTGGGTGCACTCCGTCGATCTCTTGCAGTCCGTTTTTTCGCTGCGCATAGTTGGTATGGGAGTTCATTCCCATGGGTCCCGGACGATACAGCGCAATCACGGCGGAAATATGTTCAAACTCGCTGGGCTTCAAGAGCCTCAGCAGAGCCCGCATATTGTCACTGTCCAACTGAAAAACCCCAAGAGTGTCGCCGGAAGAAAGTAGGTCAAAGGTATTTTGATCGGAGTTCAGATCTAGGTTCTCCAAAACCACGGTCTGGCCTCGGTTTTGCAAGATGTTCTGAAGCGAATCATCTATGACCGTCAGGTTTCTTAGTCCTAGAAAATCCATTTTCAAAAGACCAAGCTCTTCACATGGGGGTTGGTCAAACTGAGTGATTATGGCGCCATCCTCCTCGCGCTTCATAATTGGTATTACATCCATGAGTGGCACAGCGGACATAATTACTCCTGCTGCATGGACACCCCACTGACGCTTCAATGACTCGAGGCCTTTGGCAAGCTTGAATACTTCTTGGCTCTGGGGGTCGGTCTCAATAATTTCCCGGAACTCTGCCGCTTCGGAATAGCGATCAGAATCCGGATCTACCAGATCATTCAGTGCAATGTCTCTTCCCAAAACCATCGGCGGCATGGCCTTTGTAAGTCGCTCCCCCACTGCATATGGCAATGCCATAACACGAGAGGCGTCCTTGAGGGCTTGTTTGGCCTTGATGGTTCCAAAAGTGACGATTTGTGCCACTCGATCATCGCCGTATTTCTGAGTCACATACTTGATGACCTCAGAACGTCGGCGATCGTCAAAATCGACATCGATGTCAGGCATAGAAAGGCGCTCTGGATTCAAAAACCGCTCGAAAATCAAATCATGTTTTAGCGGGTCAAGCTCGGTGATACCGAGGGCGTATGAGGCCAGTGAGCCAGCTGCAGAGCCCCTGCCGGGGCCGACTCGTATTCCTTGGGCTCGTGCCCAGCGTATGAAGTCAGAAACCACCAAGAAATAACCGGGGAATCCCATGGATTTAATTACGTCTATCTCGTAGGCAGCTTGACGCTTGTGCTCATCGGAGTAGCCGTTCGGGAAGCGAGTGTTCATGCCCTCCCAAACCTCTTTTTCCAACAAACCGGCCTCAGTTTGACCCTCGGGAACCGGGAATCTAGGCATGAGGTCTCGCTTAGAAAAATCAATTTCACTTCGCTCCGCAATCAGAAGCGTGTTGTCGGCTGCCTCCGGAATCTCAGCGAACAGGTCTCTCATTTGCTTAGCGGATTTGAGGTAGTACTCCTCGGATTGGAACTTGAATCGATTTGGGTCATCAAGATTCGACCCAACCTGCACGCACAACAAAGCGTCGTGAGCAACCGAATCTTCCTTCTCGGTGTAGTGCAAATCATTTGTTGCAACCAGCGGCAGCTGTAAGTCCTTTGCAAGGCGAAGCAAGTCGTCCCTTACTCTTTTTTCGATCTCAAGACCATGGTCCATGACCTCCACGAAATAGTTACCTTCGCCGAAAATGTCCCGGAATTCGGCCGCAGTATCCAGAGCCTCTTGATATTGACCCAGTCGGAGTCTGGTTTGGACCTCACCACCGGGACAGCCAGTGGTAGCGATAAGGCCTTTTCCAAATTTGGACAGAAGTTCGCGGTCCATGCGTGGCTTGAAATAGTAACCAGAAAGATACGCCTCAGAGGAGAGTCGAAACAGGTTCTGCATGGAGTCATTGTTTGTGGCCCACATGGTCAGGTGGCTGTATGCACCACCTCCAGAGACATCGTCTCCTCCGCCGTCGCCCCAGCGAACGCGAGTCTTGTCTTTTCTGCTGCCAGGCGCAAGGTAAGCCTCGATGCCAATAACCGGTTTTATGTCGTGGGCTTTAGCTTGCTTCCAAAATTCGTAAGCGCCGTGGTTATTTCCGTGGTCGGTGATAGCAATGGCTGGCATTTCAAGCTCAGCGGCCTTTGCAACAAGCTGCTTTATCCTGGCTGCACCATCGAGCATGGAATATTCGGAGTGATTATGCAGGTGGACGAATGACTTATCAGACATTTGCCACCTTTCTTAGACCCCTATGTTAGATGCGAAAGTCGACATCGCGGAGGCGATTGAGGGCGATTTCTAAATCAATTGGATATTCACTTTCGAATTCCACAAATTCCCCAGATGCCGGGTGATCAAAGCCAAGACGTTTTGCGTGCAGCCACTGCCGATCTAGCTCAAGAGAAGCTGCCAACTTCGGATCAGAACCGTAGAGGGGGTCGCCGACCAATGGGTGCCGAAAATGAGAGAAGTGAACCCTAATTTGGTGGGTCCTACCTGTTTCCAGGCCCACCTTCATCAGCGCTGCTGCCGGAAGAACCTCAATGGTCTCGTAATGAGTCACTGCAGGCTTGCCTGCGGTCGAAATAGTGAACTTGTAGTCATGTTTGGTACTGCGCCCAATTGGCGTGTCAATGGTCCCACGGGATGGCTCAGGGTGCCCCTGAACTAGAGCGTGGTAAGTCTTTTGTACAATTCGGTCTCGAAAGGCCTGCTTTAGAACCGAATATGACGTCTCGGATTTTGCCAGCACCATAAGGCCGCTGGTGCCCACATCAAGCCGCTGAACAATACCTTGACGCTCTTGAGCACCCGAGGTGCTCAACACGATACCTCTGGCCATAAGTACGCCTGGCACCGAAGGCCCGACGAAACCCTGAGAAGGGTGCGAAACAACGCCGGACGGCTTATCAATAACAACTATGTGCTCGTCCTGAAAAATAATCTTTAGCGCTTCAACATCTTCTGGCTGGACCGAGATTTCTCGGGACACTTCCTCGAGGGTAACTTCCAATACTGCATCAGCCACTAACCGATCGGACTTTGCAACAAGAATGCCATTCTGACTGACAGCACCCGCCGCAATCAAGTCTGCGACATGGTTACGGGAAATGCCCAACATTTTAGCTATCCCGGAATCAGCCCTGGATCCTTCCATGTCCGGTGGGACAGGAAGCAATTTAGGCTGCACGTCCGCCGCCTATCTCATCTCCGCGCGCGGTTTGTATTACCGCCAAAATCACTCCGATGACTAAAAAAGTGTCGGCCAAATTAAAAATCGCAAAATTCAACGGAATTTGGATGAAATCCACCACGTGGCCATTGAAAAACTCTGGAGCCTTGAAGGCCCGGTCTATCCAATTGCCCGTCGCTCCCCCAAGAACAAAGCCGCCTATAAGGGCCCAATTGCCTGTCTTTATCCGTGGACCGTATATAAGCATCGCTATCACCGCGACCGTCGAGATAAGAGTCAGAACCCAAGTTGCCCCGACTCCCAATGAAAACGCGGCCGCATCGTTGTAGGCGAGCCGAAACCTGAGTAGATCGCCAATTACTTGAACCGATTGGCTGGTTAGGTTCGCTTCGGCCCAAAATTTAGTGGCTTGATCGATTGCGACAATGCTAGAAGCGGTCCCAAGGAAAATGAATAATTCCTTGGCTCCGCCCTTACTTCTGTTCACCCTCGGAATCGTCAGTTTCAGTCATAGTCAAATCTTCCTATTCAGCTGAAGAGCCGGATGGGCCACTTTCTTCGACGGGCACCACTGTCGAAGTTGCCTCCTCGCGAACCAGCTGATCCAATTGATCTAAGATGTAGCGACGAAGTCGCTCCCGGTAATCAGCCTCAAACAGTTTCAGTTCTTCAATTGCCTCTAGAACCTTCTTGCGCTCGATCTCAAGCTTTCCAAACGCCTCTCGAGATTCAGCCTCAGCATCCCTAACTAATCTGGCGGCTTGCTCTTGACCCTCTCGAACCAGCTGATCGCGCTTTACCTGACCGTCTCGAATGTGGTCCTCGTGAAGCTTTTGGGCAAGTTCAATAAGGCTCTTGAAGGAATCCGTCCCCTCTAGGGAGCCATCTGAGGCCGGGTTACTTGCCTCAGGGAAAGAAACGGCTTTAGCCGGTGCAGCAAGGGATTCGCCAAGCTTGTTGCCGCCAGCCTTGAGATCTTGGTTTTCCGTTATGACACGACGAAATTCAAGAACTACTTCGTCAAGGAAGTCATCGACTTCGTCCTGGTCATAGCCATCGCGGAACTTAGTAGTTAGAAATCTCTTGCTGAGAATGTCCTCGGGCAACAGCGCCATTTTAAACCTCTTCTAAATTTTTTAACACGGGCAGCTTCCCCTATGTTATTGGCAGTTACAGTCCTCTTGCAAAGCTCTGCAGAATTAAAACCGCAATAAGCAGAACGGTCCAAGCTAAATCCAATGCAATCGGGCCGAGTCTGAGTGGAGGAATGAAGCGCCTTGCAAACTTTAGTGGCGGATCGGTGACTGAATAACAAAGGTCAAATACCGGTAGCAGGAGACCTTTCGGTCTCCAGCCTTTATTGACGCTCATTACAAGCTCAGCGATGAAGCGAATGATCATCGCGTAAAAAAACAGCTGTAGCACCCAATAAAGAGTGAGTCCGATTATTGACATGCCTCTACGAAATGTCCATGTTGTCCGAATCCGAGGAGTCGGAGTTGGCGTCAGAGACGATTACGTGAGATGGGCTAAGCAGAAAAACTTTCGGAGTGACTCGTCGAAGGTGACCTTCTAAGCCCTCTTTTAGACCCAGCATGAAGTCCCGCATTTGTTTCGCGTCAGCTTCGCTCATAGCACCAATGTTCACGATGACAGGAACTCCAGTGCGGAAGTGAGAAGCAACCTCTTTGGCGTCAGCATAAGTTTGCGGCTCAAGCGTGATGATTTCAGACATGTCCGAAGACCGACGCGGACGAGGGGCGCTTGCCCTAGGTTTTGCCGTATCCGGCTTAGCGCTATCCGAGCTGCCGAAACCAAAGTAATTCATCGTCGAACTGAGAATGCCCATCTACTACTCCTAATGTTAGCTAAAGACTATTAGTTGTTTCCGCGTGGGCCGGTAATTGCGCTACCAATCCGAACGTGTGTCGCGCCAAGTTCAATTGCCACTTCGTAATCGGCACTCATCCCGATTGATAAAGCCTTAGCTTCCGGCGCAATTTCCTGAAGCTCATGGCTTATGCGAACGACAGTTTCAAAATCAACCCTTGGGTCAACATCTAGGCCGGCAACTGCCATCACCCCAAGCAAGTTCAGCCCTGGAACCGCAAGAGCCGATTCGGCAAACTGCTTAACCATTGAAGGATCAAGACCACCGCGGTTTGGATTCTCGGTCAAATTCAACTCAATGTAACAACTGATTTGAGTTTCGCTGGCCGCAAGTTGTTTTGCTATTTCTTTGAGCAGGCTTGGCCTGTCTAGTGAGTGAATAGTTTTGGCATAACTCATCGCACTTTTGACTTTATTTGATTGCAATTGACCCACGAAATGCCAATCAAAGTTGGAATTCGGCCTGAGAAGATCAAGCTCCATGGCTTTCGGCTTCGCCTCTTGGTCCCTGTTCTCACCAAAGCTGCGGTGACCCAGATCCGCGAGTTCAGCAACAACAATGGTCGGATGAGTCTTTGTGATGACTATTAGCTCGACATCCGAACTTTGCCGACCGGCAGCCGAAGCTGCCGCCGAAATACGATTTTGAACTTCCTTGTATCGGGTTGCTAGTTGACTCAACGGAAGAATTCAGGCAGGTCCAGGTCGTCTCCAAAGTATCCAGGTGTAGACACCTTTTGCTTGACCTCTACGGCCTGTTCCGAATCTTCACTGAACTCAAAGCTCGGAGCAGTAACTTCTACAATTTCTAAGTCTTGCTCTTCTTGGTCCGCTGAGGCAGTTGCGGCCTCGGAAGCTGCGGCTAGAGCTGCAACCCCCAAAGCGCTTGCTTCAAACTTGCGATATGTAGGCTCGCCACCGTCAAAGCCTGCCGCTATGACCGTAACTCTGACTTCATCGCCCAGGGTGTCTTCGATGGTCGCTCCAAAGATAATGTTTGCCTCAGGGTGAACTGCTTCTTGCACCAATCTGGCTGCGTCATCAATTTCGTGGAGTCCCAAGTCCGAAGCCCCCTGAATTAGAAGCAAGACTCCGTGAGCACCTTCGATTGTCGCTTCCAAAAGCGGTGAAGAAACCGCGATCTCAGCGGCTCTCACAGCTCGATCTTCGCCCTTAGCAGTTCCTATGCCCATGAGAGCACTTCCAGCGCCCTGCATGACCGACTTCACGTCGCTGAAGTCCAGATTTATGAGGCCCGGCACAACGATTAGGTCGCTAATGCCCTGGACTCCAGCACGCAAAACATCATCTGCGGTCATGAACGCTTCTAGGGCCGAAATCTTTTTGTTCGTCATTTCCAGCAGGCGTTGGTTTGGCACCACAATCAGGGTGTCAACTTCTTCGCGAAGGGCGCGGATACCCTCGTCAGCCTGTACCGCTCTTCTTTTGCCCTCAAAATTAAACGGCCGGGTTACCACACCGACTGTCAATGCACCCAGTCTCTTGGCAATTCTTGCCACGACAGGAGCGCCACCGGTTCCAGTCCCCCCGCCTTCTCCAGCGGTAACGAAAACCATGTCAGCGCCCTTGAGAGCTGCCTCAATTTCGCTTTCGTGCTCTTCCGCCGCCCGACGCCCTACTTCTGGATCCGCTCCAGCACCTAGGCCACGAGTTATGTCTCGACCAATATCTAGTTTTACATCTGCATCGCTCATGAGGAGTGCTTGGGCGTCAGTGTTGATAGCAACGAACTCCACGCCACGCAGACCAGACTGAACCATCCGGTTCAGAGCATTAACCCCACCGCCGCCGACGCCAACTACTTTTATTACGGCCTGGTAATTCGGGATTTCTGACAATTCTGCCTCCTCGCGAAAACCCTCAAGCTAAGGCTGAGGCTTAGCTTTTGGCAGGGTATTCAATTTGCCGCTAAAAAGTAGGCCGTTATCCCTTGGAATGGCGCCAAGCGCTCGGGCGTGTCGAAAACGAAAATGCGGCCTGCTAATTCGGGTATTGGACCACTGGGGAATTCGGCGAGCTAACGTCAATGTTGAGCGCGTCCTTTACTCCGGTGGCGAGAAGTGAATCAAGCACTTTAGCCTTCAAAAGCCCCTCATCGGCGGAGCCCCAAAAAACCGTTAGATTACCCTGTCGCAACACAAGCTTGGAAGTAAGGGTTTCGGAAACCTCGACTGAGAAAACCTGGCTGTATGTCTCTAAAGGCAGTGAAAAAAGTAATTTCACCGCGGTTGAGTATCTTACATTCTCTATCGGATTGCCGTCAAACACCAGAAATGGGTACTTCGAGATTTCCTCGGTGGCAGCTATTTGAACGCCAGCCGCGTCATAGAGGTAATTCTTTCCAGATCTCACGAGTATCAAGATTGGCTGTCGTTCCCTTATGTTAACTCGGAGAGTGTGGGGAGGTTGAGCCTGGGAAGTAAAAGTTTCGATTAGCGAAAATCCACTGAGAAGTTTTGCAATTTCATCGTCACTAATGGTCGTCATTGGTCTGTCATAGAGCCCAGAAAGCGCAGACTCTAGCTCGACAGACTCTATTCGTTCGTTCCCAACAAATTCAATTTTTTCAACCGCGAGCATGGGGGTAAAAAAACTCGCAAGGACAACTGCAGTTAAGGAAACTGGGGCCAGAACTGTCAAGATTCTCCCCCACAGCCCAAACGCACCTAACCTGCTACGTTTGCCCGAGGATTTTACGCCGCGGATTCGCCTTCGCTCTTGGCCCAGCAGCTCGCGCTCAGGATGCTTCAATTAGCTATCCAGGGCATCGAGGAGAGCAGGCACCATTTTGTAAATATCACCGCAACCCATGGTGATAATAAAATCACCAGGCATTGCAATCGCCGCTGCCGCTGCTGGAACATCGTCCCAGTTGCTAACCAGCCTTATTCCTGGCGTTTCAGTGGCTGCATTCGTGATTAGCTCGGCAGTCACGCCAGGCTCCGGGTCTTCCCTAGCGGCGTAAATAGAAGTGACCAAAGAAAAATCACTAATTTTCAGTGCTTCGGCGAATTCCTTGTAAAAAATTCGAGTCCGACTGTAAAGATGAGGTTGAAAGACAGTAATCAATCGACCTCCACCAACACTTGCCTTAGCAGCCCGAAGCGCAGCAGCCACTTCGGTTGGGTGGTGGGCGAAGTCATCATAGACGCTTACCCCACGCCGATCCCCGTGCAGCTGGAAGCGGCGATCGGTGCCCCCGAAGCTGGACACTGCCGCAAGCGACTCGGTTAGGTCAAATCCGAGTCCCAGCAGAACGGCTACAGCTCCGGCAGCGTTTTGAGCATTATGTTCGCCCGGAATCTTCAGCACGGCTTCGGCACTCTGACCTTCGTAGTTAAGGCTAAAACTAACCTTCGGACCAGAGGCATCTAGGGAGCTGATTCTGAGATCCGCGCGACTAGAGAGACCGAAACTTATTACTTTTTTGTCTTGAATCATTTTTGTAACCTGCACTGCACCAATGTCGTCTGCAGAAATAACAATAAATTCGCTCGCACCCTCGGCAAATTGAACAAACTCCTTCTGAAAAGCCTCTAAAGAGCCGAAGTGGTCAAGGTGATCGGGATCCACATTTGTAATCAGGGCGATTGCGGTCTTGTAGTGCAAGAAACTACTGTCGGACTCGTCAGCCTCAATAACAAACTCTGCTCCACCGCCAAAGCCACTTGATGCGCCAAAATCCCGTATGACACCGCCGTTGACAAAACTGGGGTCAGCGCCGAGTTTTCCAAGTGCCGTGACTACCATTCCAGTCGATGTTGTCTTGCCGTGTGCACCGGCGACTGCAATTAATGAGTACTTAGAAGCAAGATGAGCTAGCAGCGCTGAGCGGTGCAGAACCGGCAAGCCCGCCCTAATCGCCGCCAAAAGCTCCGGGTTTGTTTCCCAGAGCGCGGAAGTGACCACGACCGTGTCGGCGTCGCCCAAATTAGCGGCATCGTGCCCAATCGCTATCAGAACACCGAGGCCCTCAAGGGCGTCGATGTTTGGGCTGGTCCTTACATCGGAACCGGTGACCCGCAAGCCCATTTGAACAAGCAACCTAGCGATTCCAGACATGCCAGAACCACCGATTCCTATGAAGTGAACGGTTCCCAAATCATCAGGGATGGGCTGGCTAAAATCTGGTTTAATCACGAGCCCTAGTATCCATCGCTTCGAGAACAAATTCTGCAAGCCGCTCTGTGCCATCGATTATTGCCTCGGATTTGGCAGCATTGGACATTGAAATCAGGCCCTTCTTATGAGAAATAAGTGGGATTAGAGTGCTGGATACAAAATCAGCATTGAATTCGGCATCGGGAATCATCAGACCACCGCCAGCCTCAACAATGGAAGCTGCGTTTAGCCGCTGTTCGCCATTGCCCACAGGATATGGAATGTAGAGGGCTGGTAGGCCAGTGGCGGCAAACTCCGAAACCGTTGACGCCCCAGCCCTAGAGACAGCGAAGTCACTCGCCGAAATAGCGACGTCCATAGCCTTGCAGTAAGCCATGCGACTGTAACCCGCCTGAGACATGTCCTCGAGATTTGCCCTGTCGCCAACTATGTGAAGCACTTGAATGCCGGCCGCATTTAGCTTCTCCAAGCTTTCTGCAATTGAGTCATTAATGCTTTTTGCCCCCAACGAGCCCCCGGTCACCAAGAGGGTCGGCAACATCGGATCCAGCCCGAGCTCAATTCTTGCCTGCTGTTGATCGTATGCCGAAACAGAGGCCACTATTTCCTCTCGAATTGGCATTCCAGTGACCCGAGCGCCCTCAAGATTGCTGTTTGGAAAGGCGACTGCTACGAACTTAGTTAGTCTCGCTCCCAATTTATTTGCGAAGCCCGCCAAAGCATTGGCCTCATGAACTACCAACGTTGTCCTCGTGAACCAGGCCGCCAAATAAGCCGGCGCAGAGGCGTAGCCCCCAAAACCAACAACGCAGTCAATCTTGCGAGATCTAATAACCTTGACAACCTGCAAGGTTGCGAGCATTAGCCGGAATGGGTAGCTCAAGCCGCTGAGGGACAGCCTCCTAGGAAGCGGAAGCCTGGGAATGGTAACTAGCTCGAATCCGCGGTTTGGGACCAACCTGGATTCAAGACCCTCTTTTGTGCCAAGCGCAATCACCTCGTTTTTCTGACCCCGAAGGAGCTCCCCTAGCGCCAGCATTGGATTGACGTGCCCCCCGGTTCCGCCGCCGGCCAATAAAAACTTGCTCATACGTTACTCCGACCAAGTTTCATTGTTCGATCGCGCTCGACAGCCAGAACGACACCAATGCCAGCCAAGGTGGCAATCAAGGACGAGCCACCCGCTGAAATAAGAGGCAGTGGGACTCCCAAGACTGGCAATAACCCAAGAACAACAGAAATGTTAATAAAGGCCTGTAAAACCACCCAGAGCATTACCCCGAGCACGAGGTTGCGGCTAAAGGCATTGTTCTGGTGCTTGGCAATTGAGAACATGGTGAGCCCAAGAGCAAAGAACAGAAGTACAACAAATAAAGCACCGATCAAGCCCAGCTCCTCACCGATCACGGCAAAGATAAAATCATTTTCAACTTCCGGGATCCAGCTCCACTTGAGTTTGGAGCGACCGAGCCCGGTTCCCCAGATGCCGCCCGAAGCCAGGGCCCAAGTGCCCTTTTCGTACTGCCACATAACCCCCATGGGGTCCGCAGCCCCTGGATTGAGCCAAGCACTGAAGCGAATAAGTCGCGAGGGCGACATCATTACCAGGCCGAAAGCCGCTACTACTCCGGCGAGGGCTATTCCAAGAAAATACGCCCAGGGCATGCCGGCAATCAGAAAAAGTCCGATTAGAGTCACGGCCATTACAACACCGGTGCCCAAGTCTTTACCCAGCACCGCAACTAGCGCCAAGGCTCCGACGGAAAACGTAAAGATCTGACCCCATATTTGACGATTTCTCAATGGGTCATCGGTCAACTGCGCCAACTGATTAGCGAATGCCAGAATCAGGCCTAACTTCAAAAACTCGGATGGCTGGATGCTGGTGAACCCGATATCTAGCCAGTTTCGGTTTCCATTTATCTCGACTCCGAAAAAGACGGTAATCAGCTGCAAACCGAGTGTTATATAAAGAGCAACCAAGCCAGTTCGGCGAAACAGCACAATCGGGAGGATCGAAACTATAAACATCGAAGCCATGCCGATGATTGCAAACATGCCCTGTCTTAGAAAAGTGCTGCTGGCGTTTGCGGTTTCTTTGAAGCTGTCCACAGCCGAAGCGCTTGCAACCATCGCCAAACCAAATAGCACAGTCAGGATTGTAAGGCCGAGAAGCAGGTAAAACTGCCTGGATTGCGCGCGAAAAGACTGGCTAGTGATTTGCCTGAGATCAGTCATTTCACACCGAGCTTTCTGACTGCTTCGACAAACTTGTCCCCACGCTCGGCATAGTCCAGAAATTGGTCCATGGAAGCGGCCATAGGTGCTAGCAGGACCGTGTCCCCGGGTTTAGAAATTTCAAACGCCAACTGAACAGCTGAGCCCATGGGATTATTTTTCGCGGCCAACGCAACCGGCAGTGCCGGCAAATGTTCGCGGAAAAGGCCTTCAAGTAGTTCGGTTTCAGCGCCGATCAAAACAGCACCGCGAAGTTTGGCCCCGTAGCGAACGATAAGGGGCTCTGGATTTACCCCTTTTAGCAAGCCCCCGAGAATCCAAACAACCGATTCAGATGCTCCCAACGAAGCCTCAGCGGCATGCGCATTGGTCGCCTTGGAGTCATTGACGAAGCGAATTTGATTTACTTGCCCTAAAAATTGAGCTCGATGAGGGGCGAGCTGAAAAGACCTAAGAGCCTGCCTGATAAAACCTGGTTCCACCCCGCAGGCCCGAGCAATCGAGGCTGCCGCTGCTGCATTCGCCAAGAGGTGACTGGAAGCAATTGATATCTGCTCAATGTCGGCAATTTCACACAGTTCAAGAGCGGCATTTGCCCTGTCGCTCAAAAATGCCCGGTCGACAAGAAATTCCTCAACGTAACCGACCGAGGACATCGCCGGAAGCCCGAGGCCAAAGCTAACTGCTCGACAACCGGGAGCAACTTCGGCGTCCTTAGCGGCCTGCAGAGTCCTGGGGTCCTGCTCGTTGAAAACAATGACGTCCATCGTGTTCTGATAAATCTTGGCCTTTGCAGCCAAGTAGCTCTCAAAGTCACCGTGCCAGTCGAGGTGGTCTTCGGCAATGTTCAAAAAGGCCGCAATATGGAGCGAAATCGGTCCCAAGTAATGAAGCTGGAAGCTGGAGAGCTCCACAACAAGGTAGTCAAAACCAACCGGATCCCTTATTGCATCAAGGATTGGGACCCCTATGTTGCCGCAGGCAATAGCTCTTTTGCCAGACTCCAGCAGCATTGCCGTAGCCATTTCAGTGGTGGTTGTTTTTCCATTGGTACCGGTCACGCCGATCCACTTTGCGATCGCGTCGTGTTTGTCTCTGAGGCGCCACGCTAACTCGACGTCGCCAATCACAAGAATTCCTTTTTTTTCGAGCTCCAGTACTAGCGGATGACTGGGGCTAAAGCCGGGTGAAACAACCGCAAAATCTGGCTGAAATCCAAGTTCGGATAAAACTTCCGGAGACTCAGAAGCGTAAAACTCCGACCCAATCAGACCCACTAAGTCCACGAGCTCCGGCTTCGCATCTTTTCCCAAAACTGCAGTCTTTACGCCCAATTCAACCAGCGTGTCCACAGCCGAAAACCCGGACTTGCCAAGCCCAACGACTACAGCCTTTAGCTTGGGCCACGAACCATGCCAGGAATCAGGGAGTGTCATATTCCGTAGATCCATTCAAAGTAAAACAGGCCCACTCCTGAAACCACGCACAGGGCCCCAATTATCCAAAACCTGACCACCACGGTGATTTCTGCCCAGCCCTTGAGCTCAAAATGATGATGTAAAGGGGACATTAGAAAGACCCTCTTGCCCACGCCGGTTCGCTTCTTGGTTATCTTGAAAAACGCTCTCTGAATAACTACTGAACCTGTCACTATCACGAAGATTCCGCCGATTAGAACCAACAGCAACTCAGTTCTAGAAACAATTGCCAGAGCGGCTAGCCCTCCTCCAAGTCCCAACGAGCCGGTGTCCCCCATGAAAATCTGAGCTGGCGAGGTATTCCACCAAAGAAATCCGATGCAAGCGCCCACAATGGCGGTTGCTACCACCGCAAGATCTAGCGGGTCACGAACCTGATAGCAAGAAGCAAGATTCTGAGTCACAGTTGCGCAGCTTTGGTTAAATTGCCAAAAACCGATGACAACATATGCACCCATCGAGATCACTAAAGAGCCCGAAGCAAGTCCATCCAGGCCGTCGGCAATGTTCACACCGTTCGAAGCAGAGGCGACAAGCAAATAAACCCAGCCGATGAAAAGCGCCATTCCGATGAAACTGCCCCAAAAAAACAAATCCAGCGGCAGGTCACGAAAGAGTGAGATTGAGGTTGAGGCGGGAGTCAAGCCCTTTTCATCTGGAAACTGGAGGGCCAGTATGGCAAAGGCGACTGCAATAATCCCCTGACCACCAATTTTCGCCCAGCCGCCAAGTCCGAGGCTGCGCTGATTCTTTACCTTTAGGTAATCGTCGATGAAACCAATGAGGCCCAAACCAACCATCATGAAAAGAACCAATAGAGCCGAAGCAGAGGGTGTCTCACCGTTTATTAGCTTTGCAGAGAAATATCCGGCCACTGCCGCGAACAAAATAACTATGCCGCCCATTGTTGGCGTGCCACGTTTAGTGTGATGAGCCTCAGGACCATCGTCACGAATGAATTGACCCCAATTAAGTGACCTAAATAACGCGATGAAAGCTGGGGTCGCAAAAAGTGAAATGAATAGTGAGATGCCCCCGGCGGCTAGCAATGCTCTCATGTGACACCCGCCAAATCATCGCCCAAAAATCTAAGTCCGGACGCGTTGCTGGATTTCACCAAGACCACGTCGCCTGGCAATAGCATTCCACGAATCGCCGGCAAAGCAGCATCGACGGAGCCGTAGAACTCAGATTCACCATCCCAGCTTCCTTCGGCCGTTGCTGATAGATGCAGAATTTTGGCATCCTGGCCAACAACGATCAGCTTGTCGATGTTGTATCGAACCAACAACAAGCCAAGACTGCGGTGCTCCTGGTCAGAAATTTCACCAAGCTCTGCCATTGAACCCAGAACCGCTATGGTTCGATGCCCACTCCGACCGATGGTCGCAAGGGTTTGAAGAGCGGCCCTCATGGAGTCCGGAGACGCGTTGTAGGCGTCGTTTATCACGTATACGCCCTCGAGCGTCTTCGTGAGCTGCATTCGCCAGCGCTCGGCAAGTTCCATTTTCTCGAGGGCCTTAAAGCTTTGCACGCGGTCTAACCCGAGAAATGCCGACACCTCCAGGGCAGCCGCAGCATTCATGGCCTGGTGCTCACCCAAGATATTTAGTCGAAGCACTTCCGAATCAGAATCGCCTATTTGAAGCTTTACGACAGTACCCTCGAGTGAGATATCGGTATCAGTGATTCGGGTGTTGGCCAACGAATCAAAGCCGAAGCCGGAGAAACTTACACCTGCTGCTGGCCGATAATCTCTGACAATTGGATCATCAAAATTCAGAACCACATGTTTCGAGGTGTGTTGGACCAACTCCGCCTTGATTTTGGCGGTCTCCTCTATTCCACCGAACACGCCAGAATGAGCCAAGCCGACCTTCAATATCACCGTGAGATCTGGCTTCGACCATTCTGCAAGCTTAGAAATAGAGCCAGGTCCGGCCGCTCCGTATTCAAGTACTAAGTAGCGAGTGTCAAAATCAATCCTCAAGACCGTAGTTGGAAGGCCGACCTTGTTGTTATAAGACCCCTTTGGCGCAACAGTTGGTGCGACCGGCTTCAAGATCTCAGCAAGCATATTCTTAGTGGAAGTCTTTCCATTAGACCCAGTGATACCTATGACAGTCAACGGGGAGCGGGAGCGGACCCTGGCAAGCACGTCCGCCGCCAATGCACTCAGTGCCTCAACGGTGTCTGCAACAACTATCTGATTAATTTTTATCGAATCTGAAGGCTCAGAAACAACTGCAAGGGCCGCGCCCTTTGAAGAAACCTCGGCTAAGAAGCGATGACCATTGTCGTTGGCTCCAAGTTTGGCAAAGAAAATATCCCCCGATGAAATCTCCCGCGAATCCGTACTTGAAACCCCGGAAACAACAGCCAACGGCTCCCCGCGATAAATTTGGCCATTCACCGCCAACGCTACTTCGGCAAGGGTTAATTCAATCAAGGTTCAGTGCCTTTCTTGCCTCAAAGTGAGCGTCAAAAGGAAGCTTCTTCCCCTTGACCTCGCGATACTTTAAGTGACCCGGACCGCACCACAGTATTGCGCCGCCGACACCGACCAGATCAACGGCAGTTGACACAGCTAAAGCTGGGTCGTCGATCTCGGAAATGAAGCTCTCGGGACGCATTTCCAAAATGCCAGCAATAAGCGCCGCCCTGATTACGGCAGGATCTTCGCTTCTTGGGTGCTGGTCAGTTACGACGATGTGGTTTGCAAATTTGGCGGCAGCTCTGCCCATTTCGATGCGCTTTCCAGGGTCTCTGTCTCCAGAGGCTCCAAGCACAATTAACAACTTGGAATATTTCTCACTTAATTCTTTTGCGGCCAATTCGACCGCCTGAGGTGTGTGGGCGTAGTCAAGATAGATGTGAGGTTCGGTCTCGCTCACTAATTCAAGGCGACCCGGCACGAGTGTTTCGATGTCAATTGCCGCGTCAGCAACTGCTCTAGGGCTATGGCCTGCCTCCAGGAGCATTATTGCAGCGAGCGCAAGGTTCTTGGCCATAAGCGGACCAAGGTTGCGAGCCAAGAACAGCTCTTGCTTGCCCGTTATTTTGATGCCGGTAGGGGTTTGCTCAAAGCTGTAATCCTGATCGTGGCCGATGCCCACCGAACTCCCTGGTGATTGAGCGTGCGCAAGCTCGAGCATTTGCTCACCGAAGCGATCCTCTACGTTTATCACCGAACGTCTTGAGAACTTTTGCGTAAACAGCGAGGCTTTGGCGGATAAATAATTCTCCATTGAGCCGAACTCATCGAGGTGGTCTCTGGTGAGGTTAGTGAAGCCTGCCACGTCGAAAACTAAGCCATCAACTCTGTGTCTAACCAATGCCTGAGCCGAAACCTCCACTACCGCAGCCTTTGCCCCCGAATCGGCCATCTCGGAAAGCAGGCAGTGAAGGCGAGGTGCCTCCGGCGTGGTCAACGCGCTCTCGGCCCTCCGATCGTCAATTTGGGTAAACGCAGACGACGAGAGCCCGGCTTTTACTCCCATTTCAAGGAGCAGCTGGTGAATATAAAATGCGGTTGAGGTTTTACCATTGGTTCCAGTCACTCCGAAAATCTGAAGACCCAAATTCATTGTCTCCATAACGAAGGCCGATACGTCTCCCGCAATTGACCTTGGATTCGGATGTATTAGAAGCGGAATATTCGCTTGAGCCTCTCGGTCGCTCAATACCGCCAAGGCACCCGCCGCTATTGCTGCGGGCAGAAAATCCATTCCGTGCCCTAGTTCCCCTTGAACGGCTATAAACAGCGACCCAGGCACAACATCAAGAGAGCTGATGGCAACAGAAGTGATATCGACTTGATCGCCGACGAGCACCCCCAAACCAAATGCCTCCGCTATTTCACTAGTCGTTCTCATCTACTTCACCGTATTTATTAGATGGAACGCTTCTGGATTCTGTAGTGGATGGAGGAATTCGGTAGTGCTTGAGCGCCTGCTGCATGATCGCCTTGAACGGTGGGGTCGCCTGAGCTGAGTTTGAGACACCCTCAGGCTTGTAGATGGTTATGCCCACAACGAATTTGGGATCTTCCGCAGGAGCAATTCCGTAGAAGGAGATTGCGTACTCTTCGCCGTAACCGGAGCCGTCTTTTAGTTGTGCAGTGCCCGTCTTACCGGCGACCCGGTAGCCAGGTATGGCGGCTGTCTTGCCTACTCCACCTAACTCAACTACCTTTTCCATGAGCTCAAGACCCAGATTCGCACTCGCGGTCGAAACCACCCTGGTGGCTTGCTGGGTTGGTGCGTAAGCCACGGCTCCATCTTCATTGAGGCAACTTTCAACCAGCAGCGGGTCAAGTCGAACTCCCCCATTAGCAATCGCCTGATAGGCATATGCCATCTGCAAACTGGTAACAGAAATTCCTTGGCCGAATGTAGTCACCAAGTTTGTCATTTCATCCCACTCCGAAACCGGGTGCAAAATCCCCGAGCTTTCACCCTCGAACATCAATGGGCTAACAGCGCCGAAACCGAATTTTTGCAAGTAGTCGTAACGAACTTTTCTGTCTATCTGACTTGCAAAGTTGGTCATGCCGGTATTCGATGAATAGCGAAGCACACCGGCCAGACTTAGCGTGAAGTCTTCGTGGGAGAAGCTGTCTTTGATGTACTCGTTATCGAAATCCAGTTGCATTCGATCTGGTGCAGCCACAGTGTCGTACTCATCCGCGGTTCCAGTGTCCAAAACCATCGCCGCACTCAGTGCCTTCATGATGCTCCCAGGCTCAAAGGCTGCTTGAAAGATCCTCGAGCCGCGGTCGGAGCCCTCTACGGCGGCCGGATCATTCGGGTCAACGGTTGGAGCTTCAGCCGCGGCCAGAATTTTTCCAGTTTCAACATCCAGCACGATCGCGGATGCCCACTCTGCAGAAAGGTTATTAACCGTGTCGGCCAGAACTTGCTGAGCAAAAAACTGCAGATTCGCATCAATTGTTAGATTGAGCTCCCCGCCGTTTTCGGTTGGTTGCGCTGTCCGGTTGGACGATGGGATGCGAACACCCTCAGCGCTTCGCTCGTAGGTATCCTGGCCGTCGATGCCGGCAAGGCAAGTGTTGTATTGACGTTCAAGTCCGGCTAACGGTGTCCCGTCGCTTCCCACAAAACCAAGAACATTTCCAGCAACGGCACCCATTGGGTAAAGGCGATCTTCAAATTGATCAAAGAAGACCCATGGCACGTTCATGTCTCGAATCGCGTTGAAGATTTCAGCGTTCACAGTTTTGGCAAGATTTGAATACTCAGAGTCGCCCTCTAGCTTCAAGACAAGCTCCCCGTAATCGATTTCGAGCAATTGAGATAGGTCCATCGCAATTTCATCTACCGAACGCTCGGTTCTGACACCATCTATGGTCTGAAATACCGGGCCAACGCGCTTTGGAGCGACATTCACGTCGTAACGAAACACGGTTGTAGCCAACACTTGGCCCAAAGAATCCAGAATATCTCCGCGTAGCGAAGACATGGTCTGGGTGATTTTCCTGGTCTCTAGAGATTGCTCTTGAATCTCAGCCGCCCTCACCACTTGAAAATCGACCAACCGAAAACCAAGGACCGCAACCATCAGGAACAGAAACACCGCAAAGGCGCCTAGGCGGCGGCTCAACTTTGCGTGCGTTCCCATGTCGGCCCTATCTGGTCGGTGATGCCGGTATTAGCCCCGACTGCAAAACTGGGCCAGAACTAGCTAAGTTAGCGGTTTCAACACTCACCACTAGCTCTCCAGTCGCGACAGTCGCTATTGAGAACTCCGAAACGGTTCCCAGTGCCGAGTTAGCCACCAGATTGGCGCTTGCCACTGCAGAGCCGTCAGCACTAGCCGGAGCCGGCTCACCAAATATTTTGTCGTTGTGGATATCAATCATCACCGATGCAGGGTTCGCGACCATGCCCAGCATGTTCGCAGCGTCAGCAAGATTCTGAGGCGAGGATAGCGATGAAACTTCCTCTTGAATGATCTGGACGTCAGTAGCCAAGTTGCGCTTTTCAATCGTGAGCGAACGCAGTTGGTAAGCGTCTTGGGTAAGAACCATGTTTAGCGATATTTGACCAATCAGGACCGCGACAATGCCCAAAACGAAGACAAGCCCGGCCATCAAACTTGGCTTAAGTTTTTTGGCATCTTTTTCCGAAACCATGTAAACGCTCACTAGAAGACCTCCAGTTTTTCGGCGGCCCTTAGTCTTGCGGAGGCAGCTCTTGGGTTTTGCGATAGCTCTAATTCCGTGGCTCGCTCTACGCCTCGAGTAATTACCTTGAGAGCTGGTGAGGTGCCGGGGAGCTGCATTGGCATCCCAATTGGTGTCGAGGAAACTGCAGCCTCCTGCAGTGCGCGCTTTGTTATGCCGTCTTCCAGTGAGTGGTAAGACATCACGACGAGCCTTGCCCCAATTGCTAGGGCATCAATGGCCTGTGGCAATGCTGACTCGAGGCCAGAAAGTTCATTATTTACTGCTATCCGGAGCGCTTGATATATCCGCTTAGCTGGGTGACCGGTCGCGCGACCTGGCGCCATTGGAACTACATGGGCGACGATTTTGTTCAAGTCGGAGCTGGTAAGGATGCCTTTAACTTGGCGCTCAGTAACGATGCGCTTTGCAACTAGAGGAGCAAAGCGCTCTTCACCGTAGTCTCGAAAAATTTTAGTTAGTTCCTTCTCGCCGAGGGTCGAGAGTAGATCTGCAGCAGTTTGACCAAGGTTTTGGTTCATTCTCATGTCAAGAGGCGCATCTTGCGCGTATGAAAAGCCGCGGTCAGCTTCGTCGAGCTGCATTGAGCTAACACCCAAGTCCATCAAAATGCCCTGAACTGAAGGAAATTTGAGCTCGGCTAGCACCTCGGTGATTTCGTCGTAGGTTGCAGCGGCAGGGATAAATCGTTTGCCAAACGGCTCCAGTCGCGCTGTTGCAAGCATCAATGCCGCCGGATCTCTATCTATGCCTATCACGGTCAGGTTTTCATGTTCACTAAGTAGTGCTTCCGTGTGGCCACCGAGACCGAGGGTGCAATCAATTACGACTGGTGAATCTCCGGTGATGCCTGGACGCAGAAGCTCCATGCAACGCTGAAGCATTACTGGGCGGTGAAGATCTGAAGTTGAATGATTCATTTTTTATGGGGAATCATTTCCTACACCTTGATCCTTGTCCGTCTACGAGCTTGGTTTTCGTAGGTCCGACTTAGGGGAAGTAAGCCGGTACGGCCAAGGAACAAAGTGCAGGAAATTAGAACAGTCCCGGAATCACCTCCGTCGCCTGCTGAGCAAAATTCTCCTCATTGTTTTTGAGGTAGGACTGCCAGGCCTGGGGGTCCCAGATCTCGGCTCTGGAGCCAACGCCGATCACCACAAGTTCCTTAGTGAGTGACGCATAGTCTCTGAGTAGTTGCGGAAGAAGAACTCTGCCCTGCTTATCGGGTGACTCATCGGTGGCTCCGGATAGAAAAACTCGAAGGTAGCGGCGTGCTTCCTCGGAGGTCACGGGAGCCTGACGAATCTTCTCGTGGACTTCCTGGAATTCTTTAGCGGAGAACAAGTACAGACAGTGCTCTTGACCTTTGGTTATTACTACGCCTTCTTCAAATTCACCGCGGAATTTGGCGGGGAGAATTAGACGGCCCTTTTCATCAAGCTTTGGAGTGTGCGTACCTAACAGCATGAACACTCCTTCCGCATCGTGTTATACCCCACTTTACTCCACTTTGCTCCCCTAAGTTAGTTTTTGCAAGCTCTTTTTGATATTTTTTTAAAAAAAACTTAAATAAAAAAACCCCGCCTGAGCGGGGTTTTGAAAAAGAACGATTAGTCGTTATTGAATCTCTGGTCCCAGCGATCCTCAAAGAATGATGGGCCTCCAGGTGATTTTGCAGCCTTACCCAAGCCGGGTAGCCGGAAGTTACTGGTTGCAACCACGAGGCCAATTACCATGACCATGAATGCCACCACTCCAAAAAATGCAACCTGAAGCGAAACGGCCAAGACCAGGAGAACCACGCCCACCAACGTCGTGATAACACCGAGCACAAGCTTCTTGCCATCCTTGTTCGACGAACCAACGTCGCGAACTCGGTTGGCAAAGCCAGCGTCTTCCTCTATGAGATTTCGTTCCATCTCCTCGAGGAGCTTTTGCTCTCGGTCTGATAGTGCCATTGATTCACTCCGTTCCTTCCTAATTGTAAACAACTTTCAGCCGCTAAGCTATTCCGCGTGGCTCAAGATTTCCTGTTAGAACTCGTTCAGAACAAACTCGACTCGTTTTGCGATCAGAAACGCGAAGAACTGTCTGGCATTTCCGAGGACTTGATTCCCCTCATAGATTTTACTCAGTCTCTACTCTCCGGCGGAAAAAGATTTAGAGCTCTATTCTGCTACTGGTCTTTTGCCTCAACCTTGGGCTCTGAAACAAATGGAGCTGAGTTAGGCCCCGACTCCCCTATCGTCGGAGTAGCAGCAGCCTTGGAGATGTTCCATGCCGCTGCTCTTGTTCACGATGACCTACTGGATCAATCTGACACTCGTCGGGGTGCACCTTCGATCCATAAGCGCTTTGAGAGCCTCCACAGGCAGCACGAATACGTGGGGTCTCCAGAGCGGTTTGGTTTGGCAGGTTCAGTTCTGGTTGGCGATCTGATGCTGGCATGGAGTTCGGAAATTTTTGGCGAAGCACTACTCCATGCTCCGAACGAAAAGTCCGAGGCAAACTGCAGACACGAATTCGGCAAGATGCGTTTTGAGGTCATGGCGGGCCAGTATTTAGACGTGCTGGAAGAAAATGCGGCGCCGACAAGAACCGATGGTGCCGCGGTTGCCCGAGCAAACAGGATAATGCTCTATAAGACTGCGAAATACAGCCTGGAGGCACCCCTTCTCATTGGTGCAGCACTTGCTGGCGCGGAAGATGGATCACTGAACGCACTCAGCGAGTTCGGCATTCCGCTTGGACTAGCTTTTCAACTAAGAGACGACGTCCTTGGAGTGTTTGGTGACCCTGAAGTAACGGGAAAGCCCGCGGGAGACGACCTTAGAGAAGGTAAGCGCACGGTTCTGATTGCGCTCACGCTAGAGACTCTTCCTAAATCCGTTGCCCGAATTTTCGAAGAGTTGCTGATTTCCGGAGAGATTAATGACGAACAGCTCGAATTTATGAGAAATACGATCGCAGACTCTAAGGCTTTAGAGAAGACCGAACGACTCATTGCCGAGCACTCCACTAGATCGATTGAGTCTCTGGCAGCCCTAGAAATTAGCGACCGAGGCAGAAATGCACTCGCGAAATTAGCAGATCAGGTAATAAATCGAGCTAAGTAGTTCTCTAGCCGAGCCCCTGGGCAGCTCTGCGCACCGGGGCTTTGTGCCCCGCAAGCAAGGCGGTAATCGGTTCCGTACCCAGCTCCGCATTCAACTCATAAAGCCAAACGATTGACTCATCTCGATTCAGACCTAAATCGTTCAGCAAAATTAGAGTTCCGTGAATGCTGCTCAAGGGTTCGCGATCAATAATTAGATCGGCCGGAATCATCGGTACTTTGTCGATTCGATAGGTGAACAAGAAGTGTTCGTCGATCAGCCTGCGCACTCTTCCAGGCGATGTCTCAAGAAGATCTGCAGCCTGATCAATTGTTAGCCAGCTCGAAACTTTATCGGTTATCAATTTACGCCCTTGCCGTTTTTACCAGCTGCTCAGCCACCAAAAAGGCAAGCTCAAGAGACTGCATGTGGTTTAGTCGCGGGTCGCAAACTGATTCGTAGCGCTCAGCCAAAGTGCTCTCGTCGATCAAGTCCGATCCACCGAGGCACTCGGTGACATCGTCGCCGGTTAGTTCAACATGAAGTCCGCCCGGGTGAGTTCCTAGGGCTCGGTGTACCTCGAAGAAGCCTGCAACCTCGTCCATGATGTCATCAAACCTTCGGGACTTATAACCATTTGCGGTTGTCATGCCGTTGCCGTGCATCGGATCGGTGATCCAAAGCGGTGTCGAGCCTAATTCCTGGGACGCTTCAATCAACTTTGGAAGCTCATCGCGAATTTTCCCTGCTCCCATTCGACTAATAAAAGTCAACCGACCTGGTTCGCGCTCAGGATCAAGCTTGTCGATCAAATTAAGAACATCTTGCTTGGTCGTTGTTGGTCCAAGCTTTACGCCCAGCGGGTTCCTAACCTTCGATAGGTAGTCAATGTGGGCGCCATCAAGTTGCCTTGTACGCTCCCCCACCCAAATAAAGTGGCCGCTTGTGACATACGGCGTTCCAGTTCTGGAATCTAGTCTGGTTAGCGGGCGCTCGTAGTCAAACAACAAGCCTTCGTGGGAAACAAAAAACTCGGTCGACTTCAATTCATTTGCGTCAATGCCGCAGGCATCCATAAATCTCATCGCTCGGTCAATGTCCTGAGCGATGCTTTCGTAGCGCTTATTTGCCGGGTTGTCCGTGAAGCCCTTATTCCAGGAGTGAACTTCGCGAAGGTCGGCAAAGCCGCCGGTTGTGAAGGCCCTAATCAGGTTGAGAGTGCTTGCAGACGTGTTGTAGGCCTGCATCAATCGATTAGGGTCATTTCTTCTTGACTCAGGAGTGAATTCGTATCCGTTGACTGCATCGCCACGGTAGGCAGGCAGTGTGATATCTCCGCGAGTTTCGTTATCGGCAGACCTAGGCTTGGCAAACTGACCGGCCATGCGACCCATTTTTACCACGGGTAGCGATGAGCCATACATTAGAACGACTGCCATCTGCAGGACTGTTTTTATCCGATTTCGAATTCGATCTGCGGTTGCATCGGCAAAAGTCTCGGCACAATCGCCACCCTGAAGGACGAAAGCCTCGCCTCGACTGGCAGCTGCGATTCGATTTCGCAGCGAGTCAACCTCTCCGGCAAACACCAATGGCGGCTTGGAGGATAGTTCTGCCTTCACCTTTTCCAGCGACTCTTGGCTGTCCCAAGTTGGTTGCTGCTTCGCCTCTAGATTGAGGTAGTTGTCTAATCCGAACTCTTTCAAGATTCCCTATTCTGCTCGTGCAAGTCTGCTTTTTACCGTGGAAGCGTACACATCTTCATACTTTTGATTTGAAAGTCGGTGGATGCTGTAAACGATTTGGTCGGTCACTGATCTCAAGACCGCTCGCTCACCCTCCATGCCGGCAAACCTAGAGAAGTCTAACGGCTCACCAATCACCACTCCTACTCGATGTATTTTTGGATACTTAGCGCCCAACGGCTGGACTTTGTCGGTGTCAATCATGGCAACCGGTATTACTGGAACCCCAGCCTCTAGAGCCATCCTCGCGATGCCAGTTCTACCTCGATGCATGTCGGAGTTGGGGGACCTTGTTCCTTCGGGATAAATGCCCAGGAGCAAACCGCGTTCTAAAACCCCAAGGCCAGTATTCAATGAGTCCTCAGAGGCCTTGCCCCCAGACCTATCTATGGGGATCTGACCAGTGGAAATGAAAAACCACCTTATTAGAGCCCCTTTTAAGCCCTTACCTTTGAAGTACTCACTCTTAGCAAGAAAGGTCACCGGACGCCGCAGCTTGAGAGGTAGAAATATCGAGTCGACAAAAGATAAATGGTTTGAAGCCAAAATTGCACCACCACTTTTGGGAATGTGTTCGGTCCCCCTCGACCACGGGCGGAATAGCAGTCTAAGAATCGGACCCAGAACAAAATTCTTTAGAAAAAAATAGGTCATGAATTCTCCAGTCGTTGCATCAAAGCTTACCGAAGCGATTCGCGCGCTAAATCAGCAGCGCCAATTACTCCAGCCTGATTTGAGAATGA
>Ga0222646_100003_pt1 | contig 210608 bp, 328 predicted proteins | sample AntAcemetagen293_FD_179819 | JGI IMG/M metagenome (GOLD analysis project Ga0222646, IMG submission 179819) | Saline water microbial communities from Ace Lake, Antarctica - #293 | ecosystem: Environmental > Aquatic > Non-marine Saline and Alkaline > Saline | place: Antarctica: Ace Lake... | reverse complement strand
AATTACTCAGCGATTTCTTTAATGGGATCGCTGAGATAGATAAGTTAAATCAAGAAACCCACCTACACGCCAACGTTTACAACATCTCAAAATTTCCCTACCTTTAAATAATAGTTGACTTCAACTTTAGTTTTGATATAATAGTTATATTGAATCGAAACACAACAATAAAGGAAACTATTATGGAAACCAAATTAGTAAAATACGAAGAATCAGATTACGCAGAAGTCGGCGAAGAAGTTAAATGGTCCTCAGCAGACGGCGTAAATATAGGCGAAGTTGTTAAAATCTGCCGCAATTTACCCACAGCTGATGCATTTGTTAACTGCGATTATTATACTATCGAATATATTTCGCGCAGATTTACGCGGGCACCATTCAAATCAACTGCTTATCTAAATTCAAATATGATGAAGCAACTAAACATCATTAATCTTTCAAAATTATAAAATGAGTAATAAATTATGTACGACGACGAAGAAACTAAATTTATATGTGAAGTATGCAAGTGTTTAACTCCCGTTGAAGAAGAAAGTCCTGACCAATTTACGTGTGAAGAATGTTACAACTTAGAAGCTTAATGTGTTGACATCAACGCAGCTTTGTTATAAAATGTTTGTATTGAATATGAAAAAGAAAAATTATGAATATATTTTTACTCAACGAATGTCCCATAATATCGGCACAAGAACAATGCAATAAACATGTTGTAAAGATGATACTAGAATCTGCTCAGATGTTATCCACAGTGCATAGGCTGTGTGATGGCGTCCATTATTATGATGTATCAAAGAGCGGAAGGAAGGTTAGTAGGTACACACTCACAGACGATAACGAACTGTATTACAAAGCTGTGCACCAAAAACATCCTTGTGTTGTCTGGACAAGAGAATCAAAATCGAACTACGATTGGCATTACAGACACTTTATTGCTTTATGTAATGAATACACATTTAGATATGGAAAGACTCACATGTCTGATGAAAAAATGAGAGTGTTATTGTCAAAGCCTCCCAAGAATATACCAGATGTTGGACCAACTAAATTTCGCATTGCTATGTCACTATTTCCTGAATGTATAGTTGAAGATGACCCAGTAGAATCATACAGAAACTACTATGTAACGAAATTAAGTTACGTAAAGATGGTTTGGCACAAGAGAGAAATTCCAGAATGGTTTTTAAATAAAATGAAAAATAGTTTGACAGAACAGTGAGTCTATGTTATAATAGATCTATCGCAAACAAATACAATAAAGAGGTATATTAAAATGGAAATGTTATTATTCTTAGTTTCAGCACTATGTTTTACTTTTGTCGGTTGGAGAATTGGAAGGAGTCAATCACTTACTGAACATTCGAAATTAGTGGCAGAAACCACAATGGACATATTGATTGAAAATGGGTATGTGAAGCAGGTAGAGTTGGCGGATGGTAGTTTAGATATTGTTAAAATTAAAGATTTAGTTTAGATTGTATCAAATCATCTGAACATAAGCCTTCACACTGACATATTTTAAGTTTAGAAATTGCCAAGGATGCGGTGTCAAGCGCTCGTGAAATTTGTTCATTAGAAAATCGAGTCCTTATGACTTCATGTAGATATTCTCGAATAAAAGGCTTTTCGATTACCATATCAAGGCCTATTTTCATAGAGTCAAAGTGATTCGTGCTTGCGGTTATGATTATGACTGGGATATTTTTAGTAATATCGCTATCTTTTAATTCTCCGTATGTAACGATCTCACTTTTTTCTGTTGAGCTCAAGTCAAGTAATATAAGGTCGGGTTTAAGATCCGTTGCTAGATCTACTATATTGCAAGTATTATCAATGCAGACAATCTTATCTTCTTGTCTATCAAACATAGAAGTTAATTCATTTTTATCGTCTACAATTAATATTACTTTCATTATTATTTACCTTTACCCAAAGGAGTATTCATCAACAACATAGATTTAACTTCATCTAAGGCCTTTTCAATTCTTTCAAGGTGATCTTTGAAATCGGTTTTGCTCATGTAACGAGTTTGTACTGTGCTTCGAAGGTCTTTTAAATCTTGTTCAGCGTCCCTTATTTGAGAACGCATAGGTAAGATGACTAGGACTAAAAATAAGTTAACTAATCCTAAACCTATAGTCAAATAATTGAATGCATCCATTATAGCTTAGTATCCTATTATTGTTTGTGGTGTATTTATTTATAAAAAAATATTATGCTAAAATGGTTGACACATACTGCACCATTTGTTATAGTATATGTATTGAAACAATACAAAAAAGAGAAAAATTATGGAAGACAAATATTTTATTATACAATCTCGTAAAAATAACCGTGGTATTTGGGTGCATGAATCTGACTTGGCGGAAACAAAAGAACATTATTTTGCCGGTCATAAAAATGTGACGGTTACTGAAATATCAGAAGAAGAATATTATTCTCGAATAAACGGTTGTTGTTCATATTAATGGTTGACATAATCAAAAAAGTTTGATATAATGAACGTCCAAACAGAATAGATGCTATTAAACAACAAGAGGATAAATTATGTAAACTGAGGATGTAATGTCCTCAACCCCTTTACCCAAAATAAAACTATTAATCAATTGATGAAGGAAATACAGAATGATATCAAACCCAGCAGATCGTAAGATCGTTGAAAATGCTTGTAAAGAAATCTCTAACTCAATGCTACGTAGAGAATCTGAAGCTGAACTTATTAAAGAAATCGTTGAAAAAGTTACTGACGAAGTAGAAATCGACAAGAAACATATCAAACGGTTGGCAGCAATTTATCATCGACAAAATTATAATGACGTTAAAACTGAATCTGAAGACTTGCAAGGTTTGTACGAAGAAATATTTGGCGGTTAAGTAAAAATCTCGTTTTGTCCGTATTAGGAATGTCTTAATACGGATTTTTTATGTTTATAGTAACTGAACTCCACCATTATACTGAGCATTATTATGTGTTTCATATAAATGTCTAGCATATGAGACCATCTCGTCTTGTGGTATGTAACCTTCCGATACACAATGTCTTGCTTTACTCATACAAGCCTCGTATGACATACCTTTTACTTCCATTAACTGTTCTTTCATTTTATTATCCTATCGTTAAAATATTATTTATACTTTTTGCAGACAAAAAAAGACACCCGAAGGTGTCTTTGTAAATGATCAATTGAATGATTCTTATTAGTATTTCAGAAAATAGAATCTCTTAGAAGAGATTCGATATTCTTACCTTGCGGTAATATACGTTAGTGTTAACAGTGATTGCACCAAGGCCTGCAGTTTTACCTTCAGCATAAGGGTTAGCAACCATACCATAACGGGTTTTGAAACCGATTTTAGGTTGGAAACTATTTTCACCAACAGCACGAACCATTTGTAACGGAACGTATGGGCAATAGAAGATACCAGCATCGAATGCACTTGAACCTTTATAGCCAACAACTAGGTAGTTAGTACCTGCGAACGGGTCGATATAAACTTTGTAACGGCCGTTAAGAACACCAGCAAATGTATTGCCTGTATCGTCAACATCAAGACTGTTACTGTTTAATGCAGGAGTATAATCAAGTACACCAGCCATTTGAAGTGCAGATGCAACATCAGATGAACAGATTACCATATTACCTTTACCACGACGAGTCGCTTTAGCAATTGCGTTAGCTTCTTGCTCGATTTGGAACATCAAACCCTTGAATTTCTCAACAGACCAACGACCATTCGCATCAACATCAAGGTCGAATACACCAGCAGTAGCTGTATTAGCAGCACCGATTACAGACGTCTTATAAATTGTACGAACAACTTCACGGTTAATTTCCGCAAGGATTTCACTTTGAAGGATGTTAGCAAGTTCAGTTTCAGCATCAAGTCCGTGTACAGCCTTAAGGTCTTGTGCAAGTTCAGTTGTGTATTCAGCTTTCAATGCACGAGACTTAGCAGCAACAGTAACTTTTTCGATTGAGAAAGCCATTTCTGCGTAGTTGGTTCCGTTTCCGTCACCAAGTGCTTCAGCAACACCTGTGTCCATACCAGTTCCATAATCGAATAATGCAGGATTAGCAACATCAGCAGGATTTAATGGAACACCTGTTTGAGTGCCAGTTCCAGAGAAAGCAGTATTTGATTCATCGAAGAAAGTTTCTTCACCCGCTTGGTTTGAATATTTTGAACGCATAGCGAAGATTAGTCCAGTAGGACCAGTCATAGGCTGAACGCCGCAAATATCATAAGCGATAAGGTTAGGCATTGCACGACGAACAAGTGAAATCAATACAGGGTCATAACCTGCAGTTGGTCCACCAGCAGCTGATGCAGAACTAAATCCGCCAGTACCTGCATCGTTTGCGTGGGTTTCGTTTAACAAAGAACTCATGTTAGCAGAAGTATCGCCTGATTCTTGTAAAGCACGCTCAGTATTTTCAAGAATAGTAGCAGTAACAGAACGCTTGTGAGCGTCTTTGATCGGGTTGAATGATGCATGCTCTAGAATTGGAGCCCATTTTTCAACAAGGTTTTTATAGTTTGACTGAGACATAATGCTCTATCTCCTTATTAGTATTGATTAAATATTGTTTTTTTATTAATATTATTTATAAAACTTAAAATCTCTAAGTTATTTATTCTTTTTGTTGAATGACTCTACTAGAGCATTGATCGATCCGTAATCCGAGCTTGCCTTTGGCATTTCTTCATTTTCCGTAATGATTTCAGTTTCTTCTACTTCAGTTACCTTTGATTTATTTTCACCAAAGAATGATTCTTTTATTGTGTTTAAACTACCAGCATATTTTTCTGAATTGTTAATATCAAGATTTTCTGATAAAGTTTTCATACGTTCGCGCTGTGATAAAGTTAAACCTTCAGTTACTTCATTGAATGTCTTTTCAGCATTCATAACTGCAATAGCTTGATTTAATCTAATATTTTCATTTACAACTTTATTTGAAGAAACTTCTAAATTAGACAATTCTGTTTCGAGACTAGAAACAACATCAACTGTTTCTTCCGAAACTTCAATATTATGTTCTGCAAACAATTCAGTTAAACCTGACATTAGTGATTCAGCCATTGAAACTTTAACGCCTGATTCGATAGCTATTTCGTTATCGTTCATCCATTCATTAACGACATAGTCCAAATATGAATCTACATTTTCAACAATAGAAGCCATTTTTTCAGTAATGCATTCTTGCAGGTGTTCGTCTAATTCAATAACAAGAGACTCTTCAATCGCCTTGACTTTATGAGAAACATTTTCGCTTACTGCAGCTTCAAAAACAACGCTAATCTTGTTTTTAAAATCTTCTGAAAGGTCCATACCTTCGAAAATCGTTTCCATACCTTCGGCAACTTCGATTACAATCTCATCTTCGAGTTCGTTATCTTCTTTAACGCCATTACCTGGTGTCTTCAGATCAAGCTTCTTTTTAGCTTCACTGTTCTTTCTATTTTTATCATCTACGCCAGCTGGTGTAACAGTAGCATTCGCAGTTGAATAACCATCATCAGAAATGGGTTTTTTACCTTCGGCCATTATAGCTCTCCTATATTCATGTTTAATTTGTTTGTATCATTTATTTATAAAAAATTAATTTTTCAAAGTACGAATAAAAGCATTTAACATCTGTGCGGCTTTTGCTTCATCCATGTGTTTAACTACTCTATTGTATTCTTTCTTTGCAACCTTTTCTATGTGTTCAACCATTTCTCTTGCTTTCCAATTACCTCCAGCAATATCATAGTAATACTCAACATTTTCCATTATGCCATTTACGAAAGCATTGGGCGCAGATGGATCAGTTACAATATCGACTGTTGCGAGTTGAAAATCTTCTTGTACTTCCATTATACCTTCTTTATTCGTTTTAACAGAACCTAGGCCTCTAGTAGAAACTCCTATCTTAACTCCTTCATCAATAAACGTTTTTACTATTTCGCCCATTGGGGTGCCAAGTATTTTAGCCTTTCCGTAAAAGTCATTTCCTTCTCTATGCATTTCTACAATCAAATGTGATACGCGATCTCCGTTAATGCCAGGTCCGTCTGGATGTCCAAGTTCTCCTAGTGCTCTTTTAGGTTGAATATATTCTGTTTGATAGCGACCCATTTCTTTTTCGAGTATTGTACTTGGATAGACACGGCCGTTGCGATTTTTTATATCACCTTGCATAAAAATACCTTCAATGAAGTATGACTTCTTTCCAGTTTCTTCGTTTGCTTCGGTAATAACTTCACAATCTTGTGAGGATACTTCAGTTATTAGTTTCATTTAAATGCCCTTCTTATTATTTGTTATGATGCTTCTCTAGCAAAACCAAGAATCTCGTCAAAGCCAGATTTATCTTTCATCATAACGCTAGTGAATTCTTTCTTGTTTTTGGGGTTTAAATCTTTAAACATAGAATTCAATAAGTCAGCATCTTTTTTTGAAATATTAACTGAACCTGTATCCAAGTCCATTTCCCCAGCGGAAAATGCTTCTTCTAAGTTTACTGATTCGCCGTATTGATCCTTCATACGTTTACTGATATTGGTGGCTGCATCATAAGCATACTCATCTTCACCTTTCAAATAATCAGCAAGGCGCCTCTGTTTAGGTATAGTACCTTTGAACTGAGTTTCTAGAGCTACTGGGTGTGGTATTACTTTAATGGCGTGTTGGGCTTTAAACGCCTTTTCATCACCAGAACTTGGTTGTGCAACTTCGTCCAACATCTGTTTTAATGTTTTCATTTCGATCCTTTTTGCATATTTATACAATATTTAGTTTATTTATACAACTTCAAATTTGACTTACGAACATAAAATATATTTACGCTTGATCTTTGCTAAATTAAGACCAGTTGTTAATATTAATTAAACCAGCCGTAACTTCAAGGGTATCTCCGCTGGCGTCTGATAATACTCGATCTGTTGCGTCGAGACATGCTAAATTTTCAGTACCTGAGCAAAATACAACAGCAATATCATCGGTCTCGGCAGCTTCATTATTAGCTATTAAACCAACTTTCTGAGCAGTGATTATACTAATGTTATCTCCAGAAGATTCAATAGATATATCTGAACTATTGAACTCGACAGATGCGAATGATTTACCTTCTATTTGTGTTAACGTATCAGACTTTAGGGGTGCTTTACATATGTGCATGATGGTTACGTTATCTTTTAAATATTGTGGTCCATTTATAAGTACTGCATTTGATGCGAATTGAGTCATTTCAGTCTCCTTTATTAAGTTATTTCAATAAGATTTAATCTATCACGCACCAGCGTCTAATTATTCCAACTATATTTTATATGCACGTATATTTTATATGCACGTATATTTATGCTAGACATCATTTTCTTCCGATTGCCCCAGCGTGAATGAAATAATAGCATGCACACCAGATTCCAAGTCGCCTTTTATTTGTAACATATCACCGGTTTTAAAGAATTCGCCGTTTAGTGGTATTGATATTGTCTCGTATGGAGGTATTGGTAAATTTTTAATGAAATAATATTTAATATTTTCGAGATACCGATATGATTCAACGTCAATAATCGCTGTAGTATTAGTAGTGTTACATAGGATCAACGGGCTCATTACTTCTCCTACGCCACTCTTGATAGTATTAGATCCGCCAAATACAAGTTCTGGCACATTATAATTTGGAACTCTTATAAGATCCTGATAGAAAGTTGTTACAACAACACTTCTTGCTACTGGTTTTGCATCTGGTGCTTGGGATGTTACTATTGTGATGATGTCTGTATTTAATGGTCTTTCGACTCTAGTGGTTCCAGTAACACTATATTGTGTTGCAGCAATCAAGCTTAATTGCTGTTGAATACCCGCTGGCACAGTTAACGCGGTTAGGTATTCTTCTGTGTCTTGTGTCTTTTGTGCAGTTTCACCCTCGTAAAGAATAATTCCGTAAATAGCGCCCTTATGGTGAACCTGGATATCATTACTACGTCCTATAAATGAACTATTACTCCACTGCGTGTAGTCCCCCCCAACAGAGTATATGTGCTTCCCGTTTCCACTCGCGGCAAAGAAAAGTTCCGTTTGTGTTTTATTTGTAAAAGATGCCCCATCTAAGAGTACAGTTGGGTTGCCCACGTTAAGGGTTGAGGGAAACCCTTCGTTACCTCTATCTTGACCAATACCAACAAAACGCCCACCCCCAGTATCTCCAGCTAAAGCTATCTCACCTATTGCCTCAAATGCAAATGCTATTACGCTATTTGGGGTTAAAAATCCACCGCCCAAATCCATAGAGTCATCAACACCATCAAACTCTAACCATTGCACCCCACCCACATCTCTATAAGTTGGTCGTTTGCTGGCAACTGATTGTGTAGCACAATTAATGAGCTGAGATTTAACGGAAATATTGTCGAAATAAGTAATTCCAACGCTGTTTGATACTAATCCAATAGTTGCGGTAGTGCCTGTCGCGGTAAAAACACCACTGCCGTTAAACTCTTGTACGACGTACGCCAGTATAAAACTAGCGTTATTAGTTACTGAAGTATTTTCACCTTCTTGCCACAAAACTATATTACCTGAATTATTAGACGATACAATTTGCCCTGACAGAATGTATGATTTTCCTATTACTAAACCCGTAAGTTGTTGCTGTGCCGAACTATTATCTCCGGCATTTGCAGAGTCATCTACTTTTATTGTGCCGTTCTCAATTGACAACACAGCATTATGGGCACTCCAATCAGTTGTGTCGGTAGTGAACTCTCCGTTGCTAATCAGTTCAGACAGAAGCTCAATCTCTTTTGACTTATCCAGCATCAAACCAACAGGTTGACCATCTTGTGTTACAGGTATAGTGCCTTCTGGGTCTTGAAACAACGTAGACAAATCGCTAGGATCATACCAAGCACCGACTTCGTTGTTCTCAAATAAATGATTTGGTTTAAAGTCTCTTACAGTCAAAGAAGTGAGGTATTTTTCCGTGTCTGTGACTTCTTGTGTGGTGCTCGTTACTCCGCGAACTATCAGCCCGTATATTTTTCCTTCTAAATATTTACCACCTAATCCTCTAGCACCGATGTATAAATTATCATTGGCAAAGTTTCCATTTTGATCATGAGGGAACGGAAAATCTATTTGCGCAGGTTCCCCGTTCAATCTTGGTTTGAAAAGGGTTTCTAAAGATGAACCGCTTCGGTCAATTAAAACTGTGTTAGTTAGTGTAAAAGGAATAGGTAAATCACTAGACGCTGCATAAGCTTGTGTTCCATTCCCCGAACAGGTAGACCAACCATAATTTCTTCCCTCGTCACCGTTTCCCACAAAAACACTAAACGCGCCAGGTGGTTGAGAGGAGTTTGTAAGTTCTACAAGGACTGATGAGCGATTAATAAGTGATTGTAGCTGGCAAAAAACACTCATCTTATCAGTTTGAGAAAAGTTAATATTACCCGTTTCAAGAATATCGTCAATACCATCAAAGTCTAACCACTGGACACCATCAACACTCTTATATGTCGGCCTCTTGCTGGATACTGATTGCGTAGCGTGGTTATCGTTACCGGATTTATCAAGCATCCTACCGACAGGCTGTCCGTCCTCTGTTACAGGAATGGTTCCCGCTGAGTCTTGGAATAGTGTTGATAAGTCACTAGGATCGTACCATGCGCCCGACTCACCATTGGCAAATAAAGCTAACGGATCATAGGCCACTATTAAATCCCTTCTTCGCTAGGTATCGCAAACAAGCCCATATTTAAAAGGACATCCAAACCATTATCGCCTAAACAAGCGGTTAGTTTATTAGGCACAGCTTCGATTGCTGTATCACTAAACACCAAGTCGTTTTGCGCTCTTACAACTGCGTCCATATCGATAACGCTGTCAATATCCCAAGCGGGTCTATTAAGCGTGTTCTGGGCAAAGTGAATCCATGCGTCAGTTGTCGGGAAACTAGCGACAGCGTACAGGTTACCTTCCGCGTCTTGCCATGAAAGATCTTTATATGTATCTACATCGGCGACACTCAAGGCCAACGCCATTGCCAGTTGATTAGAATCTGCTTGTAATTGTTCTGGACATGCTACTGTAATTCTCATTTTTTTAAACTCCTAAATATATTAAATTTCTGTGCATTTTAAATGTCTACACCGAAGTCATCCAAGTTATCGCCTTTTTCTACTTCGCTTGCAATTTCCTCGTCAATTTCTTTAATATCTTCTTCTGATTGCATAAGAATATTTTTACGAACCCAAGCTTCAGAATAATAACGGCCGACATATTCATCCATTTCTCTCATGGTATTCAAACGTTCCCGAATAATTTCTGCTTCCTTGAGTTCTTCAAAATATGATTCTTTAATGAAGTCATAACCTATGTCATTTTTTAAATCTGCAAATTCGTTAGGATCTAATACACCTTTTAAAACTAATTGTTTTTCGAGTACTATATTAAAGATTTCAGAGAACCTAGATCTTGTTCTTCTTATGAATTTACTGAATTTAACTTCGTCTCTAGTGATTTCCGATACACGACCAAAAGAGTAACTTGATTCAGGTTCTAATCTTGAAAGTGGAACTTTTAATGACTTATACAATTTACGTTGAAAATATTGCATATTTTCGTCTGAACTTAAGGCCTGTGACGAACCACCTTGTAATGTATCTACTTCAGTTGATCTTTCACCGCCACGCCTCGGGAACCAAAAATCTTCAGTCATTGTCATCATTTTACGAGCATCGGTCATTTCACCAGTGGTCGAGTTATATTGTAATTTGTTTTTGTGCCTTGTCATCATGTCGCGAAGATATTGTTCGGCCTTTGCTTTGGGTAAATTACCAACATCAATATAAAAGATTCTACGTTCTGGTGCGCGAGTTAAAGTGTATATAACTGTGGCATCCTCAAGCATACGTAATTGGTTAAGAGGTTTTATTGAGGGGTGTAAGTGGCCAAGAACCAAAGCATTATTTTCGTTCATTATTCCAGATGTGACTCTGGCGATTGAATCTTTTGCAATTCTGAAACCTGTGGCACTGCCGCCTGTCATACCAGTAGCCTGATAACCAGTTTCTGAATACATGTAAAATTCGTTTTTCACAACTTTCAAAGGTATTCCAGTTGCTGCATCTTTTCCTTTAATATCCATTTCTCGGATTAATTTTATCTTTCTAGGATCAATGTAGCGTAGTTCTACTATACCTTCTGATAATTTATTTTCGTCAATTATTATGTGGTAATTTAATCGGCCGTCAATATAAAATTTGGTAAATATATCATAACCTTTATTAGTGAAGTCGAATAACTTTAGTACGTTTTTAAATTCTTGAGTTATTGCTTCTTTAACTTTATCAGGCAAATTTGTTTTTTCGAGGACTATTTCAACGACATTCTCATTAGAATCAACACTGATCGCTTCGTTCACAATTTCATCAATTGCGTTTGTAAGTTCTGGCTGCATTGCCATTGTACGATATTTCGTGACAAGTTCCGATTCTGTCTTAGCAGTACTTTCCATATCAAGAGAAGTATTGTAGGATCCGCCAACTGCATTTCCTACCGTAATTGCACCGTCATTATTTTGTGGTTCTGTGAAGGAAGATGGAGTTTTTACATCACCATCACCTTCTCTGTTTATCGTAAAACCAAGAATCTTCATATAATACTTCCTTTCAAAAATCGATCATAAATTAAGTTGTTGGAATTCCTGTAGTACCTTCAACGCGCCATGTATCATACTGGAAAGTAACACCGAATTCTTCAATAGTATCAACTGTTTCCCAAGACATTTCAATACCAGCAATGTTTACTGGATGAATACCTTCGAATACATATGAGCGTATTGGAGAACCATCTTTACTAAACTGAGTAATGATTGCATTTGACTTGTAATCTTGCGGCAAAGCTCTAGTATTAGCATCGTGTGAATTTATTGCATCCATCCATGCTTCCATTGCATTACGAACTGCAAAATCTTCATCGTTTATTACTGTTATTTCCCAATCTTCAAATGTTCTATCTCCTGCGTATTTAATCTGACGACCAAAATACGGAACTGTATAAACTCCAACAGTTGAAGCAGGAATACCTGCAGCCTTGACCATAAATGGTACTTTAAAGTCTGCGCCTGGATTTACAGGATTTATTATTTGAACTTGGAATAGAGTTGGACGAGCGCCACCACCAACTAACTGTGATTTAAACTCATTTATGTTGAATCCGGCCATGCCACATTCTCCTTATTATTTTTATTTGTTGTTATTTATTATTTATCATTTAGTTATATAAACATAATCCGGATCAACTTAATTTACTGAACCGACAATTTCTTCAAACTCGATTCCGCTGCGTGTAGCAACAAAGGTAAGTTCAATTACTTGAATGGAACGTGCCGGTTTTATAAAGATTTGCGCTTTAAATAGACCTTGGTCGACAACAGTTGGTGTGTTTACTCTAGAATCACATATAACAGTAAAGTCGATAATACCACGACGGCCTTGAATATCTCTCAAAAACGGGTCAACGATATTTTTAAACTGTGTTTGTGTATAAGTATCATTAAGTTCGAATAGGAAACCTTGTGAAGCACTGGCAATAGCCTTTTCAACCGCAATGAATAATCTACGGACGTTCAAGAAACTAAATGCACTTTCAATAGGATTGCCTGTTCTGTCACCAAATAATACGACACCTTGACCAACCTGAGACATTACAGGATTGATATCAGAGCTATATAATTGATCACGCTGAGGTTTGCTTGGATTGAATGCCAATTTTACAACATTCTTAATTATTCCTTTACGGAAACCAGCTGGTGATTCGTAAGGTTCTACTCTTGAAGCAAGACCTGCGACATCACCATTCAAAGGAACCCAACGATATTTGTCATTGTATTTGTCGTAGCGATATTTATAACCGCTGTCCATGAACCAGTAAGATGAACTCTGTACTAAATTACGATATGCAATAGCATTAGTCATTTTAGAGTTACTTTTCAATTCATCAACAACCGCTTCTTTAGAAGGAGACAGATAAACAACACAATCCTTTCTAGTTTCTGCAATGTTACCAACAATATAATTAGCAAGATTTGCGCCTGCATCACCTTTTCCTTGAAGAATAAAGGATATATCAATATCATTAGCATTGATAAATGTATCATACGCAAGAGCAAGAGGACCCAAAGTAACATTTGCTTCAGTCGTAGGAACACCAGAAGCTACACCATCATTTCCAGAAGTTAATGAAGAATAATTTCTTCCAGTACCAGATAAAGAAGTAATTAAGTCATCAGCTGTCGTATCAGTAGGAGTTATCCATGATGAACTGTTTAAGATAACATCATATATAAAGTTATCTCTACCATCTGATTTAGTAGCACCTGGAGTTTCAGAAACGTTATTATACAATTCTAAGATTGTTCCTGCATTACCTGTTATATTACCAGCTCTATCAATAACTACAATATGTCTGTGTCCTGCATCAGGCGCTTTTGCGAAAGATGAAGCATAACCCCATTTCTTTGTAATTGAAAGAAGTGATAAATCGCTTTCTGCTAATCTATAATTACTAGCAAAAGTCAATTCATTTACGTAATAAGAAGCAACAGCAATTTCAGTTTCAATAGCAGAAATTGTAAGTTCTTGATATCCCACAGAATCGTTACCTAATCTTATGACATCACCGACAGCAAAGGTTCCAACAGGAAAAGAACTAGATTGATCCCATACAAGTGAATTAGTATTAAAAGTTATAATATTATCACTTGTGCCATCTCCACCTTGGTTTAAATCACCAACAGAAGCTATTGTCTGTTCGTAATCTGCTGTATCGGTAAAAGATACGTCAAGATCGTTGGCTTTGGTTCCTAAGTACTTGCCTTTGAAGAAAGTACCACTTGCTTGTTCTGCGCCAGCTAATTCAGCACGCGCTACGTATAATGCATTTGAATATGAAAGAAAGTCTGCAGCTGCAAAAAATGTCTCATAAGTTGTGTCTGTTGGTGCGCCAAAACGTGCAACCAAATTGTCTTCTGATGTTATTAAGATGGGTTCGTTTACGGGACCCCAATTAAAAACGCCTGCAATCGCGGCCGGTGAAGTAGCTATTGACGGCACTGAAGCCGACTGGTCTATTTCACGGATGATTACTGAAGGGCTTACGGAAAAAGCCATATTCTTCTCCTTTATTATTATATGTTAAATGTTAATCAGTTTCTATTATTTCTAATTGTATTTATAACATCCACAATTTGTTTAAAACCAAGCTTCTTCTCGCGGTATTGGAGCAAAACCTGAATCATCTATGTCATCATCACCCATATCTATGAACCCAAAAGGCAGTAAATCTTGTTCTATTTGCTCATCTGTTTTTTCACGTAATTTCATTAATGTATTTATATCAGTCATTTCTTTAAAATATGCTTGATCTGATAACCACGCGAATAGAACTAAATTCATAACTAAGTCATCATGGGAACCACTTTCCGCTTCGTATGAATTACCCTTTTTGGAAAATCTAGATAATTCTTGTATTGTATTGTAGTCACATATCACAAGTTGATTTTGTTCTATTAACATTTTGATTATGGAACAACCTACTGCTTTTACAGATTTGGTTGTTCTTATACCATTATCTGATCTTTTACCAAATCCGCTTGATATTCTTTTTCCTGCTCGACCCGCGTTCTCTGTGAATAGTAAGTTTTCATAACCATAATCCATTTGAAGAACGTCAGAAACTTGTTCTCCGATATCATTTATTTCAATCAAAACTGCAGCTTCATTATACATCATCCCAACTCTGAAAATTACTGATGCAAAATCCACAGGTCCTATCATATTGTCTCTAAAAACGCAAACTTGCTGATAAGGCATTTTTGTAATATCTATAACGTTAAATGTAGAATAATCTAAACCCTTACCTCTGGATACATCTACTATTAAAGCATATGTAGATTCAGGAACCGGCGCAAAATATTGATACACCTTTTCTCTTTCTTGTATAGGTCTTGAATGCAACATCTGTTTTAATTTTGCACCATCGATTAAAGTACCAGAACTTCCAAGGAAACTACCTTCATATTCTTGCGCGAATTTTTCTAAGTCAAAATCTAGCGCTTCAAGAGTTTCTTGTTTCCAAGCATCTCCTCTTCCAGGTACATCACTCCACATAACCTTAACAAACTCATACCCGTTTGTTCCTTCTTCAGCGCCCTTGCAAGTTTTCCAAAAATGATTCAGTCCGTTTGGCGTAGAAGTCATTAATAGTTTTGTTGTTTCACCTGAAGAAATTGTAGGATAAACAGATGCGAAGAACTCATCATAACCTTCAATGAATGCAACTTCGTCCAAATATAGGAATGATATTGATTTACCACGAATTGCAGATGAAGATGTTGTGCCTGCATATATTTTGCAACCGTTTTCTAGTGCAAGACTACCTTTATTCCATTCTTTAACACCCTGTTGCATCCATTTAGGTAATGCTTCATACGCAAGTTGTATTCTTCCTAATACTTCTCTTGCTGCATCACCTTTGTTTGCTAATATTGCTACTGTCTTTTGTTCGTCGAATAAAATATAATGAAGTATTACGGCTGCTGCAGTTGTGGTCTTACCTGCCTGCCGAGCAGTCAATACTGCGACTCGTCTTGCTCTAAATATTTTCTCTGTAATTTCTTCTTGATAATCATACATCTCGAATGGTATGAGACCGTGATCAACATGGACTATTTTAATGTAGGTTTTAGCAAAGTATACTGGGTCCTTGGAACATTTCACATATTCCTTTATCATTTCAGGAGTCCACTCTGTGGTACTTCCCGCACCCTTAAGATGCGTATTACCTAGATAACCTTCCGACTTAATAGCGGCCACTATTTATCGCCTTTTAACATTTTCAATAAGTCTGTAGTTGATACCACTAAATTATTGTTAACTACGTTGGGTCCTTCTTGATTGCCGCCACCTTTAGCTTCATCTATTGCAGTATGTTTTCTGTTCGACATTAAAACGAAATCTTTGTTGGCATCCAATAACGTTTTCATTAAAGATGCAGCAACTTCATATGCACGAGGCGATTCTGATTGCTTTGCTAGTTCCATCATATCCGCCAACGCACTGTCGCCATAGGTAATTATGTTCTGAACATTACCTTTTGCTTTATCGATATCTTCTATCATCTCATCCGAAGAATTAGTAATTGCTATATCTGTGGATTTTTCAGGTTCTTGATCTATTGTCATAGGTAACTCTTTTTCTTTTTTCTCTATTAATTCATCAGGACGTCTTATTCCTAGTGTATCTGCCATCATATTTCTTTTTGATTCTTTATTATCTTCTCGCTTTCCCATAATGATATCTACCTTATTCTGTTATGACTTTTATGAAGTCCCAATTATCATCAAAATCTATTAATGTATAATCAATGGTCTCATTTATGTCAGTTGTTGGTTCATTATTAGCCGTCATACCAGGCTGTGTTGTTTGGGTTAATTCAAATGCAGTGTTAGCTCCATTGTCATCTCCAGTAGTCATAGCAACTTCGACGAATTTTATAACTTTCTTGTTTCGTTCTGGTCCAAAGAACCAACCTTTCATTGTGAAATTTAATGTTGATAAGTGCGTCTGTCTCTCTTCGAAAGTACCTTCATAAACATCTTCAATTGAAACGCCGTTCAATATCAACGGAACATCAAAAGGATCTATACCGTCAATAAGACGAACTGAACTAGTAAAATCAGGATTGAAAAACGGCAATATTTGTTCTAATATTTTAGCAGAATCTTCAGTATATTTACTCATAATATATAATGAAAATTCAATAATATAAGGAGTACCAGCATACATAAAATTTTGGTCTGAAATATCATCTGCCACTGTTGATTTTCTTATTCTTCCAACAGGAGGTGTTTTCCTCTCTGGGTCGTAAGATAATCCTGTCATCTCGAAAGACATCCTAGGCATTTGAAGTGCAGACTTTTTAGCGAATTCAGGATCTTGTTTAATTCGAGCAAGCATCTTTTGCACAGGCGCGTAGGTTATGGGCACAATCATGGATTGTATATCTTCACCAGCTGTGCCTGTTCGTTCAATAGTTAACTGATTAAAATAAGTTCCAAATAATGCAACATACTTTCTGGTTGTTTTATTGTAAAAATAATTTGCAATTGCCATTATGGTGCATCCTCATCTAATATGTCTATGTCTTCACTGAATGGATCTCTCTCAGAAAAATCTATGATATCATCTCCAATTTTTTCAAAATCTAAATTCATAGCATTGTCATCATAAGTTTCAAGTGATTCTAGAGTAGTTGCTTGTGTAGTATCGATATCATTAAAGTAAGTATCAATATTATCTCTACCTGTCTGGAATCTTTGTCCAGAATATTCAATCAACTCACAACGCATATCAAACAGTTGTAAAGAACCTGCTTGATAGAAAATACTCTCATGTTCTACACTCATTATTTTATACATTTTACTATTCAGAGGGAAGAATATAATATCGCCTTCAAGAGGTCTTTTTCTGTCAGGTCTAATTCTGTTTACATATTTTTCAAATGTGCGAACTGCAAGAGTGAAAGTAACTTGATCTCTAATTTCAAGGCCAAATTTACTTAAGAAGTCACCTTCTCCTTCAAATCCATCAACATTTTTAACGTAAACTTCAAAGTCAAAAGTTTCATCATAGATAGGTATATCATCTTCACGAAATATAGCATCAACTTCTTGTATTGAGTTCGTGATATAAATTATATCAACACCATGAATTTGTATTGTCTCAATAACAAGATCGTCTATTAATTGCTGTTCGTTAAAATAATCATAATTTTGAAAATATACATTAGTAGCCATTACTTATCCTATGAAATTATACGCAAGAGGTTGAAGATTGCTAATTGCATCATCTTCCATTCTTTCACGATCTGCTCTAGCGTCTTGAAATATCAATTCGCCGTTAAACTGAACACCGCCTAAAAGTTGAACTCCAGTAAATTTTATTAGATTAGAACCCCACTGTTCACGCACAAGAACTGTTGCATAATTCTGAAGCCAACGATCACTCCACACAGCAGGATATTCTCCTGTATCTATAACATCGTAAGCTTCTACTATTACATAATCACCTAAAACAAGTTTGTTTTGGTTTACATCAATGAAAAGTTTGTTAACGTGTTTGTTGTATCTTACAAGTGGTTTACCTACTAAAATTTCATTCATGAATTCAAGGTGCTGCATGGTCATATAATAATTCTGTATATCATAGCCTACTATATCACTGATGTTATTCAAAACGAACTGATACTGAACATTGAAAAAACCTGTACCAGCACTTCCACCAGTCTGAAGAGGAAAAACCTTAGATATACCTAATAAATTTTCAGGTAATAATATATAACCATTATCTTTATCAGTTTCTGTTATTTGATGTTTGAGATATACTGATTGACTGCCATTATAGTGATAGTCATTCCAAAATGATAATGCTTCATCTACTCGATCTTCAACCTGTTCTTCTGATACGTTGATCTGCAAAACAGGAGCTCCAATTTTACGGAGTATATGATCTTTAAATTGTTCTCTAGTTACTGGTTGTGCCATTTAATTGACCTCTATATGTTATGATTCAGTTTCAGCTGTAAGCGTTATTGTTCTTGTTGCTGTATTTGAAGTGTTTGCAATCTCTGTAACTGTTATAGTTACATCTGCAGTTCTGCTTTCAAATCCGCCATCGTCAGCCTCTAATATCCACTGTCTGAAAACGCCAAGGCTTAGATTAGTATTTAAAGGTGAACTCGAAGGACTTAATGTATCCCCAGTCGAAGTTACATTTATCCTATAATCCGAAGCTTCTATACCAGTTACATTGCTTAACCAATTTGAAGTTGAATCAGCTACATCGTTTTTCTCTACTGAAACAACACCTTGAGGGTTAAAATTTATAGCCGCAATTGCGTCTTGAGGCGATATTGCAAATGCATCACCGTTTGTGTCAAAGGTTAAGGAAACGAAAATTGCGGCTATATTCTGCCCAATATTGTTGTTAGCAAAAACTGCAAAGTTGTGTGTTAAGCTCATGTATTAATTTCCTGTGTTGTCTGCTACTATTTGTAGATTACCAAACGTACCTGGTGTAATTTCAACGAAGTTGCTTGGGTTTGCAATTTCTTGTATGCGCAGAATTATATTAGATTCTCTATTCTCCACGTTTGCAGCTATAACGCTGTTGCCTATTATATAATTATTTGATAGTGTGAAAGTACCTATAGTTCCTATGTTAGGAGCAACTCCACTGTCTAGTATAGTTACTACTTCATATTCGCTAGCAACACCGCCTCCAGCAACGTCAAGCCAATCAGTATTTGTAGTTCTTGGTCCTTGTTCATCATTTATTAGTGTGTCGATGGTTCCATCAGTCTTTATTGTCAGACTTGCGAACGCATCCTCGCCAGGTGAAATATTTACTGCATACAATCCTGTTGGGTGTGTAAGTGGTATTAAATAACTAGCTGGACCTTCGCCGTGATTACTACCCATAGCAACACCTAACAATCTGCCGCCTGTATAGCAGGTAAATGATATAACCCAATATTGAAAGGTTGTGAAATCTGGTATCAGACCGCCTTGCCAAGTTATACCAGAGCCAAAACCTAAAGTAAAGCCATTTAGATTAAGCAGTAGTATCTTTGATTTGCCTACATCAGTATTTGTATATGAAGTCAATGTGAGATTAGCATTGAGTTGTCTATAGTAAACGGGATTATTAAAATCTAGCGCAGACCCTGCTGTATCAACAACTGGATTGAATGTATAGTATTGTCCTGTAGTGCTAGTTATATTTAAAAAGTTGCGCGAATCATCTATAACTGTAGTACCAGCAATTTTAATTGCCATAAATTATCTCCTTAGAAATCATAACCAGAGGCTGCAGCAAAGTTTCCTGCTGAGGTTACCGTAATTGAAACAAGCCAATATCTATGCAAAAACCAATTAGGAGGAGTTCCATCACCTGCCCAAACAACTGTGTTGAATGTAGGCGTAAGATCTGATGAAGTAGTATCAAGCAATATGAAAGCACTCCTTGGGACTGTTGCGTTTGATAGATTATAAGTAGTATTTCCTTGCATTACTCTGACATGAGCTGGGTTAGTCAAATCTATATCACCTGAGTTTACTACATTAGGATGATAATTTATATAAGTACCGTCAATTCTTGGCGTTACCAAAGCGCGATTATCATCAATGATAGTGTCATTGCTAATTTTAATGGCCATGATTAATTGTATCCCGTAGCAGCTGCTTGGACGTTAGAAGAATCCCATGCAATAAAAGTTATGAGCCAATATCTAGTACTTGACCAATTTGGTACCACATCACCGGCCCAGAAAATTTGTTCAGATGGGAAAGTAGGAGTGAAACTTGAAGATGTTGTATCAAGAAATAATACAGTCATTCTTCCACGTTGTCGGCTAGTAAATGAATAAGTTTCGTTTGCTGGCATCGACCTTGTGATTGATGGATTAATCATATTAATGATAGTACCTGCAGCTGATACTACAGAAGGTATCAGGTCGTTGTAAATTCCACTTATTTGGTTTACAATTGAGTGACCTGAATTGTCAATAACAGTTGTGCCACCTATTTTTATAGCCATCGTCGTTCTCCTTAATCTGAACTATTAGCAATTATTACACTTATTTATTCATTTTTGGATTTCATCATATAATCCCACACAAAGTTGATCTCATTTTTACCTGGCGTGGCATTATTGATATCAACTAAGTCTGGGTGAATCCACCAATCTTCATATGAGGTATTGGGTTTTAGTGCGAGGTCGTTCACGTATAGTGTGTATCCGTGAGATTTTAGATATTTGCGCGCTTCGTCTCTTACTTCGGGTCCTTGATCATAGAGATCGTGTTCGAAAGTAATCACGCGAAATTTGTAATTGTCAAGAGGTAATTTTTTAAGTATTGATAGCGTCGGCTCATCGATGTCTAATTGAAGATAGTCGGTAACCTGTGCGATATTGTGTTCTTTAAAGAAACGCTCATAGTCGATTTGGGTTGCATCTACGTTCAATATAGTATTTTTTCTTTCGACATTAAAATTATAACATGGTATGTCTCGGTTGTCAAGAGATATACCTTTCCAACCAAATTTAGTTTCAAGTAATGCAGTATTGTTATGCAGGAAAGGTTCGCCTGATCCAAATTCTAAGTAAGTTCCATTTTCCTTGCCGTTCAACATAGTAAGAACAAACATATCTTGCATATGCTGAGAATAATTTTTGTCTATCCTTTCGACGCCATGAAATTTATTCTTCAGTTGCTTCAAATCACTTCTTGTGTATTCGATAGCATGGGGGTAACCAATTGTTCCTATGACACCCGCTACTTTATTTTCATGAGCCTCATCCATTTCAGTTTTATATCTAAGATTAAAAAAGGCTTTACGGCAGACGTCGGTACCTGAGATACACCACGCAGCAAGCGCCTTCTGATATTCTAAAACATAAGCACTTGGATAACCCAATTCAGGACAATTCATTTCATGATTAACAAGTCCGAGTTGAGCATGTATCAAAGACTGTCTCCAGTCTGTTTTGATTTCATAGTATTTTGATAAATGATAGTGAGCTTCAGGTCTGCTAGGTAATAAACCTACGGCATGTTGCAAGAAACCTAGCATTGTATATTGTCTATTTGTCTGGCGTTCGCAAATACGTGCTGATAAAATCATACACTTATATTGCAAAAAAGTATCTTCTTCTTCTAGATCTGCAGCTCGCATATACAAAGTGATCGCGCCAGAACCTTGACCTTGTTTGTCATATTCTCGAGCAAGATTAAATAGTTTGGTTGTATTTTTAGAATCTAATACATGTTCGTTTAATAATTGTTGTAACATAATCATCTATCCTTTCATCAAAAATTCATAAAATAACTTACTTGGCATTTTTAATATAAAGCATGCATTGTCTTGCAATCCATACGATATTAGAACATCGTCATTATGGAATGCTATGCCAGTTCCGAATTCAATCGTGTATTGCAGACCGCTTGTTCGATCTCTTTGAGCGCCCATAAAAAAGAAATCATCTGTCTTATGTACAATATTCCAATCATTATCCCATACAATAAATCGGTGCATATAATTACCGTTCTTTCTGCCGAAGGTGTCTTTATGAAGATCAACTTCATGCGTCAATGCCATTCTTTGGGTATCATTTATTCTGACGACTTGTGAGCCTCCACGGATGTCACGCGGGAAAGAATATAATCTATTGGGGTCAAGAACTACAGATGTGCAAGCTCCAGTTTCAATATCAAAGCGAACTACTTGTGTAGGATTAGTCCATTTCACAAAATGCCATGGCATATCAAGTACTGGCATCCAATTCTTTTCGCAATATGACTCAGCACCATCAGGAACAGGTATTGGGAATCTTCCGATTTCAATCCATTCTCCATCTTTAAATTCTATTTCACACATTTCCATACGACCAGTGCCTTTGTCATCATAACAATCACGTCTCACTCCGCATAAAAACAAACGACCTTCCCAGTCAAACAGACGCCCATCCTCAAGACCGACAAAATTCCAAGTCGGGTTTCCTGTATCTAGTTTCATATTTAGTTTACCGGAATGAGTGACGTTTAAGTTATCGTCGAGAGTACACATAATATTATGAGTAGTCAAAGTTACGTCATTTTCAGGATGTATGTAATGGAGAGGACCGAATTGGTGGACGAATTTCCTAGCTTCACTATGATACATGGCATAATTAACATGGCGAATATTCATAAGAACTTGCCCGTCTCTAACAAAAATAGACGGATTCATTATTCCAGTTTCGCCTGTCAATTCTGGCGGGAGGGTTATAGGGTGGATACTTCCACCATTTTTCAGTGCATAAGTCGCGAGACCATGCAATTTAATGTCATGCATATTAACTCCATAATATAGTCAGGTTGTATTATTATTTATACAGACCAAGGTGGTTGACGTTTAGTAATACGCTGTCTTTTACATTGTTCATCTAGCGCACTATTTATTATTCCATTTTCACTATCAGATATTGTATTCTCAATCCAAGAAATTATCACTTCTTCTGACAAAGCAGAAAATGCGATAAACTCAGTATTGGATTTTGGTTCTGATAAGACAGTATGTCCAAGATAAGAACCTTTTATTCCGTATTCATCTTCAGAATTTTTTACCCAATCGATACGATTAACTATGGAATTTTTTACTACTTTCCCAACGATACCGGTTTCAGTATTTAGGCCTATAATTTTCCATTGATAAAACATAGCATTTATCCTTATTCAGCAGGTTCTTCATCGACGGGAGCCCAAGGCAAAGAAGGTTCGGTGATTTTGGTTGCGTCGATTGTTTTTTGTATTTGTGCATCGATATGTTCTTTATAGGAAGCATCATTAGCTACTACATCTTGAATCCAACTAAGAACCACAGCCTCAGTTAATTCACTGAACTCGCAATATTTTTCAGATTTACATTTACTAGCACAAAATGGAGTCGCACCAGAAAAGCTACCTTCATTACCTTCAGAATCTATTCCTGTTAGTTTCCAGTATGTTTGACAGACAGAATTTAGTAAGGTAATACCTTCATGGTTCTCTTTATCAATACATTTTATTCCTGTTACTTCCCACTTATATTCAAATTTCATTATTATTTCCTCTTTGTTTTGTTTATTTATATGCTATTTATTCATTAACAACTTGACCATTTCTTTTAATTCGTCAATTTGTTTCTGTTGATCTTCTATCTGTGTTTGTTGTTCTTTAATACCCTCAATTAAAACAGGTACTAATTTATCATAATGAACTGTTAAGTAATCTTCATCAACATCATCTCTATAACTCACAGGAGCTTTAACGACAACTTCAGGCATCACTTTTTGAACTTCTTGAGCATTAACACCTACTTGGCGTTCTTCGTTGTTATAACCTAAAGATTTAGCAACATCATTTCCCTTATAATAATAACCGTTCATTTTGGATATTTTATCTAATGCATTATCTATTTTACCTTCAAAGTTTTTAAGCCTTTCATCTGAATAGAATGCAGTGACATCTCCAGTAGCAATAATATTTCCGCCGTTACAAACCAAGTTAGTAGTAGGTTGATTTCCTTCAAATAAGAATGCAGCACTCCCGCCGAAACTAGCACTGTCGGAGTGTACATATGAAAAATTACCTGATTGTCCGCCGAATTGGTTATCAGTCATTTGGATTGTAACTTTACCAGCATTTACAGTATTTCTAAGTCGCAGGACAGTGGAGGTAGCTCTTTCCATTGTTATCAGACCAGACGTATTTAAAGTAGTTACATCTACAGTTTCTAAGTTAGAAGTTCCATTTGGATCAAGTCTGAAACCAGTGTTATTGCTGTCATAAAATATTGGAGCTCTGAAGTCTCCAATTACAGACATACTACCACTCGTATTAATAGTCATTAAATTATCGTTAGCAGACCAACCTCCAAGTTTGAAGACGTTATTAGAATCAAGTCCCATGTTAATTGCGAATGAACCGCCTCTATGGAATGACATACCCGCGCCGCCACCACCAGAAGCTCCATATATTTCAAGGCCTATTTGGCCGTTTGTGCTTACGTTACCTGTACCAGTACTATTAACACGTAGTGGAGCACCACCACTGAATGTAGTATTTCCTGAAAAGGTTGCAGCACTGAGAACAGTAGTGCCAGTTGGGTCAACTCTAAATCCTGTATTATTACTATCGTAAAATATAGGAGAACGAACTGATTGATCTGAAAACCAATCACCCCCATTAGTTGAATACGAACCCCAATTGTCCGAAGAACTCAGGAAGCCAATACGACTAGAATTGCAGTGTATTCTTCGGTCAGTATTATCTGTATCTCTCATGTAAATATTTGAACTTGTTGCACCGATTCCTACAGTCAATGCACCTGATGTTTCAAAACTTCCTGCAACCATTATATTATTTGCCGTCACTCTATTATTATTTACTTCTAATTGTTGAACCCCGCCAGTGACCACTCTAAATTGATCTTGTTCATGAAACTGAATATATGTATTAGCATCTCCATCATGTCTTATTGTTCCTTCGAGGTCAATAGTATTCATTGTTGAAACGCTTGCTGGATCTACATAATAGGTAGTATTATCAAGATCATAAAGGCGTCGGGCCCGAATACTTGAACCATCGAATTGCATGTAATCGCCACCTACAATTCTGGCGCGCCAAGCGCCAGAATCATTTAAAAATCCAACATCATTATTACTTGTTGCGTTAACCCAACCGCGCGGTGTTCCGCTGTTTGATCTAAATAATATTTGAGAGCTGTTTGTGGCCGACCACATAGTATATCTACTCGTACCATCTGAATAGAATCTAGTATTATTTTGCTCGTTCAACATACCTTCGCCGTTGTTTATGTTCCTAAACCAATTATTGGCATAGAATTCATTAGCATTAACTATGTTCATATTAGAAGTAGATGCTGCATTTGTGTAAAACCCAGTATTATCAAGATCATAGAAAACAGGTGCGCGAATATCAGATGTGTGATAAAATAGATTTCTGTCCATTTTAGCCCATTCTGTGAATGTTCCGCCTCTGTTTGTATTATCATAATCACCAAACTGCATGTATTCTGAACCGTTATCATCAGAAGTAGAGAATCTTAAATAACCAGCATTAGAAGAACCTTTCCACTCAATATGAGCGTCATCATTCGCTGGCAAACCAGGTCCGAACTTAAGCACAGAATCGCCACCTGAATTGTTAACCTCAAGACGACCAACATTAACCTCAAATAAGTTAGAAGACGAAGCCGGGTCTAGATAAAATAAAGTATTGTTCAAATCCCTAAATTGATTTGCGTCGAATGAACTACTTGTTCTTACCTGTCCTAGTGAGCTGTTGATGAATCCACCATATTCAAGCGTCATATATTCAGTTGGGGATGAATCACTACCTCCGATTGCCATAAACCAACCATTTTCGTTCCAACTATTTCCTGCATTTTTAAGTAAACCAGTGCTTAGATGAGTCCTATAACCACTTTGATTCCTAGCAGTCTGATAAGTAAGTGGCAAGAAGGTATCTGTAGTACCTATTCGATAATCAATATTTCTTGTAGATATAGGAGCATCTGTTAACGCATTTACTGTAGTAGCATCGTAATTTTCCACGTCAGCAACAAGCAATCTACCTCTAAGATCTAGAGTGTTCAATACTGAAGTTGAGTCTGGGTCTATATAATATGAAGTGTTATTTGCATCATTGAATCTTGTTGCGTACATCTGGTCGCCGGACATTCTAGCTAACGACTGGTATATTTTTATATCACCATTAACTTGTACAGGTTGACCAAAATAATGAAGTGGTCTATCTGTATTGTAATGAGTAAAACCACTGTTTGCAGGTCCAATTCGAACATATCCGCTAGGTGTGTTTACCTGCCATTGACTAGATGTTGCGTTAAGGTAAAAGTTAGCATCAGCTCTATCTCTAAATATATTAGCTCTAACGTCATTTAATTGTGAAGTTGAATTAGGGTTCACCTGATACTGAGTATCATCACTGTCATAATAAATTGGAGCTCTCATTTGATTTTGTGCAAGAAAATAACCTGATTCAGTACTAGCCTGTTGAACGCCAGCATAAAACAAGCGCAATCTAGAATTAAAATCAGCATATAATAACCATTGATTATTAACATCATTATAAAGACCTGCAACAGTCCCATTATTGTGTAAAAAGCTTACTCTGTTATTAATGACATAACCTTCATAACTGCCAACTTGGCCACCATTGATGTTTAGCGAGCCTCTACCGCCAGACATTCTACTAAGTCTTATTGAACGCCCACCAACCAATATTTCATTGAGTTCAGACGTGCCTGCTGGGTTGACATAGTAAGTGGGATCATTATCATCTATGTATCTTGGAGCTCTCATATCTCCAGAAGATCTTACCGTACCTTCAACATTCAAGAAATACGAAGAAACTGCATCACTGCCTATGTTTAAAGCTCCGTCATTTCTCCATCTTGAATGAGAACTACCATTACCTGTACCTATGTATAGGCTATCACCATCATAATAGTTAATGTATGTATTTCTTCCAGAAGCTGAGTCCATATGGAGATTGCTTGTCATTGCAATAGAACCAGTAGTCGTGTTATTTTGAAATTCGCGGCCGTCACCGCCAACTTGCAGGCTGTAGCCCGATGAATTAGATCCTATTAATATATCGCCTCTTAATCTACCAGAACGCGATGTATTCGCTGGATCTACATAAAAGTTAGTGTCAGCAGTGTCTCTAAATATCGGAGCGTTAATACCTGAATTAGATATAATGGTGCCAGAGGTTGTAAGGTCTCCGTCAACGTTTAAGTCATCCATTACTAACAAGTCGTCAACTGTTAAACTTGATTCTGCATTTCGGCGTTTCAGCATAATACCGCCGAATTCGCGCAACGCACCTTCAGAACTGTAGTTTAGAAGTACTCGAATTCTTACATAATAAACACCGCCACCGTCAGATCCTTGATATGGTGTGTGTGTCGTAGGTAATATTGTACTTCCTCGTCGTGTTACCCAATTCGGATTTGTGTCGTTACTCCCGCTGGTAACAAAATATGTCATTCCCGCATTAGATGTAATTGCTCTCCTTTCGCTATCATACCTTTCAACGCCATAATATGTAATTCCGCCAGAACCGGAAATGTATTTTATGGAAATTTCGCCGTATAATTCTTCACCAGGCGCTACTGGTATAAAGTCAGAGTAAAAATTTCTGTATTGATTTGTTCTTAATACAAACGCACCAGCGAAAGGTCCTTCAGTAGTCTTTGAATACTCGGATTTATCATTCGTAAGATTGTTTTCATTTGGTGCATTGGCTTGTGTAGTTCTTGATTCGAAATAAGTTGTTGCATCGAATAACACAAGATCAGCACCACCTGAACCATATGCTGGATTAAATAATATTGCTTCACCATCACCAGCGTCCAAAGAAACCGATGATGCAGTAAGATTTCCATCGAACCAAGCATCACCATTACTAAGATCAATTGAGGATCTTGTAGTGCCACCTCCGACGAAAACCAATTCATCCGGATTTGTACCGCCAAAATGACTATATGCAGGATTATTTTCAGACGCCCAGAATATTCCCCAATTATAAGATCCTCCTGAAGCCCATATCCATTGATTTCTGTCTTCGGATTTCAATATATAATTATCAGAACCAGCACCTGTTGCAAATCCAACTCTTTCTATTTCGCCAGTTATGCTAAGTGCCACATTACCGTTTCCAGCATTTGGACTTAGGAATCTTGAGGTGCTGCTTGTATCTTGGAAAATTGGAGCGCGAAGTGCTGTTGATGCTTGAGCGTATCCGCCTGCAGTTTGAAATTCAACTGTGCCATTATGATAAAGGTCAACTCCACCATTTCTGTATATCTGTAATGACCATTCGTTGTCAGTGTCATTATAGATGCCTGCTCTTTCCGCACCATTTGCCATAAAGATCCAATTGTCTCTAATAGCATATCCAGCCCATCCATTACTCTCACCTTCAACTTTAATCGAACCGTAACTTCCAGTAGGAGGTGCAATGAATGTAGTAGTTTCAGAACCTACACCTATTTGATTGACAACTCTTAATGTTGCCAATAAAGACGAACCGTTGGGATCTACAAAATATGAAGTATCTTGACTGTCCTGAAACACTGGAGCATTTAAAGAATCCAACGCAGTAACAGCACCGCTTGTGTTTATTACTAGTAAATTATCAGGAGCGCTCCATCCTCCGATTCTGAATACATTATCAGAATCAAGTCCCATATTAATAGCATAAGAACCTGCTCTATGGAATGATATACCCGCGCCTGTAGTAGAAGTTCCTAAGTCAGGTGCATACGCCTCAAGACCTATGCCTGTGTTTGAATTTGTATTTCCAGTTCCAGTGCTGTATACTCTTAAAGGTGTACCTACACTTCTGAAACTAGAACTGCCAAATGCAATCAATTGATTTATCTGAGTATCGTTACCTGGATTTACATATCTGTTATTAGGATCTGAAGAATCTCTAAATATCGGGCCAATTATATCATTTGCGAATGTAGCAGAAGTATTCGTTATTACTAATCTTTGCGAACCACCTGTGACGACTCTCCAGCTATTTGCTGTATTGAATTGCAGATAAGTATCTTCATCACCTTGATGTCTGATTTGATCATCGAGATTTATAATATTGAATCTAGAAACATCAGAAGGAATAATAGAGTAACCAGCAACATTGCCGTCTATAAATTCATCTGCGGTTATAGAACCTTCAGTAGAAACATCACCGTCCGTATTGAAATCGCCAACAACGTTAATTGTTCTGTTAAAGTTGAATGAAGAACTTTCTTGGTTAGCTGGTGATACGATTTCGAAGTTGAATGAATGGTTAAAGTTGCCACCTTCATCTTGAATATATCTAAGATAACCTGGGCCATCCTCAACCAGAAGTTGTATTTTTTGACCTGAGTCTCTTCCTACGCTCAGCTGTGCAGTCGCATCTCCGCTAAGAACATTCAAGTTTCTAAAGTTAGATGCGCCACTAGGATTTACGAAAAATGCAGTATCATCTCTATCGACAAGTTGTGGTGCTCTTAATTCTACGGTAGACGTAACTAGAGAATTTTCAACTATTAACCTTTCAGAACCGCCTGTTACTACAGAAAATCTATCAGCACCAAAACGTATATCAGTATCAGTATCTCCATCGTGGCGAATTCTTCCTGCCAGGTCAATTAGATTTACTCTTGAAGTTCCAGCTGGGTCAATAAGAAAAGACCCGTCGTTTACATCAACAAATCTAGCTGCCTCAATATCGACAGTGGTGCGTAACTTAACATCATTGCTTATTCTTAAGGTACCAGATTCGGTCATATGCAGACCGCCACCTAATCCAAAACTAAGCTCGTTGTGTTTAAGGAAAGAAGAGGTGCCTCGTCCAAATACAATAGCATCATTATTATCATTCAGCTGAATGCTGCCATTCACATTAAGTATATTATTTGTGTTTGTGCCTACTATAGGAGTAGCATCACTTATCGAATAAAGCGCGCTTGAATCACCTACAACAATAGTTCCATCATTCTGGACCACAAGTAATGCGTCAAATCCAGAGTTGTAGATTCCATAATCACCAGAATCCATTACTGTGTAGAAGTTGTTAAATTGATCACCAGAGAAACTTACAGAGTTAATGCCATCATTAATAAATTCCATATAACGATTGCTTGCGAGAGAAGGATTTGTTCCTATGTCTATTCTATTAAGGTATGCTAGCGAACGTGAGCCGTTGCCGCCACTGACAGACAAGAAAGGATTGTTCGTGGCATTTTCACTAGCAAAGCTTGCTATCGTCACGCCTCCATTTCCAGTGTTATCATCTCTTCTTATTTCATCACCAGCACCAATTACTACTTTACCTAGTGCTGATATTGAAGTAGTTGCATTTCCAAAATCTGCATAGTATGCTGTGTTGTTTAAATCAACAAATCTTGTTGAGTGTAAATCAACTGATGAAGATATTATAGAATCTTCAATTAATAATCTGTTGGTTCCATTCGTATTAAATCCTATTTGACCTGTAGTTGGGAATTGTATTAGAGTATCTGCATCACCGCTATTTCTAATCGCGCCTACTAAATTTATTCTGTTCAACACTGAAGTGCTGAATGGGTCTAAGAAATAAGTGCTGTCAGCTGAGTCAACAAATCTAGGAGCAATTACATCAACGGTAGAAGTCACGTTTGAATTGTTTATTGTTAATTTTGAAACTCCCGCAGTAACAAAATCGAAAGATTCAGTAGTTGCAAAATCAAGATAAGTAGTTACATCACCGTTATGATATATTTTATCATCAATATTTAAGCTGTCCATAATTGATAATCCAGAAGGATCTACCAAGTATGAGTTATCTTCAGAATCTAAAAATCTTGGAGCGAATATATCGACAGATGAACGTACTGAATTATTATCAACAGTCAGCCTTGCACTAGCACCAGTGACTATTCTGAATGAATCCTCACTGTCAAATTCGAGATAAGTGTTAGCATCACCTTCACTTGTAATTCTATTACCAAGATTAATATCATCTACGTTTAAAGTATTAGCATTAATGATATTCATTACTGATGTTTCAGCGAAATTACCATAAAATGAAGTATCATTATTGTCATAATAGATAGGAGCAAAAACATCTACACTAGAAACTACACTTACATTATTGACTGTAAGTCTTGCGCTAGCACCAGTGACTATTCTGAATGTATCAGACGAATTGAATTCTATGTAAGTATTAGGATCGCCTACAGAGCTAATTTGGCCATCAAGGTTAATATCATTGACTATTGAAGTACCAGCAAAGTCTCCATAATAAGTCGAGTTGTTTCCATCGACAAATCTTGGTGCGACCATATTGACATCAGATTCTATACTTATATTATTAACTGTTAATCTTGTTATGCCATTTGTAGTAACTTCAAATGTGTCCGCAGAAGGAAATTCAAGATACGTATTCAAGTCATCTATACTTCTAATTCTTCCTTGAATATCAACACCATTGAATTGTGAGATGCCTGCGAAATCACCATAGAATGAAATGTCATCCGAATCAACAAATCTGCTGGCGAATATGTTGTTTGCAGTAATATCTTCTTCGGTTACTATATCGTTAGCAAAAAGTGTCCCGCCTACCGTGGCATCATTTACTGCAAATAAATTTTCTCCTGTAACATCACCAGTTGCTGTTATATCATTTCCAGCGTTAATGTCATTAGTAGAAGATAAGTTTTCTCCTGTAACGTCACCTGTAGCAATTACATCATTTCCAGCTGTAACGTTATTTGTAGCTTGTATATCTTGACCAGCAGATATATTATTTGTTGCTGAAATGTCATTGCCTGATGATATGTTATTATTAGCAGAAATATCATTCCATGCTATAATGTCAGCTTGCGATACTGTATTTGCGGTACTTATATTGTCACGAGCAACTACCCAATCTCCAGACGCTGTTGAAAAAGCACCAAAGTTGAAATTGGGCATTAAAAATCCTATATCAGAATTTTGCGAAGATATTTGTCTATTTTGACCTGCGTTATTGAAGTTTATATTTGCGCTGCCAACATCGTCACCTACAATCAAATCACCTTCGACTGTCAAGCTTCCTGTCGTGGTATCATTTTGATCTGATCTTAAGAATTGTGAAGCTTCAATACCGTCAACTGTATCTGCATCAAATCCATTTCCAGAACCTTCATCAGCTGTTGTGATTATACGACCAGTACCTGAGATCTCCCAATGATCTGAAGTCTCATTCCATATGAGAGATACATTGGCAGAGGTTCCACGTTCTATTTCTATACCTGAATTTTGACTAGGCGTTCCTGTTTCATCGCTATTGAGTGTGATTATATTATCAGCAATGAGAACAGTTTCTGTGTTAACGGTTGTTGTAGTACCATTTACGGTAAAATCACCTGTAACGACAAAATTGCCGTCTAGAGTCCCGTCTTGGTCATTACGTAAAAATTGACTGCTATCAATCCCGTCAATAGTGTCTGCATCAAGACCGTTACCAGATCCTTCGTCAGCAGTTGTGAGGATTCTATTGCCGTCAATGGTTGAATTGCCTGTGAAATTATTGCCGGTGGAATTTATTGATAATCTAGCTGAATTGCCGTATACCAGTTCAAGGCCTGTTGTGTCATCATAAAACACAATCCCGTTGTCTTGTCCGGTATTTAAAAGTGAATAATCACCTTCGCTTAGGTTTTTTATTTCTAATGAAGCACTTTCACCTCTAAAGCGAGCAACTATAGCATCGGTAGCACCAGTGTTTACTACATCAAGCGTAGGTATACCTGGTATAATGCTTGCTATATTGACTTCACCAAGAAGTGTTGAGCTTCCTGATATTTGTAATGTATCAGTTCCGTTGTCAAGTTCTGTACCAGCTATCACACTCTCTGGTGTAATCAGGCCATTCTTAACAATGAATTTTTTATTATTCGCCATTCGGTTCACTCTCCCCAGTCAGGCATATTTTAAAATTCTTAGTTAGAAATTAAGGTAGAGATAATCTTATAATTAATTGTTGAGCCGTTTGCGGGTGTAGCAAAAACGATAACATTACCAGTATCTAATCTAACATCATAATCCGCCAAATTTATATTTGTATAGACGGTTCCAAATTCAGTTGCATAAGCAGTTGTTTCATCATGAACAATAAGCAACTTTGTTATGTGTTTATTTATACCTTGCTGTGCGGTGATAATAATTTCTGCTGAACTATAAATTGCAGAAGGAAAACTAAACAAATCAACATCAAGTACAGTAGCTGAAGTTGATAAGTCAGAACTAAATGCAGATTCACTTTGACTTATTAAACCTTGAACTTCTAAGTCTCCAGTTATTGTATCGCCAGTGACATTAACAAAAGCAGCGTCCGCTTCGGCAGTAGTTAAGAAATCAAGTACTCGTGTTGATGTAGATAAAGTGTGACCGAATTGATCAAAAGTTATCTCGCTTATTATACTTTTGCCTGAGGTATTAACGTCCGTTACGGAAGAAGTGTCTGCATGAGCAAAAGTTATTGTTGAATTCGCACTTTGATTTAAAGTGAATGATCCACCACCTGAAATTCCAGAACCGCTAGATATTGTTACGGTCGAATCACTTATGCTATTTGCAACTTCTTCTGCAGCATCGTCAGCATAATCAGTGTAATAACTACCTTCGAAACCATCAAGTAAATCAGCATCGATGCTTGTATTAGCAATAATTGCTGTGACATCATTTACATCTAGAATATCAGGCGTATTGGTGAAATTATCATAGTCAAGGTAAAATGGAGAATCATTTCCGTCAAATAAATCTGCATCGATGCTTGTATTAGCAATAATTGCTGTGACATCATTTACATCTAGAATATCAGGCGTATTGGTGAAATTATCATAGTCAAGGTAAAATGGAGAATCATTACCGTCGAATAAATCGGTATCAAGACCTGAACCAATACCATCAACTTGTTTTATCTTATTAAGAATATCAGTTGGTGTATCAGAACTTGTATTTGCAGGCGGTGCATTCGTAAAATTATTATAATCAAGATAATAATCACCTTCATATCCATCAAGCAAATCAGAATCTAGTGTGGAACCAGAACCATCGACAGTCACTAATAAGTCAAGTATTTCATTCGCAGTTAGTTGATCTTGACTTGAGGGCGTATTTGTAAAATTATTATAATCAAGATAAAACGGAGAATCATTACCATCTAATAAATCTGCGTCAATATTAGTGTTGTTAATTATATCAGTTACATTATTTGCATCTAATATGTTTGGTGTATTAGCAAAGTTATCGTAATCAAGATAATAGACACCATGTTGGCTATCAAGCAAATCAGCATTTAAATCAGAACCAGGTCCGTCAACACCTCTAATTGCGATAAGAATCTCTGCTGCAGTTTGGTCTTCTGTTGCGTTAGGTTCTATATTATCAAGTTTGTTACCATCATCAGCAACATCACGGCCGTTTATTAATCCTGATGCAGATATATTTGTGAATGAAGTATTTGCTCCGAACTCACTTATATCTGTTGCAAACGATCCGCCGTCCGCAGTCTCGATTGTAAAGTTTGTAGTTGCGCTATCCCACGTGGCATCTGATACGCCAGCGACTGACACACTTTCTGCATTCGTGATTCTACCATCTTCATCAATAGTAATTATAGGTACTTGAGATGCAGAACCATAAATTCCTGAAGTAACGCCTGTATTTTCTAGTTCCGTTGTTATTGTTAAAACATTATTAGCTGATACGCCTGAACCAGTTACCTTTCCTGTTAAGGTTGCATTTATTTCAGTTGAATCGACAGCTGGTACATTTGTTAAATTATTAAAGTCAAGATAAAAACTACCATTTTCGCCGTTTAATAAATCCGCATCAATAGAGGTACTGGTAATTATATCAGTGACATTATTTGCATCCAATATATTGGGAGTATTCGCAAAATTATCATAATTAAGATAATAGATACCATGTTGACTGTCAAGTAAATCTGCATTGAGATTTGAGCCTGGGCCGTCAATTACGCTTAATATATCATTGACAATCTCAATAGAAGTTCCATCTACGTTAACGTCAAAGGTTGTTGTATTTGCATCGTAAGATAAGCCATTTCCGCCAGTAAAATTATTCACTGTTGAGGTTATGGCATCATCAACATAGAGTTTATTTGCTGCATTAGTATTTTGTGTAGGAGTCAATACATTTAATATTCTAGATCCACCAGCATCTATAATATCATTATTAGAATCAAAAATTATAGTTGATGCAGATATAGTATTATTGGCAAAACTAAGATCATTACCAACTGTAATGAAATTTTCTACATTCAATCCTGATAATATCGAATCAGTACCTGCAGGATTGATAAAATAGTTTTCATCATTTCTATCAACAAATCTTGAAGCCTTTACGTCATTCCTTACGACCCAATTGTTGGTAGCTCTTTCAGAATATGATGCAAAATTAAAATCAGAACCTAAGAATCCAATTCTGCCGTTCTGAGAGAACATAACAGATGTTGTAGCAATACCGTCTCGCATTTCAAGTCTTGCAAAGTCATTATTGAAACCTAAGACCAGACTGTTAATTCTTGATGCACCTGCAGGATCCATATAATATGCAGTGTTGTTTGAGTCGACAAATCTAGGTGCTAATAAGTCGCCGGTTAAGGTACCGCCACCCAGACCCAAGAATAAACTATTGAGGTCTTCAGTGGTGGTGTTTATTACATGCCCGAACTCATCAAACGTGAGATTCGAAACAACCTCACCACTTGAATTTGAAGTATTAGCAACGTCAGAAGTATTCGCATGACTAATTTCAGCAGTAGATGCGATACCAGAGGTGAAATCAACATTGACACCAAGACCAGCACTAATGCTTTCCAAATAATCGACAGTTATCGCAGTCTCGATAGTAGTATTTGATGCTCTTACTACAGTGGCACTACCTTCAATATCACCAGTAAGGTCGACCGAAAAATTATCTACGCGAAGATTTATAGTATTTAAAGCGTCACTTTCAAAGACGTGGATGCCTTCTTCGATATTACCTACAAACATTTCTCCGACTAGATCATATAGAGTCTCTGTGAAATCAACAATTGCATTTGCCTGCAATTCAATTGGAACTTCAGTTGCAAAAGTAACTCTGCCGTCTGACCCGATCCTAATTCTAGGCACAAATCCGTCGTTACCATAGATATCTGGAGTTACGCCAGTATCGTTTATTGATAGGTTTAATGTGTTGTTTGCTACATCAGCATTAATACCAGTTCCAGCGAATATCTTAGGATTTGAAGCTGAAGATAAAGTTAACGGTTTGGTATTCGCGCCATATTCAACATCAATCTCAAAAGTGAATATATTTTCCAAATAATCTAGAGTGACTGCATCTTGAGGCAAAACCGGATTTAAGACATCTGAGATTGTTGAAGAACTGGCACTTATTCCATCGCCATCTAATATTATTGAACCATTTGCTGTAAATGTTAACGGGCCGCCAGACTCAATATTGATGACATCTGAATATATTAGTATTTCACCATCTGCGAGAAGAGTAAAATCTCCATCAGATGCAATTGAACTAAACCCGTTTGAAGTAATACTAAAGTCATTTACGGCATTTAATTGTAAATTATTGTTTGCACTTATTTGATCATCTTGTAATTTAATTTCATTTACTGTAAGAAAACCATTGACATTTACTTGGCCTGTGTTATAATAGAGATATAAATTCGATGATAATGATCCAAATGACATATCGCCATTTGATCCAATTAATAACCTTCTAACACCGTTTGTGAAGAACTCCAATTCGTCATTGTTTGATCCACTTGGATTCTCTGCCCTAATAAACGTATCTTGATTGACATCTGAAACTCCACCCAAACCAGTCCAATCAATTGCATTATAACCTTCAAAACGTTGATCTGTTGTATTAAATCGAATCATACCTTCAATCAATAAAGAAGGCCTTTCTGTCACGTCTCCACTCGGCACAATTAAAGCACCAGAACCATTCATTGTTACTATATCAGATGTTATAATGAGGTTATTATTTGCTGATGAGATACCATTTGATAAGTTAATATAATCGGCATTAAGAATATTAGTCTCTACGAAAACAAGGCCTTCGATATTTGCTGATGACTCACCTAGTGTAAGACTTGTTGTTCCGAATGTAAAATCTTGGGTAGAAATTATAGTGGAGTTTGCTGTGAAGTTGTCTGTATCGAATTGTCTATTTTCAAATTCAGTAACATGTCCGAATTTATCTATTGATACATTTCCCAATACACCAAATATATCATTACTAGTACTAATCTCTGTACTTGTATTTGCATGTGAAATTGTAAGGTTTGCAGATTCTGTAGCGTTATTTCCTGAAAGGATTAAACCATCACCTACATTTAAAGTCTCAACATAATGACCAATTGTGTCTATTCCCAAGACAACAGAATCAGGTACTATAGTCGGTTTCTGTTCTCCAGGTGCTACAATAGAGCGATTCGTCTCTTGAAGAGGAACCGATCTTATTTGAGTTGACGAGCCAACATTAACTTTTATACCGCGTATAGTTGGTACGTCAACATGGATGACATTAGGATCTCTAATGATTATATCATCAGACATTTACGTTACCACTGTCATTGTATCTACTACAATTGCCAATCCTTCGACTATTTTTACTAGCTCACCTGTTTGCTTTTGCATGATAACATCATACTGATATTTTCCAGGTTTTAAAGCTAAAGTTTGTTGATCACTCAATACTATTGTTATAGTTGAAACGGCCTTTTCTACTGAGAAATCAGCTAGGTTACTTGATGAATACACTTTGCGTAAACTTGCAAAGAAATTGTAAGTTGTTATGCCCAAATTTTCATCCATAGAATCGAATAGATCGAGACTAACTCTGAAATCCGTACCTCTGTCCATGTATATATTTGCTCTTGATGACATTATTTGTCTCTCTATTTTTTAACTATTTATAATACATGGACATATAGTAATTCTTTAACCTCCTTTCAAATCATCTATTTGTCCTTGAAGTTCTTTTATCGCTTCAATTAATAATGCAGTTATGTTTCCATATGCAACACTCTTAATTTTTTCATCAGAATTATCTTCAATGACAAGTTCTGGTACAATATTTTCTACTTCTTGAGCAATCAATCCTATTTTTCTGTTCGACGGATTTGATTTCATAGTATAATAAACGCCGCGCATTTTCAGTACTTGTTCCAGTGCCTTATCTATATCAATAATATTTGTTTTTAATCTTAAATCAGAATTTGAAGTTACATCACCCGCAGCTGTGAAATCACCATTACTCATTTCAAACGTGTATTTAACAGAACCATTTTCGGTAAACAAAGTATCACTTCCGACCGGATTATTCACAAGTAAATTTACACCATCACTTCGTATTTGTCCATCCTGTCCGTTACCGAAATATAATGAAACGCCATCATTAAGTCTTATTGTGCCTGCAGTCTTAATAGATGTGTTTGTTGCATTAATAAATTCATTCACCAGCGTTCCTGTTATGGTACCTCCAGGTTCAACTACTAAATTTCCGCCCAAGGTAAGATTTTCCATAGTCATTCTACTAAGACTAGGTTCAAACGTTAAGTTTTTAAATCCAGAACCAAATGGGTTAGGTCCTCCTGTTCCATATATAGGAGAAATTGTTTGATTGCCGTCGATTATAGGAACTAGTAACTCAGTAGCTTGTATTCCAGTCTCATATAAGTTAATCCACTCAACACCCTCAGCAGTACCTGCATCACCAGCTGTACCTTGAAATCCTAAATCTCCTTGAACACCTTGAACGCCTTGCACACCTTGAATGCCTGCGCCTGTATTACCTTGTATTGATTCTCCGATTGTACCCTGAACACCTTGAAATCCTATTGTACCTTGCACACCTTGAAATGCATCTGCGCCTGATGTACCTTGGAATCCATCAGGACCTGAAATTCCTTGTATGCCTTGAAATCCTTCTTGACCTTGTATTCCAATCTCACCTTGCACACCTTGCACACCTTGATTTCCTTCTCCAGTATCTCCTTGTATTCCGAAAGTTCCCTGAACCCCCTGAGCTCCTTGAATTCCACCTTCACCGATACCAATATCACCTTGTACACCAATATCACCTTGTACACCTTGCACACCTTGAATACCGTTTTCGCCAGCGCCGACATTTCCTTGAATGCCTTGGGTACCTATACTTCCTTGTATGCCTTGTTCACCAACACCATCAGAACCTTGTAAACCAAATCCACCTTGAACGCCTTGAATACCTTGAGCGGAAACAGCTCCAATTTGACCTTGAATACCTTGAATACCTTGGACACCGAAATCGCCTTGAATACCTTGGCCGCCAGCATCACCTCCGAAACCCTGCGCTCCTTGAACACCTTGAAATCCTAAATCACCTTGAATGCCTTCTACGCCTTGCAGTCCGGTACCAATTTCTCCTTGAAGTCCTTCATCACCCTGCACACCTTGAGTCCCTTGAGTTCCTTGTATGCCAGGTTGTCCAAAACCTTCTGCTCCATCGACACCTTGAATACCAATATCACCTTGAATACCAAAATCACCTTGAACGCCTTGAACGCCTTGAATTCCGGCACCACCTACATCACCTTGTAATCCAGCACCGCCTAAATCACCTTGAACACCCTGAACGCCTTGAAATCCAGCACCTGCAGGACCTTGAACACCAAAGCCCTCATCTCCTTGTACTCCTATTTCTCCTTGAACGCCTTGTATTCCTTGTGGGCCGTTTGGACCTTGTATTCCGTTACCTTCAATACCTTGAACACCTTGAACACCTTGTAATCCAGCACCAGTTGAACCTTGCAATCCAAAATCGCCTTGAATGCCTTGGACACCTTGTACGCCTTGAACTCCTTGAATACCCTGTAATCCGATATCCCCAGTTCTGGAAAATGTTATTATAGTGTCTAATCCATTACTTAAGGAAGTATCACCGCTCAAATATGATATGTCGAATATAAAGAAACCGCTAGATTCTAAAGAACCTGTCATTTCAAATAATGAAAAATTAGCAGGATTTCCGTTTTCGGTTATTTTTACATGACCTTTTACTGTACTTGACGAATCATCCAATGTTCTGAAAAATGATTGGAGGTCTACAAATCCAACATCACGATCATCTATAAACATCGTAGTAGCACTTGAAAAGTTTATGTTATTTAATCTAAAATTACCTACGCCTGGATCACTAGCTACAGTAGATGAACTGTATATATAATTAAATGAAACACCACCAAAGGAGCCTGTCAATCCTAAATCACCTTGAACTCCTTGGGTGCCTTGAATTCCTTGAACACCTTGAGGACCCAAATCATAAATTTCAATAATACCGTTCATTGATGAGTGATTAGAACAATTATAATATAAAAAGTCTGGTGCATCAATAGGAACTTCAAATAATATTACACCTGAATCTTCACCGTTATTAGTAACGCCATCATTATATTGATTGTTTGTTCCAGATGATGTGTTAGTTTTTATAAAGAATGGATGTCCTATTGCATTTACAGTAAACTGATAAGCAAAACCTCTTAATAATCTTACATTTGGATTATTAGAAACGCCGTCGATGATATATGAATCCGAAAGATCGTTAGTTACTTCGTAGTTACGCGCGCCGCCGTCTGTACCTCTTTGGCCTTGAACGCCTTGAATTCCTTGGGTACCTTGATTTCCTTGAACACCTTGAACGCCTTGAACGCCGAAATCTCCTTGGATACCTTGCACACCTTGAGCACCCTGTATTCCTTGAACACCTTGAATTCCTTGAACACCGAAATCTCCTTGAATGCCAATCTCACCTTGAACACCTTGGACACCCTGAACACCTTGAACGCCCTGAATTCCAAAATCACCTTGAACTCCAATCTCACCTTGGACACCCTGAACTCCCTGAACACCTTGAACGCCCTGAACACCAAAATCGCCTTGAACGCCTTGATTACCCTGTACACCTTGAGATCCCTGAACACCTTGAACTCCTTGATTACCCTGTACACCTTGAGGTCCTTGAATGCCTTGAACGCCTTGAACTCCTTGAGTTCCTTGGACGCCTTGAGTTCCCTGTACACCTGTAGTTCCTTGAACACCTTGGACGCCTTGAATTCCTTGGTCTCCACTTTCAACAAATGAGACTACCCAGTTATTAGGATTGTTTGTAAAATATGGTTCTGTTGTATTATGTTCGATATATTCAGCATTGAAAGTAAAATAGCCAAGTTCTTCAGTGATACCTTGAAACGAGAAAATTGCAAATATTGTTGGATTTTGGGTTGATGTAAATTTGACATAACCTTTATTAAGACTAGTCGATGCATTTAATGCTCTAAATAACTTTTGCATATCATTATTTGCATTATCAAGATCGTCTATATGAATAGTCCAAGCACCATCATTACCGTTTGTAGCTTCGGAAAATGATCTATTGAAGTGGAACGATCCGTCGCCTGGATCTGTGTCTGCAATCGATGAAGTGTTGAAATTATAAGATACTGAAATTCCAGCATTGACTCCTATAAAGCCTTGCAAACCAAAATCACCTTGAAGTCCTATGAATCCTTGTACTCCTTGAGTTCCTTTAGTTCCTTGAGTACCTTGAAATCCTAAATCACCTTGAATGCCTTGAGAACCTCGAACGCCTTGGATGCCTTGGAATCCTATAACACCACGTTCACCTTGAATACCTGTGAAACCAGTTACACCTTGAACCCCCTGCAGACCTTGAACACCTTGAACACCTTGAACGCCACGAAAGCTACCAATATTAACCCAAACAGAACCGTCATAAATCCACAATTCATCTAGTAGATCATCGATGACGCCTTCACCTAATTCAGCACTAGGAAAAGCACTATTCAGGTTTGATTGAGCAGTACCACCTGCATTCACATCAGATAAAGAACCAATTATAGTAAATCCAGCTCCATAACCACCTTGCACACCTTCAACACCTTGTATTCCTTGTACTCCAGCACCGCCTCCTGAGCCATTTCCACTTATATCAACCCAAGAAGTACCATTCGAATATTTTAGTGTCCCGTCGTCGGCATAGACCAAAGCACCTTCATATGGCGATGGATCCAATTGAATGGGAAATACCTGAGGTATACCGTGTCCTAAGGTTGTGCTTTTACCACTTAAGGTTTTAAACATCATTTTCCTCCGACTGACCTAACGTGAATGAAATTGTAGCATTAATTGCAAAATCTGTATTGCAACTTATCCTCAACTCATCTCCTGATTTGAAAAATTGACCGTTTAGCGGTAATGCTAATGTTTCATATGCTGGTATTTTAAGTTGTCTTACGAAGTAGAAACTAGTATTGCCGAATCCGTTTGAAATCCATCTTTCTGCTCGAACATCAACAGTTGCTGTTGCTGCGGTAACATTGCATAATATAAGTGGGCTTATAACTTCACCGACGCCATCTTCAATCACTGTAGAACCGCCAAAGACTAATTCTGGTACTTCATATTGTGGGACTGATATTAATACTTTTTCTGTTGTAGTCACCATCACATTTGCGACGACTGGTTTCGCGTCAGGCGCCTGTGAAGTAGTAATTATAATTGGTTGTGGCATTTTATTTTAACCTTGTGTTATATATTTGCTCTGCTATTTGCAGCACGTCTTGCAAGTTTTCGTACAGATGATGTAAATGGTCTACCTTCAATTCGGCCTGTTCGTCCGTTTATTTTCAACCCACGAGCAAAGTATTGGTTGTTTAATTCATCTGAACCCGACCATCTTACCCGTCCTCCATCTTCCGATAATACTGAAGCTGATGCAGATATTGGTTGACCTATGTTTCTAAAGTTTAAAGGCAATGCAGTTCTGTTTACACCCGCAGATGCTCCGTTAAACTGGTGAGCAATAGATTCAACAAGACTTCCGAATGTCAATAGCGATGGAGTCAATAATCCAGCAACTAAAACATCATCAACTAACCCCGATAACATATTTATACTTGCAGAGTCAGGAGACCCAGTTAAACTACCAAGATAATTTTCTTCCATAAATTGTTGCATTCTTTTCCATGATAGGTAAAACGCTTCAAGAAGTTCGGTGTTGTTTGGCCCATCCAAGACCCAGTTTGCAGGTTGCGAACCATCGCCAGCAGGATCTTGATCCCAATAATATATTAAACCATCATAGAAGTTGGTATTTAATCCATTAACATCAACTACAATATAAGCGTGATTTGCTTTTCGATCCGACGTTGGCAGACCACCAGTACCTTCTACGCTTCCCATAAATTTAAGGCCTGATTTTTCAGGATTGAACACTGGGAAAACATGAGTACCATCATAGCCAAAAAAACCAGCAGCAAACGTTCTTGTGGCCTTCTGTGAACCAAATGTATTAAAGACTGGATTATCTACTCTAAAGTCGTTTGCAAGTGTCGTAATCAAATTACCAGCATCACGTCTCGTTAATGCAACATCGTAAAACCTAAATTCAGCATTCACGAATCTTACAACTTCTTCTGCCAATGCAGATTTTCTAGCATCAAGTATAGTTTTAGGGCCTATAAATTGATTTTCTTGCCAAGTGTAATCAGGTTCCTCAAGTAATGATAATTTTTTAACATCACTATTTATTAAAGTCTCATAAAATATATTAGCAAGGTCTTGAACTTTTACAGATTCAACCAATGTTGCAAGTTCACTATTCGTAGTTTGATTTGCATTTTTGCCTATAACGACATCAGCACATATTTTACCGAGTTGTCTATATGATAACGCAGTTGCTTCACGTTGGCCTTCAGGTATTCTCAATATATTATTCCAGAAGTAAAAATCAGCATTCCATCTAGATGCTGTATTACCGCCATAATTTAAATCAAAACTAAAGGCGTCGATTAAATATATCGAATCTCTAGCACATTTATCTTTATCATAGTCAAGAACTTTATATTCTGTATTAATCCATTCGATCATATCGTCTGCAAGTTCAGTTGTATTCGTGTCGATAGCATTCGTAGCTGTAACAAGATCAGCATCAATCCAAGCAGTAGTTGGTTCTACTGTCGCTGGTATTGCTGCCAAAGAATTAGCTCTTATCACATTTTCGATTATTTGCACTAAACTTATAACAGTAGAACTTTCCGTTGCAGTACCTGGAGTTCCAGATACGTCTTGACCGACATTATCTTCTACAATTACGTCAGATAATACTCCACCTAAATAAGCATATATATCAGCTGTTTGAGTTATCGTAGCTTGAGGTAAAACGCTTATCCCATTTTCAAAATATATCTGAGAAACAATTTTAGTAGCTGTATTTCCGTCATACTGAACATCATGAGATACTGCATCAATGATAAATCCTAAATCGCGTCTACATCTATTCTCTGGATATGATAGTCCATTTTGTGAAGTTGCAATATAATCAATAACTGATTGAATCAAGGAACTAACATCGTCTTCAATGAGTTCTTTATTTTCTATATAGTTAGGAGATACCCACGTTACAGCAGGGTCTATTCTTATAGGCAAGTTGATATCAGTAGCGTCATCAGTTATGTTAGCGACTATTAATGCAAGATCTTTTGTTATTTTTGCGATATCTGGATTAGTAGCAATTTCTGATATGTCCTGAGCGACTTCATTGCCTTTTGATACATCAACAGTAACATTGAATACAACTTCTGAAGCAACTTTAGCTAGTCTTGTTAATGCAAGCTTCGTAGGTTCACGCTGTGTTAATGGAAGAACATTTAATCCGTTTTTAAAATAAATTCGCGCTGAATTTAAGATAGTTGCATTTCCGTTATACTGAACATCGTGAGACAAAGCATCGACAATAAATCCAACATCACGTCTGCATTTGGCTTCATCATACGCAAGGCCGTTGAAATTATTACTGATATATGTTATAACATCTGTTTTTTGAGATTCAGTTATTGCATTTATTTCAGACACAGCATTAACATAATTAGCATCATAAACCGCAGAAGGTTCAATAACAGAAGGTAGTGAATTTAAATCACCAGCCGTTACTGCATCAGAAACTATATTCACCAATAATTCTACTTGGGTACCGATTACAGCACCTGCTGAACCTGCAGCAGTGTCTTGCACTACAGAATTTCCTGATGTAGGACTTACTATCGTTTCTTGTACTACTAAATTAGCAACAGATGCTATATGAGCAAAAGTAGCAGCTGTTGGTGCTCTTTGATCTAAAGGTAGAACACTTACTGCATTTTCGAAATAGATAATTGCATTTTTGATAGACGCAGTATTGCTACCATGTTGAATATCAAATGAAACTGAATCAATTAAATAACCCACATCTCTTGAACACTTTGCAGAATCATACGACAGCGAAGGATAAGTCTGAGTTATAAATGCAATCGCTTCTGCCTGTAAGAATTCTTTATTTCTTTGTAGTTGTGTTTGGCCGTTTAAAGAATTTCCACTCACAGATGATGTACCATATTGAATCAAGTCAGCATTGCTACTACCTAGAGTCATTATTTGTATTAACTCATTAAAAGCATTTGTCGCTCTTGTTCTCGCAGATAAATCTGTGATTGTACTTGTTACATTGTCTCTTACAAACTCAATAGCATTTGCTGTTTCAGTCAATTGCTCATCAATTACAAGGTTGGAACCTACAGTACCTGAGCGATATGCTAAACCTGCAAATATAGAATTGAAATTAGAACCAGTCAGCATATCGCGCTTAACAGCATCAAGAATATGTCCGATATCTCTACTACATTTCTCTCCGTTGAAGGTGAAAAACCTATCTTCAAGATATTTTATTACTTCTTCTTGTAAAAATGATTTATTGTTTTGTAATATTTTACGAGCGAAAGTCCTGTTTGAGTCTGCAATATTATTCACAAGAGTAGGAAGTACCAGATCAGTATCGTCAACTGTGTTTGCAATTAATAAAACAAGGTTACTTGCATCAATTGAAACAGCACCAGCTGATGGAGTTCCACCTAAGTCTTGAGATTCAGATATTGCAGAAACAGGAACAACAGTGGTATTGACTATAACGTCTTGTACCACAGTAGCTAAATGTCTGAACGATTCTTTTGTAGGATCTCTTTGGTCAGCAGGTAATATGTTTATTGCATTAGTAAAGTAATATTCAATAGCTTTTACTGTGTTGGCATTTCCGCTGTATTCAAGGTCTTTAGATATAGCATCAATAACATATCCAACATCACGCTGACATAGTGCAGAATCATAAACCAATTCTGGATAATTATCCTCAAGCCATGCAATGTTTTCTTGTTGAATAAACAATCTGTTTGTTTGTAGTCTTTCACGAGCAAACTGACCGTTTACAGTGACGCTTATAAGAGCAGGATCAGACCAAGTTATCGCATCAGCGGCCGTAGTTCCGTTTGTCATTATATCAATTAACTCATCAAATGAAGCATCAGTTCTATTTAACGAAGGAGTGTCTGCAGCAACGATAGTTCCTACCAAGCTTTTCAATTCGGTAACTGCCGCTATGGTTTGTGGCAATTCTTCAGTTATAACTTGATTTGCAGTTGCCGCATAATAAGCAACACCTGATTGAATAGCGTTAAAATTTGTTCCCAATAAAAGATCGCGCTGTACTGCAGGCAATATATAATCACCAACATCTCTAGCACACGTTTTCGAGTCATATATGAAATAAGTAGAATTAATATAGTCAATAACAGTATCTTGAATGTGTATCTTATTCGTTTGTATCTGACGACGAGCGTTTAGTTGATCTACGTTAATGCCAACATTATCGCTAAAGGTTATTTCATTAGTTGGGCCTACTTCCAATGCATTAATGATATTATCAAAGGCATCATCAGCACGATCCGCAGCAATGAAAGAACCAGTTGCATCGAGTACTTCGTTAGTTTGATCCTTAAGTCTTTTATAAGCACCTACAGTCTCATTTTTCTGTGAACCTATAACTTTAGAAGCAGTTGCCATATAATAAGCATTACCAGCTGTGATTGAATTGTAGTTTGTTTCTAGCAATACATCATATTTAACAGCAGGTAAGATGTAATCAGTAGTATCTCGACGACACTTTATGCTGTTGTAAGCAAAAAAGTTTTCATTATTCTCAATCCAATCTATTAACTCACCTGCAATAAGAGCTTTATTATCCTGTATCAATGTACGCGCTGCAGTTTTAGCTATATCGCCTGTGTCTGTAAATATTATTGGACTGGCAGAACCTTCTCCGTTATTTAATACGTTTAGCATTTCTGTAAATGATCTGCTAGAGCGAGAATTTATTTCTGCATCTGCATTTTGAAATATGTTAGTTATCTGTGTTTCGAGATGATTTATCGCCGCAGTCGTTTCTGTTAATTGTTCGTTAACAACTGTATATGAAATAGGACTACGATATGAGATACCGTTTAATCGTCCCCAGTAGTTAGTATCCAATGCAATATCATAACCTAGATTATTAACTATTATACCGGTGTCTCTTTCACATTTCTCAGCGCTGTATCCAGTATAACCTAGGTCTTTATCTAAATATTCTATCAAGTCATCTATAATATCGTCTTTGTTCGCTTCAATATTATCTGCAAAAGTAGTATTTTGTACCACTTCAACATTAGTAGTTTTAGGTTGGTATACTTCAGTCGAACCTTTCGCTCGCATTGAGATATCACCGAATTGAGTACCTGAGTTGTTCAATGTCATCTGTCCGCCGTTTAGAGCATAAAACGCACAACGAACAAAAATTGATAAAGAACCAATACCGTTAACACCAGCACCGTCTCTTGCGACATAACCCATGCCGTTCTGCGTACGAGGAGTCGCACCAAAACACAAGAAGTAAGAATATAAGCTGTCAGGATCAAGTTGTCTTCTATCCGCAAGAACAACACCGCCGCCGCGTCCTACAAGTTTATTAGGGAAGTCTTCTTCGCCGAGTTCTAACACGACTCCGCTGGCCCCGAAATTAGTAAGTATTAAGTCACCTGCGTTTACATTACCCCTAAGATTTCTTATATAAATGACATTATCTGCAATAAGTTCGTCTATTCGACTAATATAGCCAAATGCACCGGAAGAGAATGTTACCTCATCATCAACCTCAAACGACCCACTATACGCACCATCAAGAGTTAACATATTTCCTAAGTCAGCCACTGTACCCTTACTATTGAAAGGTTGTAACGGCGGCTCAACGTCAGCTCTTTTAAAGTTTGATAATTGCGACGAATCACGCATATATGGGGATCTTCTAAGAAGCGCCCCAGGTCTATATGCAACAGCAAATCCTCTTTCAGGATAGTCAAAGTTATCAATTTCGAAGTTTTGAAATCCAAAACCTTGAACATAACAACCAGAACCTACTAAGATTCCGTTTGTTTTTTCATAACCTTTTTCCATTTCAATAACAGTTGCGTATTGGCCAGATGACGAAGTTATAGCACAATCATCTGGGATAGGAACAGATTCCCTTAAGTAATAAGTACCGGGCCCAACTGATATATGAATAGCATTGTTAATATCATTACGATCATAACTACCTCCAGCCTTTTCTAGTGCTATTTCTCCAGCACGCTTTAGAGTTCTGACTGGTTGTAATATTGTACCTGGATAAGTATCATCACCAGATGTAGATACATAAACTGTTAATGCTGATTCTGTTGTTTTTGAAATTTCATCAAAGAACTGCTTATATGTAATTTGTTCGGTTTCACCCGTCTTTGCATTCTTTAAAGCAAAATATGAGTTTTCATCAAGGTTCGGCTCGAATGAATTTTCAAGGTTCATATCAAAATCAACAAGTTCTGAAGATTTTATAATACCTTCAGAGAAAGTAGAATCTGTTATTTCAGTATTAGACGCTTTTGAGTTAGTTAAGATTATGTCATTTGCTGAGGAGTTTGATATGGTACCTTCTGAGAAACTTGTGTTAGCTATATCAAAGTTTTCAATTGTACCAGAGTCAAGAATTGTGTCTGTAAATTCGTTAAGTATTCCGATGCCGTTATTAAATTCAGATAATTCAATTGCTGATGTGCTAATTGCCGAATCAGCAACCGAAGCATTTGTCACGATAACATTGTCAAGTGTTGAATCATCAACTGTAGAATTTACTAGTCTAACATCGTCGCCATCAACATCATCAAGCTGACCAGAACTAAAATCTGAATTTGTAATATCACCAAGATCGAATACTGATTCAGTCATCTCAAGGTTTGTAGCAGATGTATTTAATATAGTACCATCGTTGAAATCAGATGAAGATATTTCAACATTTTCAATGCTTCCGCCAGTTATACTTATTCTGTTGAAATCTTCAAATTGTATTGCTTGTACAAGTTCTCTACGAGTAATATTCTTTGTTCCATCGTCACCTTGTACTAGGTTTACGACGACAAATAGATCTTCTGGTCTCGTGTTTGAACCGGTAATTGGGCCTAATTCTGTAATCTTAGACATTCGGTTTACCTTTCCTTATAATTATTAGATCGAGACTAAATGTCCTTCAATCATTTACATCTATTTATGACTTTTCTAATTCATCTAATCTTTCTTGAAGGTCTTTTATTGCTTCGATTAACAGACCTACTACGTTTCCGTAACGAACAGCTTTAATTTCCCGCCCATAATAATCTACATCATAAACATAAACAGCCTCTGGTAATACGGCTTCCAATTCATGAGCCAAAACACCCGTCATAGCTTCGTCTGGAGAATCTTTATAATTAAACGTGTATCCATTTAGTTGTGAAACTTTATATCCAGCGTCCTCTATAACTTGTATATTTTCTTTTAATGAAATATCAGATGCAGATCCGTTTGAAGTGATGTCTCCTGTTACGGTAAGATTGCCTGTCATTGTATCGCTTTGATCAGACCTTAAAAATGAGTCTGGTGATATTCCACCTACGGTGTCAGCATCACTTGACGAAGCGCTTATTGTTCTTTTCCCATTTGCATCTGGTGCACTAAATGTTACATCGTCACCTGCTATGAAAGCGTCTTGCGCTAATGCGTCTGTAAAATATAATGCAGCTGCATCTTCTTCTACATCAGCAGTTGTTAAACCAAGATCCGCTGTTACCGAACCCGATACAACAAGACTTGGAATCGTTAACTCACCTGACGGTGATAATATAAATTTAAAATCTCCAGATCCTGTATTCAAAACAAAGTTATTGTTGGTGTCATTATGGATACCAACATCCCATGTTAAGGTATTTGATACGAATTGATTTCTTCCTCCAGCTGCGTTGTTGAAGATTGCACCAACTTGACCAGAGGTTTCAATTAAAAGAGGAGTGTCAACACTAATCTGCGCATTTCCAGCTGATGATAATGTATTAGCGTTAACTACTTCGACGGCAGTAAGATTATTTACTGTAAAATCACCTATGAGAGTAGCATTACCGGTTGTAGTATCACCAACACCACCCGACGCAGTTAACGCTTCGTCTTTAAATATGTTAACCATCTCATTGGTTTTGTTTATCCAATTTTGAAAAGTATCTGTGTTGTTTATAATAGTTATACTTGGCTTTGCCATATATTATCTCTGCTCTAATTTGTCTAGTCGTTTATCCATACCAATTAATGAATTTTTAAGTTCAGCAATATGATTCTGAAGTTGTGTTATTTTCTTTTCTACTAATTTTTCGCGTTTGTATCTCAGCAACGCGTCTTTATCAGTATTTAGAACACCACCTGATTTATTATCTTTTTTCATTATATTGCCTTTATGTTAACGCAATAGCGCGATAATCTTTAAGTGTAGGTACGTTATATATGTTTGTAGAAAGCATATCAATTCGAATTGCAAATCTTCTAAATCCTTCAAAGGTACCAGCCGTACTTGTGTAAGTTACCGCATCATCAACTTTATCAACATCAGCAACTCTATATTTGAATTCTTTATAATCATTTACGTTAATAGTAGATGAGAATGTTCCAGTACCTTCAAATAACTCAAGTTCAATCCATTCCAAAGAAGCAAAATCATCACTATCGAAAACATTTTGTGGTTTAATATAAACTTTAATGTCAGTATTGATAGGTCTATAACCAGTTACAATTACATTCATATCTTCAGCGTCTAAATCTTCTGCCAATTCAATAGTTTTTGATATGAATTTGCCAGTAGTTGCGGAATCGTTTGTTACTTTATATTGATAAGCAATTAACTTGGATGATTCAATGTCAATAAATGGAGTTGAAGTACGATTAGAACCATTACTCATATTTATATTTATATCAAAATCTCTAGTACCAGATGCATCATTTGATCTGCTGTATAACAAAACGCCGTCTTTATTGAAATGATTGTTATCGCCAAATTTCATAGCAAGTTCATAAGAATTATTAGCAGGATTCAAGAATGAACCTATCATTGCAGTTTCAGAAACAGAATCATTTGCCTTCATGATCATAGGTTGTATATAACTCAATTGTATATTATCAATAGAAATCAAATTAGCTTGGAATCCGCTATCAAGCCCGATTATAATAGTCCCGCTTGTGAATATTCTTGAACTTTTAGCTGTACTTGATTCCAAGTGCATTTCTGTTGGGTTATTTTTATCGTAATAACATAATGAACCTGTTACAATAGGCGTACCAGTACCACCAACAACATCATATGAAGATGTTCTGTCTAGTATTGCAGTATTTGTGCTTAAAGTTAATATTTTAAAAATATCTTTTCTTGTTTGTCCAGCATCTCTTATTAGTATTTCGTCGCCTATATTATATAGAGTAGAAACATTGTTCAATGATAAGACGTTAGAATTTAATGGTATTGCAGCACTTGCAGCTGCACCTTTCAATTGATAAATCAATTCGCCAGCTTGGAATCTACCAGTAATGTCATTAACTGTAAAGAATTCATTTCTGTTATTAGTTAAAGTTACATTACCAATACCGCCAGCGACATTGAAATCATGGCGATAAAGATTAAATTTGACATCTTCATCTTGATATGATTTCCATGCACGATTGTTAGTTGATGTGAATAAAACACCGTCACCCCAATCTTGTACAATAGAGGTTCCGTTCGTAGGTCCAGGTGTCAAATCAACACCTCCAACTTTAGATGTAAACACTAAATAATTAGGATCACTTGCGTCAGGTTGTATGACTACTGCGTATTCCTTTTCTACGTCTAAGCGAACAGGAGCAGGGAATGTGAAAGTTGTAGCAACACTTGCATTATCAGACACACTTACTTGAGTGGGAGTATAATGCACTTTAGAAAAAGGAACAATCTGATTAGATGGATAACCATTTATCACTTCGCGAATCATAACGGTAACGCCATTACCTTCGTTAACGACCGGATCAAATCCGCCAGTGCCATCAGGAACTTGGAAAGTTACAGATTCCGCTTTACGTTTAAAGAACACATCAACTTTTGATAGGAACACAGAATTAGATCCTGCGCCCATACCTTGCTTAATGAAGAATGTCTGTGCAAGAGGATCACGTCCTCCAGTTGCTCTTCTTGGTAAATTACGAGTCGTCGTAGTTGCCGCAATATCAAAATCAGGCGCTCGTGTAGAAGTAGTCAGTGACGCCTTTTCAACAGAAAAACTATATGCACGATAAGTAATAAAACCACGTGAAGTTGAAGCTGATTCAATTGAAGCAAATTGATCTACATCAACTACATCAAGAACTCGGTCACCAACGAAGAATGTCTCAGCCGGGATGTTAAATACTACTCTTAAGGTACCGTTGAAATCAGATTTTACTTCAGCACCTTTCAATCCAAATCTGCTAATTAAATTTGTATCATTAACCATCGAGCCTGGGTATATGTTGGCATTAACATCAACACCATCAAAGAAGAAATAATGTCTTGTATTAGGACGCAGACCAGTCATATAGACCTTTATGTCACGCGAAGCCATATAAGGTTGGAATCTAAAATCAGTAACAAAATCGCCTACCATATTCTCTGTAGTTGAAGGTGTGACTGTTAAATTACGAGTAGTAGTCTGTTCTTGTCTAGTTTGTTGCCAACCGCCAACATTGATAGGACGCCCACGTGCGCGAAACGTTTCGGGATCCCACGTTTCGTTTGCCACTATAGTGGTTCTTGATATGTCAGTCAACGGAACAAACTGTTGTAAATTATCAACAAGATCATCAAACGCTGAGGTCAGGTCGATATCCAAGGTTACTGGATTAGTTGTCGTATCGTAAGACGCATCATAAGGCGGCGACACAGTGCCTTCACCGTTATATTTGTAGAAATTACTAACGCAGTTTCTGAACTCAGAAGCGAAAGGTTGACTAATTATATTCACATCAGAATCACGTAATAGAGTAGCAACATTACCTTTTATGTCTGCGGCAGGAAATACAGAAATGCCTGAACCCGCTTTATATATTAAATCAATAGGAAAGGTTTTTATTGATGGTGTTAACTTTTTACTACTAGATGAAACAGCAGAATTAAATTGCGGATCGCGAATATTAGCAAGCGTCAAATCGTTGAACGGATCTGCTAAGAATCCATTTTTGAATCGAGATAGTCCATCTTGATCTAGCACAGTTAAGTTTGCAGTTTCAGATTCCAGTTGACTCAATGAAACATAATATTCTAATCTCTCAATTTTTGATTCAAGGCTTCCTATGTCTTTCATTGTATAATTTTTTGTTCCTACAGGACGAGCCTTTACAGCATATTCTCTGCGCTGTTGATCACTAGCTTCTTGACTTGACAACGCAGGATAGCCAGGTACTTTCACTTCAGAAATTACAATGCTGTCAGAATCGATTTTAGGCGGCAACGCAAATTGTGCTTCAGTACCTTTGATTAAATTAATTTCGCCATATGAATTAGCTATGATTAAATCAACTCTTGTACGATAGTATTCCAAATCAGATCTTGCAGATTGATTAACAGAAGGAGTAAGCGCTACGCCTAAATCAGCAAATGTGGGACTTACATTAACACCTAAACTTTGTGATATGTTGGGTGCTGAAGCTATATCAACAGCTGTATAAGATGCAGCTGAGTCTTTATCTACATAAGGTCTGAAATCGAAACATTCTCTCAAGTTGTATTGTTCACCGTTTGTTGCGGTGTATACAGGTATGCTACTTTCTGGCAAAGCATTATCGTAACTTGTAATGTTAAAGAAATAACCCCCTGTTGAAGGATTTGGTTGGTATACTTTCAACGCAACTCTTAACTCACCAACTGGAGGGATAGGACGACCTTGAATATGTTCAACATAAGATCTATCATAGTAGAAATCTTTTTGGTTTGATACCAATCTGAAACTGCTAGAATATTCGTTATCGTCAACATCAAGAATGCTAATTATTTCATAAACATCAGGAAATCCTAAAGAATATTTAGTTTCTGATGTAGCGTAGCTGAATTTAACAAACGTATCTCTTGATTCTTTAATGTAAGGTTCTTGACCAGCACCAGATGAACCTAATATGTTTTTGTTATAATAAACGGTAACAGGATTTGCGGAAGCGCCTGGAGAACCCGCTAATGAGATTTCTAAATCACCAGTTCCTGAATTAACTGTTACTGATGAAACTGCCATGAAAGTGCTTGTTGCATCAATTACGACAATATCAGAATTGTCAAGAGCAAAGTCTTCATCATTTCCATCAGCAATAGTAATAACATCTGTTCCGTTATCATTAGCTGGAGTTGCTTGCGATACTGTTCTTACAGGCAATACTGTACCTGTAATCTCTTTAAGGCTAAACATTCCTGTGTCAAAAACAAGGGGACCTTTATTTGTCTGTCTTAATACTGGATTTACATTTGCATCACCAATTTGTATTCTGCCGTTACCTACGTTTGCTGGCGAGTCGATATACCAAGCACTAGAGAATCTGTTCGTACCTGTCATTCTGACGCCATATAAGTATAGTTTGCCGATACCTGTTCCTACGGCGCCTGTTAAATTAGATGCAAAACAAGTTCCTAAAACGCTTGAACCGTCTGGGGCTAATATGTCTAACCTTTCTGAATTTAATCCTAATATACCTTGGAAGTTAATTACATCTACGTATTGTCCGTAATTAAATGTAGTTGGTTGGCTAGATTGTATGTCAGTACCTGTTGTTGGGTCGATTTGATCTATTACGAAAGCGCGTTCGGCACTATTTTCAACTCGGTAACCTTTAACATATGCCGCGCCAGTACCGACAAGAACTTGGACGTCACCATCTCTACGATCTGTTTTTACTTTGAAGTCTTTTAATATATAATTACCCGATTCTTCATAAGTACGTCTTGCCATTTCTTCGCCAAGAACATTGTACTGTGATACATCACGTAAGGTAACTTCGTTTCCGTTTTGATATCTGATAAGCGCGAAGAATGTAGGATCAACATCACCAACCGGAGTTTCGAATACTGTTAATATAGGAATTAATTCTAGACGATCTGCACCAGGTGCGTTTTGATTTGGTGCTGAGTTTGCATTATCATACAAGCTATTGTCTTGTAAAGATGTCTTGAGAGTTTCTTTTACACTATAACCAACTGATAAATCATTCGGAATGTTTGTGTATTTTGATACAATAAGAGTCTGTTCATCAGCAAAGAGAAAATGACCTTTTTGGAATATAACACCAGGTGCAGATTGAATGCCATATGCAGGACCTGTGTGAGGCTCAGGTGTGGATGTAATTGTAGTCACATTTATTTGAGCAATGTTCAATTCTTGAGAAATTGCTATAGCTTCATCACCAACTTTAAACTTATAAAGATTGACATTTAACTGCTCACCTGGCGCGAAAACTTTATCTGAATTACCAGCACTGTTGATATAATGCACGAAGAACGTATTGAGATCAGGTGGTCTTGTTTCAAAACCTCTGGTAGCAGATATGATATTTGCCTTAATTTTACTTGCATCACCTTCCAATTCATACAAATAGTCCACTTCAATAAAGATACCTGAATCCACTGGGAATTCTTCCGTAACTCTACGACTTATATATGAAGTTGGATCAAAACCAAGCAAGTCACCAACTTTAACAAACGAAAGCCCATCAAGAGTAGAAAAGTTGCAACCTTTAACTATACTACCTTCTTTAAAGATATTATCGCCAAATTGCTCGACTTGATTTTGTAGCATCGTTTGTAGCTGTGTCATTTCTCTTGCTTGCACAGCGAATCCAGGCTTGAACAATATCTTGTAATATTGCTTTTCAACGTCATAGTCGTCGAAATATGGTGCTGTGTTAAGATCTGTATTAATAGGCATTTTTAATTCTCTTCCTTAAAATTCAAGAACAAACTTGAACTCTTCTCTTGATTGATCAGTACGCGGGAGTGGTATAAAATCTTCTAAGAAATACACTTCGCCAGTTCTTTGTATGTACGGTGATGTTATGATACTATTTATACCAATTATTTGACCTGTCTCATTTCTAAGTGATTCATTTTCATCTAGTGAAATATCAGTACCTGAAACTTTAGGATATGGACCATTATATTCTGCAATGTAAAATGTGTTGCTATTTATATCAACTTCATGTATTTTACCAGCAAAGGTTATGTTATTATTTATATCAAATTGATTTACAATGGTATTAACAACTACTGCGGATATATCATCAGTATTAACAGCAATTCGATTATCAAAAACAGCTGGGGTACTAGAATCGAAAGACGGATTCTTTACCAAACCTAGAGATGAATAATCATTAGTAGCTCCGATTGCATTATTATCAACTAATCTTATGTAAGCATACACCAGAAAATGTTTGCATTTTAATTCATCAAGTAAACTACTACCATGCCCGCCTTTGGGTGATAACACACCTCTAACAACAGCTCTAGAATCTATGGAATTGGGGTCTTCAGGATTAAAATCAAAAGACGGATCGACAATACTCACAGATATATCACTGTAACCATCACCTGCGGTTATACCTGTATCTGCAATAAATCCGCCATTAATTATAGTAATCGACGTTATCTTTCCGTCGTTAACATTTGCTATCGCCTGTGCGCCAATACCATCACCAAGAATTTGAACGCGTGGTAATATTTTTACTATTGCATTTGATTCAACTCCTGTTAAATTCCCTTCTACACTTATTCTAGCAAAGTTACCACTTGTGAAAAATTCATATGAAGATATTGTATGTAAAAATGAAACTCCACTAGGATTGGTAAAATATATAGACTGTCCAGAGTAATAATTTAATATAGGATTCCAAGAACCTGCGGTGCTTATTGCATCGACCGTATTGGGTGATCCGCCTGCAGGGAAAGGATTACCCTGTAAAGCCCCATCTTCAGATTCATAACCAAAATTAGTTTCTGAGTTTTCTACAATTATCTCTGATACCTGCGACCCTTTTTGTGTAACGAAATCACTTGTGAGATCACTTGTTAGACCACTGACTGGAATTACAGGTATATAACCGAGCGCATTATAAGCATCAAATTGTAATTGAGATAAAGCATACATATATTTCCAGACATACCCATCAGCGGTCTCGTAAGTCTGATTTGGGGTTCCGAAAATATAGTTCGGTGCACTGCTAACAACACTATCACCGTTATTATTTAAACATTTATATACTCTATAATCACTTGTCGTATTTTCATTAGGACCAACGACTGCATAATACTTCTTGTCTTCCAGATCTGCTGCATCGTCATATTGAACATAGGCGGTACCACTCTGCCAAGGATAATATTTTATCATAAATTTAACATCAGTTGACTTATCAACTTCTTTACCGAACAGACATTTACCAAGGAACTCATTCTTGGATTTAACTGAGTTTGCAGACACCAAGCGTTCTATACCAGAAGCGAATATATAATAATCGCTTGCTAGTATATCATTGACGAATAATCTGGTCGTGTCTGTTTTAAAATTTGTGGTCAATATTTCTGGCATGATTTCATTTGTCCAATCTATTATTTCTTTATTTGTTTATTTATTCAAGTGGCGATTGACTGATGCCATCGTCATTAAATACTCGAGCGAATCTTTGTTTTGTGTTTCCATTTGCTTTTGCTTTGAATGAAAATTCACCAAATAACTTTGTTCCTGCTAAGTGAACATTCTGTTTCAACAGTTCTTCATATTGAGCAGTTCCCAACATCGATTTTATTTGATATGAGTATTCTTGAAAGAAATCGCTATCTTGTATTCTCATATTACTGTCGTAGTATATTTGTTTATTTGAATCTGTCGGATCTGTAGGATCTGCAATGAATCCATTAATGTGTGAAGATAAGGAACCCCAAAAACCGGCGGTCTTTCCTTGTATCGAAGCTACAGCAAAACCTTCAGCTTGTACCTCACCATCTTCAACAAGAGATATTGTATCTCCTGATGTGTAACCAAATCCAGAATTAACTACAGCTGCCGCGGTTATTTTTCCTATTGCAAATTGGGTTCTCGCTTTTATGGTTGCATTTTCACCAAACACTTTAGAATTAAAATCAACTCTTATTCCAGTTACAATTAACGGACCGCCAGAACCTGTTATACGGTTAATTACTATATCATTATTATCTACACTTATATCACTGAAACCGTTATAATCATACGCAGTTACCGTTATTTCGAAACTAACCGCATCTATTGATCTTACAATTCCCTTTATGTTTGAAGATATTTCTTCGATTATATCACCAACGCTCAACTGAGCAGGTATAGCAAGAACGGTTATTGTTTGATCCTTCAAATCAAAAGTGTTTATTAAATCATCTTCCGCTATTACAAATACATCATTTATGTAGTCAGAACCTGGATTTAAGTTTGCAAATGATTTTATGCTTCCTATTGTAACGACTGTCAAATTAAATGCATCACCTATAGTCGTGTTTACATCTTCAGCGCCTGCGCCAGACATGCCATAATCTGCTGAATTTAATGTGACTGAAGCAAAATCTCCTATGACGTCTGTTATTACGGATATCACTGAGGTATTTTCTAGCTCATTAATCCTGACATCGGATTGATTTCCTGTGTCTGGAGACAATAAACCTGGAGACGAATTGTTAGAAGAAGTAATGCTAATCGTCGCAGGTAGTGCTATATTGCTTGAGCCCCTTTCGAGTGTATTTATTACATCGTTTAAGTTTGCTGTGCTGAATGCAGTACCGCCTTGAGTTCTTACTCCAATCGAAGAAGTATTTTGACCTATAACAACGGCATCACCACTTGTATTTCCAATTCTTTCGCCTATCTTCACGACAAGATCTGGGTTGTTCAATATGATAACTTGGTCTGATACAAGTAACCTAGTATTTTCAACACTGTAACCATAACCGCCATCTGCAACTGTATATAAAACTTCACCCGTAAACTCTTCTGATACATCAGTTATTATAGCAGTGCCGTTTATTCCGTATTGAGAGACTACATCATAAGTGTCTCCTATGTTATTTCCTGTAGTGCTTCCCAAGGTTTCGTCTATTTCGATTTCACTTAAGGAACCATTCATTCTACCGAATAATACCACTTCACCTTTAATGTTAGATTCAACATCATCATATTTGGTGAAAGTACCTTGAACGCTGTCAAGATAAATAATGGCAGTACTGATACCATTTAATTGGATGAAATTTACTTTGTTTACAGCAGCTTTAGCTTTTGATGCAGAACCTGTAATGTTGCGTCCTATAAGATCGTTATAAGTATATTTTATACCAGACAAGGAACTAAACGACCTGTCATTAGGAAACATTTGTAAATAAGTACCAGTTCTCCATTGTGAGTTTGATGGTTTAAACATCTGTTTTGACGGGTAATATATTTCAACTTCTTCTTGATAAAAAGCACTGAAGAACATTTGAATACCAGCTTTGGTTCCTTTGCGTCTGTAAAGGTCAACTATATTTTTTACGGCAATTCTTATATTTTCTTGCTTGAAAGGCAAATCTGCCATATATTTCTTTTGAAAAAATATAAGCATACTTTCAAGTGTTGTCGATATATCTCTATATTCAAATAGTCTACGCGCAACATAATGACTTTGATTCTCTTGCGTTTCTACAAATACATAATACTCTTGTATGAGTGCTACTAATTCTGGGCCGCTTTCTCGAAATATAGCCGGAAACTGTTGACTAATCAGAAACGCAATATTCTTTTCTATTTGTTGCATTAGAATACCTTATTGAAAATTGTTAGTTGACGAAGTTGAACCCACAATAGATCCTTCTTCAACCGTTACTTTAACTTTTACATCATCATCTCGTATAATGAATACTCTTCCTTTCGGAGCTTTAATATCATTTACTGCAGTTGTTGCAACTATTTTTATTGCAGAACCCACAAATGAATCAGCAATGAAATTAACCAAATTAACTTCGCCGTTTGTATAATCAACCGTTCCTGCAGTTGGATTTATAACAGTTGGATTAGTAAGATCATCAGTAATCAATTGTATATTTCCGGCACCGTCATCCTGAAGGAACATACAGGTGTTCCCGACATCAAACAAACTACTTTTTATTGCAGGTTTGAAGTTTACAAATCCATTCGTATCTTTATAAGCATATGGTTTAATTAACTCTGTGGAGAATTTAAACGTAGGATTTGTTGCAATTTTCACTACAGGAGAAAACTCAATAATAGGTTTTGCTGTAACAAAAGAACTTTGAATTGCAGTATCTACATTGTCAATATCTCTTGAAAGTTTTGACAGTCGTAAAGTCCGATTAAAATCTTCTAATGAATTATCAGAATAACTCTGTATAGCATTACGAACCAAAGTTTCAATTTCATCTATTGATTTTGTTGCGAGTTTAGAGGTAGTGGAAACCTTTACATCTAGATCTGCATATAAAAACTTTGTTGAAATAAATATAGGTTCGATACCTAGAGGACCACGTGAATCTAAATATCGCAAGTATGAGTTTGCTAATGTTGTAGCAACAAGTTGTGCATCGTCTTTTAAGTAGACAGAAATTGCAACTTTACCAAATTGTGGAGGTTGCAGTTCGTCGCCTCCATAAGCAGAAACTGCTGATATTTCTGGAAAGTTTTGTTTAAGTAAAATTTCATAATCGCTTGTCGTAATTGCACGTTCTTGTATTTGTGTAGATTTCGGAGCGAAGAAACGAATACTTTCAATTGATTCCCTTTCAGCACCACCAATCGCTCTTGTAATTGTTTCGACATTTATACTAGCACCATCGAGGAAGCTTGCATTGAAACCAGTCGCGCCATTTGCTTCTTCGCCACTTGTTATTCTGTATTTTACGCGAACGTCTTCAAACTCTTGAGGTTGAAGGCCAAAAACATTACGACCGAAATAGATTGAGTAACGATCATCAAAATATGGTTCGACATAAAACACTTTATCTTTAGGACTTATACCGAATATAGTACTTGTGTAGGTGTAGATATTTTGATCTTCTGTTTCTTCGGCATCAACATACACCACAAGAGAATCCGTATCTACGGTCTCATTTGATAATGCTACTCTCAAAACACCATCTTCATCGACAATAAAACCTTCTCTTTCAAACGTATCTAACATCGTGCCTTCATAAATTGTTATGTTGTCTGTAGTGTAGACACCATTCGCAATTTTTCGTGCTACATAAGTTTCATTAGTAACGAAGTTAAAACTTGTACCTGAAAATGAAGTTGTAAATTCGGAATACTGAGGTATTACGATAGTTTGATTTGTATCACCAGCTACTGTATTAATAGTCAATTTGACAACGGCCTTTGCTGATTTACGAGAACGCGGTAAATAATTCAATTCTTTCGCATGTGAAGCAAGTGAATTCTTAAGACGAGCAGAATCCAAAAACATTTCGCCTATAGCCATATTCGTATAGAAGTTATTTTGAAAACTGTTGTAGGCCAATACATCAAGTATTGTATTCATATTAGAACCGTCGAAGTCATAATCTTTAAACTGTGATTGTGTTTGCATATAACTTTTCAGTTGTGCCTTGATGCCTTCAAAATCTAGTTCTGTAATTGGAGTTGTTGGTTGTGCCATTTTATCTTATCCTTTCTAAAATAACGTCAAGCGTTACAGGTCTGTCTATATTCGAGACATAAAAATTTATAGTTATTTGTACTGAACTTTCATCGTAATCGGCCTTTACCTTAATGGCAAGTATCTCAGCACGAGGTTCGTATATTTCTATAGTTGATCTTACTTTATCTTCTATTAATCTTATAACAGCTGGAGTCATGTTCTCAAACAGCATTTCCCTAACACCGCTACCGATGTTTGGTCGCATTAATCTTTCACCACGATCAGTCAGTATCAAGTTCTTTATTGATTCCTTTACTGATTCTTCATTTTTAAACACCGCAATATCACCCGACACAGGACTGACAAGTAAGTCTTTCCTTATATCAGAATATATTTCTGGTTTTTTAGTTCTTGGTGTAAAAACTGGTATAGTCATATTACGCTCTTAATGGTCTTAAATCTAAATGAAGGTATCCGTCGTATGATTTGACAAAACGAAACCCTGCTTTTAATGCTGATTGTTCTAATGTTTCCACATCCCAACCTTCTGTTGAAACATCGACGCACAACCCGCTTAGGTGGGCATTTTCTGGCGCACCGTTTATCTTATTATATTCATCACTAACCCAACCAAGTTTTACCGTAATCTTTGGAGACCCAGAAACAAAATTAGAACTCTCTATATCCCACATACGGATTAAAAATACTCTCAATGTTGGGTCGAGTCCAGTCCAACCTTTCATCCCTAATAATTCGTCATCAACCCAAGGTCCATCAACAGCTATTTTTTTATTCGATCCAGATTTTATTGAATTGCAACTTGGCAAAGCTAAATATTCTTGCACATCGGGCTTTTTGGGATTAATCGGGGTTCCTCCAGTTGGAGTTATCACTTCACCTCCAGTACCTTCCCATAACGATTCAATGCTATTTATATTCTTTTTACGCAGCTCTGGTGGCATGCGTATCGCACCCGCGCGTAGTGCACTAGATGTGGTTATGTTTGATATCGTCTTTAATCTGTTTGCAATTCTTGTGTATTTAAATTCGAATTGTTTCATAGGAGTAGTAACATCATTAAACAATGCTTCGATATTTGTTAAGTAAGCACATATTCTCACAACAAGAAATTCAATCTGCGCAATGCTTGGATTTTCGAATAAACTAAGTGCATAATCAAAGGCACCTACAATCGTTTTTGCTATTAATGATTTATTTTTTTCGGAAAACATAAGGCAAGCATTATCTTTTTCTTTCATTATGCCACGGATTGTTAATTCATCTACGAAAGTGCTTGTGTTATCGAATAAAGTATTAATGCTATTAAACAAATTTTCTAGCACGGAAACAACCGCGTCAACAATTCTTTTAACTTCTTTTTCAATTCTATCTCTCAATTCAACAGCGAGAGCTTGTACGGTAGCAGCAATGGTAAGATCTTTATATTCTTCTCTGAATGCCTTGATCTTATCAACAACGTCGAATATTAGATTTCCAATTTCTGAAAGAAAATCAAAGAAACCGCCCAGCGCGCCAAATATACTTTCGAATCTTGTGCATAATGCTGCCAAGGCGCCTGTGCGTATAGTCTTAGAATAATAATCTTCAAGGTCAAATAAAGAACGAGCATAATCTCTATTCGTCTTGGTTACGACTCCAGTCGGGTTTTGTCCGTATTGTTGCATGAAATCTGCAAATTCAGCAGCTGATATATTCCCAGAATTTAATCGTGCCTTTACTGACGGATATATATCAGGTACTGTTCTTTCGCTAATTGTTAAATTGAACGCTTTTAATGAGTCGTAAAAAACATCGGCACCATATTTACTCGTCGCCAAGGTTACTGGGTTGTTTTGTGAATCACTTAATATATTATTAGTAAATTCTTGTGTAAAAACATCAACTTGATTTAGTGTGTATTCACCGTTTGCATTTGTTAAGGGACCTGGTTTGTTGTTCAAAATATTCTGTTGTGTTTGATCGTTTAGGTCTATACAAGTCATATTATGGCACCTTCTTTTTAGTTATTTCGTCGCTTGCAGAGATTATGCCCACAGCACTGCCTGAACTATATTTTTGTCCTATAGGCGCAGAAACGGACATTGAAGTAGGTTCTGGCATTTTAATTTTACTAACACCAAATGTTGGGGTTGTAATTGAATATGAAGGTTGGGATACAGATGGAGAACCATCTGCAATAGCAACAGTTGAACCGTTTAAAGTAGCAGCTCCGATTGCTTGAATGTCCAACGTGCCAGATGCACTTATATTCATAACAGAATTACTATGTAAATTCAATCCAGCACTTACCTCAGAAGCACTTGACGAAGCACTTGCACGGATCGAAATATTGCTTGCTGATAGCGAGTGATCAAAAACTGCAGTTGAATTTAAAGATCCTGATGCAAATATATCGACATCACTTTTATCGGAACCGTCAGCTGATATGTTAATATAATCGCTGTTAAGTATCAAGTTCTCTAAACCTTCGATATGAACTGCAGTCGCGGCTTTAACTGTAACTTGTCCAGCATTCGCTTCAATCTTCACATCAGTAGCTCTCGCTTGTATTTGAGTGCCTGCATTTAAGTTTAATTGATTTGCTATACTAAATTCAGCACTGCCATGAACTTGCAATTTATAATTTCCATTGACTTCTTCAGTTTTATTACCGTGTGTGTAGACATGGCTGTCACCGTGAATGTGAACTACGCTTCTACCTCTAACATGTAGATGTTCATTACCTCCAGTTACTGTGTAGTGATCCTTTGAAGATTTATAAGTAGTCGTTCCTGTGGAATCCATTTGAACGAACGAACCAGCACCATGATGGATCATAATTCTTTCCGCGCCTGGCGTATCGTCTATTTCAACAGAATGTTTTGAAGTTTCAATAACACGATTATAAGGATATTTAGCTGCATAAGCAGAATTTGGTTCCGACCATTTTTCATCGGTGCCTGCTACTTTTGCATCTTCTACTCTATTCATCTCTTGTGGCAATATATAAGTTTCTTCTAAATTTTCGCCGCGTGCCAATCTTGAATTCTGAGGATTACCAATATCACGTGGTGCAGAACCTTTCGCGTTTATAGTACCATCGAATTCTGGTACAACACCCCAGCCATATTTGATAGGATCTGCCGCTTCGGTCATTTGTTGAGGTATTAAACCCAACACAAGAGGATGCTGTGCATCACGACCATCTAAAAACATTCCGTAGACGAATGAGTTTAAAGCAGGTGGCAGATTGTTTGGATCATAGTTTCCTGCAGCACAAATTGCCCAAGGTAATTCATGGGGTTTTATTTGATCTGAAGTACCATGAACACTAAATGCTCTCACTCGTACTCTACCTTCTAACCTCGGATCATTATTATCTTCAATAACACCTATAAAGAATAAAGGATTTGATATACCTATTCCTGATTCCATTTATACACTCCAATCATATTTAACTAGTGTCAAGGAAGTAGCAACAATACCTTCGTTTATCGTATGTACAGTTGCTCTCACCAGATAATTTCCAGACATTTGTTCGTTTCTTTTCTTTTCTTCATTTCCTGATGCAACGTTTATAGACATCTTAACGACCATACCTGGTCTAATATCTAATCGACCTTTTAATCCAACGCTGACCACAGTGCCTTCCATATGTCTTTTATGGAACAATTTATTAGAAATGATTTCACTGTAATATTGGTCACCTCTCAATTTGGAATCCAAATCGTCATGACCTGTGTAATCCCTTAAGACAATAAATCGTTTAGCATTCTCGCGAGTGAATGTATCATCCATAAAAGCATCTGTATGAATGGAGTCTGATTTTCTTAAACCTTCTTTACCATTCATATTAATAAATTTACTATTTTTTCTATAGTCGTACTCTTTATTTACAACCTTTTTACGAAGCAAATCTATTTCATAAACGGAACTAGCATATCCTCCTTCTAACATATCAGCTGCAGTATTGACTCTATTTGGGTTTGAAATATATTCTATTGTCTGTATTTGTCCTAGTGCATTACCAGGTTCGAGATTATTGAAAGCCTCGTTTGTTAAAGGTATCATTTGTGACTTATCATTAATTGCTTGTTTAATTAAAAACTCATCAGTTACAAAACTATATCCATCAAAGGTTTCGAAAAAGGAATATGAACTTGAAGGTGTCTGTGTGCTGTAACATCTATTTGCCATGAACTTCATTGCGTTAGATGGCATCATGTGAGGTATAATCGCCTTTAACTTTCCCGTCGTGGGTTGTACTGTAAATACAAGACCTTTATTTTCTGCTATGCCATATCTTTCTGCTCCGTAAGGCAAAGGCGTATCTTTTTGCTCGGTCAATTTTTTATAATACTTTTTAAACATATCTTTTACTATTTTAGCACCAGATACATCTTGATGTGATTCTATTATTTTTCTTTTTGAAGCATCAAAACTTGTCTTTGAAATTATATGCAAATTATAACTCATGCCGTCTGCGTTTGGATTTGGCGTTACAGAATCTATTTTAAATATTTGACACTTTAAATCTATTACAGTTTGTAAATCAAATCCTTTAATGATAAGATGAAGTTCTTCCTCACCCCTCAAAGGATAAGTTTCCAATAAGCCCACATTATCATACATGGATATAATTCCTCGCCAAACAACATCATTGGTTGACTGTGAAAATGTTATATTATGAATAAGAGGTGATATGTCCTTTTCTGCACTTTTTCCATAAGACTTTATTGAAGCCTTTTGAATATCAGCATTAGCGGGTTTAAATTTATTGTTATTATCAGACATTATTTTTCGCTTACATTTTCAATAAATTCGCGCGAGAGTTGTTCGGTATATCTGTTATCGAAAAGCAAGATTTCTCTTTTGTTTTCATTAACAGTAAGTTCTTTTTCATAAACTCTATATGCTTTCCATTCCGCTGGTATGATTCTGCGGATTATAATCTTTCGTCCTTGTTCTGTTCGAAGTATGATACGATCTTCTCCGCGCAGATAAATTGTTTCAAACGATTCTGGCGATAATTTTATTAGATCAGCAGCCATTTAATTAAACCTCTCTGTAATAGTATAGAATATTTTCAGTGAACTCTTCGACCACACCGCTCGGTGTCGTGAATGTTTCTTGTTGAGTCCATTCGAGTACTTCTTCACCTGTTTTTCCTGATTCTGGACCATATTTATCTATTAAATAATTATTAAAATTACTTTCGCTGAATGGCCAATCGTGGTGAGGATCCAATATGTTATTAGAAAAATACACAAGCCATGTAAAGTCTGTAGAACCATAATAGAAATTAGCAATATCCTCTGGACGTTCGCCTTCTTTGACGGTGTATGGCATATACAGATATGGATTACTTGTTATATCTTTTTTAAATGCATTTCGTCTTGATATGTCTCTAACTCGCCTTCCGTTATAAGTTATTATAGGGAAGTTAGCAAAATATTTAGTCATATTATTCTACTCCATTATTAGGTTCGGCAGCGCCTCTGGCGGCGTTGGCAATGAGTTCTTCTTGAGTCTCTTTTCTTGCTTCTTCTGTTATTACTTCTTCTGCGTATTTTTCATCCATATCTTCTTTGGTGTGTATCTGCATTTCAGTCATAGTCATTTCAATAACGACCATTGCAGGTTTACCGCCCTTAAGTATTGGCATTGCATCTCCGCCAGTGTAGGTAACATTGAATGCAGTCACCATACAAGGTTTAAATTTGAAAAAATAATCTTCATCGACGCCTAATAAATATATGTCAACAAGACTTGGATATTCTAAAAATGCTCGGTTTACCATTCCACCTAGAGCTGCAGTACCTGGCAATACGTTTGTCTTTATCATTTTAATAATCTGTCTTATCTGTACAGAATCTGATTCGTTACTTGGAAACAACTCCCAAGTAAAAGCATGAGTTTTTAATTGAACTCCATTAAAGGCCATTGTTTCCTTGGGATTAATAGCATTACCTTGTGCGTTTGATATTGTTTTTCCTGCGACTCCATCCATCTGATTTCTCATAAAATATGATGCTGCGGCAAGACTACTTTTTGCGTTAGAAGCCAAGGCATCGCTATTACCTTGCATTAAATCCGCGGTCGCTGCACCAGCAGCACGCAAACCTGCTACTATAGACTTTAAAGCCGTTCTAGAATTATTTTCAACTGCTGAGGATCCCCCACCTGAAGCTCCTCCGAACACACTGGCAATTGCATCTCCAACAAGACTTCTTTCAAAACCTCCAGCGTTTATAGTAGTAGCATCACTCAGTTGTTTTGGGAAAGGCAATTCTACTGAAGATTCGCCTGTTATTTGAGCAATAGATCCGCTATCACTTACCGATCTTGCTCTTATTGAACCAGTACCAATACCTTCGCCTTCTTTAATACTACCATACAATTCACTGTAATTATATCTTTTAAAATTTAACAGGATAGAGTGCGGCAAGGCCTTACTAGGAAATGAAAGACGCGCTGATCTATTTTCCTTTTCTCTTTGTCTTAACTGTTCTGGTCTAGCCATTGATTTATATCCTGTGTTTTGTTCTTGTTTGTATAAATAGGTGATATTATGAATGTATTTATAACAAAGGACACTATTAATTATGGCATATAAGGGAAAATTTAGACCTAAAAATCCCGCTAAATATAAAGGGGATGCAGGTAGTATTACATATCGATCTCTTTGGGAATTGAAGTTCTTTAGATACGTAGATACACATCCGGATATAATTTGGTGGGCTTCAGAAGAACACATAGTACCTTATACTTCACCGATTGACGGTAAGCGCCATAGGTATTTTCCTGATGTAGTCGTCCATAAACATGATAGAAAAACAGCAGGTAAAAAAGAAACTATTATGATTGAAATTAAACCCTACGCTCAGACTCTTCCTCCGGATATAGGTAAGAGAAACAAAACACCAACTGGCAGAATTTCTAGAAGGTATTTGAACGAAGTTAAAACTTATGGAGTTAACGATGCAAAATGGAAAGCGGCACGACATTATTGTAAAGACAGGGGATGGGAATTCATCATAATGACCGAACACGAATTAGGAATAAAATAAATGGCTACTAATGTATTTGATAGGTTGTTATTACGCGGCATCAAAAACGGGCAAGTCCCTGCAAGATCAGAGGCGGCCAGAACTTGGTATAGAAATGCGGCAAAAAGAGTAGGAAGGACAGGACTACTTGATGCAAATAAAATTATGAAAGAATCACCTTCTCAAGCTGTCAATAAAATAACACTTGGGAATTTGTATATGTTTTCTTACTCAGCAAAACATGCTGCAACACTTCCATATTTCGATAGGTTCCCTTTAATTTTTCCTATAGGATTAGCAAAGGGTGGTTTCTTAGGTATAAATTTACATTACTTGCCGCCTATGTTGCGTGCTAAATTAATGGACGCTTTGTATACAGTTACAAATAATGATATGTATAACGAGTCAACAAGAATAAAAATAACTTATAATATTCTAAATAGTGCTACTAAATTTAATATGTTTAAACCGACGATAAAGCATTATCTTTCGTCGCAGATAAAATCAAGATTTATGTATATTTCACCTGTTGAATGGGATATTGCTTTATTTTTACCACTTGCTAACTTCGGTGGAGTTTCGAAAAACAAAGTATATGCTGATTCTCGTAAAATCATCAAAGGACAAAAATAAATGACTTTCAATATTAGTCAATTCAAATCTGAAATGGATAAGCGTGGCGGTCCCGCGCGTGGGAATCTATTTGAAATAACAATAGCTCCTCTTTCGGATGGAGCTACAGATGCGTCTGGTAATACGATTGAAGCTAGAACATTATCATTTTTTTGTAAAAACGCACAAATTCCCGCAATTACATTTAACACAACTTCTTATGCTTCTGTAGGACAAATGGAAAGGCAATTTACAGTTGGAGTGACTGTCGCTCCAGTGAGTTTGATTTTCATGGTCGATTCGGATCATGAAATATTAAATTACTTCCATCAATGGATGCAAAAAATAGTCAATCATGGAAATGGACCTGGATCTTTTGATGCAGTAGATGGAAGATTACCTTATGAAATAGGATATAAAGATGAATATGCTTCGACCATAACAATAAGACATTATTCAACCGAGTCCGTAGATGATAAATATTATGAGGTTGTGTTATATAACGCACATCCTTTTTCAATTGGAGACCTTGATTTGGCATGGGAAGATAATGACTCATACTTAACTCTACCAGTAGGATTTTCATATGACAATATACTTTATTCTGGTACGAAAACTGGAATACCTAACAACCGAGCATCGAACGGGACTGGTTTACTTGATTCTTTAGGAGCGCTTGCTGGTTTCGGTAGTGTTATAGGACAAACAGTTAATCAAGGTTTTAGATTCGATACAGTACAAGATGCAGTAAACAGAATATCAAGGGTTAGGAACTCATTCGACAATTTGAGCAATAAAATTTAACAGGAGCTTTACAACATGTCATTACCAAAAATTGACCTTCCTATTATGGAATTAACCTTACCGTCGAATGGTAAGAAGATAAAATATCGCCCGTTTACAGTGAAAGAAGAAAAGATACTTCTTGTCGCGCAAGAATCGGACAACGCAGAACAAGAAATATTAGCATCCAGACAAGTGGTGAATAATTGTCTTGTAGGAACGGAAGTTTCAAGCCTTGCTATGTTTGATCTAGAGTACGTAATGTTGTTTATTAGGTCTCAGTCAGTTAGCAATTCACTTCAATTCGCAATAACAGACAATGAAACAGAAGAAGAAGTCAGACTTGAAATAGACATTAATGATATAAAAATAACTAAAGATAAAGATCATACAAATAAAATAAAAATTAATGATGAGTATACTTTGATTTTGAAGTATCCAACCATTGATGAGTTTGTACAAATTTCTGCTATGAATCAAAATGATCCATTGATTAGTTATTTCATAATGGTAACATGTTTGGAATCGATTGCATCGGCCGATGAAGTATTCAAGTTTTCGGACTACACTGAAGAACAAATAAACGCATTCATGGAAGATATGTCAGGTTCTGTCATTAAAGGTATAGAAGTATTCTTTGATACAATGCCAAAATTAAGGCACGAAATAAAATATAAAAATAAAAACGGCACCGATAAAACCTTTGTAATAGAAGGCATGAAAAGTTTTTTTATCTAGCGCTGAGCCACATTAATTTATCTAATTATTATCAGATGATATTTTCATTGGTTCAGCATCATAAATGGTCTCTAGACGCTATAGAGAATATGATGCCATTTGAGCGTGATTTGTATTTTTCAATGCTAGTAAATCATATAGAATCACAAAACGAGAAGAGTAAATAATAAATGGCAAATCCTAACAAACCCGATCCTAAAGAAAAAGAATATTCTCCAGATACGATAGCGATAATTGAGCGTCTTAAAAAAGAAGGTTCAATGATCCGTAATGGAAAGAATTCAATAAAAGCAGTCAACATTAATCTTGAAAAATTCACCAATGTCTTTCACAGTATAGACAAGAATGTGAAGGAAATGACTAGTATTGCTAAATGGGTTGCCAACAGAGATAATAATGAAATACTTGCAAATAGAGAAGATGAACAACGCAAAGAAGATCTTGAGGAAATAACTCCTAATAAAAATGATGATAAAGAAAGAGATGATAAAGGTCCTTTGAAAGATAGATTAATTAATAATGCTAAAGGTCTTGGAAGTCTTTTATTGACGCTTGGTAAATTTGCCTTTATAGGTTTTGGTGTGTTTGAATTCTTGCGAGGATTCATCGACAAAGTCACCGGCGGAAAAATGACTGAGTTGATCGAGAGCATCAAAGATATAGACGTTAAATCAATCATGACGACTTTAGAATCATTCGGAGGTTTAGCTGCAGGCGTTGCTGCGTTTGGAGTCGCAATAGCAGGCTTCAAAATAGCGGGACTATTTGGCACATTATTAGGTGTAGGATTGCCTGGTGCTGCAGGTGGTGGGTTATTAGGCAAAATGGGTAAAGCAGTAGGTAAAGGTGGTCTCGTTGGTATCGCTGCATTGATGTTTATGTATGGAGAAAAGATTACTGATTGGATACGTGGTGATCTTATGAATATGTCCGACGCTGAAATAAAAAATACAAAGATGGAAGGTGGTGGTGTAGCGGGTGTTGGCACAAGATCACTTCAGGGCGTGACATTGGGCGCCGCAATATTTGGACTTAAAGGAGCGCTAATTGGCGGCATAGTAGGATTTGTGTTTGGTGTAGGTGAAGCAGCATTGGGTTCTTTAGATGATAAGATAAACGATTTGGGTTCTCTACCTAATGATTTACAAGCTGCAATCGCGCTAGATAAAAAATATTTAGAAACGGGAACAGGCAGTGATGAAGATAAAGCACGGAACAGAGCTAGATTAGGCAAGTCAAGTCGCCAAGTTGCAAATGATGTATTATCACGAACAGAGAATGAAGTGGCAGAGTTTGAAGCTCGCATGAAATTACAAGATGCCCAAGTGATTGAACTTGAGAAAAATCTAAGTTCTGATATGAATAACGACCAAAGAAATAATATACAGAATGCAATTAGATTGACAAAAGGAATGGCACAGAAATCTAGGGATATGATTGAGGTAAGAAAACGCCAAAGAGAAGAAACAATGAATTTCTTAAAAAATATGCCCGAAGCAAATCTTATGTTTGATCAACAAAATGAAGGACTTGGATTGAATTACCAAAGTCCTGAAGAGAAAAGAGCAGAAAATACCTCTAGAATTGCTGATATGGCAGATAAAAGAAATACAGGATTATTTGAAAAAACGTTTGGTTTTAATCCAGATAGCCCATTCATTAATAACAATTCAAGGAATGAAGATGTTACTATGAAGAATGGAATTTTAACATTGCCCAGTTCATCTCTACCAAGGTCGATAGATGACGAAAAGAGAATGAGCAATATAGAGACTGTGAAAGATAATGCAGCTGTACAATCTGGCAATTCATCCAGCGCACCTATTGCCATATCACAAGGAGGTAGTACTAATGTTCGTCATGGCGATCAATCAAGTAATGTTACTAATATAATGTTAGCTATGACTAATGAAGGTAACACTTACGCAGGAACAACATCATAAAAAGAGGCGCAAGGCCTCTTTGTCATTTATTTGCCTGTCGAACCAAAACCGCCATCTCTATCAGTTTTTTGCTTAGGTGCTTCGTCGATTTCAACTAGTGAATATTTTATATTCTTTTCTAGTTTAGCTTGTGCCAATCTTTCCCCATTGTTTATTGCAATGACCGAATCAGTAATATTATAAACCATCATAAAGGATTCTTCGACGTAATCACTATCAATAATGCCCGTACCGTTTGCAAGCAACAACCCAGCTTTCAGTGCAGTTCCTGACCTAATGAATAACTTTAATGTGTGATTTTCAGGTATGTCAAATATAAGACCTGTTGGTATCAACATTCTAGTATCTGGATGAATTTGAACTGCTTCTTTGCCGCCTATAATTTTTACTGGGATGTCCACTCTTTTATTCCAGTTATTATAACTAACGACTTTATCACCCATCTTTAACGCGGCTTGTAAGTCAAAACATGACGAACCTTCAGTTGCTAATTTAGGGATTTCAGCATAATCTTTGCACTTATATACTTTTAACATAATCTACTTTTTACCTATATTGTATTTTACAGCAAGTTCCCAATCACATTTATCTTTAAATGAAATTATCTTAATTTGACTCAATGTTGCTGTAAGGGTTTCAGTTTGTTTTGGATTAATTATCGTTAACAATTCCCATTCAGATAAAAGATTAACTATTGTATTTCTTCGTGCTTCATCTTCTTCAGTAAAGGTATCAACCTTTCCGTCCAATATAAACAATTCCTTAAAATGTAAAATTGCATACCGACCTTTTTTGTGAAGTATGTGGCACGATTGAAAAAGTTTTTTCTCTTGTCTAGCGGAAATCCCAATACGAGTTAATGTTTCCTTTACCTTAAGGAATGTATCCTGTGTTGGTAATTCTATTTCAACGCCTACTCCTCTGAATATATCATCCATTATTATCACCTTTTATTATTATAATTTTCATTTTATTTTATTTATGAAAACTACAATTTAGGCACCGCCTGTTGTCATCTTATCATTTACAGTTTTAAGTTGCTCAGGAGTCAATGCTTTTAAATATAACTTAGCAATTACACGACTACATTGATAAACATGCTGAATAGCATCTAGGTCTGGATCTTTAATAGACTTAGGCCAACCAGACCAACGTTTACGTTTACGCAACGCAGAACGATAATAGTCAAATTGAGCACCAGCAAACAAACCGTGTCTCATATTCATTTCATTGGCATGTAAAATAGTATCTTGAAAATTTGCAAAGCCTCTATTTGTTATGTACGCATTATATAAACCTTCAGTATGTTGAGGTTGTTCGCTGGTACGTATTAAATCCGCTTTTGAATCTGAAGCTGCGTTCATAAAATCAAACGGAGATAACTCTTTATCTTTGGGATCCTTTACCTTCTTAGGCAAGGATTTAACTTTCGCCATTTTTCAATTTCTCCAATTCAGATAATAGTTCGTTGAAAGGTACTGCACACTCAGAACAGGCATATATACTATGCTTACCGTCCGCAGTATCCAATTTTATAGTTGATGCTTTTTTCTTAATTGTCTTTTTGAAACAATTAAAGCACGTCACCTTTTTTGCAAAACCAAACATTATTTGAACTCACATTCGATCATGATTTCTGTAAGGAAAGCTACCATATTAATTTCGGGGTCTGCAACAAAACCTGCCTTGTACATATAATCAGCAAGTGTAACAACGAAACCAGGCATGGTACTATGTTCAACACGATTACCACCTTCATCATAAATCCGACGAAACATTTCATTCATATCTTGGTCAGAATTTTGAGCAACCCATTTACGCATGTTGGTGAAATCTTTCGCCTTAAGAAGTTTATACATTTCTGTGATTGATTCTTCTTTGAAATTGTTGAGGACACCTTCATCAATTTTACCTGAAGCTGCATAAGTTTGCAATTCAGTAAGCACTCGACGAAAGTCCGGAAAGTGTTTTTCAACAACTCTACCTACGACAGCCTTTTCGAAAGGAACGCCTTCATTTTCAAGTATCTGAACTACACGTTTGAAAAATGCTAATGCAAGTTTAGGTTTGTCTTTACCTTCGATTGAAAAATCAATGCTGGAAAGTCGAGAACGAAGTGCTTCTTTGATTTTATTTTTATAATTGCAGGTGAAGATGAATCCGCAATTTGAGGAATATTCCTCAATGAAGTTACGAAGTGCAGGCTGTACACTGTTAGGATTTAGATAGTCAGCCTCATCAAAGATAACATATTTGCGTCCTCCAGTCAGTGAAGTTGCAGATGCGTAGGTAGATATCTCATAACGCAAAGTATCTATGTTGACGTTCAACGAGCCGTTTTTAACAATATAATCACAGCCCATTTCTTCTAGCATTGCTTTAGCAACAGTAGTTTTACCACAACCTGGACCGCCAGATAATAATAGATTCGGCACTGAATCATCATCAACGAATTGTTGGAATTGTTTCTTAGTTGCTTCAGGTAATATTGTGTCAGCAATTATCTGAGGTCTATATTTTTCCACCCATAAAGGCTGATTTGTTTTAAAAGTAATAGTCATTTTGATTCCATAATATATTTGATAGAGAAGGGAAGACCGCTTACGTTAATAGGCGGCCTTTAATTTGAATCATATTAATTAAACAACTTTTCCTTGCAGAGGTCCTTTAGGTGCTTCCACTGTTTCTACGTCGGCATCTTGTGCTGCAGCTGCGGGTTGTTCAGCTCCATTTTGTTTCAAAAACGCCTCAAGCTTGTTTCGCAGTGAACCTACGCCTTGCATTTCAGATCCCTGTATCGCACCACGTTGAGAAACAACGTCGATGATTTGAACTAGAGTTGAAATTTCACCCAATGTAATCGTAATCTTTTCTTCTTGGCTCATATTTAATTTATCCTTTTTTGTAAGTTGATTTAGAGTCTACTGCCACGAAATAAGTGGCGTCATTACCTGCGAATTCAGAGATACCTTTTGAAGATATTGTTACTTTGTAATCCTGCGGTAATAGTTTCAAGTTGTCGGTTTTAATGATAACTTGGAATTCATCGTCTGCGTTTCCAATTTCAACGCCATAATCGTCAGCACCTCTTTTCGCACTGTCGATAGCCTTAAGATAACATTTGCCGCTTTCACCAACGAATGCAATCTCTGTAAATTGAAGAACACCTGCAGCTTTTAATACCGATTGTAAGTCTTCCCATTTAACATCAACGGAAACATCTTCGGATGGAAGTTTAATTTCCTTTTCAGGCGGCACGATAACCATTGAAATATCAGCATAGACATATTTAGTTCTTCGTTTGCCTTCTTTTATGATAAAGTTACGTTCTTCGAATTCAATCTCTGGCTCGTTATATAAAGTCAAGATTGATAAAAAACGAGTTGTATCATAGATGCAAGCATGAGCTGGGATTTCATCTGGAATGGTAGCAGATGCCATAACAGTTTTTTGAGGACTAATTGTGCGGAGTACATTACCAGGTTTAAAAACTATTGACGGGTTTATAAGCGAGAAGTTTTTAAGCACTGTTAAAGTTTGTTCTGATAATTTCATTTAATATCCTATTCATAATTTAATTTTTGTGCAGAATGCACTTTTGCATTTGTGTTTGGTTGCGGTAATGGCATCATTATAACATAGTAACGTACTGTTGTCAATGTTTTTCTTCATTATTTTCAAACTCTTTTATATCAACAAAGCTCGTGCAAATGCCTGCTTCGTTAAAATTGTCTAGAGATATTTTCGTTTCCTTTTCCCAACGTTCTGGTATTTCTTTTCGAACCATAACTACTCTTTTTATCCCCGCCGATATAACACCTAGCGAACATTTAGAACAAACCGGCAATCCCCAGCAATATAAGGTACCATCTTTAAGAGCGACACCGCTACGTGTGGCATTATAAATTGCATTCATTTCGGCATGAACCACAAACTGATATTTTAATTCACGATCATTAAGACGTTCTTTACTATCGTCTATCCCTTTCGGAAATCCATTATATCCTGTAGACAATACTCGTTTATCATCATTTACAATTACAGCGCCTATTTTTGTTGAAGGATCTTTACTCCAGGTGGATACTTCTCTTGCGAGTTTCAAAAATCGAATGTCCCATTTATTCATTAGTCTATCCTAAATGTTAAAATTAAAATTAACTTTCTGTTCAACTTCACGAGGCAACGGGTCACCATATGAATTACGAATGTCTTGATTCTTACGAACAACTTCGGTGAGTACAGTAAATGGTTCAGACTGCTTTGCCGCAAAATTTATAAACGCAGGACAATCTTTTGCAAAACAAGCAGACCCAAATCCACGCCTTCCATCATGACCTGGGATCATCGTATGAGAGTGACCTATTCTAGCATCAGTGCCTATTGCATTTCGAATTGTGTTATAATTACCACCAAACTTCTCTATTATATCATGAAACTGATTAAACCATAATACTTTTGTGGCAAGAAATGAATTCATTCCATATTTAACAAAACTTGCTTCAGAAGCTGTCATGTGATAAGTTGGGCAAATTTTACAAGAACTGTAAAGTTTATAAATGTTTTCCAACATTTCGGTGTAAAAAGAATTACCGCCGAATACATGCATAAACGGATTGACAAAATCCTCATTAGCATTATTTTCAGTTAAAAATTCTGGACAATAAACAACACGTGGGTTAACACAAAGTGCATCTATAATATCAGGAACAACAGTAGATTTCACGACCGCAATTCCATCTGTCATAACAAGCAGCTCAGCGACTACGCTCTCAAGTATCGAAGCATCAATACTTCCGTCTAATCCCATCGGCGTCGGAACACATACAAAAGTTACTTTAATTGGCAATCCTTTTAAGTCGGAAACAGAAGTGCCAAGTTTGGGATCAATAAGTGTTTTGGTACAATTCTTATCTGGGAAACCATAATCAACAGCCTTACCAACAAATCCAGCACCGACTATTGCCATTCTTAGTTTACTTTTCATTAATCTTTCCATCCATTCTTCATAAGTTGATTTATATAGTTTTTTAAGTTGTGTTTTGGTTCCCATCCTAGGATACGAGTCTTTTTACTAATTACGGGTGCAGATAACCTATTACCCTTTCTGACAGGGAGATATTCTATAGGTGATTCAAACATTTCAGCAACTTCGTTAATAGTATATTCTTGCGGATCACCTATACCATATTCGTCTCCATGACCTTCTTCGCCGATAAGAAGTAATGCATCAATGATATCTGATATATAGGTAAAGTTTCGCGTCTGTGTGCCTGGCAATACAACAGTGAGTACTTTATTATTCTTTTTTAACTCTTTAAACTTAGCTATAAGCGTAGCATATTTACCTGTGCTTATTTCACGTGGTCCGTATACATTATAAAAGTAGGTTATAGCATAGTCAATATCATACCATTCAGCATATTGCTTTACAAATTCAGTATTTGTTGCTTTGGACCAAGCATAAGGACTTTGCATATAATCAGTCATATCTGCGAACTTCGTAGATGAACCTGCATATATTAGTTTAGCACCGCAGGCATTGACAAATTTTAATATTTCATAAGTGCCAATTTTATTGAATTTCCAGACCAAATCAATATCTTCAAAACTTTGCTCGACCCTAGAATACTCGCCCAAGTGATAGACAATATCGAATTCAGGTTGCAGTAATGAAGACACTTGTTCGGTAGAACCATAAATGTAGCGAATGTTGCAATTCCTTATATGATTGCAAGATTCACCAGTGAAATAATTATCTAGTGAAGTCACCTTGTGACCCAATGAAGCCAATTCCCCACATAAGTGGGAACCTATAAAGCCTGCGCCGCCTGTTACTAATATTTTACTCATGAACCTTTTTCCTTCCAACTGGATAAGCATTTAATTGATATTCTGGTATCTCTACTTGTTCAGCTGTGCCGAAATTTGCAACCAACATCATGCCGTAGTTGTCCACTTCATTTACGATCCTAGCGTCACTTTTCAGAATAGGCACATTTTGTCTAGCTGATTGCTGATTGTGTTTGTTGATGATTTTATCCAAATTTACAGAATGGTGAACTCTACCATAACGTTCGACTAAATCAACGCAATCTGGGTGTGCTTCATGTAGCATCCTAGATTTTTTCATTGCTTGGTCTTCAGCATAATCACCGTATATTTCAGTAGTATTCCCACCCTTTACAGTTCCGGTTTCCAGTTTGCCACAGAGACCGTGAAGAAATAACATTGTACAATAGCCTTCTTTCAAAGCTCTGATTGATAAATCTACATCCTCGTTATAACGTCCTCTCCATCGAATATCAATAGCATTATCAATTAAACAACAAGACATCACACGAGTATTTAGTACATAAGGAGGATAGTTTTCTTTCTCTGTAGTAAAGAATTTATATTGCAAACTAGCAAGCGCTACGTTTTCAAATCTGTCAACATAATCTTCAGTCGAACTAAATAATCCACCACTTTCCGAGCGATACCTTTTGTTATTATGCAAGCGCCAAAATTCGCCAATGTTATCATCAAGTAACCAATGTCGTTTGAATCCATTCGCCTTTGAATGTTCCCAACACCAGTTACGAGCAGGTCCAGAACCTTTACCATGGTTGCTGAAAGGCAATTTCAACACTTTAGCTGGGTCGATAACTGAACAATAGTCGTCATATTCTTGAGGTTCGACTGCAATGTAATAAGGAACATTCATTCTCTCGAGTGCTTTTGAAGTATGTCGACTTTTGTGGCGACCTTTCGATATGATGTAGATAGGATATCTAGGAGTATGTTTTTCCTCATCACTGTCAAGTACATATCGCTTTGACATATTTGCTTCTTGTTCTCGGTAAGGAAAATATACAGAATTAGTTCGACTAGAACTTTTCGAAAGTTTCTTTTTACCTAAGTTAAAACCAAATAAATCTGAAAACGCTTGGCGATCTTCCATAGTCTTAAATTTTACCAATAAAGACTTAGTTGTACCAGGCACATTAGCTTTGCCTTGATTAAATGAAGGCATACCCGCGGCCCACCATTGTTTGTATGGATCTCTCCAGCAGTTTTGTAGTTCTTCAATAGTTCCTGTTTCATTTACAATCATAATTAATCATCCGATAAAAAGTTAAATAATCCTGTTGGTTCGGGATTATGTTCGTATATAATCTCATCAGTTTTTGGAGTAATTACTATACCGCATATTCTGGTGAATTCTTTCAAATCTTCCAAATCTTCAATATTGACTATCAATCTCTGCCAACTCAAGGAAAATTCTGGGTCTGTATCTACTCTTGCTTTTACTGAAGGTTCATATTCGTCATCACCTTCATCAAGAAAAGATTTTAATGTTTTATTTGTTAGATCTTGCTGTGGTTTAGAATCCACAAGATCGTCATAAGATTCTGATGTGTCTATTTTATATTCTTTGATAAGGGTCTCCGGTGTTTAGGTATACATTATAACATTATTTAGTGTTTTTGTCAATCACTACTTTCGTTGTCATTGTAGTTTTTCATGTTAGATTTTTTATCGGCAGTAGGAGAAACACCTTTCAATGAGGCAAGAGCAGCCATGTTACCTTTAAAAATATAAGAGCCAACATGATCCAGTTTCATCCATGGGCACATCCATAAAGATAATCCTGCTTTGCGTGATTGTTTACAGAAATAATAGTCTTCTGAAAGATATCGTCTGGTCTCTGGATCAATAACGCAATCAAAAAAAGCAGTAATTTCATTCGACCCGTCAAAATTTTCAGTACGAGCATGATCTGGTTTATAACTTTGCTCAGGATAAGCTACTTTATATTTCTCTAATGCAGTTCGAGGTATTAGCATAAACCCAGTACCTGCTTCAGCAACTTCGACTGGTTTATCCATGACAAAACGTTTTGTTCCGCCGATGGGATTAAATACATAATCAGATGTGAATTGCGAAAGTAAAAACGGATTGTCAAATGCTGCACCTTGTTGCGCAGCTGCAGCCACTTTTTCCCATGCTATTGTTTTCTTTGGATAAGGTCCAGTGATTATGTCACAACGAGAGGGATCACTTGTCTGCAATCCTAATAACGTAAGAACATCTTTTGCATCAAAGCCAATATCAGCATCAATAAACATAAGGTGTGAACATCCAGAGCGCATAAATTCATCAGTGATATAATTTCTAGCCCGTTGTACAAGACTTTCATTAAACAGATAATAGAATTTTATTGGTATTTGATTTCTTGCACACAACATAGCTAATTCATTGGTTGACTTCGTGTACAAACCAGAACATTGGCCGCCGTACATAGGCGTACCAATAAAAATAGAATTCTGGCGAAGTTTTTCTATGTTAAATTTTTGTTTATTTACACTCATATTTCAACCTGTGGTAAATCAAGCTCTGCTCTAGCAATCGCTTGCAAACGCATCACATCAGCCCACACATCCCAAGAACTGTTATGTTTTTTAAATACCTGATCCCATCTAGCTTCATCTGAGACTGGGCAGAAACCATTATTTTTGGGAAAATCAAATTTGGCATCAATCCACGTCCTAGTATCTCTAACAGACCAATGAGGTAGTTTTCCTTCGAGGTGATTCAATTTATCTTGCGAACGAAATAAACGAGCAAGAATGACAGGATCAAAAGTATTTGAACGAGACCACCAATGACTAATCTTAGGCGACTCTATCAATATATCCATGAAACTCTGGCAAAATTCAGTGACATTTAAATCATCAGCATGAGGTTTGATCATAGCACGAACATCAGAAGGTAGACCTGCCCAGAATTCTAAAGTAGACTCACTAATTTTAAAGTCATAATCTTTTACTTGTTCTTTTACAGACAGTTTAAGTCTTTTTGCCGTCAATACGTCTTTTAATTTATAGGGATCATCAGAAACGAACTTATCCCAATTAAACACAAAAACAGCACAATCAATTACTGCACAATTGGTAGAGTCTGCGCTCATCGTTTCAAAGTCGATTATTATATCTGTTTTATCTGCTTTCATTATATAATTTTTTCCTTTTATTGTTTGTACGCTATAACGTACAATTAAGTACTTTTTGTTGTTTGATTGTATATTATAGCGTACAATTAGATACTTTTTGTTGTTTGATTGTCAATTATAACATACAATGGACAATCCGTCAATGTTTATTTAGGATTTTTTAAAAGAAGAAATCTTCAAGAGTGTCGATTTTTTCTGCCGACCAACCAATTGCTTTAGTTACCGCAACCATCGGAGCTTTAAAAACCTTATCAAATTGTAGATCGTAGTCGATATATTTGTCGAGTCCAAGTTCGGGAGGTAATCCGCCGATAAATGCAATGACATTCTGACGTATTGGATTAGGCATTTTCAAATAGACGATTTTTACCTTATCACCACTGCGAATCTTTTCATACTTCTTAGTCAATTCATTTTCTTCAAGTGCATTATTATAAAGCAAAGCACCACGGACATGCATAGGACAAGTAAGTCCTTGTTTTATGACAGTACGAGGATCGTAGTGTTTATCAATATCGTTAGTGCCCATTGTTTTTGCAACATCAGCGGCCGACATTGATTCAAACTCCGTCTTGAATTTCTTGATAAACTCTTGAGCATCACCTTCATTTCCATTCATAATAACACTGAACAATTCTTTCATTTTATCACGGCACATTTGTGGAGTTGATGCACTTACTGATTGTAACCCAGTAACAGAAACTTTAGGAGTTTCATAATGGACGCCTTCACTGTTTAAAGTATTCATTATGTATCGCTTTTTAGCAACGAACACAGATTTATCAGTTATTTTTTCGCGTTTCATTACCATTGCATTACGATAAGCACCTGTATAACCAGCAAGTTTTTCGTATCCATCTTCAATGATTTTTTCGATTTGTTCGCCGCATATTTTATCAAGAAATTGTTCACCTTTCGATCTGCTGATGTCAAGAGTACCAAATACAGATTGAATCAAAGGCGCAAAGTCAACATAGATAGAATCCGTATCGATGTAAATAATATAATCAAAGTCTTTGGTTTTCAATATTTTATTTAGATAAGTATTAACAGATTGTTCTGCATATCGAATTGACAATTGACCTGAAGTTGTGATCGCTTCTGCCATTTCACCAATAAAATATAAAAAGTATTTGTTAGCTGTAGCACCATAAAGACTGTTCATGCTGATTTTTATGGCCATTTGTTTATTATGAAGATTGTTAATTGTTCGTTTAAGTTGCTTACGAATTTCTTTATCTGTTTCAACTTCATAATCTTGTTCAAACCCAATCATTCGTTTTTTGATGTCACTTCGATTAGCATAATATTCATCGATTATGCTCGGTATTAGACCCAATCGGGTATTATCAAAACACGCGCCGTTAGCGGCGACCGACATTGATTTATTTTCGTTTTGGTATTCACCACTAAGGACCTGTTCAGGTGTGAGATACTCATATCTGCCCTTCATAAATGTTTCAGGACTCATATTATATTGCAACATAAGCATGGGATATAGTGAATTCAAATCGAATGAGACGGCCCACCTGTGCATTCCGACCTTTGGAGCTTTTACATAACCTCCGACCAAATCACCAATCGAATGTCCAGGTCCTCGCTTCAATGGAGGTATGATATTATTTTTCATCAATTTACGATAAAGTGTGCTTTCCCATATGCCAACGGTACCGAATGCGTCATTATAATTAACTCCACCCGCGTAAGCAACAGTCATAACAAGTGCAAGTAAACCGGATTCCTCTTCGAATCGGTCAATCAACCAAGTATCTTTCAAGTTATAATCAAGATACAACTGAGGATTTTGCTCATATAGATTAGTCAAGTTGCCGTATTCCGAATAATCAAGTTTTGCTTCACCAAGAATAGTATTAGATATTGTATCAAGTTTGTAATTTTCTTGAGGACCATACTTATAACCAAATTTCTTAAAAGCGTCCATGTAATCAACAATAGCCAAACCTGATATTGAATAAGTAGACTGAGGTTTGTTGAACACTTCTTTAGTATTCAAGCGAATATTACCCCAAGGTGATAGTTGCTTTGCCTTTGCTTCGCCTAGTAATCTGATGATACGAGTAACCACATACATAATATCAAAGTATTCCACGTTCCAACCAGTAACAACATCAGGATAGTCCGCTTTCCATAAATCTACAAAACGAGACAATAGCAAGGCCTCGTTTTCAAATTTAACAAATGTTATATTTTCGGGAGGAATATCGAGTAAAGTTTTATGCTTATCATAATCTTTTTGACCCAACAAGAAATACATTTCAGATCGAGATGATTTATATGCTATTGAAGTTATTGCGTTATCTGCGGTGTCCATGTTTGGAAAATTTTCTGAAATATCCACTTCGATATCAAATGAAGCTATGTTTATGTCGTGGATATTAAATTCAATATCATCAGGATATCTTTCTTGGATGAACTGTTGTATAAAGTTTGTATTGCCGCACAGATTAAAGTTAGGCATATCTTTATACTGTTCTGAGAACTCTTTTGCTTCTTTCATGGTGTCGAATTTCTTAGGTTCGACTTCAATTTGTTCATTTAAGGTTGCAAATTTTCCAGTAGCGTTTTTTGAACTCATGAATAATGAAGGTTTGAAAGGTACTTTATGTGAGAAACGTTCGCCGTTATTGTACCCGCGCCAAAGTATAGTATTACCGTATCTTTCTACGGATGTGTAAAAATTGCTCATGTTATTCCTCTGTATTCAAAGTAAGACCATTATATAACAAATATGAGATTTGTCAACCTTTTTATAGTGATTTATTACAGATGTAAATCATCCAGTAACTGCCACCACCTCGTGATTGAGGACTGTCAACAAAGGCGTCAGTCATTCTTTGGGCGTCTTGCGGAGACATAAATTTGATTTTATGTGCTGGGAATTTTGAGAGGAAGTTATCTCTAAATTTCTTGAATAGTTCAGTAGCACCTTCAAAGGCGTCAACGTGAATTTCCAGTGCTATATGTTTTACATTATTAGAAATGTACTCATAATTTTCTTCTGTTAATACATTATATTCACCACCTTCACAATCCATCTTCAGGAAATCAATCTTTTCTATTTTATAGGTGTCAATGATATCTTTGAAAGTTCGAACAGGTATCTCCGTCTTATCAAAGTCAGCATCTCCATCAGTATGAATATGAGCCTTCATTTTTTCGCCATCGTCTGGGTCGCCAATCAAACACTGAATGGGAACCAACGGAGACTCAACTTTATTTACGAGATGAGGCAGCGCGTTTCTCATTGTTGTTTCAATCAAGTTAAGATTTGGTTCGATTGCATAGACCTTAGATGCACCTGAGTCAAGTGCATGGCAAGTAAACATCCCAATATTAGCACCTACATCCATTACCACATCACCTGGTTGAACTGCGTAGAACCAGTCATAATCTTTTCGCACAAAAAACTCGTGAAAAAGTAAAGCAACATGGTGCATATTGTTTGCGCCATCAAGATTGTATTCTTTTGTTAATGTTTTAATCATGATATTCCTATAGTTGGTAGCATATAATTTGGTAACCTGTCGGGAAGGATTCAAGTAATTCTTGAACTACGGCCCAATCTCCACCAGCACGATCACATGCCATTTTATACGGCACGCCTATTCTGGTTGGGTTCATAGGATTGGGTAATACCAGGTTTATGACTGATTTAATTCCTGCGGCAATTGCACCGTAATGACACTGTCTTTTTCCTCCGCCTATTTCAAGCTGTGCTATCAAATTTATAACACCACCAAAAATTACTGCACTTCCGAGCGCATTTTCAGGCCCAACACCTTTACAGTATATGCGGTATTTTTCATACGTATCTGGAACACTACGTTTTATTTGTAACGCAATACCTGCTCCCATTATGCCTTGAGCATTGCAACAGTGCATTAAATAATCAATCTCTTTATTTTCTAAGGCCAATACTGCATCACCATGCAAATGTATCATTTTATTCATAATATATCCTTTATTTAAAAGCTGTTTCAACAATCATTTTAATGCTTTCTGCATGGCACCTTTTTGGAAAACACCAACATTGCAAATTTACATTTCTTCCAGCATCGATTAAATCTCTCATACGCGATAGCTCGGAAATAATTGCTTCATTCTTTTGTTCTATCTCATCGATCAAATCGACTTCATATTTACAACATACATAATCTCTTTCTGATTCATTCCTCAAATAGTTTTTATTCCCCAATACTGACGTTCGGTCAACAACGATATTGACAGCATCAGGGAGGTTTTTATGTACTCGACCTATAGTAATTTTACCTACATTCATATAGTTATTTCACTAAAGTTTTTAACCTTTGAAAATTTAATATGAGATGCAAACTTTTCTGCAAATTGATCACCGCGGTGAGATATTACGAATATATTATCATCTCCGTTAACAGAATGCAACGTCTCAATTAAGCTTTCAATACCAACACCGTCAAGAGCACCGTCCAAAGTTTCATCGAGTAATAGTAAATTTGTAGAAACTGAATTGCGTAATTTAGCAACAGCTCGCCATGATAACATTATTGCCAATGATATACGCAATTTTTCGCCTTCAGAGAACGAAGCATAAGAAAAAGTATCTCTAAATCTAGATTTTATAATTTCATTAAAGTTTTCGTCCAATTGAAAGTCAACGAACAAATCGAAAGCACCTAAATACTTGTTGATTAATTTATTCATAACAGGAATGTACTGTTTAATAATTCGCGTCTTAATACCTCCATCTTTCAATATTGTATTAACAACAACCAGTTTAGCCTGCTCATCAAGTAATGATTTCCGATTTGTCTGTGAAGAACGTTTGTGTTCATTCAGCTCAGCAAGTTTGACTCCATCTACTTCTTCAACTTGTTGTTTTGCGCCTTCCATATCTTTTTTGTAACTTAATAGAGCGTTCTTTGAAATCTTTATTTCGCCGCGCGTTTCTACTACCTTCAGGTTCCTTTCCTGTATATTATCTTCGACATCAGATATAATTTCAAGGCGAGTTTGTAGTTCCTTTATCTTTTTCTTAATTCCATCTATTCCGTTTTCTACTAAAGTTCGTTTGATTGTTTTTTCCTTAATAGCTTCATCTTTAAATTCATGATCGATGCCTTGCTTGCACGTAGGGCAATTGTCATTATCGTGATAAAAACTAAGATCAGAATTAAAGCCGCGGATATTACCCTCAAGATCCCTCTTGATACTTTTTGCTTTTTCGATTTTTTCACGTACACTCTTCTTATCAGATATTGGTAAAATAAGTTCTGCAATTTCATCATTAAGAGTTTCGATAACGGTCATCTTCGTTTCAATAACGTCGAGATGCCCCTGCATCTTTTCACGTATTTTATCTACTTCAGTTTCGCGGATCTTTTTTATTGATTCATTGTGTTCTTCAGCAGAGTCAATTTTTTGTTGGGTCATATCAAGTTCATAGCCGTTATCTTTGATATCAGATTTATTTGCCAACAACCGTTCTTTTGTAAGAACATTCATTGTACTGAACACCTGGATGTCTAATAAATCCTCTATAATATCACGTCTGTGCTGTTGAGGCAATTCCATGAACGGAACATAAGTAGCACTGCCCAATACTACGATTTGATTGAAGGATTTATAGTTGATTCCTAAAATAAATTGTTCTAAATATCCTTGATAATCCTTTGTGGCAGAATCCTGATTAATTAAAGATCCATTTTTGTAAATCTCAAATATACCTGGTTTTTGTCCTCTAATTACTTTGTAACCACTTCCACCTATGGTGAATTCAACTTCAACAACTAATTCCTTGTTGTTTATCGTATTTACTAACTGCGGTTTGTTTATCTTACGAAAAGGTTTTCCATATAAACCGTAAACTATAGCATCGAGTAAAGTAGATTTGCCGGCGCCGTTACCTCCGCTAATCAGCGTCGACTGAGTGCGATCCAGATCAATGGTTGTAAATGCATTACCTGTAGATAATATATTCTTATAACGTACTCTTTTAAAATGTAGTCTCATTACTTATTCGTAGCCTCTAAATATAATTCATTTATTGTTGCTTTGATATCATCTTTGTTAACCCTAGTTTCTAATGCGTCTATGTAAGCATGCAGAATAACTTTGGTATCTTGCGTTTCGTCTAATATTTCGTCATCATCCATTTGTTCCAAATTCAAGGAATCGTCAATTGATTTAATATCAGCAGCACCTTCATCTGCCAATTTGTTCATAAACATATCGTACAGCAAAGCATTATTTTTATTTTTAATAATAACCTTTATGTAGGTATCTTTCAACATTGAAGTATCCATATTAGCAATATCATCAATAGTCATATCTGTATCATCGTAATCAATTTTATAAAATAGACGAAAGGGATTTTGTATTTTTTCAACTGCTCGAGTTTCAGTATCAAAGACGTGAAATCCACGACTGCCTTTATAATCAGACCAAGTCATCTCATAAGGAGCACCAAGATATTCAATGTTGCCATATTTTGAAGGATGATGAAAATGCCCAGAATAAACAGCTTCGTAGTTCTTAAACATTTGCATATCAAGACCGTGGGTGCATAAAGAACCTTTTAACATCTCAAAACCTTTCATTTCGAGGTGACCCATTACTACGTTTGCATCAGACGTAGAAACCAGTTCGGATACTTGTTCAAAGTTTGATTTAGTAATCCAAGGTAACATAAGAAACTTTGTTGAACCTAAGGTAACTTCTTCAGCAGTATGCTCATACATTTTGAATTTCTTATAACCTTTCAATAACAAGTCCATTGAATTGACATCATTGGTATTTGTATAAAAGGTTGTATGATTTCCTACTAAAGCGTAGTATGAAATCCCACGTTTTTCGATTTGGTCAAAGAAAAATTCTTTACTTCGTTTAAGGCTTAAGAAGTTAATATATTTACGACGGTCAAAAGTATCACCGAGGTCAAAAATAACTTTAATCTTGTTTGCGTCAATATAAGGGAAAAATACTTCTAAAAAGAATCGCTCCTGAAAGTTACCGAAAAGTTGAGAGTCGCTCTTCCCGCCTATGTGCATATCAGTTACAATAGCTATTTTCATTTATTCTTCCTCTTTGGATTCTTCTGCAGCTGCCTTTTTACTATGTAATTTTGCTTCATAATCTCTAATGAATTCACTAATGTAAGCTGGTGGTTCATTCATATAGATCTGGACATCATCTGAATCGGTAACACTTAACGTATCAGCCATATTTTGAGATGCTTTGAATCTGATATACATTTGCTTTTTCTCTTTAGCGATCCGTCTAAGGAATGCAAACCAAATAATTTGCGTAAAATAGGCAAAGGGATTTTTTGATTTTTCGGGGTTGAAGTTGTGCATATACTGAAGACAATTCTCAATACCATCTGATATCATATCTTCTTTGTACGTATAACCTGAAAAATTAGGTTTAGTAGCAAGTCTTTTCGATATCATAAGGATACAATTCCCAATATAATCAGGCACAATAGGTTTTTTGTCGCCGCCTTCTTCTGCATCAACAATTGCTTTTTGATAGGCGATCACTGCAGCAAGTAGGTCTGGATTGTTTACGTAGTTTCTTTTTTTAGCCATGGTCTGCTTACACACTCTTAATTAATTTGACAAGGTTGTATTATATCATACTAATACAGTCTGTCAACCAATTTTTATTTTCATTTAGTTTAAAAATTGGTTGACAGCAGGACAGTACCGTGTTATAATCAAGTTATCGACTATAATGTTACTCTTTTAATTACAAGGGAATTGTGTAGATACGGAAATCGAACTCTTCTGTGGAATACATTTCAACACGTTTTCTAAAGTGTTGTAGTGTGTAGTTTTTGAATGAGCGACCCACACTGAGATCATCTGCAATGTCGTACAAAGTCGCTACGTCAGCACCATTTCCTTTCCTCAAAACACGACCAACCGATTGGAGAACCTTTATTTCCGATTTGCTAGATGAAGCAAATATGACATTATCAAGTCTGCGTAAATTTACGCCAGTCGAGAACACTCCATAAGATGCTAATATATCATGATTCTTTTCTGGATCATTTTCTACCAGATTACGTATACGCTCACGCTCTTCTCCCTTCATACCTCCATGAACAAAATGCAATTTCCTATCAGGATGTGCTAGCAACTCTTCAAGAGGTTTGCCGTGTTTTTCTACCAAATCGAATAAGATTAAATTGTTCTGGCCTTTCAACGACCAAACTAGATTACGGATAAACATTTGTCGTTTGTTACAGTTGATCAAAAAAGTACGTTCAGCAGGATATTTCTTTGAATTGTCCAACACCTTCGAAAATTCTTTCTTGAATGCTTTTCGAACATCTTCAGCATGCGAAAGGACAAGACATTTAATTTTAAATTCCGCAACAGTACCAGAATCCATTAAGTCCTTTGTCGATACAAACTTACGAACGGAACCAAAACATCCTTCAAGGACCAATCTATGCGTTTTCGTTTCAGATGATTTCAGAGTACCCGTAAACCCATGTCTATATTTACAATCGACCATTTTGTCCATTATCGTAGTAGTGGATTTGGCTTGGAATAAATGCGCTTCGTCACCCAGAATAACATCAAATTGGCCTAAATATTCAGGCGTTACTTTGACTAAAGATTGCCAAGTTGATATAACTATATTTGCAGACGTGTTTTTATCGACGCCTCCTTTGATAGTATAAATCTCTTTCGCGTTACACCCATAATCTTGAAAGTCACCAGCCATTTGGTACACAAGTGAGATCGTAGGCACTATAATTAAAGTTCTATGTCCATAGGTATGATAATAATGTTGCTGTATTAAATAGATAATTAGTGACTTACCACTGGAGGTTGGTGAAACATTTAATGATCTTTTATCACGAAGTGCTTCAACAACGTATTTGTTTTGATAATCACGAGGTTTAAACTTGGGATCAAGACCTATTTCTTTGCCTAGCTGGTAAGCATAATCATCTGGTATAGTATGGTTTTCTGCATATTCGGTACAGACATTTAAAACGTAATCTCTGTCCGTGCAAAATTTAGTGAGGTGCTTCAATAAACCCACAGGAAGTATAGGTTTCATTGGTTGGAAGATTCTAATTATACCGTCCCATACCCGCGCACGTACCTTGGGATGGAATTCAACGCCCTCAGGTTTGAAAGAAAAGTAATCAGACAGTTCCATTTTCAAACTCGATTCGGTTGATATTTTCATGTGGACTTCATTGTAGTATTCTACATTGATTATGTCAGGCATTGTATTCACCAGTGTATATAATTATCATACACCTATTTATACAAAATACCTAACTAGTTATTCACCAGTGTATACAATTATCACGCGCCTCAAATGGATTTTCATTACTATTTTTCCAAGTCATTGGTTTCCATTTTTTCCAGTCTTCAAAATGTACGTGGTAACCATTTCGGATTATATAACAATTTCCATTAGGAGCCATATACACTCTTTTAAGCATATGACACCCACTAAGATGCTCATAATCCATCGAAATATAATGCCACCCAAAATGTTTATGAAAGAATTTATAAAACATTATCTTCAACCTCATAATAAGTCAGTGCAAAAATATCTGGTTTGCAAGGATAAAATTCACCCTTCACACCTTTGATTATGAAATCTCCAATGTCAGCTGACATTTCACCTTCTAGAGTTGATATTTTAAGGCCTTGATTTTGGACAATCAATGTGTAGGTATGCCATGCATCAGCTGCAATCGGGCTCACAATGTTTGGTTTTCCTTGTGTAAATGTGATTATCTCAAATAGATTATCACCTGTCCATTCGATTGCTGGTACCTTTATTGATTTCTTCACGTAAATTTTTAGCATCAGTTCCTCTTTAATTTATAAATGTAATCTTCCATTTCGTTAAGATTGAGTTCTTTCTTATCATCAGTAAAAAGTGTATCGCGCATTTCTTTGATTACATCAACCTTTGAATAAAACATAGTATTTAAAGATTTATATAATATCTCACCTTTCAGTTCTATTACCTGCCATTCTAAATCTCTCTTATTACGTCTTAGTAATCTTATCAATTGCTTTTCTTTACTATTTTTCATAATTAATATTCTCCGGCTTGGAATTTAAGAATATCCACCATATTTTTGATGATAAAATTCCTACTGTGTATCGTTTTTACTATACTTTCCAAAAAGTTAGCACGTTCGGTATGATAATCGATTTTAAGACTAAGATTGATTATATCTTTATCTGATTGAATATAGCGATCCATATCACCGCGCAATACTTTAAGAGTAAACGGACGCCACCCTTGCCTTTTCAACTCTGCTTCATCTAAAGATCCACTGAAATATTCATGTTTCAATACCTCAAGTTCTTTGTAGTCATATCGAAGTTTTTTAACTCTTAATACTTCTTTAAAATAAAGGTTGTAATACTTACTATGAAGTTTGGGTATATCACGCGAAGCTGACATTAAATTGGTCTCATCGATTGGCGCATCTTTTGCCCACAGTTCACTTATATCTTCCACACTCATTATATACTCCAATAACTAATCCATCATCTATTATACATTAATCTAATTAAATGTCAAACAATCTTTTCAATTGTGTAGTAATTATATTTAAAATTTGCTGAAGCAATTGCATATACAATATCGGAATTGTTGGTATCCATTTCAACTGATTCCAGACTCGTAGGAAAACAATCATAATATGTAACCCTTACCACAGGATTTTTACTGCTGTTTAAAATGATTAAGGTAATGTCCGACTTAATACCATATTTACTATTTTTAATTGCCTTATATTGATCTGTACTTTGCGGTGCTGTTATACCGACAAGCCAATCATGAACCGATATGTAATTTAACATGTTCTCGTTTATAACAAATTGCATCGTCATTTCTTCATAGCCTAATTCATCACCTGGTTCGAAATATGAATTAGGAGGAGATTGCAATGTTATAGGATTGGATCCAAGACCTGGTAATGTAGCTTTTTGTATAAAAAATTCCACCTCGGGCAGACGTTTTATTGAGACCGTAAAACCGCCAGTCGATAAATAGTTGTTAATCATATTAGTTTTTCCTGTATTGAATATACTATTTATATCGGAAAACATCAGAGGAACATAGAATGACCGTAGAAAAAGTTTGTGAGATTATTGATGACATCACCGAATCAATAGAAGACTTAAACACAAAATACACAATCGGCGAAATAACAATGAGCGAATATGAAGATGCTATTGAAAGTGTGACAAGTATGAAATTGGTAGATTCAAAATTGTCACACGATAAAGATAGGCAATTAGCAGAAACATTAATATCTGCTTTGTTAGTCTCTATAGCTTATTAAGATCTGATAAGAATTGTTCTTTTGTGGTTGTTGAATTCCAAAATTTCAACTCGGTCTTTGCGGCAACTTGTTGTTTCTTTAATTCGGTAACCATTTCAGAAGTCAAACTCATAATATTAATACGCAATAAACGATCAACATCTTCTTTTGTTGCGTCAGTATTTGCCAACGTTTGCGCAGTAACCTGTTTCTTGTTTTTATTTTTGAATATAATATTATCATCAATAACTGCATTGATAAATTGATATTTAACTTGCAACCAACGATCATTTTCTGATAATTGTGATATGTTTAAGTCGATTCGTTTTTGTAAGGTACCCAATTTATAATCACAAAAATCAGCAACAATTTTTCTTGCATCATTATATTCACGCAATTTACCTTCGTAATCAATGACAGTTAAATTCTCGGTCATTGGTTTTACGAGTTTGAATTTCTTTGTAATAACCTCGTTTGTCCACTTGGCAGATATTTGTTGTTTCAATTTAATGTCGAATTTGAATCCGCTTTTGTCGCAAAGATCATCATAAGAAACTATGTCTCCATCTTCTTCTAATTTGTCAAGAACCTTAACATAACCCTCACGATCAAATCCGTAAGGAACCTCAGTAATCGTTAAACCAGTTCTACCCTTGCGTTCGAAAATTCCAGTTATGTAGTGTCTGTTTTCCGCTTCCTCATATTTAACAACACCCTTAAAATCTGGAAATTTTATTTGAGGTTGTTTTGTTATCTTACCCTTTGTGATATATTCGTTACAAGCCTTGATTATATCCTTGGGACAACGCGGTAAAATATTAGTAGCAAATCCTGTTGCAATACCCTTTGTTCCATTAATTAAAACCAGAGGTATAGTCGGTAGGTAAAAAATAGGCGGTTCATGTTCCGGATCCTCATGCACAGGTGATAATTCAATATCTTTAATAAACGTATTGAAATTTTCATGCAATCGAGTATAAACATAACGCGCGGCACCAGCTTCTTGGATAAGTCTTGTTCCAAATGAACCTCTACCTTCAATTAAACAAACGTTGTTATTCCATTGAGCGGCCATTAATGTGCCAGCACCAGCGGCAGAAGTTTCACCGTGATTGTAACCGTAATCAGATATTATGCCCGATACAGCGGAAACCTTTTTGAAATCTTTCTTTGAATTTATAATTGAACTGTATAGATAGAACCTTTGAACTGGTTTTAATCCGTCAATCATGTTGGGTATAGCACGCGCCTCCACAGTGTACATAGCGAACGCTTTCCATTCGTTTGATGCAACATCGGATATGTTATATCTATCGCTTAGCGTTTCATTAGCAGTTACTGGTTCGTCGGAGGTGAAATTAGTTATATCCATTTGTATCCCTTTATTTAATTCATGCAACCATTATAACAAATTTCATGACATAGTCAACCATTAATTGAAGATATCCCATAAGTTATTGTCGAGCATATTAATATCATCAGAGTCTAAACGTTGTTCTGATTTATCGAGATTGTATTTATCAATTTCTTCTTGTTCGCTTTCGCTAGGTTCGATATTGAAATAACCGTACGCCCAGAATGACTCAAAATTACACTTGGAACATACTGTTTCACATTCAGCAATATGACTTCCATCAGTAGCGATTATTTGAACGTAATTTGCGCCACCACATTTGTAGCAATTATTCAGGTTATGATAGTTACCCATGTTTAACCTTTGAATAACGACCTACATACATAACAAAGGTTAATGCAACAGAATCCCAACCTTCTTTTTTCATCATATGATCTTTAAATGCAAACAAATGAGCTGGAGTCCACTCACAATCAAAATACATATTGTCGGATGCAGTAACAAACTCTACGCCTTTATAACCAACGTAGGATACTAAATAACAATAATCATTCATTTGGTAAAATTCCTTGTTCTTGAGAGTACCGCATATATTTCTGCACTCTTACTTTTTTGTCATGTATACCTTTTTCAGATAACTCGGGCGATTCGCCAATTGCAGAACAAAACATTTCATAAACGGCCACAATGTCCTGCATTTCTGAGCGCAATCTGATAAAGTTATTTTCCTGATCTGCATTTGGAGTATCGTATAATCCAAAACGACCTATTTTTCCAAGAACTTGAGTAACTTCGCCGCATTCTTCAGCTAGACAATGATTCAAATAAGTAACCTCTGAAATTTGTGATTGCTTTTCATTTAGTTTTAATCTAAGTGAAGCATTTTCTCCTACCAGTGTTCCCATTTCATGCCATTGTTTGTTGAACCGAATCTCCATTGCAGATAGTTCTTTCTTATAATATGTGGCCTCGTTACCTTCAACGTGACTTTTCAAAATATTATTAGGCGAATGATGGCTCATAGGAACACCATCAATATTAATACAACCAAAAAAGCAAATTCAATTGCATTTCCGTCTCGTATCCACTTTCCTATTTCTTTCAATTTGTTCATTTCTTTGTTTCCTTTGTTATCATCCGGATATCTTTTAAAGCAGCAACGCAGATTGAGCTGGGTGTCAGTCCGTTTTCTTGGTCCATTGACCAGCGCTCCGCAAGTGCAACTATACTTTTAATTTTATTTAATTGATCTTCAATTTCCTCAACATATTCATTATTAATTTCTAAACCTATATGCTTTTTAGCTTTCATCAGGTTTGTGTTCCTCTATTACATGATTTGGTAAAAATATATACCTAATTAAATTCGAAACAAGGCTATCCGCTTCGTACATTGAAAAATCTTCAATATCACCATCATTATCAAAAGTACCTGTAACAAAACCGTTCTTGACGAGAGGAGTATAAAGATCCCATTCCCAACCGCTATCACCAAATGGACTTTTACCACTGAATGATTCACCTTCGGACCATAAAGTAAGTAAAAGAGTCCCAAGATATTGTCTAATATCCATGTCATGATCTTCAACTTTCAATTTAAGTATTTCTTCATATCTCATGTTTTTTCTCCAGTAAGAGGATTGCAATAACCGTTAAGATCATCAGGAGCGTTAGGTAGTCCTTCAAACGGGTTTCCAACATTTGGAGAAATTTTTCATTATTTTAATTACAGCCCGTAGTTCTTTAATTTCATTAAGAGCTTCAACCAAACGTTCATCACACTTTTGTAATCTTCTTCTCATTTCAGCTTCGTTTTCCACAGCATTATCTAAAGACATTGCAAGTGTTTTTTGATAGGTTGTAAGTTCATCGAAGAACGCTTCTTCAGTTTTGCATTTTAATTCTTTGTTTTCTTTCTTTAATTTCTTATTTTCGGTCATTAACTTGCTTTCAATTTGAGTGCCTTTCCATTCCCAATAATTCATTATTTTATACCTTTTGTATTTGGATCTGCCATCTGGCCAGTTTTCAAAAAATCTTCACAGGTCGTGCCGTAACCAGTTTCAAGGTCTAAATATTCTTTTTCAAATTCTTCGTCAGACATAGCACTAAACAATTCATCTAGTTCTATTAACGACTTTTCATATATTGTCTTCATCGTCTTTTTTACCTAATAAATTTTTACATCTTGTCAATTCTTTTAATAAGGAATCTATCGTTTTTTGTTTATTCACTATAACTTCATGTCTGCTTAGATTTAACATAGCCTTTGAAGTTTTTATTTCTTTAACTTCTTCCTCGAGGTCAACTATTCGCTCAATATCTGCAAGAGAACGGAAGTCTTCACACCAATACAAATCGCTGAAATCACTCAGTTCCCATAGTTGTTCTTCGGCATCCCAAATTTCTGTGGTTTTTGAATTTATTTTGATGAATAAATCTTCTATTACAGAACAGTGATAGTGATGTGTTGAACCTTCTGGAGCAATCATTAACGTTTCTATATCATTCATAATTAAATTTCTTGTTAATTCGATGTAGATACTATAACATCATCTGAAGTATAATGCAAATCTATTTCGTCTAAGTCAAAATCATTTCTAGAAAACAAGCTTGTACATCTTTCCAGCTCAATAAGTTCATCGAGAAGACCTGGGTATTCATTGTCTTTTGCCGCATAAGCATAAATGAATAGGTCTTCGATCATTTCGTTTAGTTTCTCATATTCAGCTTTATAATCAATCATCTTTTATATGACTCAATATATCATCACTAACTTTTTCACCGAAGGTTACAAGTGCCACATCCAAATGACTTTTGTAAAACTCAATACCTTTTCTAATCACCTCATTAAGCATCCAAGCTTCATGATTATTTAACACAACGCTTATCGTATTATAATTATCTATCTTCATTTTCTGCTTCCTCTTTAATTCTTTTTTTATCTGCCTCTAATAAGTTCCAAGCATACGCTTCAATCTGTTCGTATTTGATGAGACCCATTTCAAACGCTTCATTTGATTTATCATAATAATCTAGATAAAAAAGGGTTGGTGGTCTGTCTGTAGTAGGTCTCATCGATCTCATTTCATGCCCCTAAAAAATACATGTTTTGGAGTTCTTTCCAGAATCGTTATTACAATATTCTTTTTAGCTATAAAAGTAACTCCGTTATTATGATAATAGTCTTGCCCGTTTTTGTTGGCGAATTTTATCATACCTTCAACTGTGAAATCAAAATCTTTGCTTTTAAATCTCTCATTCCAGCGCTGAAGAGCGTGTTTAGTCAAAATAAATGTTTTCATATGTTATCACCAAGCATAAATTGTTTGCGTGGGGTACTATCATTACCAAACATCATTTGAAAAATTTCAGCATCATCCACATGAACAGTATCATAAACTGGTTCATTCACTATTTTATAATATTCGGCTTCGGTTAGAGATCCAAGACCCTTTATGTATCTGTGATAATATCTGGATTCCGTAGCTTTAAATTTACTAGCATCTTCATAGGTGTAGAACCATTTAACATCATCTTTTAATGTTGATATCATTATCGGCGTGCGGGTAATTTTAACTCTATGTTCTGTTAACAATCGTGGCCAGAATTTGTAAAAGAATGCCATTAATAATGGCGATATATGTCCAATGCCATCATGGTCAGCGTCGGTCAATATTGCAATATGTTTATACGACATATCACTAACGCTTTCTGGGTCGTTTATGTCAAGATTCAATACGGCAACCAATTCACCAAGTTCTTTATTTTTCAGCACGTCAGCAGGTTTCATATCCCAAGTATTCATGATAACACCACGAAGCGGAAAGGCACCAACCTTATCAGGATCACGCACTTTCAATAGAAATCCCATTGCGGAGTCACCCTCAACAATTTTCAAGGTAGCGTCAGGACGATTGGCCGATATATGTTTCGCAACTTTAACTTTACGAAGTTTTTTCTGAGCAGCATTTGCAGCACGTTTGTCGGCAGCAAGTTTTTTCGCAAGTTGCGCTTCGATAATGGGATCTATAATTTCTGGTGTCGTCATTATTTTTTTAGCAAAGAAGTTTAATTCCTTTGTGTCAGCATCTTCGAAATGTGTCTTGACATTACTGTGTGGATTTGTTAAGCGCTCTTTTGTTTGACTATCAAATTTTGGATTTACGAAATTTCGAGCAAACAAAACAAAAGTTAAACCACTCTTAATTGTTGCTTTCACAACTTCGATTTTATGTTTTCGTTTAATCAAGACGATTAGTTCTTCAACAACTCCGTTAACAATGTAATCGACATATGACCCACCTTGTCTTGTGTTCACTCCATTTATATATGACGTTGTTCTGAAACCATCATCGGAAGGACCGAAGAAAAAAGATAAGTTATTCGATTTTTCAATAATGCAATTCTCGCCGTACATTGCGGAATATTTTTTAAGATCATTAATGCGAATATTGTTCCCGTTGAATGAAAAGTTAATTTCAGGAAAAGCCATTTGCAAACTTATTAGTCGATCTTCAATTAAAGCAATTGTGTCTAAATCTTGCAAGTTGTCAACTTCAAATAAGTCAAAATCCGCAATGAATGAAACTTCTGTACCATTACCTGCCTTTTTGGATTCTTTTACCTCGATGCGTTCCGCGCCGACTGAACAGGTAACGGTAAGCAATTTTCCATTAGACCACGTTTTTCCTGTGAAATTTGCTGAAAGGAAGTTTGTTGCCGCTGACCCCACACCATTTGTCCCGATGGTAACTCTTTCGTCATCGAATGAAGTACCGGCATTCACTTTAGTCCAGGCAGCAACAGGTCGTTTAATATTTTTTCCCAGAGTTTCGTCGAAGACTTCATCATGTGGTATACCACGACCGTTATCAAATATTGTGATTTCATTACCTTCAATCGATACACCAATTTTATTAGCATGTTTGAAGTTTGTTCGAATTGCTTCATCAATAGAGTTGTCTAATATTTCATCTACCATTTTAGACAAAGCAGGAACATAAGTTGCTTTGACCCAATTACCTAGTATGAATCGTTCAACTTCTTCTTTTGCGCTTGAACCCATATACATCCCAATTCTTTCTCGTACATGTTGTCGAGCGGTTAGGATTCTGAATTCCTCAGATTTTTTAGTCATTTATATTTCCTTTATTTATTTTATGCAACTATTATAACAATATTTGAGATATAGTCAACTATTATTTACCGGTTGGATCGAAACTTCCACTACTTCAAGATCGAATACATGTCCTTTTACCTGCATTCCATATTCCCCATCACCAATAACTTCGCAGCCATCAATTACATGCATGATGTTTATGTAATCGGCATAGATACCTTTCATTATTCTTTCTGCGCTAGTTTTCAGTTTAAATAATGTAGATTCTGAGATATCGCTTTTGAATTCTCTAACCCCAACATAAAAGGTATCTGATGTTGTATCCTTTATCACGAATTTATTACTCATTGTCATTTTCTCCACTTTATGTAAAGTACAAAACCCTTAACAAGTCTATTTTTCTTATCTCTATAATCAGCATACGTAGTCATTGCTTCGTAACCACCTCTGGCTATAAAAAGTTCTTCATAGATTCTTTCTATTGTATTGCCATCTCTAAACGGCAATGGTTTATATATAATTTTGATATTATAATTCCTCGCTAACATAAAACATTGGATATCTTTTATTTTCAAGACATTCGTACGGCTCGATACTAACGCAATATTCTTCTTCACGCTCAAAATTATACATCACTATATATTTAGTGCCTATATAATCTATTCTTACGTGATGTAAATTGTGAGGTTGCCAATCCGACAGCTGAAATAAGCATTTATCCCACAATTCTAGTTCACCAATTTTAATATTTTTCACGACTTCACCACAAATGTTATTTCAACAGTTACTAAATCCAATGTCACAACTTTACCAGAATTAGTTTTGTCGGTGTAAAATTTGACATTAGTTGCGAGGTTTTGAATATCTGCCAGTTCTGCATCTTGAAATTCTTTACTACTGAATGCTAAATAATCATCAATATGAAAATGAACCACTTTATGGTCTCTAACTAATTTTCTAATTCTTGCATTAGAATTAATTTCATCGCTAAACAAAGAACATCCACTTATGTCGCTGTCGAAACTTCGACCACCTTGATAAAAGGTTCCAGTCGTGTGGTCTTTTATTGCAAAGTTGCTCATATTGGATTCCTCGTACACATGAACCTATATAAATTAACAGCTAATACCGCAATCAAGTAGGTGATAGCCAATATCTGATTTTCTTGAAATGTTAAATACACGACACCTATTGATAGAATATAAGATATAATATAATTATGAATAGGTCGATCATACATCACTGCCATTTGTTCTTTATCTATAACACACAAACCGAGAACAACAAGTATTAATAATGTAGCAGTTGCTACCGAGACATTTACTGAAGCTACTATACCCCATATAATGAATGTCACCGCGGTATTTTTAAAATCTTTCATTTTTTGTTCCTTTTATTGAATTGAATTATACAATAACACTATCACAGCCGATGTCAACAAATAATTTATATGAACTAATTGAATAAATGATTGACAACAATACAGAACTGTGTTATAATCAAGTTATCGACTATAATGTAACAAGTTTTTATAACAAATTCGTACTATGAACAGTTTAATAAATCATTATATATAGTACGTAATTCAATGCATTTGGTTCACTTATGAATCCTTATGCATCGTAAGGTATCATATATGAATCAATAACACAATATGAGGTAGTTTAATGACAGATAAGACGGCAACAATATATTCGACTCCTAACGTTCAACGTACTTTCTATGCCAACAGGCCTGTTACTTTATGTAGTAATTTCTACTTAAGCGGTCGAATTGGCGAACCAGAAGAATACGTAGAATGGTTCGATATAATCAGAAATGCTAACGAAGGCGATACGATAAAAATACATATAAATTCACCAGGTGGGGATTTATTTACCGCAATACAATTTATGAGAGTATTAGCAGATTGCAGATGTACTGTGATAACTTCCGTAGAAGGTGCTTGTATGTCAGCTGCCACATTAATATTTTTAATGTCTGACCTGTTTGAAATATCAGATCATTCATCATTTATGTTTCACAATTATTCAGGCGGTGTGGTAGGTAAAGGTGGTGAAATGCACGACCAAACAATTCACGAGTACGAATGGTCTAAAAAGATATTCGCAGACTGTTACGGAGGATTCCTGTCAAAGAAAGAAATTGTTGCCATGACTGAAGGTAAGGATTTCTGGATGAGCGGAGATGAAGTTGCAAGCAGACTCGAAAAACGTTCTAAGAAAGCAGAAAAAGAACATAAAAGACTTGCGAAATTAGAAAAAACATTAAAACCAACTGAAGAGGAATATGAATAATGAGACCAATGAGAGACCAGTTATTAGTAATTGAAGTAGCAAAAGCGGAAGATTCAAAAATGTCAGCAGGTGGTATTATATTGACTGACGAAAAAGATAAGGGTTCGTCTGCGCCTGGGTGTGTGGTTGCGAAAGGTCCTGATGTTGAACATTGTAAATTGGAAGACCAAATTGCTCTCGAATGGAACAAAGGTCTCCCAATTACAGTTGCTGGCGTGAAGTGCGTTTTAATATCAGAGGAATTCGTCCGTGGCATTTACGGCGACGAGTAATTATTTACCCTTTGTATAAGCTTCTTTGCCGTAAAACGCGGCAATGATTGCTGCAACTGATACAAAATAAACAGCTGCCATATCACCTAGTATTTCAGCTGCTTTATCTAATCCAATAAATGAAGATAAAATGACGATAACAGGAAAAGTCAACATTCCTGCTAGTGATGCCCACGCCATTTTACGCTGTGCATCTTCTTTTTTATCTTCGTTCTCTATACGCAATTCGGTTTCTTTATATTTAAGTTCTTCGGACATTTTATGTCTCCTTATTATTATAAATGTATTTATTATTTGACCGAATTTAAGACGTGGTATATAATGAACAATTGAATAATAAATGAGAATACTATGAATCAAGATGTATGTAGGATTTCTGCAACAAACGCACTTATGAAATCAATAAACGACCCCGTTAATTACCCAAGTGGCGATTATATCGATTGGGATTGTGTCGAAGCTGATGTCTTTATTGAATTATATGTATCACAGGGTAAAAGTAGAGTTGATAGTGACAAGCATTATCAATGGTATGATAGAGCTGTCGGTTTGTATATAGATGAATTTGGCGAACCAAGATTAACTGATGACAAACTTTAATTGACATTCATCTCTAAGTTTGATATAGTGATTGCCTAAATTAATAAATAGGCAAACTATGAAAATGCTAATTGCAATACTTATTATTATCACTGCTACATATTTTAGGATTGAATACGGTTCCGCGAATGCACTTCTTAGTGCAACTGCAGGTATTGGCACTCTTTATATCGTAGTTAAAATAGCAAATTCTGTAACTTCACTAAGACACAGAAAGAGAACGTAGATATGAAATCACGAAAAAAGAAAAATAAATTTAACCCAGTCGCCAAACATCTAAGAACTTTTAATAAGTCTAATGTTATGATTGATCGAAAAAAAGAATCCAAGAAAAATGGCAAATTTCTTGATAACTTGTAATTAGGAGCAATATGTCTGATAAAGTAACCCTTAGGGATTTAACAAAAGAACACCATGATAGTGTAGAACGATCTGAATTTGCAGAACTTTTATTAGGCGGCGGAATAACTCCAGCACTTTATTATGTTTATTTACACGCGCAGTTACAAAACTACTTAGCATTAGAAGCCGCAGCTACGCTTCCTAAAAAGTTGCAAACTGTTTTTAGATCTCCTCACATCGAAAGAGACTTGGTCGCTCTACAAGAAGAATTTCATCTTCCCGACCTTGCAGACACTTCAAAGCTTAGATCGGTACGTGAATATGTACGGTACATCGAAGATCTCCAATCCGAAGGTGAAGAACGCAAGTTGCTAGCACACGTATATGTAAGACACTTTGGTGATCTTCATGGCGGCCAAATTATTAAAAAGCGCGTACCAGGCGAAGGTCATATGTACGAATTTGAAGATCGTAAAGGCCTAATCGCAGGATTACGTGAGCTTATCGACAATGATATGGCAGATGAAGCGAGAGTGTGCTTCGAATTTGCTGAAAAAATGTTTACTGAGATTGCAGAAAAGTACGATTTTGAAACATACGGCATTGAAGAAACCGATAATGAATATGATTCAGATGAAGATGATGAACACGACAACTACGAAAGTAAATGGGAATAAAATGATCGAAAGAGAAGTCACTCCACTTTGGGAAGAGCTAATTGAGTTTTCAGATGCTATATGTGATTTATTTAGTAACAAATATATAGGCTATGATAATTCAAAACATACTCAGAATTTTGATGGTTGGGAAGATACATTTTGGTATGGCGAAAATATCCGTAAATGTCACCTCAAAACTATCATCACTGACAAAATGTGGCTGATGCACATCAATATATTTCCTGAAGATGGGATCAATCTTCCCATTCTAGGTTTTGATATTGTCGCTACCAAATCTAAAATAAGCGGATCATTTTTTGACTTCTCTCCCGTCTGTGAAGTGCCTAGTCAATACGATAGTTTTTACAAAGGAGTCGTAAAGAACTTAAACTGGAAAAGAGAAAGAAAGTTGCCAGAATGGGCACAAGAAATATTTTCAGATGATATGATCGCTGTAGGCGGTATAGTACAAGGTGATGAACTAGACACACTTAAAAAAGTTACTTATCGTTTACTCGACTTTTATACTTACCATTCAAACTCTGACACATATATTCACGACGAACCGACAAAAACGGCACTTAACAAATACTGTGCCAACCAAAAAACCAATCGTAGACTGCATCAAGCAATAAATGCAATGGGTATACCAGAAGAGGAAAAGCTAAGTTACATCAATAATGTTTTATTTGAAGAAATTTAAAAAAAGGTTGACATAGCTTAAGCATATGATACTATTAAATTACAAATTAAATAACCAACCAACAAACTAGGAATTATATCATGAAAAATTATACAAAAACACTAATCATCGCTGCATCTATTATGTTTACATCAACAGTTGCATTAGCTGCTCAGAAAAATGCTCCAACAGAAGATAATTATTATCAATGGGGAATAAAAACTGTGGTAAGTAAACACTGCATGTATGGCGGATCTAAGCAATCGACTGCGCTCGCAACTAAAATGTACGACGAAACACAAAACACCAAAGATTCAATTGTCAAGTTGTCTACTGATAAAGATTCAACAACAAATTTATTTGCGGCCAGTAAAAGAGATGTAGATAATTACATTATGGTCTTAATGATGCAAGATCCTAATATAGCAACAGAACTCTGTCTATTAAAAAGTCTTAAAAAGATAACGAAAAATAACAGCTATATTATGCACTACTTGGAATCATTAGCTAAATAAAACAACCAAAATATTAAGGGTTACATTATGAAAAGACTATTCAGTAAACTAGCAATATCAGCAACTATCATACTAGCCTGTGCATCAACCATTTCAGCGGAAAGAAGTTTTCCATCTAGTGAATCGATTGAATACTTCTCAACTTCTGTGTGGATCACCAACATATGCTATCGAGCTAATTCAACACCTGAAGTACGCATGAAAGTTCAGGCTATGGATAGAGAAAATCGAAGGGTTGCTGCAAAGATAAAGAAACTTAAACCTGAAATATTTGGAATATTTCAACGCGATCTTGAAAGACATAAAAAAGAAATAATCTCTTTGATGGGTACAGATAATGGTGAATATTTTGCTCAACAAATAATTGATACTTGCATAATGCCAAGACTCTTAATTATGGAATCGCTTGCAAGACCTGTAGGTAAATGGATCGACTCAGTAGAAAATTAATGGTTGACTTGAGTGATAGACTTGATATAATATTTATATTGAATCGAAACACAAAGAGAATATTATGTTTAAAGAATTTTTTGTTAAAACTGAATTATATGAAGCTGCACTTGTTGCAACTGTTTTCACTTTGATCTTATGGGCGATATTATAATGGCACATGCACCTTGGAAATTAACAGTAAATAGTGAATCAGGCGCTCTTATCGGAATGTTTCATGAAAAAGAATTTAATAATTTCTTTGAATATAGCCATAATGATGATCAACATCTGTCCGAAGATTATCCTCATAAAGTTTGGGTTACTAATCCGGTAATCAACTTCGATCACGGTTATCGCTACGCAAAAGTTTTGAAAACTGTAATGTATGTTGTTACAGATGAAGATGATTACGGCAAACCTGTAGTCGAAAAATGGTCAATAAAAGGGCGTAAAGTTTACCCAAAAGGAATTTCAAGATGAATATATTTGATTTAATTGCGAAAGTTGACAAAAGTGACAAAAACGAAGATTACGTAGCCATTGAAGATTTCTCTGAATTGTTCGGCATAAATGCCTACGATCTTGAATTGGAACCAAACAGAAAACTTAAATGTTACTGGGCTTGGCGAAAAATGGATACAGATACTCATGTTGGTCTTCGAATCTATTATTTAGACAATGCATTTGTTGCAACAAGCTGGGAACAAGCTAGAAAATCTGGTGGTCAAGAAATTGAATTCTTAGACCAAGGTTCTGCACAAAAAGTGAAAGAATATATCCTCGAGTTGAGAAAAGAGATTGTAGATAATATCGATTATATTGATACTGACGAAGCCTTTGGTGTAGGATTGCCTGTACATTTCGGTGAGGAACTATTAACTTCAATTGTTTACCATATACCGTCAAAGGAATATGTTACCGTAGTCAGAAGATGGGGAACTACCTATGACATTAAATTGTGGAATTTTGTAGAAATAGAGTTTAACAAAGAATCAAAATTTTCTCAATCCAATAAATTGCTGGTTAACTTAAAAGATATACTTGTGCCATTTAACGTTAATAACGGTTGACAAACCTTACTACTATGTTATAATAGTTCCATCAAATAAAAAAGGAGATATGTTATGAAAAGTAAAATCGTATTAAATAGTCTTATTTTAGAAAAAGAGTCTACTGAGGCATTACCAAGAAATTTGGTCGAAATGATTGCTTATTTACAACATAAAGTAGACGAAATTGATTCAGACTTTCAAAATTCTATGACTATTGATTTTGAAAATGAAGATGATGGATATATGGCTTACGGCTGTGCATATGAAATAAATTATTCCCGACCTGAAACTGATGAAGAAACAAAATTTCGTATTCAAAGAGAAGCTGCACGAAAAGGAATTGACAGAACCCAAAAATTGATACAATATAACAAGTTACAAAAAGAACTAGGCCTTGGCGACAAGTGAATATATTTTTAACTGTGCCGCTAATATCACTGGGATTCACTGTTTTTTACTTATTCATTGGGTTACTACTATCACGTTTTTTCAGAGGTGCTAAATAATGCCCGAACATATTCTTGTATATTCTTTCGTAATAATTTCAGTTATCTCATTAGCCTTAACGATTTATTTGACATATTTTAAAAAATAAACATTGACATCCTCTTAGATCATGTTATAATACAAACTAATATAACGAATGACACCTGGAGGCTTTATAGATGGATGTCGTAATAATGACGCCTGAAAAAATACATCACTCCATAGCACATATGATATCTGCGGGGATTCCGTACATTGATGCTATTTGTGAGTATGCTGCAACTAATAATATCGACATAGAAATTGTGGCCGATGTGATAAAACGCTCAACAATACTCAGAGAAAAAATCAGAGTAGAGGCTGTTGAGTTAAGGATGGTAAAGAAAAGCAATGAACTCGACCTTACCCAGCTATATTAACCAAGCGTCTTTTGATGCTTATGTAACTTACCTCGCAATAAAAAGACATTTTACAACCAAAAATTACGACTATTATAAATATAATGGCAAAGTGAAGGCAAACATGGATTCCTTCGCTGCTCGAAATGATGCATTCTTTTTTAGTAAGCTTTCTAAAAAACAAGATCATATCAACCTAATACTTGCAAATGTAATTGATGAACCTAAAATTTGGGTTCGAGATATCGTTAGTGATGAAGGTGAACAACGTTACAACAAATGGAAGAAAAAGATTGATTCTTTGGGTTACACCTTTTCAAATGAAATGTCCATACTCAAAGATGATTATAAATCTAATTTTATCGTGAGCAACGGTCAACATCCGTACTTGATTACATTATTTCTTCAAAAGAAATTATCAATGGAAACATTTACAATTTTGACTCATTCTGCAAATATTTTTGCATATTGGGAAGAAAATATGTCTGACAAATTTATCGCTCAGGATATTATAGATACCTCAAGAAAATATAAACCTTTCTTGAACTATGAAGTACTACGATTTAATACCCTCGTAAAAAATCGCTTTTTGTAATAAAATAAACCGCAAATACAACCAACGTAAATAACGCTATACTACAGGAGATACATCCCCATGGCTAACACCGACTTTTCAGCACTGAAAAAATCACGCTCTGCATCATTAGACAAGCTTAACGGACAGCTAGATAAAATAGCTACAAAAAGCTATGCAAACCCGAACGCCGACAAAATTTGGAAACCAACTCGCGACAAAGCAGGTAATGGCTTTGCAATCGTCCGTTTCTTACCAGCACCTGTTGGAGAAGAAATGCCGTTTGTACGAATTTGGGATCACGGTTTCCAAGGACCAACTGGTCAATGGTACATCGAAAATTCTTTAACTACAATCAATCAAGACGACCCAGTTTCTGAGTTCAACTCTAAATTGTGGAATTCTGGTGTTGATTCTGATAAAGAAGAAGCTCGCAAACAAAAACGCCGTTTGAAATATACATCTAATGTCTTAGTAATTAAAGATTCCTCTAACCCAGATAATGATGGCAAAGTCTTCATGTATTCATACGGTAAGAAAATCTTTGATAAATTGAAAGACTTGATGAACCCAACTTTCGAAGATGAGACACCAGTAAACCCGTTTGATTTATGGGAAGGTGCAAACTTTCGTATTAAGATCCGGTTAGCGGATGGTTACCCAAATTATGATAAATCTGAATTTGAGGCTTCAACGCCTGTTTCGGAAGATGAATCAGAAATTGAAACCATTTGGAACTCACAACATTCATTACAGTCATTACTTGATCCTGCAAATTTCAAGACATATGCTGAATTGAAGACCAAGTTATATCGCGTCCTTGACATTGCTGGTAAATCTGATAATGGAATATCAGCCTCTGCCGCAGAAGAAACAGACAGCGACCTCGACTTGAGTTCAATGAAAACAGCCGAACCAACTTCTACTCCTTCTATTGCTGAAGATGAAGATGAAGACGATGATTTGGCAATATTCAAAAAGCTCGCTGAGGGTTAATATGAGGCCTTCGGGCCTCCTTTCCTTTGAAACAACACACTAGACTTTAATTGAATTTTTATTAGCGTCATAGTAGTAAGCAATTTAAGCACAAATGAAACCGTAGAGGTAAATACATGAGCATAATGGATAAAATGTTAAAATCAGGCTCGATAAAAGGTACTGATGTTCTATCTAAGTCAAAATTCTTTGACGCAAAAAACCCAATAAAGACTGAATTGCCAATATTAGATATTGCGTTCAGCGGATCGTTGGATGGAGGTTTGATCCCAGGATTGACCGTTCTGGCAGGTGTCTCGAAAAGTTTTAAAACTTTACTTGGGCTGTACTGTATGAAGGCATACTTAACCAAACACAAAAAAGGTATCGCTTTATTATATGATTCTGAGTATGGCATAACACCTGAGTATCTTTCAAGTTACGGAATTCCTCTGGATAGAGTATTGCATATTCCAATTGAAGATATTGAAGAATTAAAATTTGATATTGTAAAACGACTTGATGATATTGTAAAGGGTGATGATGTTTTCATTATGATCGACTCTATTGGTAATCTTGCATCAAAGAAAGAAATTGAAGATGCAAAGGCAGAAAAATCTGTGGCCGATATGACTCGTGCAAAGCAATTAAAATCCTTGTTTCGTATGATTACACCTAAAATTACTAAACGTGATATTCCCTGCATTGCAATAAATCATATCTATCAAGAAATTGGTTTATTTCCTAAGAATATCGTATCTGGTGGTACTGGAATTATGTATTCAGCAAACCAAGTATTCATCATAGGCAAATCACAGGAAAAAGAAGGCACCGAACTTGCTGGATGGAAATTTACTATCAACATTGAAAAATCTCGATATGTAAAGGAAAAAGCAAAATTACCTTTCAAAGTTATGTATGACGGCGGAATCCAGAAATGGTCTGCACTGTTTGACCTAGCACTAGAGTCTGGTCATATTGTTAAAGGCGGAACGCAAGGTTGGTATAACGTTGTCGATATGTCAACAGGTGAAGTCATTGAACCCAAACGCCGTTTGAAAGATATCGAATCTGATAACAGTTTCTTTGAAGGTCTTATTGAAGATGAAGCATTCAAAAAACACGTCGAGTTCCGCTTTAAATTAAATGCTGCTAACATGCAAGGTGAAGAAGAAGATGCTGGAAACGACGATACTATCTAATTTAATACACAATGACGAATATCAGAAAAAGGTATTCCCATTTATTAAAGATGAATATTTTGAAGATAACTCTTTACGGAAAATCTTTTTAACTTTCTCAGATTATGTCGAGCAATATAAGGCGTCTCCTTCAGTGGAGGCGCTTAAAATATCGCTTGATAAACGCACAGATTTAAGTGAAGATTCATACGGCGAAGTGATGAAAATTGTTGGCAGTCTTGTTGTTGATACTGATACCAACCACGAATTTTTATTGAATGAAACTGAAAAATTCTGCCAAGATAAAGACCTTTACAATTCAATTCGTCAGGCGATTCTTATTTTGGACGGACAAGATAAAGATAATGATAAGGGTTCTATACCAAAATTGCTATCTGATTCGCTGGGTATCAATTTTGATTCTAGTGTGGGCCACGATTATCTTGATCAGTTCGAAAGTCGCTATGATTTTTACCACAAAAAAGAAGAACGCATACCGTTTGATATAGACATTCTTAATTCTATAACCAAAGGTGGATTACCTAGAAAATCTATGACTGTATTGCTTGCGACTACTGGAGGTGGAAAATCACTTGTCAAATGTCATATGGCAGCAAATCATCTGATGTTCGGTAAAAATGTCTTGTATATTACCATGGAAATGGCCGAAGAAAGAATCGCAGAACGTATAGATGCTAACATGTTGGACATTACTATTGATGAAGTCAGTCAATTGCCTCGTGATGTTTACGAAAAACGTTTGGGTCGGATCAAAGGAAAAACGACTGGTAAATTAGTTATCAAGGAATATCCTACTGGTTCAGCACACGCAGGACATTTTCGTCATTTGCTTAATGAATTGAAGATGAAAAAGAACTTTGCTCCGGATATCATATTCATAGATTATCTAAACATCTGTGCATCGGCGCGAGTAAAAGGTGCTGCAGCAGCAAACTCATACACACTTGTTAAATCAATAGCCGAAGAAGTTCGTGGTCTCGCAATGGAACATAACTGCGCTGTTGTTACATCATCTCAGTTCAACCGTGACGGATATTGTCTCGATTTGGATACTATAGTAAATACTGAAAATGGCGATAAAAAAATCAAAGACCTTGAGGTTGGCGATGTGATTCTATCTGATAGTGGCTATAATACAGTAAAAGCTGTATTTGCACAAAAAGAAACTGAAGTGTATTTAATAAGAACAAAAAGTGGTAAATCCATAATATGTTCAGCTGACCATAAATTTCCCGTACAAGGAGAAGATACTGAGCTTACTATCAACACTGGGTTGAGCGTAGGCAATAAATTATTTGCTCTGGAATAATGATTATTTATAAATATGTTTGTTAAACCAACATCATATAGGAATAAACATGAATCAAAGGACAAAAACAAATTACAGGAAAATATGGGAAGAATATAACAGCAAAGTTATACCAGCTGGCAATCACATACATCATATTGACGGTGATAGAAACAATAACTCACCTGAAAATTTATTGTGTGTAACACCTAAAGAACATTGGGAAATACATTATAACCAAGGTGATCCGGTCGCTCTGAACGGCAAATTTATTCAGGGTGCTTCGGAAGCTGGCAAAAAGGGCGGAGCTGTAGGTAAAGGTAAAACTATATCAGACGAACAAAAGATAAAGATGTCGATATCAATGAAGCTTAAATATAAAGAATGTGGTTCTTGGAATAAGGATAGAGAAAGATCCGATGAAACGAAGCAGAAAATAAGCAAAGCTACATCTGGAGAGAACAACCCAAGATATGGTAAAGAAGTAACAAAGGAAACTCGTGCTAAAATTAGTGAAACTAAAAAACGAAAGTTTTCAAGCGGTGAATTAATACCTCACAGTACTAAACACACTAAAGAAACTCGTAAAAAAATGTCTGAATATAAACTAAATTTTTTCGAGAACGGCGGTAAATCTCCATTCGCTAGTATTTATGATGTTATAGATGAAAATGGCGAATGCTTATGTACGGATGCATTAAGAAGCGATGTAGAACAATACCTGCAACTCACGGAAAGGGAATTTTTATCACTGTATGCTTATTCTAAAAGAACTGACAAAATCCACCCAAAATCAAAACTAAAAATTATATCAAAAGGAAAATATTATGATGCAAGATGAGATAATCTCAATTGAAAAATTAGGTAAAAGAAAAACCGTAGATATCGAGGTCTCGGGTAATCATTTATTTTATGCTAACAATATACTAACGCATAACTCGAATTCTGATGTCGATTTGACTAATACATCTGAGTCGATGGGTATTACACACACTGCAGATTGTATTCTCGCTTTAATTACATCTGAGCAATTAGATGAACTTGACCAACTGTGTATCAAACAACTGAAAAATCGTTGGGGTGACCTGAGTCATAATCGCAGATTTAATGTGGGTATAGACCGAGCAAAAATGAAAATATACAACCTTGAACAATCAGCACAAAGTAATGTCAATATGGACACCAGTAAAAGAGCAACTGGCGGAAGTCAGAGTTTTGCCAATGATGCACCGTTTGCCACAGCGAAAGGTAAAAAAGACATATTCGGTAGCGGTAGTTCCTTAATATAACCTAGAGAGAAAAAAGATGGCTTATTCAATATTTCCAAGTACTTACGAGCAGATAGATAGTGAACTTAAACCTTGGGGCAAAAAACAAGTAAAAGAAATAAAGGAGGTCTGGCGTTATCTCAGATCGTCCTTGCCCGCCATAGGAAATCCACTAAATTTTGATATTGGAAAGAATACCAAAATAAACGTAACTCGTGAAATACAAGACTGTATGACATTAAAAGAAATTCAACAGCATACTGGATTCACAACCTTTAGTTTGAAATTTGGTAACGGAAGTTCCGGCAATCGTGGTGCTAATAATCGTGGTATATTATTTGAAAGTCAATTCATGAAATCTCTAAATTTTTGGCGAAGTCGCGATCTGGATAAAATCGACAAAGCAACTCTAGATTCCATTGATGATCTCGACAAAACCTATAACCTTGCATCAGCAAAAGACTTTAAAGTTTTGGAAGTTGGTGCTGCTTGTACAAGGCGGCCACTAGAATTTGGTGAACGTGTAACATTAGCAAATAAATTTGGGTCTGGTTATGACATAGGAAAAACGGTAACTGACCTCACTGTAATGATAGACAACCAAGAAGTTCACTTAAGTCTTAAATTGGGACCAACAACCACCTTTTTCAACGTTGGTGTTGGTCGAATATTACCTGCATCCGAATTGTCGACTAGAAATCTTGTTAATGAAAATGGTCTAAGATTGTTAAAAATATTTGACATAGAACCAAATTTGGTTTATGATACTTTTAATGGTACTTTACCAGAAGGCGGGGTGAAAGTAGAAGTTGAGAATCCCAGAAAAGAAGACATCGAAGCTTTGATGCAATCTGGTGTGGGTTTTGGGTATCATGTTATACACCATAAAGGATCGAAGATTGAAAGTTATAAAGTTGATAAAGATTTAATGGAAAAATCGGTAGAGATAACTTCAAAAGTCACCATTTTTTATGGTGGAAAGCGTGGATCATCTAAGCGGATAAATATAGAATATGAATCGTCTTTATACAAATTCAGCCTCAATCTTAGAAACAAACAAGCTACACATGCATATCCGTCTCATCTAATGTGCGACTTCAAAAAGAAATAAATTGGTTGACAGACACTCTCATACTTGTTATAATGTCCACACTGAATTAATAATGAGTCAAAAAAATGAGTAAACAAAATTTACATATCAATCATCTGGAGGATTCCGTAATTAACGGTGGAGTTGTAGGTACCAGAAATGCTATTAACCTGCTAAGAAATCTTCGCAACATGATAAGCGGAAACACAGATGCTCCAGTATCGGTATCTGTAAAATGGGATGGTTCTCCGTCACTGTTCGCAGGAATAGACCCAACCGACGGTAAATTCTTCATTGCCAAAAAAGGCATCTTCAATAAAAATCCAAAAATATATAAAACAATCACAGAAATAGACGATGATCTTAATCCTGAACTTGCTTCGGTATTTAAGATAGCTCTCGTTGAACTTTCAAAGATAGGCATAAAAGGAGTAATACAGGGTGATCTCTTATATACGAGCAAAGATCTCAAACAAGTTAAAATTGATGGAGCGGAGCATATTACTTTTCATCCTAATACCATCGTTTACGCGATACCTAAAGAATCTAAACAAGCAGAAAAAATTGTACGTTCCGACATCGGAGTGGTATGGCACACTACTTACAGAGGAGAAACTTTTGAAACAATGTCTGCTTCATTTGGAGAAGAGATCACAAGCAAACTCAAGGAAATAAGTTCTGTGTGGTGTGTTGACGCAAAATATCAAGACACTTCAGGTACTGCTACCTTTTCAGAAGTTCAAGTCGCGGTCCTGACCAAGAAATTGTCTGATGCTGGCAAAATATTCAACACAATAAGTAAAGGTGCTCTTGAAGGATTATCATCTGATTTAGAACTAAACAGCCGCGTGAATGTTTACATCAATTCTATGGTTCGTATAGGAGAAAGAGTTGGTGAACCAAAAAGATTTATAAAAGGTCTCATTACATATATTGGTAATCATTATGCGAAACAAGCAGATACTCGCAAGACTGCGGCCGGAAAAATAGCACAAATGGATAAGATGCATTCCGTACTTTATTATTTTTCCGAACATGAAGCCAAAGATATTGAAGATGTATTTGAAATGTATAATCTAATTGTCGATGCAAAGCATATGATCATAAACAAGATGAATAATTCAGATGGCTTAAAAACTTTGTTGAAGACAAAAAAAGGTTTTGAAGTAACGAGCCAAGAAGGATTTGTCGCTATAGACAATTTTAGTAATAATACCTCTAAATTGGTGGATCGTCTTCAGTTTAGTAATGCAAATTTTTCAGAAGAATATATTAAAGGTTGGCATAAATAATGTAAACCACAAGGGATTTACACTATGAACCTAAAAAAGAATATGATGCATATTTGGATAGGACCAAATCCAGCACCGATGAAATGGTTAGATACTTGGCCCAATAAACATCCAGATTGGGATTATAGCATATTCACTGATGAGATGTTGAAAAATCGAAAATGGTACAACCAAGAATTAATAGAACATTATTATAACAAAAAAGCATGGGCAGGCGTTGCTGACTTAATGCGTTATGAACTTCTTTACGAAAAAGGAGGATTTATACCCCCAGCAGATTCAGAATGTTTACACAACACAGACGAACTGTTTAAAGATCCTGCTCACTATGCTTACACCTGTTATGAAAATCAAAAAGCAAAGCCCGGTTATGTTTGTCCAATATTGGCAGCAAATCCAGGCAATAAAGTACTGAAAGATATACTTGAAATACTACACACCTTAAAACCTCACCAATTACATCCCCAACCATTCATGACAACTGGAAATCACATGCTATCAAAAATTACCCATCGATACACCGATAAACTGACTATATGGCCTAGTTATACTTTAATACCTCAATGGTATGCCAAAGGTTCTCCTCGTTATGACGGACCTGGGAAAATTTACGCTAATCAATTTTGGGGTTCAACAGGTATGCCAGGTTCGATTGGATATGCTGAGGGGATGTATTAATGAAGGCCTACATATTGAGAATAAAGAATCATATTTCTATGGAATACGCTAGCATGGCAGCATCTTCATGTAATGCACTTGATATCAATTGGGAATTTTTTGAAGGTTATCAAGATATGCGCGGAGGTTATGCTTGGGGACTGACTGGCATAAATTTGACGCTGAGTGAAGGCAGACCTTTTAAATGGCCTAAAGTTGCAAATCCTCCTCACGAACCTAATTTATCTGCTGGCGAAAAAGCGGAATGCTGTACTGCAGGTCATGCGGCAATATGGAAGAAAATAGCAGAAGGTAGCGACAAAGTAGCAATAATTTTAGAACATGATGCTGTTATGATTAATCCTATTGACATAGAAATTCCCGATGGTTTTATAGTAGTTCTTGGTTATAAAGTTACAGATCCGCATAATTATGATTATAAATCAGCAGGTCCAACATCCGAACTTATTGATATAGATGGTCATGAGGGTGCCCACGCGTATGCCATAACAAAGAAAACAGCACAAATGATGATTAAAGAAATTGAGACAAAAGGACGCCTTGGATGCGTAGACAATGCGTATTTTATAAGACATCAAAGAAGTACGGTAATACCATTAAAAATTGCAAGTCCAAATGCTGCATTAGGATGGATAAGAAAATCAACAATATGGGAAAACTCTGCAGCAGTGAATTACGACTTTATATCGTCTTTTGCCAATTATTATAAATAAGATTATGTGTATAATAATTAATCGATATAAGGATTGCAAATATGAGCGCAATGAATGATTTAAAGAAACTCTTAAAGGAAGCCTCAGATTTACAAAAAAATAAACCTAAAGGTGATGTTAAAAAAGAACCAGCGGCCATATTTGCAGAATCTGCAATAGAAAAAACTGCAAAATCCTTGAACAGAACAAAGGATGTGAACGAAAATTCAGAAGCAGGTAGATGGAATGATCCACTTGTCAATACAGATTTTGTAACACAGAAACAGATGAACGAACATTACGGTCTTTTGCTTCAACGACTGCAGACACAGATGTCGACCATAGGTGGAGGTGGTGAAGTAAATTTCTCTGGGCTAGATGATGTTAACTCATTAACAAGATCCGAAGGTAATTTTTTAACTTACGATCCAACAGAAAGAAAATATATATTTGATGTGCTACCGACTGCGACTCAAACAAAATTAGGTATGATTAGAGGTGCTCCAGGTGTTAATATAAGTTCAGAAGGTATATTAAACATTGAATCTTCAGGCCTCTCCTTTAATTTTGGCGATTTCATCACTGACGTCCAAGAAGTTACATTCCCAAATGGTGATGTGGAAGACGTTGCTGTATTGAGAAGTCAAAATGCAAACGAACATATAGTAATTCAATCAAACGGCGAGGGTCTTATTGATGTAATAGGAGGCCTTAATATATTTGCTGATGATACCGTTCAGAATGCATTACTTTCTGAACCTATATTTAGTGTATCGGCTGGTGGGCGATTGCGTGTTTTTGCTCCTGACTCAGACAGCCTGGATGGTGCAATTGAGATTATAGGCAATAATGATGGCGATTTCATTCCTGCGAATCAAACAGGTGTTCTAATCCACACTACTGGATCTTCTGGATTTTTAAACAGGACGTACTATGATGGAATTGAAAATTACGCAGTTTTGGTAGGTAGACGATATAATGGGACTGCATCAATTCCTAACCCAGTGCTTGATGGCGAAATACTTTTCGTAATTGCTGGTCAAGGTATGACTAATGATGGGTTTCAGCTACGCGGTCCTGCTAAAATTAGTTGGATTGCGACCGAAAATCAATCTGTAGATAATCAAGGCGGTAAAATCACTATTGACGTAACTGCAAATGGAACCAACGCATTTGCTAGCCCACTTACTGCTGCCGAATTTACAGAAAATGGAATCATTGCAGTCCTAGGAATTACTGGAGATTTGACAGGAAATGCAGACACAGTAACGAATGGAGTCTACAGAGTTGGTAACCAAACTATTGCAGGAAATAAAACGTTCAGCGGTAATACTTCCTTGGGCGATGTTGGAAACGTATCAATATCCGGAGGCAGCAATAATTTTATATTACAAACTGACGGGAATGGCTCACTGTCGTGGGTTGAAAAAGACATAATAACGTCTTTCGAATTTAATGAATCTGCTGAACAAGAAATAACGGTCGGTGATTTTGTTGTCATTAATGGAATATCACAACTTGTAACTGCTGGAAATTATAGAATCGAGTCATCATTGGAATATGAGGTCATTCCAGCTAATGTAGCAGATCAGTGTGCAATAGACCTAAATATTTTGATAAACGAAATAGTAAATTTATCATTCCAACAAGCACATGTTGCAGGTTTTGGTAATGGCGAAATAATAACAAAAGGTACTTATTTCATCGGTGGAGCTGCCACTCATACTGGTAATATTGTTTTTGACGCCGAAGGTGATCCTGATGCTATGTTTGTCGTGATATGCGGAGCCGCTTTAGCATTAGGTGCAACTTCAACTTCGACATTAGTAAACGGAGCAAAGGCGAGTAATATATTCTGGCGCGTTTCTGGTGCTTTAACAATAGGTGCGACTTGTGATATAAAAGGTACTTATATAGGTTCTGGAGCAATTGCACCAGGTGATGTTTTTGCTCTTGAAGGTAGATTACTAACCACAGCAGGTGCCATTGCAATGTCAAATGCTACTTATACAACTCCATTAGGGAATCCATCGCTATCTATTAATATTTTAAGTACTTTCACTATGTTTACACCATCTGGTGCATTAAGTAATACCATTATAACTGGTAATAAAGGTGACGTTTGTAGCGGTCTTGGTACAATATCTGGATTTAGTGAAATAAGAGGTTCTGTATATGGGGAAAATGATACAAACGCTGAAGGCATTTTCGAAATTTACAAAGACACAATAGCAGTAACAAATTCTTCGAGAACTGAAGGTTCAAAAATATATAGCAGGTCAAAAAATATAAATTTACTAACGAACACTAACATAGGTCCTGCTTCAGATACTGTATCAGTAAAACTAAGCGTTACGATAGGTACATTCATAATTAAAAACAGAAACATCTACATATTTAGGTAATTTAATCGTAATTATAAATAAACGAAATATAGTTGAATATTAATTATAAACAGGAAGATGTCAATGATTGAAGCAAAAAAAGAGAAGCCTGATAAGAAGGTCGCAAAAAAGACTTATAAGTCTTTTGACCCTAAGAAATTTATAGACACAGAACCTACTTTAAAAGAGGCAGTTAAAAAACATCTTGCTGTAATTACATTTGGGCGAATGAATCCTATTACTTTAGGTCATGAAAAATTAGCAAATAAAATCGCTGCAACAGCAATCAAGATGAAAGGTGAACCGCTAATATTCCTTTCACACTCAACTGACGCAAAAAAGAATCCATTATCATATGAAGATAAGTTTATGTTTGCTCAAAAGGCATTCGGCAAAATGGTTGTCAAATCAAAGGCTAAACAGATAATTGAAGTTGCTCAAGAGTTGCAAAATTCCTACAACAACCTCATTATGGTCGTTGGTAGTGATCGAGTAGAAGAGTTTGAAAAGATATTAGAAAAATATAATAAAAAGGAATTTACTTTTGATTCTGTAGGTGTTGTATCGGCAGGTCAAAGAGATCCTGATGCTGAAGGTTTGGAAGGTATGTCTGCATCTAAGATGAGAACACTCGCATCTGACAACGATTTGGAAAGATTTAAAAAAGGTTTACCTAGTAAATTACAAGGTTCTGCTGGAAAAGTTTTAAATTCGGTTCGTAAGGGAATGGGATTGTCGGAAGACCTTGAACATGAAGATAGCGACGAATTGGATGAAAGAGTGTTGGACAACACACAGCGCCGTAAAATGTCGATGTCCATACGCAAAAATAAAGCAAAAATTAAAAAAGGCCGTGAACGTGCTGCTCGTAAAAAAGCACCACTTGAAAAATTAAAAGGTCGTGCCAATAAACAAGCATTGGGTGCATTAAAGAAGAAGTTCTCTCAAGGCAAATCACCTGATGAAATGTCAACCGCACAAAAAAATCAAATATCCAAAAAGATTGACAGAATACCAAAGGGCAGACTCGCAAGAATATCTAAGAAATTATTACCTGCAGTGAGGAAAAAAGAACAAGAAAGATTTGCGAATAGGAATAAAAACGAGATGTTTGAAGATTTTATGAAAGATCGCTTAAACGAAAGTTTTGAAGACTTTATGGAATCTCGGTTTATCGAGGAAGCATCTTTAGTTGATATGAAACCAAAAAAGCGCTTTCACATGCTATTGAATAAAGATAATTCATGTAAAATCGATAAAAGATTCAAGATGTATAAAGTTGCAACTGTTCCTTATAAAGATGGCGAACCTGCCATGGTTCAAGAAGATTCTGAAAACGTAATGGCTTCAATATTGGATCTTCAGGAATCGGTAGAAGATTACATGAATGAGGCACCATTCGGAGGTGGTACAAATTTTCTTAAGGATTTGTTTCCAGAAGTAGAACGTTGGTTTGATCGGACAATTCGCTCTAAAGAATATAAAGCAGCATTGGGACAATATTTAAAGTTCAAAAAAGATGGTGTTAAAGATGCACTTGTCAGAGCCGCGAAGGTTTGGAATGTTGATGCTAGAACACTTGACATTCATTACGATAAAATGGTTTCTGCTGGAGTTATGAAAGAAAGCAATAATGAAAAATTCGAAAAATTTATGGCAGAGAAATCAGGAGCTGGATGTGAAGGCACTGACGAACTTGTTAAAAAGCTAAAGAAAGATACACCTAAGGAAGAGAGCAGTGGCAAATACTAACGAAGATATGAGTTCTGATGCTCTTGCAATAATGCAGGATGTTGGCGCAGACCTTAAAAAATTAAAGAGTGAATTACAAACATCTGACGCAGGCAGTGAAGACTGGAAAGTTCGTCTGTTAAAAATAGCATCGACTATAACTGCAGAGATTTCTCCAGACAACGAACCTGTAACCGACGACGGCAAACCTGAGGAAAAGCCTGCACCTAAGAAGCCTGCACCTAAAAAGCCCGAACCAAAAGAAAAGCCTGCACCCAAAAAGAAAGAACCAATGAAAGAATCATTCAGTAAAGGTGATAAAGTTATAATCAAAAATGCAAAAAGCTATGACGTATTTAGAAAAGCAACTGAGACTGGCACGGTTGTTGGTAACGTAAACGGAAAGGTTAATGTAAAGGTTGGTACTGGTTCTATGACGGTGGATTCTAAAGACTTGGTTAAGGAATCTTTGGACGAAGGTTCAAAAGACTGGGACAGTAGATTTCAGAAGAATTCTAGAAGTAAAGAACGTAATGCCGGAGAAGATTCACCAAAAGAAAAACCGCGCATAAATAATGCTATATATAGCTTATATGTAGACGGCAAACCTCTGAAATTAGGTGGCAAAGAAGTAACAGGTAAAGTAGAAACGCTAAAGAAAACAGCCGCAACTTTAATGAAGAAACCTTTCAATAAAGATAAAAAATTCACGCTAGAAAAAATTAAAGACTAATATCACACAGGAAATAAAAATGAAGACATTCAAGCAATACGTCGAAGCAAAAAAGATGAAAGGTGAAGATCCTTGCTGGAAAGATTACGAGATGATCGGCACCAAGAAAAAGGGTGGGAAGGAAGTTCCTAACTGCGTGAAAAAAGAATCGAATAAATAGGAGTAATTATTAAATGAACCTATCTAAAGAGTTGGAAGAAGACAAGAAAATTGTCCCAGTAGGAAAATTATATGGCGATATCGACGGATATGAACATTTGAATGATCGCAGAATCGCAATCCGCAAAGCTATGGATCAAAGATTGGAAGAAAAAAATTATTATTTCAATGACATGAACCGTTTTGTACCAAACGAATAAATAAATAAAACAATAGGAATAAATAACATGAATAGGTTTAAAGATATGCAAGAAAAATCAGACCCAAGAGAAACACTTATCTCTAGCGCCAGGTCTCACCTAATACAAGCGAATTCTGATGTCGTAAAAATACTAAAGGCCGCGAAAAGTAGCAACGGTAAAAATATGGCAAAAGCTATAATGAAAGATGTCAATAAGTTACAAGGCGATCTGAAGCGAATGGGTGATGAGTTGAAAAAGACTATCGGCGAAGATTATGAAGATCTCGATGAGAAAAAGAAACTTGATCCAGTCGGCAAAGCAGACGGTGATATCGACAACGATGGTGACGAAGATGAATCAGATGATTATTTGAAGAAACGCCGCGCTGCAATCGGTAAAGCGATGAAAGAAGCATTACGTGTCAGTATAAATGAAGCGACGAAATTGCATAATTAAATGTGATGAAGTTTCAACAGAAAGGACATGGCAGAAAATGAAGGTTCCTGTCCTAAATGTAATGATTCTACGAAAGTCGTAGGTGTATAAATTTATCAAACTTGGAGAATAATTATGGGGTTTATAACAGCTGCATATGCAATCTGGTCTTGGGTACAGCGTATTAAATTTGCCAAATGGGCAATCTGCGCATACAAAGATTACAAACAGAAAAAAGAAGACGAGAAAATTACAGAAGATTCAGAAGAAGTTGAAAAAGAATCTCCTATAATTGAGTCGACAAAGAAAAGTAATAAATAAACATAATAACAATAACTCTTTAAAGGAGAGTCTACAATGGCACAATGGGGAAATACAGATACATTAGCAGACGCACCAGTATGGTCTGAAAGCATTAACAATACATATCTTGTTGATACAACGGAAGCTGTATTAGCTGCTAATCGCGCAAATGGGATTAAAACCCCAGGTTGGAATTTATATACAACTTATACAGATCAGAACGGAAATACTAGACGTAAAGTTGAAATTCTAGTTCCGATGAAAGTCGCGCAAGCTGACGCTGGTGACGATGGAGTTACTGGTGACACGAATGATGAAGACGCAGTTGTTGCTGACGAATAATAAGGACAATATTTAATTATGTATTTGAATGAATCAACTTTTTTACTTTACGCCATGAAACATTATGACAATCCTCAATGTGTTGATATTGAGGAATTCGAAGAAGATATGAAAAGGTTTCAGTATCTTCGCAAACTTTTTGGTCGTTTTAGATCAGAGGGAGACTTGAAAGAAAGGTTGATTCTAAATCATCTGATAGTTATATATAACGTCTTTGGGTTAAATGCATCAAACATGCTATTCATGAGATTGCATGAGTATCATGAATACTTAAAACCATTTGTGGCTTATCTCAATTATATGCCAAATGTGGTCGAGTATGATTCTAAAACAATCAACAGAAGAAGTATAGTTTCTAATCAAAAGATCAAAGAAACTTTAATGGGGATATAAATGGTAGTTGACTTATTCATGGTTTATCAATTCATCCGCAAGCTGGTTAAGCCGTTTGATGAATGGGAAGCATATGATCTTGGAATTATTGATAAAGACGGTAACGTTTTAATCAAACGAAAAGATCTCTCGACCAGAGAACAGACAAAAGCGTTTGGGGTTTTCGATGTAATGATTTTAAATTTAAAGAAGTTACTCGCAAAGGTACCTGGCGGTTCATCTAAACTAGCATCCTATAGCGCGGCGCTATTTCTTATTCGTGAATGGAATCATTTTTCCGACAATTCATTACTTACAGAAGATGTTTCAGATGAACAATTAGATGAATCAATTGCAATGTTTTCCAGACGATATGTCCATTATAACACAGAACAAGAATTTGTCAACCATTTAAGTGAAGAACCTACCGTTAATGTGGGCGGTGGAGCCGTCGCTGGGTTAGGTGTTGGACCTGATGGAGAACCTGGCATAACAAAGAAGAAAAAGAAAATAACAGATATGTTGAGGAGAAAAGATGTTAAACGAAAATAAACAGAGTTTGATAGAAACCTTACGAATAGATGAAGGTGTTGTCAATGAAATATACTTGGATCATTTGGGTTATCCTACCTTCGGAATCGGTCATCTAGTTATTGAATCAGATCCCGAAAACGGATCGCCAGTTGGAACTAAAATATCACCTGCGAGAGTTTTAGAAGCTTTTGATTATGACTTTAATCGCATGATAGTCGAATGTCAAATATTATTTAAAAGTGATTGGGAAAAATTTCCTGGTGAAGTACAAGAAATTCTTGTTAACATGATGTTCAATATGGGCCGAACAAGGCTTACAAAGTTCAAAAAGATGCGTGCTGCATTGCATGCTAGAAATTACAAAAAAGCTGCCATCGAAGGAAGAGATTCTTTGTGGTATAATCAAGTAACAAACAGAGCCGAGCGACTAATGAGTCGTCTCGAGTTAATAGGATAAGTTAAATGACCAATATTTTTAAAGAAGCTGTTGATTATGCAGTAATGCAAGTTCTATCTGAAGCAGTTAAAGTGCCGGAAGGAATTACAAATTTCGCTAAAGATATGGAAGGAGAGAAGGGGAAGAATCCTAAGATACATCTCGCTACTTTTGATGGCAGTCCCATAAAAGCACAGAACACAGATCAGATATTTTTTGATGATGATGTGCCTATGACTAAATATTTCTCAAGGGGCGGGTATAAAACTTGGAAACCCACACCAGGCAAAATGCACATAATCGAAACTGATACATTTTGGTATGTTTTTGAAAGCATTCCCCGCGAATGGTATGCTATTAATAGATCTCAGTACGCCGGCAGACCTCCATTCGACTATTAATAAAAATTATAAATAGTTCATAATACACCAACAATTTTAATTAAAGGAGACAACTAATGTCTATCGAAAAAATCATACAAGAATCAATCAACGAAAATCCACTAAAAGTTAAAGAGGCTTTTGAAGAAGAAATTAACTCACGCATTCAACTTGCTCTTGAAGCGAAAATGAAAAAAATGAAAGAAAAAGACGAAGATGATGAAGACGAAGATGATGAAGATATGGATGAAAGTTACAAGAAAATGAAGGAAGAAGATGATGATGAAGATGAAGATGATGGCAAGAAAAAAGATGATGGCAAGAAAAAGAAATATAACTTCGAAAAGTAATGTTTAAAGTGCCTACTTTCGTTTACGTAATGATAGCTTTGCTTGTGTTGAGTGGTGGTGCCGTTTGGTACTACAAATCAACACAAGCACAGATCATGCAGTTGACTGCAAATAATGCAACATTGACCTCCAATGTTGCTAGAATTACTGATATAAATGTTCAGAATGTCAAAGCATTAGATGATCTTTCAAATGCTTATCAAGATGTGCAGTTAAATTATAACGGCGCTCTTGATGATTTGCAATTGATCAGAGAATCAAATAATAAACTGAATGAGCGTTTAGGTAAACATGATATTGGCGCACTTGCATCTGCAAAACCAGGTTTAGTAGAAAGAGTCGTAAACAACGCATCCAAGAAAGCATTTCGCTGTATGGAAATTCTGTCTGGCGCCCCATTAAAAGATAATGAAAGGAATGCAACAAATGGCAAATCATTTAACAGTGAATGTCCGTGGCTATTTAACGATACTGTTGCTGATACTGTCGCTAAGTAGCTGTTCTTCATTCAAACCAATACCAGTTGAGCCTGTTGTTGAGGTTCAATTTAAAGAAGTCCTACCACCCAAACCCATATTGCCTGATGCGGATAGAATATCTTTGCGCGATATTGAATGGGTTATTATTACACCTGAGAATGTGGATGAAATTTTCGCAGGCCTCGGTAGTAATGAATCAAAGGTGTTCTTTGCAATAAGTGCAGACGGATACGAAAAAATAGCACTCAATCTTGGTGACGTTCGAGCTTTAATCGAGCAACAAAAGGCCATTATAGAAGCATACGAAGACATCTGGAAATAAATATATTGACAAATACTTGATATGATGTATCATTACATCATAATTAATAGAGCAGTCAGCAATAAAAGATACTAAATATAGGTTGACAAATACTGTAAACGGTGTATAATGGTATCTTATTGAACGACATGGTGAGCAAATAGTTTTTTGTTCTTTTATGCTAAATGAAGGTTTGTAATGATTGATTTTGTTGATATACAGTATGCTCAAATGTTATCCTTCCGACTTGATGGATTCCGTATCAAGTCAACAGTCCCGTATAAAATAAATTTTCGCTGTCCTCTTTGTGGAGATTCAGAAAAAACACGCTCGAAAACCCGCGGATGGCTCATAGAGAAAGACAATCGTCTTTACTATTTTTGTCATAATTGCGGCCAAAGTAGATCATATGGGCAGTTCTTAAAAGAAATGGACATCATGATTTATAATGATTGGGTAGCAGAGAAGTTTATAAGGAAAGATGAAAAACCTAAGAAAGTAGATGAATCGCAATCTATCGAAGATAAAGAAATGCACAAAGCACCAGTATTTGATAAAGACCCGTTAAAGAAGTTGAAGAAGATTAGTCAACTGGAATGGAATCATCCGCTTAAAAAATATATTAATAAACGTATGGTACCTCCAGATCATCATTATCGAATGTATTATGCTCCAAAGTTTAGAGCTTGGATCAATGATATTTTGCCTGGTAAATTCGAAATTGTGGGTAAAGATGAACCTAGGTTGGTTCTGCCTTTCCTTGACGAAGATGGGAAAATATTCGGATGTTCAGCTAGAGGTTTTGACCCCGACGGAATAAGATATTATTCTATTATGTTTTGTGATATGCCTAAATTATATGGTCTTGACTGTATTGATTTCAGGAAAAAATATCACTTGGTTGAAGGTGCTATTGACAGCATGTTTCTTAGTAATGCTCTTGCAATGGCAGGTGCTGATGGAAATATAAAAGGCCTTAAAAATATTCAAAAATCTGTGTGGGTGTATGATGCTGAACCTAGGAATAAAGATATACATAGACGTATGGAAAAAACTATTGAAGCAGGACACCAAATATGCATATGGCCCAGTAATATACCTGGTAAAGATATTAATGAAATGATTCTGAATGGTGTTGCTGATGTTGAAGAAGTTATTAACTCAAATACATATCAGGGTCTAACCGCAAAAATAAAATTAACAGAATGGAAGAAAACATGATACAAGTTACGAAACGCGATGGTGGCAAAGAGCCGTTAAATGTAGAAAAATTACATAAAGTAGTTATTCATGCTTGCGAAAATATAACAGGAGTTTTTGCAAGCGCAGTAGAAATGAAAAGTCAAATACAATTTTATGATGGTATACACTCCAAAGAAATACAAGAAACTCTAATCAAAGCCGCAGCTGATTTGATTACAGAAGAAACTCCGAACTATGATAAAGTTGGAGGCAGATTAATAAACTACGCACTTCGTCAAGAAGTTTATGGATGTTATACACCATCTCCACTTATCGACTTAATAAGACTAAACACAAAACGCGGATTTTATGATCCAGAACTTGAGTCACACTATACCGAAGCTGAATGGAATAAAATTAACAACTTTATCAAACACGACCGTGATGAAGATTTAACCTATGTAGCAATGGAACAACTTCGCGGCAAGTATTTATCACAAAACCGAGTGACTGGTGAAATTTTCGAAACTCCTCAGATGTGTTATATACTAATTGCAGCAACTTTGTTTCATAACTATCCAGAAAAAACAAGACTTAAATACGTAAAAGATTATTACGATGCAATCAGTCAACATGACATTAGTTTGCCTACTCCAGTCATGGCAGGTGTTCGCACGCCACAAAGGCAATTTAGTTCTTGTGTGTTAATAGAAGCAGGTGATAGTTTGGATTCTATAAACGCAACTGCTTCGGCTATTGTCAAATATGTTTCACAAAAAGCAGGTATAGGAATCGGTGGAGGCTCAATACGTACTGTAGGTTCTCCAATTCGCAAGGGTGACGCATTCCACACAGGTATAATACCATTCTATAAGCATTTTCAAACAGCTGTTAAATCTTGCAGTCAAGGTGGAGTGAGAGGCGGTGCTGCGACAATTTATCATCCCATCTGGCGTTTAGATATTGAAGATTTGCTAGTACTGAAGAATAATAAAGGTACTGAAGAAAATAGAGTCCGTCATATGGATTATGGAATTCAATTTAATAAACTGATGTACGAAAGGCTAATTACTGGCGGAAATATTACTCTATTCTCACCAAGTGATGTGCCTGGATTGTACGAGTCATTTTTTGCAGATCAAGACAAATTTAAAATTCTATATGAAAAGGCAGAACGTAAAACTAGCATACGTAAAAAGACAGTTCCGGCAATTCAATTGTTCAGTTCCTTTATGGAAGAAAGAAAAAACACAGGTCGAATTTATTTACAAAACGTAGATAATGCTAATGATCATGGCAGTTTCATAGCCGAAAAAGCACCGATTAGACAATCTAATTTATGTTTGGCTGGTGATGTGACTTTAGATTGTATTATTGATGGAGAACCTAAATTCGATGTGAGTTTGTATGATGTTGTTAACTCTTCTGGCGAGGTTAAGGTAAAATCATATAATATTGAGAAAGGTGAATATGAATACAAATTAGTCACTGCTGGAAAATGTATGTCTGAAAATGCTAAGTTATTATTGATTACTGATGATGCAACTGGCAAATCTATTCGTTGTACTGTTGACCATAAAATCTTTACAAAGAATCGCGGTTATGTTATCGCAGGTGAATTGAACGAAGACGACGAGCTGCTTATATTTTAATTGCTAGTTTGTAGGTAGATATATCTTAAATTATAAATAGATATATCTACCTACGAAGGACGCAAAATGAAATATACTGTTTATGAACACAAATCAAACACATCTGGCAAAAAATATATAGGTTATACCAGTTTAGGATTAAAAGGTCGACTGCACAAACATTACATTAATGCAATGTCGAATATGGATACGCACTTCTATAAAGCGATAAGAAAATATGGCCTAGATGATTTCGTATCTAAGATATTGTGGGAAGGTTACTCTAAAAAAGACGCTACCGATATGGAAATACACTACATAAAACTTTTTGATACTTTCAAGACTGGGTACAATTCGACTGAAGGTGGAGATGGCGGCTGGTGTGTACCTGCTGAAAAATACGACGAATGGGCTGTTAAAATTTCAAAAACTTCCACAAAGGAACACAACGGACGCTGGTGTGGTTATACGGACGAAGAAATTTTAGAATGTGCTCATGTTTATTTTTCAGATAATGATATGAATGTGAGTAAATTTGTGATATACTCTGCCAAAGAGTTCAACATGCCTAAATCATATTCGAAAAATAGATTTGGCGATTTGGGATTTAAGAAGTCGTATTGTGAAAAGTATAATCTAGACATTAGTTGTTTTAAATATAAAAAGACAGATGAACATAAACGAAAACTTTCAGAGGCGAACATGAATAAGAGATGGTACAGCAACGAAACGTCTGGTACTTCTAAACAATTTAACGAAAATAAACAACCTTTGGGTTGGACGATAGGAAGAAAATATGGGTATTAAGATTCAAAGATTGACAGAAACAGAGTCTGTATATGATATTACAGTGCAGGGTAATGAGAATTTCTTCGCAAATGGGATACTGGTACATAATTGCGCGGAAATAGATTTACCAACAAAACCTTTAAATGACATTAATGACGGAGCTCCAGAACCTGCCTTAATACGCATGACAAAGGCAGAACATAAAAAATATCTGAAATGGCGAGAAATGAACCCGAAAACTCCAATTCACCGCAATTAAACGCAAGTAACGTAATATTATAAATAATGGCAAAGGAGTGCTATTATGAAACACAAAAAATTTACAGAAATATACCCATACACATACTATTTTAAAAATAACATCACAGGACAGAAATATCATGGCGTAAGGTGGGCAAATGTACGAAATTCAACTTCGCCAGATCACGATTTTGCTTTGAAATATTTTTCCAGCGGCAAATTACGTACTGATTTTAAATACAATATATTAGATTATACCTATAGAATTTGCTGGACGTTTGATACTGTAGGAGAGGCTCGTGATTATGAATGCAAAGTAAACACAAAACTTTTATACAGAAACGACTGGGAAGTATGGAATAATTCTAAGTCAATATATAATAAAATCAGTCCGTCACTTGGAAGGGAAGTAAGGGGTACTGTAATTGCAGAAAGGATATCAGCATCTAATGCTGGAAAAATTAGAAGTGAAGAATCCAAAAATCGTATGTCCGATATACAGAGACAAAGAGTTTTAACAGGAGAACACAACTGGACTACTGAAAAACATTCTATAGATACTTCTGTTCGCATGACAGAAAACAATCCGTCTAAGGATGGTCTTAGTGATGAACACAAAAGAAAATTAAGTGATGCTCAAAAGGGAATTCCGAAAAAACCCTTTTCCGATAAACACAAAGAGAATTTAAGTATATCTCTTAAAGGACATACGCCGTGGAATAAAGGAAAGATTGGAGTTCAGAATGTCAGTGAAGAAACTAGAAAAAAAATGAGCGAATCCCGTAAAGGTAAGAAACATTCTAAAGAAACCAAAGAGAAGATGAAATTAAATGCTGGCGGTACAGGTCACTTGATAGGCAAAAAGATATCCTGTATATGCTGCAAAAGAGAATGGGATTTAGGCAATTATACAAAACACATTAAAAAGGTAATACATGAACAACTTTGAATACGAAATAGCAACTGAAATAGATAATGATGGCGATTACGTATACGTCATGGAAGAAGTGATGTCTGACTCGAAATCTGAAATTTCGCTGTGTACACTTAGCGCAATAAATTGGGGCAACATAAAAACGCCTGCTGACTTTAAACGAGTTTGTGATTTAGCTGTTCGAGGACTTGACGAGTTACTTGATTATCAAAATTACCCTGTATTAGCAGCACAATTGTCTACGATGAAACGAAGACCTCTAGGCATTGGTATAATTAACTTTGCATATTGGTTAGCTAAAAATGACCTCTCTTATCAATTTATCACAGACGAAGGTCTCGCATTAATCGACGAATACGCTGAAGCTTGGTCATATTGGTTAATCAAAACAAGCGCAGATTTGGCATCAGAACGCGGTGCTTGTTCTGGTAATTCTGAAACTAAATACGGACAGGGTATTACACCAAATCAAACTTACAAAAAGGAATTGGACGAATTAATTGTCCACGTAGAAAGAATGCCTTGGGATGAACTGCGCGATCAGTTACGATTGACTGGCATCCGAAATTCCACTTTGATGGCACTTATGCCTGCAGAAACTAGTGCTCAAATTGCTAATGCAACAAATGGAATTGAACCACCCCGCGCCTTGATTAGTGTAAAATCTTCAAAACACGGTGTACTGAAACAAGTCGTTCCTGAGTTCAAACGTCTAAAGAATAAATACGATTTGTTGTGGCAACAAGAATCTCCTATCGGATATCTTAAAATAGTTGCTGTGTTGCAAAAATACATTGACCAAGGAATAAGTGTTAACACGTCTTATAATCCTGAAAATTATGAAGATGAAAAAATCCCAATGAGTTTAATGTTGCAACATGTATTATTCTTTTATAAGTACGGAGGTAAACAACTTTATTATTTCCAGACTATGGACGGTCAGGGTGAACTAGATGTAGGTGCAATTATGGGTGAACTTCCCGTTACGGAAGATGAAGAAGAAGATTGTGACGGTTGTAAAATCTAATATAAATAAGTGTCCAGGTGTTCATTCGAGCACCTTATTCAAATAAAAAAGGAACCGAATGAGCGTTTTAAACACTAATAATAAACAAGACCATACCTTGGCGTCTGCATTCTTTGATCCCGAAGGTGGCCCAACTATTCAGCGCTACGATACGCTAAAATATAAAACACTTGACAAATTAACAGAAAGGCAATTGGGATATTTTTGGAGACCTGAAGAAGTAGACATCACTAAAGATGCTTCTGATTTTAAATCTTTAACAGACCACGAACAGCACATTTTCACTACAAACTTAAAAAGACAAATCGTACTTGATACAGTACAAGGCCGCGCACCTGTAGAAGCGTTTAATCCAATCGTCTCTCTACCAGAAATTGAAAATTGGGTAACAACATGGACATTCAGCGAAACTATACATTCTCGTTCTTATACTCATATCATTCGCAATGTATATAATAATCCAAGTAAAATCTTTGATGAGATAATGAACATACCTGAAATTGTAAAATGTGCAGACAGTATAAGTCACTATTATGATAACCTTATTAAAATGGGTCGCTGGTATAATTTGCTGGGTGTAGGTACTCATACAATTAATGGTGAGAAAATAACAGTAGATATGTACGAATTGAAAAAAATGCTTTGGTTGGCGCTAATGAGTGTTAACATTCTTGAAGGCGTCAGATTCTATGTTTCGTTTGCTTGTTCATGGGCGTTCGGTGAATTGAAAAAAATGGTAGGTAATGCTACTATAATTAAGCTAATCGCTCGTGATGAAAATTTACATCTTGCATCTACACAAATGTTATTAAGAATATTGAAAAAAGACGATCCAGACTATATAAAGATTGCTGCGGAAACTGAAGACGAATGTGTCCAAATGTTTCTTGATGCTGCCAATCAAGAAAAAGACTGGGCCGAATATTTGTTTAAAGATGGATCTATGATTGGTTTGAATGCTCAATTATTATCTGAATATGTTGAATTTATCGTTACAGACAGAATGCGGAATGTAGGTTTACCTTGTCCTTATAACGTTAAGACAAATCCACTACCTTGGACAAAAAGCTGGATTAAAGGTGGCGATGTTCAAGTTGCACCACAGGAAACTGAAATTAGTTCTTACGTCTCGGGCGGAACTAAGCAAGACGTTGATAACAATACTTTTACAGGATTTTCATTATGATAGAAATATACGGTAAAGCTGAATGTACTTTTTGTGACAGAGCTAAAGTGTTTTGTGAGATTAATAATTTGGAATATAAATACTTACAACTAGATGAGGACTTCACCAGAGAAGAAATGCTGATGATGTTCCCCAAAGCAAAAACATATCCACAAATAACTCGCAATAGAATTGCAATAGGTGGATATGATCAACTAGTAGAATCAATAAAATAAGGTGATAATATTATGAAGTCGATATATGTGAGCAGGCCGCTGTTAAACGGACAAAAATTCATTGATTGGGCTAAGGGTGAGGGTTTTACAAAAACATTGACACCTGACGACTTTCATGTTACAATAGTGTTCTCAAGAGATGAAATTGACTGGGAAACTTTAAAACCACAAATGAACACTATGAAAGTAGCAGGCGGTAAACGTACTGTCGAACCTCTGGGTGATCAAGGTGCAGTAGTTCTTAAATTTAAATCTGATTTTCTTCCAAAACGTTGGCAAGAATTTAAAGATATTGGTGCATCTTGGGATTATGAATCTTATCAACCTCATGTTTCGATTACATACGATGGTGGTGATATTGATCTTTCAGGTGTTAAACCTTATACTGGCGAACTTGTATTAGGTCCCGAAAAATTTGAAGAATTAGACCTTGATTGGAGCAAGAATGTTGATGAGGTAGAATAATGAATATTAAAAAATGTTTGTGGTATGTTGCAGGTATGCTGTTACTAGGTGTTGCTTATATCGGCGTTATTATGCCTGGCATTCCATTTAGCATTCCTCTTGTAGGTTCAGCATATTGTTTTGCAAAAGGTTCGGATCGAATGCATGCTTGGTTATATAACCATAAACACTTTGGCCCATTTTTAATTAATTTCAAAGATAAAAAAATATTCCCGACTAAAGCAAAATATGCTATGGTCGCTATGATGAGCAGTAGCTTGATGATTATGTGGTTTGCAACCTACAATATTAAAGCAACAATTTATGCCGGTATTTTTATGGCCGCCGGCGCAATTTGGGCATGGAGAATGCCTGGAAGTGAATATGAATGGTCCAAACGACAATTGAAGGAAAAAGAAAATGAAGACAAATGATGTAGTAACAGTTTTAACAACCGCTGGAGAATTCGTAGGTAAATATGAGAGTTCATCAGATCAAGGTGTCGTTTTAAAAGATCCTAAGATGATCGTATTTCATGACGAACAAATGGGCTTTGCTCGAGGTGTATGTAATACTGGAGTTGAAAATCCAAAAAGTGTCCATTTTCGTGAAGGCGGTCTATGTTTCGTAACAAAAACCAACGAAGCAATAGCATCTGCTTATTGGGAAACATTAAAACAAACCCAAGAATCTGAAACTCCTTCTAAGATTGCTATGCCTGAAAGTAAGATTATAGTATGATCCCATCGAAAGATTATGTAGTTATTAGAGCAACGTCAAAATTCACTCAGGTCTATGTGGTACCTTTAGATGTTGCTGATAATGATGTTGATAAAGCAAGAACGATGGTGCAAGAAGAACAGGTTAAAGAGTTTTCTCAAACTTATCTCGGTCAGAACATTTTCGATGTAGATGTGGTGAATGAAGAACAATTATTAGCATTATTTTCTACTGATAATCCACATCTAAGTTCTTGGTCAGATGAAAAGAAACTTAATTTCGTAAACAAATATAAACAAACTCGGGGTATAAAATGAGCAGACAAAGAGAACAAATTATTGAATCCTTATATTCATTTTATATAGGTAATCTTAATAAACATAAAATGAACGTTGAGTTGTATTTAAGTAATCCTGCAGGTGTTGGCGAACATACAGATATTCTAGGTGGCATTACACTTGAATTAAAAGCAATGGCTGAATACGAAGAACTTATCTGTATGCTTAAGCAGTATATTGACGTATGAATAGTTGTTGACTCTCCTTGAGTTTTTGATATAATAGTTTTATTGAATCAAACAACGAACGGAAAAATCATGACTAAATTAATTGATAACATAAGAAAATATTGTATAGAAAACTATGAAAATGGTTATGATTCCTGTGTCGAATGTTGGGATGAAGATGACTACATATTCTGGGTTTTAGATAACAATGTTAAATCTGTAAAGGGTTTCATTAAGTCTTACGCTTTTATAATTAAACGTGACGAAGAAATGCAAAAAACTGTGTGGTAATTCACATAGTTTTTTTTATAAAATCAACGAGGTAACTGTATTATGAATCCTGAAGATATTAAACATGATATGAAATACAACTATTATATCAATAGAAAACCACCTCTAGGTCTTACACCTAGACGCATCCATACAGAGAAAAGAATTCGAGATATTTTAGATGCCTTAATGAGATATAACGATGCGGATCTTTCCATACCACAAGAATGGATTGATGAATTATCAGACTTAAATTATGAGAAACAAAATGAATCCTAAAGTAGGTGATGATGTAAAATTTAAAAATAAATCTCTTGGCTGCATTTGCACTGGAATATGCGTTGGATTTCATGATGGAGAAATTGTAGTCTGTGAAGACACTTTCGGAAGTTATGTTGGTGTGAGACCTGAACTTATTATTATACCTCTTACTGATGCACAAAAAAGAGTGAAAGGTACCACTGAGTTCTTAAATTTGATGTTTCCTCATATCAGAAACATAGAAAATATAGCGATGGCTCTCGAAGAAGAAGGATATCGTAAATTTAAAGGTTGACTTCAAGTTTAGTTTTGATATAATAGTTGTATTGAATCAAACAACGAATGAGAAAATTATGACTTCTAGAATTGACATACACCGACCATCTGCAATTATACCAGAAAATTATGAGTTTGTTACTGTTAAATTCAGAGACGAACTTGGTATACCAGACCCAGAGCCAATTCGACAGTTTAACGCACACCGCAAAATGACTGGTGGTGTTTTCTCAGGACATACACATGGAGGCAACTGCATGGTGTGTGGTGCTTATATGATTGATTATGCAATTTTTCACCATAATCCAACAAACACTTACATAAAAACCGGCTGTGACTGTGCTGCACATATAGAAGAAGGTCACACTGACGCCTTTCGTGTAACCGCTCAAAAACGTAGAAAAGCGCAAAAAAATAACAAAGAAATACAAATCTGTGCAGACATGCTCGACGAAATTGGTTTGCTTGAACAGATCGAATTGTACTTTATGCCTAACGACCTCGGCGGGGCAATCGCGGGTTGTGATACTCCACAAGAAACCTTTAGATTAGGTTGTCACATATTCGGAACGACCGACGTGGAATATAAGCCGTATGAAAATTCATTTGAGATTTTAATCGACCTGGTTCGCAAACTTAAAAAATGGGGCATTTCCGAAAAACAGGTAAACCTTTTAAAATCACTTTGTTCAAAATTGAAAGATTTACCTAGGACTATCGCTCTTGATAGAGAAGCTAACGCGGCTAGAGCTGATGCACCTGAAGGTAAAATATTATCATTCCGAGGTGAAGTGTTATCTATAAAATTGGTTGAACATGATTACGGCTCAACCTATAAAATGCTTGTTGAACATATTACTGGATATAAGGTATGGTCAAGCGTCCCATCAAAAATACTTGGGGAATTGATTAAAGGTGATGTTGTGGAAATGACAATAAACCTAACAAAATCAAACACAGACTCAAAATTCGCATTTGGTAAAAGACCTTCGAAAGCTAAAATAATTGAATTTTAGTTGTTGACTCTACTTGAAGACTTGATATAATAGTTGTATTGAATCAAACAACGAAAACATTTTAACTTAAACGGAAACCTATATTATGAATATTATCCTTACAACTGCCATAAACTCAATCACTTGCTCAGACGAATTAAACGAAGCCATTACCTTGATTAAAATAAAGCAAAAACAACTACGGGCTAATAAAATTCGCACTAACAAATCTGCAATTGGTATTAGTGACGCCGTGAAAATATCATCTAGGAACGGCATCCAATATGGTGTCGTACAAAAAATTCGCCGAACGACTGCAACGGTTAATATCGACGGTGTTGCTTATGATTGCCCAATTGCAATCTTATCACCTGCTTAGTGATATGAATAAATTCACACAACTCGAATTGGATTACCGCGCATATAATAAAAATATGCGCCGTAACAATATGCACGAATGCCAATTGGACACCTTAGATGATTATAGGCGTTACCTAAACGGCACACTCAAACACGACCAGGAGTTTAAAGAACTTGAACAAAAGGACGAAGGCTATCGCAGGACGTCGAAGGTTAAGGTTTCAAGCTATGTTGAAACTAAAAGAGAAAAAGAAAACTCTACAGCAAAACGAGAGCCGCTTAAATACACTGGCAGCTTAATTAAAGGTATTAGCACGCTCCACAAAAGCAATGCTGTACCTGTTATCAACGAACAAGAAATGATAGACCACGCAAACATGAGGCGATAATTATGAGTAAAATGAAAAAGGTAAAACTAACGGAAGCACAGATAACCAAGATTGTGATAAATTCTCTATATGAACAATTGTCCGGAGATGATATGAATCTGGAAGAGGAAGAAGTTGATGCATTAAAAACTGTGTTGGAGCTTTATGGAGAAACAAAAAGCAATATTCTCGAAGCTGACCCAAGTACAGATCCTGAAGAAGATATATTTAGTAATAACTACTTCTACGGTAGACTTTCTGCTGTGAATGCTAGGGTGGACGCAATGCAAGTTCAAATTGATAAATTCAAAACAAGCTCACTAACTACAACTCCTTACTATCCTAGCTACCCTCCAATGTTGTACGGTGATAATACTGTATTATGTGGCGCGGATGAGATGCTAGCAAAGGTTCAAAGAGTTAAAAACGGGAATGACGCACCACAACCTGGTGATTAATATAAATACCTTTACTAATAATGGTAAGGGTGATTTATATGATTGTAGCAGGTGTTGATTATAGCTTGACAAGTCCGGCAATTGTCGTGCATGACGGCGATGAGTGGAAATATGAAAATTGCACGTTTTATTATCTTGTGAGAAAAGATAAGTATGTACAAGAAAACGGTCAGTACCAAGGTGATATGTATCCGGAATTTACGAGTGATTATGAAAGATATGATAATCTAGCTCAATGGTCTAGCGATATAATATTCGGTGCTGATGTTTGTTTCATAGAAGGTTACGCCTTTGGTGCAGTCGGTAGAGTATTTCAAATTGCCGAAAATGCAGGTCTGTTAAAGTATATGATCTGGAAAGATGGTATTCCTATCGAAACAGTCCCACCTACTGTAATCAAAAAGTTTGCTACAGGAAAGGGTAATTCAAACAAGTTAAAAATGGAAGAGGCTTTTGTTGAAGAAACTAAAGTCATTCTAAACGATAAACATGGCGTACACACAAAAACGGGTAATCCGTCCAACGATATAGTAGATGCCTATTATATCGCTAAATATGGATTTATGTTGAAAACAGGAAATTTATAATATGATAGTTATTTTTAACGGGCCTCCAGGTTCGGGTAAAGACGAAGGTGCAATAATATTTAAAATGTTGGGATCAGTACACCTCAGTTTCAAAGAGGAATTATTTAAAGCTACTGTGAAAGAATTTGGCGTAACCCTTGAATGGTTTATGAAAGATTATGACAACCGTGAAATCAAAGAACGTCCTCAAGTTGAACTGCGTGGTAAATCCCGCAGGGAAGCTCTTATCTACACTTCTGAAGTTAAAATAAAACCAAAATATGGTAAAAGATTTTTCGGTGATAAAGTAGCTGAAGCCATAGACCCACGCGGGAATTACGTATTATCAGACGGTGGTTTTACTGAAGAAGCACTTCCTATAATCGAAAAAGTGGGTATTGAAAACGTACTTATTGTTAGGTTATTTCGCGAAGGTTTCTCATTCGAAGGTGATTCAAGACGATATCTCAACGGCAAGATTAGACAAACATACACGACAGGCAAAAAATCACAAGTTGATAATGATTACGTCTTGTCTCATAAACTAGATTCTCCAATTTATGATATGCATAACAATGGCGACCTCGAGGACTTTCATAACAAACTTATATTGCTGCATAGTGACATTGTTGAAAAAAGAAAACGAGGTGAATTTCTGTGAATAAACTGCATGGCATGCCTTGTCCTAATGTTATTAATCTTTCTGAATGTGAAGATCGCAAAAGATATATGGCAAGTAAATTTGCTGAATATGGCGTATCTCCTGTATTTTATTCTTATTCTAGGTTTGAAGATTCTGACAATGAAATTGTCGGTGATGAAAGTGCTATAGCTTTAACAAGCAAAGGCTGTTTTTCATCTCATCTACTAACCATTAGAGATTGGTTGTTGAACACTGAAGACGAATTAGGTATATTCTTTGAAGATGATGTTGACTTTGAAACTGTGAAATATTGGAACTTTAATTTCGATGAGTTTATAGCCTCGATAAGTGACGACTGGGATGCTTTTCAACTCTGCGGCATTTACGAGACATATCCTCTTATGATCCCCAGAGCAAGAAAATTTTGGGATCACGGTATTCAGTGTTATATTCTAAAGCGCAGCTATGCCCAACGATTAGTAGATTTTTATTTTAAAGATGTTGGCAGTAAAGTCATGCATTACAGCATGCCTCAAGATTTACCACCTTCAGTTGAAAATAACATTCTGAATGGATTTGGACCTACGCTTACATTCCCTTTATTTAATCACAACATTAACGACTTCAAATCTGAAAATATAAATCCATGTATTGATAACTACAATCAACAGACAGGTCCATCTATATTTTCATATAGGCTTATTGAAGCGTGGTGGAGAATAACAGGAAGTAAATTAACATTGCAAGATATTATTGAAGGAAAAGGAAAATGAGTTGCATTTATAAAGGCGAAGTGATAGAAAGTGAATTATCAAAAAATGCTAGAGGTGGAACTGAGATGATGCGAGATCGTCTGTATGGTTACATCAACCCAGATTATCTTAGCAAAGTAGCTGTGCATTTTTCCAGACCCAGACAAGTTTATGATGATGTTCCCAACATTTTATATTGCCATGACCTCGCTGAGGACCCAGAAAACGCAATACTTGCCGAAGGCGGTTGGACAAAATTTGCTCATATAGTATTCGTTTCTTGCTGGCAACGTGATCAATATATTACTAGATTTGGTATACCCTATTCTAGATGCAGTGTGATTTATAATGCAGTTGAAAAAGAACCCGTCGTAAAAGATTACACGAAAATAGATACTATTCGGTTCATTTATCATACTACACCACACCGCGGGTTAGAATTGCTGATACCTGTATTTGAAGAGTTATGTAAAAATCATAATAATATCCAACTTGATGTCTACTCATCTTTTTCTATATACGGCTGGAATCAAAGAGATGCAGAATATAATGATTGTTTCGATAGAGTTAAAGCACATCCTAAGATGAATTATCACGGCGCAGTCAGTAATGAAGAAGTGTTGAAAGCACTAGATGATTCTCATGTATTTTTATATCCAAACACATGGAAAGAAACTTCGTGTATAGCACTTATCGAAGCTATGAAAAGTCAAGTAATTTGCATACACCCTGATTTTGGTGCTTTGCCTGAAACTGCGGCATCAGGTACTATTATGTATCCTTATACAGAAAACATACAAAAACACGCAAATATGGCCTATACAGTCTCTGACTTTCTGATAAAAAATATTAGAAAAGATTACGAGTTCTTCCCCAAAACAGTAAACACTGAGCGATATAAAAATCCTAAAAATAGCATTGCTTCGTTTGCTACCATGTGGGATGCATTACTCGCCAACTTATTATCAGAATAATAAAGATTGACATAACATAATGAGTATGTTATAATAGATGTTCTAACAAATACAAAACGGTAAACTACATGATATTCATGGACTACAATGCAGTAATAATTGCATCCTTAATGGCAAGTCTTGGCGGCCATACTAACATAGAACTTGATGAAAATCTAATCAGACATATGTTCCTAAATTCCCTCCGATTTAACCGCAAAAAATTCCTCAAAACGTATGGCGAAATGGTCATAACAACGGACAGCACAAATTGCTGGCGAAAAGACATTTATTCCTATTACAAAGCAAACCGTAAAACAGGTCGCGAAGAATCTAATTTGGATTGGAAATTATTGTTTGAAATAATTACAAAAATTCGTGGTGAACTTACCGACCATTTCCCATATAAAGTTATCTATGTCGAACGCTGTGAGGCTGATGATATCATCGGCGTTTGTGCTCACGAATTGGGTACTGATTTGAATATGGGAAGCGAAAAGCACTTAATACTTTCTGGCGACCACGATTTTAAGCAATTAACAGGCTATGCGAATGTCGATCAGTGGAATCCCATCCGTAAAAGCTGGGTTCAAATTGCGGACTCTGATAAATACCTTCGTGAACATATAATAAAAGGCGATAAAGGTGATGGTGTGCCTAACATATTATCACCTGACAATTGCCTTGTTCTAAATGAGAGACAAGCTACGATGACGGCCGGACGATTGGCAAAATATTCAAAAGGTATTTCTGAAATGGATGCAGAAACTATTTTAAGATATAATCGAAACAAAGCAATGGTCGACTTAAAACAAGTTCCAGAGGAATACAAGACAAAAATTCTCGCGGAATTATACAAAGAAGAAACGGTTGATAGATCAGGTTTGTTTAACTTTTTTATCAAGATGAGACTAAAACACTTAATTACAGACTTACAGGATTTTTAAAGAATGAAGTTATCAATAGCAGAAATATTAACTAGTGCCGGCAAAGAGAAAAAGACTGCTGACAAGATTGCGTATCTGCATAAACACAACAGCCAACCATTACAGGTTATTTTAAGATTAACCTACGGAACCGACGTAGAATTTCTCTTGCCAGAAACAGCACCGCCATATAAAAAGAATGAATATACAGATGCACAGGGTATGCTGTATAAAGAAACAAGGCGCCTTCGTATATTTTTTAAAGGTGGAGGTTATGATGATCTCAACCAACTAAAACGTGAACAACTTTTCATAGGTTTATTAGAAGACGTTCAGAATGAAGATGGTGCATTACTGTGCGATATGTTAGCACATAAACCTGTTAAAGGTCTATCAAGAAAGACTGTTGAAGAAGCATTTCCTGCTTTGCTTCAATCCAGAATAACTGCAAATTAAGGTAACAAAATGAAAGGTTTTAAAAAGTTTAGAGACGAATCCACGGACGAAGACTGGGGTTCGCTAGACGAATATGATGAACGTAAAGAACGCAACAAAAAAGATAAGCGTAGTAAACGTAAAGCACGCTTTGACGAAAAGCATCAAAGTACGTAATTAAAATTGGCGTTTCGGCGCCATTTATTATAAATAAAATTATAGAGGATCAATACAATGCCAATGTATGATTTCGAAAATTCCAAGACGGAACAAAGGTTTACCAAATTGATGAGTTATGCTGACAAGCTTCAATTTCTTGAAGAAAACCCAGATATAAAATCAATTATTATAACAGCACCAAGCGTGGGTGACTCACACCGAATGGGTCTCAAAAAACCCGATAATGGTTTTAGAGACGTTTTAAAGGAGGTACAGAAAGCTCACCCAATCAATAATATAAACACATTTTAATCAAGCAAGGGGTTTAATATGCCTAGACAGCGTCAGAAAGTTACTTCAAGAGAAAAAAGAAGAAATCACAAAGATGCAGTACAGCAAATTCAAAACAGCAAATTCTCTATGAGAGAAATTGAACCTATAACAGAAACTCAAGAGGATATGTTTGACTCGTTTCATCAAGGCCTAAATATTGCAGCGATTGGCACTGCAGGTACAGGCAAAACTATGTGTGCTTTATACCTAGCACTAAATGACGTAATGACTAATAAAGAATGTCACAAGGTGATAGTTATTAGATCTGCCGTTCAGACCAGAGAACAAGGCCACATGCCAGGTACAAAGGAACAAAAAGAAGCACATTTTTCCGCACCATACGCAGACATTACAAATAATCTTTTTGAAAGAGGAGACGCTTGGCAAATATTACAAACAAAAAGACAAGTCGAGTTTACTACCACCTCATTCATTCGAGGATTAACCTTTGATAATTCTATTATAATTGTTGACGAATGCCAGTCTATGACATATCATGAACTAGATACAATCATAACCCGCGTGGGTGAAAATTCAAAGATAATTTTCTGCGGTGATACGAGACAGGATGACTTGCAATCTTCAAGGAACCGAGCCGACGTTTCTGGCTTGACGCACTTTTTGAAAGTATTAAAACAAATGAATTCCTTTGATACTGTTGTTTTTACTCCTGAAGATATAGTACGTTCAGGTTTGGTTAAAGAATATATACTGGCGAAGGAAGCACTCCCCTCAACCACATAAGGAAAATAGAAATGTCAGCAGCAGCAAGAGTTGGAGTAGATACGATACTTTGTAATATTTTACATAAGTGTCAAACTACACCTTTGATTTCGATAGATTTATTAACATCGGAATCTCTCAATGAGAAGGTAACTATAAACGGTTCTTTCGCAGCTGTTGCTGGTGATTCAATAGAAACTCATACAATAGAATCAAGCGGTTCTTGCGTCCCTCATGTTACCCCACCTTTATCTCCAACTGGAATACAAAAGATCATAAATGCAGGCTCAGCAAAAGTCACAATCGGCGGAATACCTGCGGCAAGAGTAGGCGACCAAGCGGATGATGATGGAGCTGTAGGAACAGGATCTCCTAATGTTACAATCGGGTAAACTTATATTAACAAAAAGAACTATATTATGCAACCATTTACTTATTATGACCACGGAATTATACTACCAAAATTAACAAGAAAAACGACTGACACTGGCCGAAAGTACTGTACACCCGAAAATAATTCCTACCCCTCAATAACAACTGTCTTGGGTATTGTAGGAAAACAGGCCATCATTGAATGGCGCGCCCGCGTAGGTGCAGAAGAAGCAAACAAGATATCTCGTCAAGCCTCAACCAGAGGTACTGCAGTACATAAACTTGCAGAAAATTATATCAACAATGACTCCAACTATAAATCCAAACACATGCCCGTCAACATCTACACCTTCAATCAAATAAAACCAATCATCGATGCTAGAATTAATAATATCTATTTTCAAGAAGCCTTTCTTTATAGTGACATATTAAAGACCGCAGGACAAGTCGATCTTATATCAGAATGGATCTGTGACGATGGAGTTACTAGACTTGCTATAATCGATTTCAAAACCTCTCTCAGACCCAAAGAAAAAGAATGGATTACAAATTATTTTATACAGACATTCTTTTACGCAGCCGCATTTTTAGAAATGACAGGCATTGCCATAAAGAAAGGCGTTATACTTATTGCAGTAGACGACAGCGAACCACAGGTATTTGAATTTGATCTACATGAATACCTCCCACACTTTCTTTCAATCCGCGCCAAATATAAGGAATTATATGAAAAGTAATACAAGATTTTTAATACTAGATGAAAAACTAGGTGTCTATTTAGGTTCATATGATGCCTCGATTTTTGAAGATATTATTGATATCACACAAAGTGCCAATAAGCGCTATGCTGCTTTCGCAGGTTGCAATCCGTTCGGTGTAGTGCATGGCTTAACTTTCGACGATACTCAACAAGCAGAAATATTTATGTACAGCACCTTCCCAAAAGACGTGTTTACTGTGAAAGTTGTTTCGATTGAAATGGAGTCTGAAGTGGCATCTGTAATAGATATTATAAGAGCAGGTTATGGTGATTATACCCACGATATGCTCGATTATTGGGTAGATGAAACAGCAGAAACATGTCATTAAATTAACGAAATGTGTTGACTTGAAGGTGAGACTTGGTATAATAGTTGTATTGAATCGAAACACAAACAACAATCATTAGGAATTATATTATGAGTTTATTTAAAAAGCACGACATTTCACATGTTTTAAATGTAGTTCAAGACCAAGTAGATTTCTTTTTTGACGATGACGATGATGAGATAGGGTCATCCGACATCTCTTGTTGTGTTAATCAAGTATTAAGACAATTAGATTGCCTTGATGCTGACGATACAGAACGTTCAATGATTCGTAATGCGGTTATGAATAACATACCTGATACAAATTAAAGGTTGACTTCAAGGTGAGTTTTTGATATAATATTTATATTGAATCGAAACACAAAGAGAATATTATGAACGAACAATGCTGGATATATGAATACTCACCCGAAGAAATTACCGACCATGAACTTGCAATGAATGCAAATGCTGAAACTGAATAAATCAATTAATCAAAAAACAGGAATATTATATTATGTCACATGAATTAGAAATGGTAAACGGCGAAGCGCAAATGGCTTATCGAGCTTCAAATGGTGTTCCATGGCACGGTCTGGGTACTCCCGTCAGTGATGATATGACACCCAAAGAAATGATGCAAGCAGCTGGACTCGACTGGAAAGTCAAAAAGGTTGATCAATACGTTAAGCTTGACGGGCAAGAAATTTACACAGGAAAACAAGCGCTTGTTCGTGAAAGCGATAACAGAATATTGACTAACGTCGGTAAAGGTTGGAATCCAGTTCAGAATGAAGATGCTTTTGACTTCTTTAATGAATTTGTATCGAACGGTGATATGTCAATGGATACAGCGGGTTCATTAAAAGACGGGATGGTTGTCTGGGCAATGGCTGATGTTAATGAGTCATTTAGTCTCTTTGGCGGCGATGAAGTTAAAGGTTATTTGTTATTTTCTAATCCTCATGAATATGGCAAAGCAATCGATGTCAAGTTCGTTATGGAACGAGTAGTATGTAACAACACTCTTGCTGTTGCGCTCCGCGAAGACAACCAACCCGCAGTTCGAATGAATCACTGTTCTGTATTCGATCCATCGAAAGTTAAAGAGATTCTAGGTATAGGTTCAGATCGTATCAATCAATTTAAACAAGCTGCAGAGTTCCTTGGCTCAAAACGTTACAGCGATGAGGCCTTTAAGAATTTTCTCGGTCAAGTGTTTGGTGCTCCCACAAAAGAAGGACAAATATTGACTCGGACAGGCCTTCGTGCTCTTGAAATCGTAGAAACCCAACCTGGCGCTGATTTCAAAAAGGGTTCATGGTGGCAGGCATTTAACGCGGTTACTTACATGACCGATCACGAACTTGGTAAAACCGCAGATGCGCGCATGAATTCCGCTTTGTTTGGTAATAATGCGAAACGTAAGGTCGCGGCATTAAACCTCGCACTTGAACTTGCAGAAACGGCTTAATTGCCGTTTCGTTTTAAAGGTATGCAATGATGGAAGATTTAGAAGTAAAAAAACTTAAAAGAAAATTACAACGTCTTAAGGCAAGAAAATTACAGCTTCAACTGGAACACGGTGGTAATGAGATGAATTGCACTTACCATGGAGGTTTTACCTTGGGCTATGTTACAGGACAAGTCAGCGAAATAGAAAATTGTTTGGACATTCTAGGTTTTTTAGATGAAAATAAAAATTGACAGGCCTTCAAATCTTGATATAATGGTTGTATTGAATCGAAACACGAACAATAAATTTTTAATAAACAGGAAATAAAATATGATTACTGACGGAATGACTTCACGCGATAAATTTCTTTTCTCAAAAGTTTGCAACAAAACATGGGATCGCAGTAGGCCAACTCGTATGGCAGTCGCCGCTCTTGTTCGTAAAACCACGGTAATCTATGATGAATTAAACGATGATGAAAAAACCGGCATTAATACCTTAATTAAAGAAATGCTAGTTTTTAAAGTTAAGGATACCACTGTACCTATCTCTTATAAATTCACTCCAGGCGCTAAGGCATAATCATGAAAATTGTAGAATTTAACGATGGTAAATTTGGCGTTCGAAGACGCCATCTTGGGTTATTTTGGTATGAATATGCCACAATCTGTGGGTCCTGGATTTCCATCTTCTTGGGAAAGGAAAACTCATACGTACATGAGTTCTGTCATCATACCTATAAAGATGCAGAACGTACAATTGAAAACTTTAAAAGACATAAACTCAAAAATGACTACGGCATAGCCGTTAAAACAAAGGAAGCAAAATGAACAGATCACAAATACAAGACGCACTTAGACAAGAAGTTGTAATGTTCACCTTCACGAAAGTGAACGGTGAAAAAAGAGTAATGACTGGAACTTTAAACAGCGGTTACATCCCAAAAGAATTACTACCTGTCTTGAAAGAAGGCCAAGAACCCGCTAAAGAAAACGAATCTGTCGTGCGGTGTTTCGATACTGGAATACAGCAATGGCGTTCGTTCCGCGTTGACTCTTTAGTAAGTTTTGACGGCAAAGATATCACTCAGGCAAAGGCTGATTAACTCGTGAAAAAATCATTCATACTGTTATTTTTTATAATATCATTCGGCATAGTTGCTGGCGATAATTTGTATTTTAAAGACGACGGCAAGTTGATGAATAAACCCATCGCTTGTAATAATCAAGATTACAATGTTGCCTTTGCGCCAAACGAATTTAAACTTTATATTGATTGCGGTATGAATGACAACTACGAATATTATTCAAAAGTTCGTCGTGATTACATACTTGAACTAGAAACATCTAGCGTTTTGGTGGTATTAATTAATAAGAACTTGACTGAAGTGGTCGATCAACCTAAATTTTTACCACAAACAGGCACTAATAATTTTATGGTATTAATGAGAGGTGAACAATGGTATCAAGTTGTAATACCTATTGAGACCCAACCCATACCACAATTTAAAAATAAACCTGTATATGAAGTTTCGGCGCCAAGTTTTTTCGGAACAATGGGGTTTTTTATTTTAGTTTTATTCATTATAGGATTTAAAAGATGCAAAAAGCAAACAAAAAAGAAATAGCAAAAGAGACCATGTGGTTAGTTTTCTCAGGTCTTGCTATCAATTTTCCTTTGAATATTGTAATACTATATTTGTTGATTGATGTATTACAAATAAAAAGCACGCTTGTTATAAGCGTGGTAGCAACTGCAATATTTACTATTGTCGCCTTGGCAAGAACATTTACAATTAGGTATAATACTGAAACGAAAAAGTTAAATAGAGGCACTAATAATGTATAGTGGTTTTAATGCGAAAAATCAAGGTTATACCTGCACGTGCACTAAATGTGGTGATAATTTCATGGGAAGGAAACGTGACTTTTCCTGTGCTCCCTGCACTTCTATCCTTAATCAAGACAATACTAATAAACTAAAGAATGAAAATGAAAAGTTAATTCTTAAAATTCAGACGCTTGAAAAAACAATAGTAAACATGGCGATTGCACACGAAAAGGCTGAAAAGAAATGACAAAGCATCTGTTAATAACTCAAAAAGAACTTGACGCTCTTATGGATTGTGCAGCTAGTTGTGAATCAATGGGTGAGGGTGTAACAGAAGAAGGTAAACGTGGCATGAAAGCCTATAAAGCGGTAATGCGTAGAAACGACAGGACGATTGAAAGTTACAAACCTAAAGAATACATTTTGATAAGCCCGTTTGGTGACTTATGAGCAACATGGAAATAAACAAAGGTCTTTTGAGACCTAGCAATATGAATGATTATCAAGTTTGTGTTTATATGTGGGAAGAAGAACCTGACATAAGAAAATTCTATGAAGACTTTAGCGAGATGTGTGAATATTTTTTAGATCATGTAGAAGATATTAATATGCGAAAATTCAACGGCGAATGGTATACATTATTAAAACATGAAACGCATGGAGAAAGTGAATTCACGGTTCTGAATTATGAGAAAAACGGCAACATTAGTTTCTTAACGAATCATCATAATGGCGGCGGATCTTGGGAAGAGAACATTGAAGAACAAATGAGCAAAGATAGTTGTTGACACTCACTTTTAAACTTGATACAATTTGAGTATTGAAATTAATAAAGGTAAATTTAAAATGAATCAAGACATAAAGGCATCACCTGAAACAAAGGTGGCATTAACTGAATATATGATCAACATTCGTGACTTATTTGAAACCAGACCCAAAACGTTTCTTAAGACTGTGAAGGTAACACGTTTAGGATTTATCAAATACAAAAAGAAAGTCCTTGATACGGCGGCTCTCGAACGGTTTACAGATCATCCCGCACTAAGTTCAATGGGTCGAAGGTTTTGGGATGATAAAGATAAACAAGTGTACTATAATGATTATGCTATGTTTTTGATTAAACTGCACAGTGCACTAAAAACAAACGATACAGTCACGCTGGTTAGTGGAAAGGAGATATATTTCTACCGCGACTTTATTGAAGCTCACAAATAAACTGGAGTATTAAATGAAAAAACCACTACGATTAAATTATTGGCAGGCACTTTTAAAGATTCAAAAATGCATCGAGACTTGCGAAACTACAAAACAATCACATGTTATAGAAAAAATGATAGACAACACAATCTACCATTACGATAAAGAAGAAACTTATCTTCCTGATTGGACTGAACAATCAATAGTAACAAAGTATATGCTGATGGATAAATCAAAATATTTTGTTGACTTTACTTGAGTCTTTGATATAATAGTTATATTGAATTAAACAACAAACGGAATAATTATGATTAAACCAAACGTTGTACTTGCCCATCACCTAGAACATGGCACTTCTGATGAAGATATTGCCAACATGTTTACTTATATTCACAACTTGGAAACTCAGGTTAGTGATTTACAGGCCCAGATAATGAGAGAACGTGGATGTGAACCGGCACCTGAAGAAGTTACAGTTTGGAATGTTATTGACAAACTAGATTCTATCCGCGCAGCGTATTTAAGTGATAATAAAGATCAAGAAGAGTATGACGGCGATGTCGAATTAAAAGAAACGATTGCAGAAATGATTGCAGATGATCTTGCCGCTATGGATTTATTCATCAAAGCTTACAAAACGGATCGTGATGACCAAGAATTGATCGCCTCAATTTACCATCTAGACACCGTTGTTCGTGATTTATTCTTTGATGTTTATGAAATCTTAGAGAGATGTGAATAATGATAATTCAACCCGATACAGTTTTGACTATGTTAATTTCCGGCGTATTTTTGGGCTGCATAGTTTCATTCTGTCATGCCAGGTTCAGAAAAATAACAGACGATAATAAAGAATTCTTCAACAGATGGACAATTGCATTATTTTGTGGATGTTTAATCTGGCCGATATCTTTATTGGGAATAATATTATTGTTAATAAGCGTAACCATAACTCTTACTTTTGCAAAAGGTATCCCATTCACTTTTAACAAACTTGCAACATTAACGGGAAAGAAATAAAAATGACTAAAATATTTATAGGTAATGGTTCGGAAAGTGTTAATGAATTACAGTTTACTACAGGTAGTGGTGGAACTGAAATGATCGCTTCTATGAAAGGTATGCACTGTGGCGGCAATATTGATTTAATTACCTGGGAAGGCAAAAAAGTTGGACATTTAAAAATGGATGATGTAGATGCTATTATATCCGCACTTAAACTCGCCAAAAAATTGTGGAAGAAATAAGATGAAGAATAGATCTGTATCTGATATAAATATATCGCTAATGACTTATGACATAGTCGAAGAAATTATGAGCCTAGAATTATTCGGAAATGACGAATATGAGATGGCATATAATGGTGCTATTCGTGAGTGTATAGAAATTATCAACAAAATGAAAAATGATTATATGGAAACCCCATGCAGTGATGTTAGGCCAAAGAGCAGAGAGTAACTAAATTATGAATAGTAAATTGTATATACCAAAAACCATTATGGTAGGATTTCAAGAACGTTATGGTACCTTCACTGGTAAACTTGCTTACATTGTCTATGTTGATGATAAAGGCGTACACAGGAAGAAACCCTCATGGGACAGTTGGAGAAATCATCAGCTCGGAACTTTAGAACTTGAAAACAAACCACAAACCTCCTTTATGTTCAATAAGGGAATTGAAAGATCTGGATCACATTTTGGTTCTGGGCGAAGCGTAGTCAGAGTACACGATGAGCGCGATTTCGAATTTGAAATTTCAGTAGATAATCTAATCGGTATTCTCATGCACTCAGACGTATCCAAGCGCGATATTGTTGAAGAATGCGTTTATGCTTGGTGCGGCAAAGACTTAGTGTTGTTACCTACAAACTCCGAACAGTACAGAGAATCCGTAATTCACACCAAGAAACAGTCCAAAAACTTATCCACTAAAGACTTTGTTAAAGGTCATACCTACAGTATGAAAAGTAACGAAAACAAACTGATTTATATCGGATTTCGTCCGTGGTATCAAGAGGAATCTCACGGCACACTCAATTCAAACGCAATGAGCCGAAGAATGTTATTGAAGGGTAACAAACACATCTTTCAATACACAGATTGCTGTGAATACAGTTTTGAAAGAAGGACATTTATTGTACCGTCTACTTCCCAACTTGCTGAATGTATCCTTGACGAATGTGTGGATGACTATGCAGATCGTGTAATTGAATTTGAAAAATCGCGACTAAGTCAGCCCATTACAGGTTATAAGTTGACTGATGTAACAAAGAAAGAAAGTGATGCTTATTTACTTGCAAACAATTATTCCGGTAATGTATCTTTTTTTAAAGAGATTGAGACGAAGGGTAAATTCGTTACATTCGATGGCACTATAAGTTATTATCACCAATCAAATTTAGTAAGTAGATATGATAGAAGACATTTTCATAACGGTTACGGAAACGGAAGAAATAGAAACTTATTTGCAATTGTAGAATTTATCGACGGTCAAATGATAAAAGATTACGATCCAGATTCCGCTTCCAGAGAAATTTTGGCGCGCTATGAAAGTATTATTTTTGAAAATAAAACAGAAACAACAAGAGAAAGATTATTACAACAGCTAGAAGTAACTGGGTTTAAAGTGGCTACTCTGGTTTGTTCAAACGGCACATCTACCCCTGTACGTAGATACTAAGGAGAAATAAAAATGAGTAAAGATTACGGCATCGACGATAAGATCGAAGCAATCATCCAAAAAATAGAAAGCGACAGAACAGAAATTGCAAAAGTTAAATCAGAGCTTCAGAGTTGTTGGGTTACCAATTGTTCCTTGAAGTTCGGAAATTCTGATTCTATTAATATCGCCACAGCATCGGCGCCTGTGTTAGTTGAATCATTGACTCAACTTTTAATGTGGGAAGAATTTAGAGGTCGTGCAGATGCAACGTTGAATCAGATAGCAAAACCTATATTGTTTAAAAGCTTTTACGTTAAAGATTGGACTACTGACATCAAGAAAAGAATGTCCATGATAGAGCTAAAACAAAAAGAAACTGCATTGGCGCAACTGGAAAAACGAGCACAGGCAATTCTATCAGATGATAAAAGACGTCAAATGGAATACGACGATATACTAAAGACAATGGGGTTATAAATGATAGATAACAGCATAGCAAAAATATTATATAAAGAAACGAAAAGACAAGATAGAACAATCGAGCTAATTGCTAGTGAAAATTTCGCTAGTCAAGAAGTTATGGATTTGTGCGGTTCTGTCTTTACTAACAAATATGCTGAAGGATATCCAGGCAGGCGTTATTATAATGGCTGCGATCATATGGACGAAATTGAGCAATTAGCAATTGATTCTGTTTGTAAGTTATATGGTGCAAGATTTGCAAATGTCCAACCCCATTCTGGCGCGAATGCAAACACAGCTGTTTATCAAGCACTTCTTGAACCTGGTGATGTTTTGTTAGGAATGTCATTATCTGCAGGCGGTCATCTTTCGCATGGCAGTGTTGTAAATATATCAGGTAAAACTTACGACTCTTATTCCTATGGAGTTGATGAAGATGGCTATATCGATATGCAAGACGTTAGAAACAAAGCGTTAACATTTAAACCTAAAGTTATTGTTGCTGGTGCTAGTGCATATTCAGGTATAATCGAATGGCATATCTTCAGAGAAATTGCAGACGAAATAGGCGCTTTTTTAGTTGCTGATATGTCACACTACTCTGGTTTAATTGCTGCAAAAGCTTATCCTTCACCCGTACCCTATGCTGATGTAGTAACTTCTACAACACACAAAACTTTACGCGGCCCGCGTGGTGGATTTATTTTATGGAATTCTGAATGCTTATCCAAACGAATCAACAGCGCTATATTCCCAGGTACTCAAGGCGGTCCATTGATGCATATTATTGCAGCGAAGGCTCAGTGTTTTATTGAAGCAGATACACCAGAATTTATAAGCTACGCAAAAAGAGTTATTTCTAATGCTCAAACCATGGCCAATATTTTTATTGAAAGAGGATTTAAAGTTCTGACTGGAGGTACTGAATGTCATATCATATTGCTTGATTTAAGTAATTCAAAATATAGCGGTAGAGAAGCAGCTGATCTTTTAGAATTAAGACATATAACGGTAAACAAAAATAGTGTTCCTAATGATCCGAGGTCATTCGTTCAAACAAGCGGTATTAGATTAGGTACAGCAGCTGAAACAACAAGATGCAATCCAAAAAATGATTATGGTTTCTTCTCTGCTCTTGCAGACGAAATTTGTGATATCTTATCTGACGAGTAAAATGGTTGACAGCAGCACAATAACTTGTTATTGTGCTTGTATTGAATTAAAGGAAATATATTATGTCTTCAACCGAAGAACTCAAAAAAAACATACAAATCATTCTTAACAGTTATGCCGAAGTGTTGATATTAATCGACGCTTATTCTGAGGAGGCGATAGAAGCCTTTGCAGAAAGATTAGAAACTGATATTGAAGATGAATTTGATGTCGTTTCTGATACACCTCTTGATGCCATTTCTGATACACCTCTTAATGTGTTGGCAATAATAATTGCTGACTCTCTTTATATCACTAAATCAAAATATGAGAGCTACGCAAAATGAGTTTAACAATACACCAAATTGAATCAATCGCTTCTGATGTGTCGTATTTACGCGATGAATTTAGAAATAAGCTATCAGGAGATATTGATGGTTATGTAACACTTGAGAATATTATCAAATTCTTAGAAGGTGATGATTTCAATAATATTCATTTAATGGAACATATCATTGCAGTCGTAAAGAAGAAGAATCAATTATGAGAGTCATGAAAACCTGCTGCAATGAATGTCTGATGTACAAGAACAAGGTTGTAAGTGATGAACGTAGAGTACAGCTATTGAAAGAAATAACTGGCGAACAAGGTTATTTTGTATGTCATAAGTCAAGCATTGCTGACGATGGCGATGTATGTTGTAAAGGTTTTTATGATAAACTAGGACACACTTCACAGATGATTAGAATCTCAGAAAGACTGAGAATGATAGAATTCATAAAAGAAGAGGAGTTATAAATTATGAGTAGCACACCACCATATGACTGGGGTACAGAAAAAAGTTGGTTTCAAATGGACGAACTTGAAAGGAGCGGTATGACAGACGAAAGATTTAAAGAACTTTATGAAGCTAAATTTGTCAACACCTCAGCACCTGAAGATTCTTATACAGCTAGCCTTGAACAGCGAATTGTCTTACTTGAAAAAGAGGTTGTGAAATTATCAGAGAGTAAGGATAAAGATAATGAGACGATTTGTCAAATGATACGAAACATAGCACAAGATCAAGGTTGGAAAATATAATGAAGAACATGCAAGTTAAAATATACCCAGTTGTGGCTCAAGATGGTATTTATTATTACGCAAAATATAAAATAGCTTGGTTTGGTAAATGGGAAAATGTTACAGAGACCAAACAATCAGCTTGGGGTTCTTATGGAGAAACAGTAATCAAATCTACAATAAAAGAAATGACGGAATTTATTAAAGAAAAACACGGAACATCCGCAACAATAATTTCTAATTATTTAACTTAAATGGTCGTATAAAATGAAATTATTTACCATCAAAGACACCCTCACTGAAACATATCTCAGAAGCCTAAATTATCAGGCTTTCACCCACGATATCAACATGGCAAGCATATTTACAAATGCTAAAAACGCCCAAAAAGGAATCAGACAATTGTCCAAGGATGGTGACTATAATATTGATAATGAATATTATTTTACTACTGACGCCAAGAAATCCGAAAAATTAGATGAAGAAGTAACTGCAAACAACAAGAGCAAATATCCTAATTACGGTTACATTGTTCAAATTAAGGAACAACAAGTCAAAAGACAAAATCTAGAAGTAACTGAAATTAAAGTTATGGAAGCATATATTAATGGTTGACTCTGCTTGAGACTTTGATATAATAGTTGTATTGAATTAATAAGGAATTACATTTTATGAACGATTTTTATGACGACCTTTGCGAAAACGAAAAATCAAAATTTGAAGAATTTATGTTGGCCATTTCACAACGTGCTTCTTTTGAGAGAATATCGGAAATATCACTTATCGAATGGTACGATTATTTTATGAACGGCGACACGCCTGACTCTGCAATCAAATCAGCGCTGTAAAGGAACTATTATGAAAAATACAATTCTTGAAATGTATCGTCCGATGCTTGATGTAACTATCTCATCTTTAGGATTTACTCTCGACCAAACAATCTTGTTTATGGGTAACGACAATATCAATAAACAACTTACAGACTTGGAAGACATGCATAACTTGAAAACAGGAGAGCTGGTCAATATGTATCAAAAAGAAATTTTACAAAGAACTTACTTATCAAAAAAGGTCAATGGTTTAACTGGTGATTTTCAGGTTACCATGCAAATATATGACTTCGCCCCAGGCGGTTTTGCCCTTGAAGGAATTTCAGGAGAACAATGATGAATAAATTTTATTACATAGTTGAAGAAATACTAGAGTTTGATCACGAAGGTATTTCAAGCACAACTAAGTTCGTGTCCAATTGTCCTGAGGTTCCTTTCGAATGGATTAAAAATAACCCTATAGTCTATGATCCAGAGTCTTACTTAAATGAACCTTATTATATAGTCACAGTGCATGAAGAATGCCCAGCATATATACTTAAGAATTACAAAGGATTGTTATGAATTTAAAAATTGCTTTCATAGGACGTGCTGAAGCTTTAAAGTTTATTGAAGACGATGAAAATTTAGAAGACGGTAAAGTAGACTTCATAAGCGTAAGTGATACCAACAAAGAAAAAGAACATATGCACAACGTCTGGAAAATAACCAAAGGTCCAATGAGCGCCGCTATATTCCTTAACTTTGCCGATACCGAAGACGAATATAGTTCAGGTCTTACTGATGCAAAAGTTGACAAGATAATTGAATTCCTAGCAGAGACTAAAAAACAAAACAAGATGTTATTAGTTCATTGCTTCGCGGGCATCAGTCGTAGCGCCGCAATCGCTAAATATTATAGAGATTTTTATAATATAGATTGTCAGCAACTCGTCGGTTACGAGATGCATAACAGAATGGTCTATAACGCTCTCATGGAAAGGAGCGGAATAACAACTTTGCGTTCTCATTACAGGTCTTTGGAGGTAAAATGAGCCACGAATATCAATGTTGTTATGGAGGATATCAAGTTTATATAGTACCTCCGGTTGAAACAAAAATAGTAAGAAAGCGAACATTGCGCCAATTTTTCACAGAAAGACCTTGGTCCTTCAAAAGAACAAAAACAAGTACGACACTCACAGAAATACTCATTGACGACCAAATATTGAAAACAGAATCAAAAATATTAATGAACACAAGAACTTTTGAAAAGTTCAAAGCGACAATTATTTGACTTTTGCTTGTTTCTGTGATATGATTGCTGTAATGAATTAGTAGAGGTACACATGAATAGAATAATCCGAAAATATCAAATAAGATGGGGCGAGGGGCAAAGAGAAAAGATAACCGTTCCTTGTGGTTCTGAATTATTGGGTGCTGAAATGCAAGTAGGCGACAATACGGAATACGAAAAATTGTGGGTATTCTTCGAAGAGGATGTTGGTTCTTGTGTTCATGATGTCAGAACCTTTGTCTATTACTATACAGGAACTCCGATTGGATATAAAAATGTCCAATATATTCGTAGTGTTAAACATAACAAAATAATCTATCACCTATATGAGATATTTAGCTAATGAATGAATTAGAAACGCTAGAAAGTATTATCGCGGATAAGCCAGAAAGGGCTACTCATATAGAAGAAAAGACAAACTTATTCATAAAAGTACTCCAAAACACTAAATGCAAATTATTTGATGAATGGTTTATTTTTGAAGATGGCGAATGGATTATTGCAGATGGTTATAACATTCTTTTAATGCGCTCACTCGCTGACATAGAAAAACAGATAGACCAGTTGAAAGAGATTGATAGTTTACGTGAACAGTTAGCTGAAATGACAAGTGCTTTTAATTCTATGGACTCACAAAACAGAAACATAGTTTGGGATAATGTTTGTTTAAATGAGCAGTTAGCTAGTGCGCCAAAATGGATAAGTGTTGATGAATACTTGCCAAGATCAGCGAATGGTACTTGGTCAAAAAGAGTTATAGGTTTATGTGATATAGGTTTAGTTTATTCTTTATCTTACTTTAATTCAGATTTAGAGGTTGGCGGATGCTGGCAAAGATCAAATTCATTTGTTGAAAATGCAAGCAAGAAAATTGTAGCTTGGATGGAAAACCCACATTTTGAATTACTAGAGGGTAAAGGCTAATGACAACAGTAAATGTGGGCAAAGCGTCAGTTACGGATGAGTTATCTGGGGGTTATAGTTATGAAATAACAATTCCAAGCAATGCGAGAGAAAAAAACAAGGCATTGCGTGAGTCACTGAAGTTACTTCTTGAGAAAGAAAATGAAATTAAAAGATTACGCGAGCAGTTAGCTAGTGCAAAGGCTGATGCTTTCAATATATCAAACGAAGAGATTAGCGATTACCTATGGACACACAACAATATAAAAATATATTCAAATAGCTTAATTCCTTTTTTACGTAACTTTTGTTTACATTTCAAAATAAAGAACACCAAACAACTAGAAGGTAAAGACAATGAATAAGTGGAACGGCATCGGAGTGCCTCTTTTAGGTACACAGTTAGATACGGGTAAAGTTTTTGGAAGTAAAGGTATTGAAGAATGGTGGTGTAAAGCTACTCATAAAGTAGTAGGACATCATGCAGACGGAGTCCAGTTCTTTGTTGAAAATCTTATGAACAATAAACAAATTTCTATATATAGCATAGCTGTTAAACAGCCGCAATATAGACTTGTACCAGACCCAGAGATAACCGCAAAAGAAAAAGCGGTTGATAAAATGTTAAGCTACGCAGAATGTAAATTGGATTCTTTGTGTTGTGATTTTGCGGAAAACTTATATGATGCAGGATACTCAACCTCTGAAAGCAAAGCGATTGATCACTGGAGAACTAAGTATCTGAAACAATACAATGATAATGGTTTAATTTCCAAAGAATTGTGGTCTATACCAAATCGTTTAGCTGCTGCAAAGATTGATGGCATCCGAGAAGCTTTAACGCACTGTGATATTAACTTACATCCCGTCGCATCTGCTTTACCTGGGTTTGCTGTGCTAAAACAAGAGTTGGTATCATATGCGAATCTATTAGAGGATAAAAAAGATGAAGTTTGAAAAAACAAAAGAACAAATAACTCTACATGGTCTCGGATTTCTTCAAGTGATATTACCAGGCGATCAAAGGTTGCATGTATGGCATCCTGATCTACCAAGACGCAGTTGCTTTGAAAGTTCTTCTATTCACGATCATCGATTTGGCTTTGTTTCTAAAGTGCTTATTGGGACACAAGTGAATCAACTTTACAGAGAAATACATAATTCTGAAAAAGTGACTCACTGGTCATATTTGCACGAAGGCGAAAGAACTAAATTTGGCAATCGACCTTGGCTGAAAGTTTATCCTTGTTTACTTGAAAAGGTAGGAGAACCAAGAATAATACTGCCTGGAGAAAGCTATGAAATGAATCCTTATATGCTTCACTCCACTCAGTGCGAAGATATCACAGTTACTTTAATGACAAAAACACATTCTGAAAACGTAGGCGCTCATTCATACTGTAAAGTAAACGTGAAACCTGATGAGGATTTTGACAGAAAACAATGGTCAGAAGATCGCCTTTGGGACATATTCACAAAATCAATGAAACAAGGATAAATATGATGATCAAAGTTAAAAGAAATTCAGATGGTGCAGTATATACCAGCGATATGTCTAGCGATAAGGTTATATATGAACAAATGGAATACCTCAGTTCCGACAATGACAAGAATGTTTTAATTATTTAACGGGAGTGTAGAGTAATGATTGAATTGACGACAAAGCAATATAATAAAATTAAAAGAGCCGTTAAAGCATTAAATGATGCTAGAGATGAGATACAAACGGACTCAGACCAAAATATAAATTGGTATTTAGAGGATAGCAATAATCTCAATCTAATGTGTGGGCCTACACATACGGAAGACATAGTGATGAAACCACTACATGAAAATGTAATGTTTTGTTTTAATCTTAAAAATTCAAGCGGCGGGGGATGGTAAAGCTAATGTCTGAACTACAAACGCTAGAAAGTATTAAAGCAAGTACACCGAAGGTACGACTCATATTATTGATGATGTTTTCAGAAAAGGCATCTTTACATGAGTAATCCTTATAGAGTATATGAAAGAGGTATTATTAAAACTTACTTTAAAAAGGACGGTGCTGGATGGTGGTGTACGCATGGAGGTTGGCATGGTAGACATAAAGATAAAGATGGTGCGCCTTGCTTACAAGTAGGCAGGGGCAAAGAGGGTTTAATTGTTTATGAGTCTTTCAGAGACTTAACTCAAGATGAATACGACAAAGAATATAATTAACAGGAGCAAAACATGATGAGCAGTAGTTATATTATCAGCGACCTTCACATTGGGCACGGCTCAATAATTAAGTACAGACCTGAGTTTTCTTCGATTGAAGAACACGACGAACTTTTGAAAGAAAATATTAAACTTGCGGGCAGCAAAAGAAATCAACTCTGGATGCTAGGTGACTGTTTCTTCACTTGGGAATCGTATAAGTTTCTTCAAGAAATTGCGCCATATTATGAGCGTATTAATTTTGTTCCAGGTAACCACGATACGGACAACGCCGAGAGAGTTGAGATTTTAAAAGAGTCTATCAAGCAAGGATATTACGCAAAGGTAGGTTCCATGTTCAAACAGTCAGGTTTTTGGTTGACTCATCCTCCAATTCATCCAGATGAACTTAGGGGCTGTATTAATATCCATGGTCACGTTCACGGAAACACTGTGCGCGACCCGGGCTTCATTAATGTATCTTGTGAAAACGTAAGGTATAAGCCTGTAAATTTACATCAATTAAAAGAACAACGCTTTAGAGAATCATTACTTGTGGAGTACGGTTATGAAGATTAAGTTAAATGATGAAATGGTAGAATCCATAGTACGAAAAAGTTTACAGGAAGGACTCATGTTCCTCCAAGAAAGCGCAAAGAAAATAAGAGCAGGCGAGAGTCTGAATATTTTTGTCTATAATAATAATCTGCAAGACATTGATATTATCGAAGAACACATTACGGCATATCAGAAAGTAATTTTAGATTTTACAATTTAAACATTGACACTGACATTAGCATTTGATATGATTACATCCTAATCAAAAAACAGGTAATAACCATGAACGTAAAAGAAATGACAATTGAAGAATTACGCGCTGAATGTTTCTCGATAAGAGATAAAAACGAACATTGGGCATCTTGTCAAGACGGTTCTCACGGAATGGCTTTACATTGTGCAGGCTTGACCTATGTTTTAGACGAATTGCAGTTCAGAGGTGTTAGTGAATATGAAAAAGTTTAGCAAACCTATATGTTTGCTTTTTGCAATTGCAATCATATTTGGTTGCGGCAAGATGAGCAATATGCACATAGCAAAAGGAAAATTTATTTGTAAAGATAATGGTGGGATGTATGAGTTTTATCCCTTTCCAGCCACTGCTAACATGAAATCAACAAAACATATACGTGTATTATGTATGGATGGCACAACATACACATCTTTGGAAATTAACGATATTATCATAACAGATTCGGATTTTTATCCCGATCGGATGCGCAAGCATGAACTGTGACGTATGTGGAGAACGTTCTGAAATTAAAATTAAATCCGAAAGATACAACGGCGAACAAATGTTTTTTCTAGAGTGTACAAAGTGTGGTGTCGATTATGCGGACCACGTTATATTAAAATTGAACATATTACTGAAAAATGGTAGTATGAATTATGAAGAATTCTTAGGAGCTATAAAATGAAATATACAGTTGAAGACAAATACATGAAAGCATGGCAGGTCGTGGATGATATTGATTTGTTGTACCGTAACATAAGTGATACTGATTTCGGCGATAATAAAGATAACATACTTAATGCATTACTAGGTATGTACACAATTTATCAGCTGCGGTTTGAAGAATTGCAAGAAACACATGAACAAAGTCTGGTGAAAAATGTAAATCCCGAACCTGATGATAAAGACATTAAAATTTCAAAATTGCAGGATGACGTTTTGAAATTGACAAATGCTAATAATACTCTTAGAGTTTCGCTACTTAGGATTGACGCCGATGTAAAAATCTATAAGTCTCATATTGAAGAATTAAGCGCCGAACCACAAGAAAGACATGCGATGCGAGATAAACATGAGAAACTCTACGGTGAATTCAAAGCACTATTAGCTAAATACAAAACTATATCCGATACAAAATCCGAACTCCAACTTGAAAACGATAAACTTCATGCTGACTCAGAACTTTATAAGTCTCACATTAAGAATCTAGAAAAAAGTTTGAATAATTATAAATCTAATGAAAAATAGATTCACTCAAAAAGCCTAGTTTGGATAAAATGAAAACAATTGAAAATGTAACTATACACAAACCTTCAAACCTATGTGAATCTTTTAATTATTTGGTTTCATTCATCGGTAGAGTTTGCGAAGAACTAAATATCTATGACTATGAAGGCTTCGTTGATATTGAATTTCTTCACGACTTGGATGGACACGGCGGAGGATCAAGCGGTGACGACCAAACCGCTTACGTTTCAATCGCTCAACATGACTCTCAAGGCGTGATACCAATCGACGAAATGCTGCGCAACATAGCTCACGAGTTGGTACACGTACAGCAATTCTTGTCTGGTCGCCTTGATGATTTTACATGGGAAGGCGTTGATTATTTTGGAACGCCTTACTTAGAACGTCCATGGGAAATTGAAGCCTATGAAATGGAAGAAAAATTATGTCTAATGTAGAAGAAGGTTCTGATTTAATTAATTACATTTACTTTGATGTTGATAACAAGTACATCGTTGATACCTATGAAGAACTTAAGACAATTTATTACAAAGGTGTAAAGACGGTATACGAAAATTGGTACACTGTCGGAAAGGAGCCGATGCAAATTTTACGGTCGATGAGTTCAACACAAGAGACCCTTTTGACGTTAAAACTAAAATTGTATTGGATGGGAAATTATACATACCTAGGAAAATTGAAAACGAATCCAAAATAATATTCGACAGTAAGGCAATATACATTATGAACAGTTTAGAAATACGACCTATAGAAGATTTAAGACAGTTCATCGAACTATTTAATGAAAATGTAAGGACGCTAGATGCTGATGAAGCAACAGCAAAAGTTAATTCTTTAATTAAATATTATTCCTACGGTTCTAAAGATCCAGAACGCCCGGCAAATCCATTGGAGCATTTAGAGCGACAATGGATTGATGCTCTAGATAAAGGCGAAATAGACTACTCGGTTTATTCTGACGATGATTATTATGTAGAGGCTTATGCTTGCTGGATGGTTTATACTCGAAATGTTATGAAAGGTCTTTCTAAACACTTACACATATTTTCAGACGTGAAACGCATATTGGATCTCGGTAACGGTATAGGTAGAACGACTGTAGGTTGGAAAAGCCTATATCCAGATGCAGAGGTTATTGCTACAAATTTTAAAGACTGCGAACAATGGAAAATATCCCAGGCGTTACAAAAAACCTGCGATTTCCGACTAGAAGAAAATTCACTCAACTTGGGTGAAATTGATATATTATTTGCTTGTGAATACTTTGAACACATCGAATATCCGCTAGAACATCTTGCTGAGGTTATTGAAGCAAACAATCCTAGATATATGATAATCGCCAACTCTTTCGGTACTGTAGGCATCGGGCACTTCAAAGAATATAAAGATAGTAATTTCTTTGTTGGCACTGACATAATTGATTGGAAGAAAATAAGTAGAAGATTCAACCAACTTATGCGTGATAAAGGCTATGTAAAAATGGAAAAACAATTCTTTAATATGACACCTTATATGTGGGAAAGAAAATAAAAATAAATGTTGACAGTAAAACAAATTTTACGTATAATACACCTATAAACTTAAATAAACTGGAATTATATTATGAGACAGATGGCAACAGTACGAATGATTAGCGACGTGAGCCCAATCGAAAACGCTGACGCAATTGAAGTCGCGACCGTAGACGGCTGGAAAGTTGTAATCAGAAAAGGTGAATACAACGAAGGACAGATAATTGTTTTTTGTGAAATTGACAGTTGGATACCTATAGATTTGGCACCGTTTCTATCTAAAGGAAAAGAACCTCGCACGTATGAAGGCGTGAAAGGTGAACGCCTCAGAACAATTAAATTGCGCGGGCAAATTAGTCAAGGTCTAATATTATCTACTGAACTCCTAACTGACTTTTGGGATATCGGTGACGATGTTTCTGAAATTTTGAATATCGCTAAATACGATCCTCCCGTAAATGCTCAACTTGCAGGTATGGCCAAAGGTAATTTCCCTCCGCAAATAAGAAAAACAGATCAAGAAAGAATTCAAAATTGTATGTCTCATGTTGCCAACTATTTGACTTCTCCTGAATCATGGGAAATTACAGAAAAATTAGAAGGCAGTTCAATGACCTGTTATCTAATTGACGGTGAATTTGGTGTATGTAGCAGAAATCTCGATCTTAAAGAGACCGAAGGTAATGGCTTTTGGGAATGCGCAAGACGTTTAGATATCGAAACAAAGATGAGAAATTGTGGATTTATTGATGGTAGATATTGGGATAATATTGCGATTCAAGGTGAGCTTATCGGACCAGGCATTCAGAAAAACATCTACAAACTTGATAAAACTCAATTTAAGGTATTTGATATATTCGATATACAAACACAACGATACTTAACCCCAGATGCAAGATTCGAATTTAAACGTGTTGGGATAGATTCAGTGCCTGTTTTATACTATACGCCTCTGTCTGTACGATATACAACTGCTTCTGATATTATTAAAGATGCAGACGGAATGAGTATTCTAAATAGTACTAATCGAGAAGGTTTAGTATTTAAAAGCCATGACGGCCAAAAAAGTTTCAAAGCAATAAGCAATAAATATCTGTTGAAAGAAAAATAAAGGTTGGGATTATGTTTGAAAGTAAGAAGTTTAGAATTGTATTATCACTGATAATACTGTGTCTTGTTTCAGTGACTATCGTATTAGCATATCAAGTTAGTGTTCCTATGATGACCGTGATAGGAGGTTGGCACCTCGGTAGGTTTATAGGAAAGAAACTTGATTCGTATGTAGAGGGGAAAGAATGAGAGTTACTACAAAGAGACCAAATCACGCCAAATTCAGTCCAGCTCTAACTGATGAAGATGGCTATATGATATTACCTGAAAATTGTAACAAAAACAAAGAATTCTCGATGCGTATATTAAGCATGATATACAAGAGGATTGACGGCACCCGTGGTTGAAAGGATTAAATGATGAAATATAGTTATAAGTTCGATAACACAAAAAAGAATTATGGCGCAAGATACAAACTAAGATTGGACAAGCATGACAGCTGGGATTTCGGCTGCACACTTTCTCCTGTTATATTGCCGATGCTGAAACAGTTGAGAAAAAATAAAAAAGGAACACCATTAACTGATAAATTGGATGTTCCTTTTTTATTACAACTTGATCCAGAAGAAAAACATGAAGGTTTTAGTGAAAAGCGCTGGGCCTGGATTCTTGATGAGATGATCTTTTCATTTAATCATACTTACAAATGTCAAAACGATCCAGACTACAATGAAGACTACTTTTACGCGACTGGTGCAATTGAATATATAGGAAAAAATATGAAAGAAGGTAAAAATCATACTTATAAATGCGATGACGATAAAATGTTTCAGTTTTATCAGAGAGTAGATCGTGGGTTTGTATTGTTTGGCAAATATTTTCAAAATTTGGTATGTTGATGAACAGCCTAGCAAATCAGCATTGCAAAACATATTATAGATATTTAATATGTTTGTGGTATCAACTCCCAACAAGCAGAGTCAACAATTACGAAGACGGCTACTGGGATTAACATAAAGAGAATATAATGAAAACTCAAGAAGAAGATTGGGGTTTCGGTGAAGCTTACTTAGACTAGAGAAAAGGTTGCAGACGTTTGTTTGCAACTTTTTTAGTATAGTGCATAAAAGGGTTGACTCTACTTGGGACTTTGATATAATAGTTGTATTGAATCAAAACACAAAAGAGAAAATTATGTTCCTCAATAAAGCTGAAAGAAAATTACTTAAAGAATCTATCAACCGTATCGGTTTTACATACGGAAGAATTTACGGTCAATCTAACAAAAGTAAAATCTCATATAACGCTTGCTTATCACTTCTATCCAAAGGCCTTATTGAAGGCGAATCAAAAACCATTTTTCAAAAAGCAAATCCTAACGCAAAAGGCCTTGCCGCAAAATTTGGAGTTTCATATCAAACTTTCGTTGGCGAAATCAAGAACATAGATAACCTTAAAATGTCACTCGATCATGAAGTTTAAAATTATGAGTTGGAAGACTGTTAATGTCATATTAGCTTGTGTGATTGTAGTGTTTTTTATATACAGCTATAACACACCTGGTACTCAAAAAACTCCATTGGAGGTTCATTTTGACGAAGTACACAGATACAACGGACTGGAGTGTATCACGTATAGAAATAGCGATAAAGATTTTGGTATGACTTGCGATTGGGAAAAGCACAACAGACAAGTAGAACAATGTGAAGCGGAAAGTTTAAAGAGACGAACCACAAAAGATGGGCGAGTATTTCCAGCTGTCAAAGGCGAATGTAAGAACTACTAGAGGTAATTAAACAATGAAAACCGAACACGAATTTATTGCAGATTTGAATCAATTTCTAGCATGCAGCAATGAAGATCTATGCATATCAGGTGAGGTTGAATCCAAGATGACTTATTATACACTGGTGCTAAACAGTCCTTGGGCATTCAAAGACATGGTTTATATGTCAGACGTATTGCGAGATCATATTTCATTTAAAGCGAGAAAAGAACTACCGACTAAATGTTTAGAGTTCAATAATGCAAGAAAAGTTTTTTGGTTTAGCGAAGATAATTGTTGACTTGAAGGTGAGTTTTGATATAATAGTTGTATTGAATTAAACAACAAACGGAAATAAATCATGCATAACATTTTAGATTACAGCGTACAAACTCTTTTTGATCCGGTGCAAACTCACGCTGCATATAGAGTACCAAGTTACGCAGTCGATGAATTGAAATCTGTATTGAAATCTGAACATGCCGCAACAAGATTTCGTATAGTTGGTAAATTAAAAGACGACGAGCTCGTAATTGTCTGTTTTAAATTAAAATCAAAATAATGGTTGATTTTAAGATTAGGCTTGATATAATAGTTGTATTGAATTAAACAACAAACGGAATAATTATGCGAAATGTATTTAAAAAAGGTTTATCTTACCACGAATTCACTTTCAACCCACATTCAGGTATTCTTGATATAGTCACAGACGACTCTATTGATAGAGATTTCTTGATACTCGAACTTCAAGAATTGGCTTCCAATATGGGTTTTATGAATTATGAAATCCTTCACTTCGAAGACGACAAAAAACTGGAGATTGTCATATGCGGTTAGTCACTGTTAATGATAAAATGCAGTCGAATTATCAATACGGCTGCCCCGCAAATGTAGGCGATTTGCCAGACAACTTCAATCCTACAGCGACTCCAAAAGATATGCTTGAAATGGGCGTCTTTGGCGGAAAATACATGACCGACTGTCGTGATGAATTTCCTGCTGTTTGGTTCGATAATGCTAAATTGGATTCAAAGAAATACAACGTAAATCTTAATTTCTTCAAATGCAAGGCAAGTCAAAATCTTAAAGAGTGGCGTGATAGTGGCTGGATTCACGAACAAGATCCGCGCGGTTGGTTTCAATGGTACTGCCGTTTCTATATGGGTCGCCGCACCGATGATGATGCTAGACAAATTATGCGCTGGAAAAAAATTAAGCGACATTTGACTTATATTACTAATCGTTTTGAAATGGACACGTGGACAAAAAATACTGGCAGTCCTGTGAGACGTCAGGCGTTACTCCATTGGGGTATCAGAGTTGATGGTACATACACAGCGGAAGAATTATTGGAGAGTCTAAGTAAATGAATGGTTTAAATAAAGTTCAACTATTATCGTATTTGATAGAAACCTTAGAATTATCAAACTCAAGGGAAGAAGTTTTAGATATGAGAGAGTGGGTTCAATTTAGATATGAGAGCACACATTTTTGTGGTTATGCCGCCTGTATATGCGGCTTTGTGGCTTTGCGTACTCTATCGGATCGACAACCTACAGAGAATGATGAAGATTATGAGAATAGAATTAGAAACGAAGCTAGTGCTGTTGAAAGAGAAATAACTCGAGTGATTGGCCTTGACCTATCTGATTCTATCACTGGGCCAGGGGAAAAGGTACGCAGGCACCGTGCTGTGGCATCAGGTTATTTCACGCCTGAGGAATTAAACCATCCTCACTTAAACAGTGACACTTCCTTGAAAGAAGCAATATCTTATATGAAAATGTTAAGGTCTAAATTAAGATGAGTAAATATTTTGCATTTGTCGAAGGTGTGCCTCATGATTTTAAATTTAAAAAATTATCTGATGCACATCCATTTGATTATTCATTTCATCTTGGCGAAACGAGCATAGGATGCATAGGCAAAAGTGGCACCAGAAATGATAACAGTTGGGTATGTATGGTTTATGGTGATGAGTACACATATAAACATAAAATACCTACGTTAGTTTACGGTTTTGTCAGCCGCCATAGAGCAATTGACTACATGTTGATGGTACATCCATTAACCAAAGATACATATATGAGGAAAGATTAAAATGAAAATTAGTACAAAGTCGTGGCATTACAGATGGTTAAGCAAATTGAAAATAGTACAAAGTCGAAGTTTGTGCGTATATTTATGGCAAGTCGTGTTTTCAACCACTATATTTCCTGGGATAGCGCTGTTAATTTTATCTGCTATTGTAATTTTGGCATTAGCATGCTTAGTTGGTATATTCACAGTACCCCTTACTTTGTTTGGTGTTGTGACACTTTCGCCTGATGGTATCTTAGCTGCTACATTAATATTCGGAACGGGTTCTTACGCATTGCTTGTATGGAATAGTGGAAGTTATGCATTAAAAATATATTCTCGTTATAAAAATCGCAGATACCTTAGCAGAGACTTTGTCCCAGTTGAAGATGGATTAGTCGTATCTTATATTAAAGCTAAGAAAGCAAAAATTTGCCCCTTTATTGATTTTACGGATTAAGAGATTATTATGAGTAAATTATTAGTAGTGTTTGACATTGATGGAACTGTTGCAAACTTGGATCACCGTTTAAAATATGTGAGATGTAAACCAAAAAACTGGCCTGCTTTTAATAAGGCCATTAAATTTGATTTGCCTATTAAAGCAACCGTTGACGTTTGCATCCGTTATATTGAAGATCCAAATGTGTATGTAATCTTTGCATCTGGGCGTTCTGACGATACACGAAAAGATACTGAAACGTGGTTGAGCGAAAATGGCATGGGAGAATATGATGATTTATACATGCGTAGATTCGGTGACTATCGCTGCGACTCAATCGTAAAGAGAGAAATCTTATATGGTATCATAGAAAGTTATAAACAGATGCCTGATATGGTATTCGATGATCGTCCTCGTGTTGTCAAAATGTGGCGCGAAGAAGGCATCTGGGTATTTGATTGTAATCAAAGTGGAGTAGATTTCTAATGGAAACGAAACAAAAGTTCTGTCACGTAATGGTTGGTCTTCCTGCCTCAGGAAAAAGCACAATGACGTCTAAAGCATCAAAAAATATTTTTGTGTATTCGTCGGATGCTTATATAGAATCCGTAGCTAAATTGGAAGATAAAACATATAATGATGTTTTTATGGAAACGATTAAACCTGCTATTAAAGTTTGCGAAGTGGGTTTAACTCAAGCCATAGTGAACAATCAAGATGTTATATGGGATCAAACTAACCTCACTTCTAAAAAGCGAAAAGTGATCGTGGAACGTATGACCAAAGCAGGCTATACAGTAGTTTGCCAGACTTTTTTGCCTGCAAAAACAGAAAAAGATATTGCGGAATGGAATCGACGTCTTGAAAGTCGACCAGGTAAGACTATACCGCCAGGCATATTAAAAAGCATGAAGGAATCTTATCAAGAACCTACTCTTAAAGAAGGATTTGATACTGTGATATTTATAGATATTTATGGCGAGATGGCTGGTTTGTTAATGAGTCAATTAGTCGTTGACACTGATTAAAATTTTGTTATAATGGTTGCATAAATTAATAACAGGAGATATTGAAATGAACTTACAAGAAAATTTCGACTATGTAATTGATCGATTGGTACTTCAAGGAGAGCAATCAATAACACTATTTGGCACTTGTGCATATGGAACCCGGGACGGCCTACATTGCTCAATAGGATTTTTATTGGATCATAACAATAAAGACTTAATGGAATTTCAGGGTGATGTAGAAGATTTAATTAATACATTTGATAGACATCTGTTACCCGACATTATTTTAGATAACGCAAATCTGTTTAAAGACATTCAAAGCTTTCACGATATAGTTAATGCTAAGTACAGAGGATCGCTAAAACCCATATTTATGTCTTACGGCTTAGATGTTAGCAATCCAAATATTGATGTATGGATTTCAATGGGTCAAGGCGGAAGCAAAAAATGAATTATAAATTTCCAATTATCAACACAATCGAAGATGTATTACCGCACATCGAAGGCCGCACCGAGTTTGTTGTAGTCGAAAAAGAAGGTTATACTGTAATTAACTATGTCGTCTGTAAAGATGATACTTTTGATATTGCAGGAAATCCTCTTACTGGTTCAATGCGCCGAGAATGTCGCGGTTTAATCTTCGATACTACGGGCCGAATCATCAGCCGTCCATTCCATAAGTTCTTCAATCTTAATGAACGTGAGGAAACACAACCATCTGTTGTAGATATTACTCAACCTCATACGGTCATGGAAAAAATGGATGGTTCGATGATTCGCCCTTTTGTGGTTGATGGTCATATTCGCTTAGGTACAAAAATGGGAGTGACTGATGTTGCAATGCAGGCTGAAACCTATCTTGCAGGATTGGAAGATTCTGCTATATCCTACGGATGGATGGAAAAATGTCTAAGATTTAATGTGACTCCTTTGTTTGAATTTATCGCGCCTGATAATCAAATAGTATTGGAATATGAAGCAGCTGATTTGGTTTTGTTAGCACTTCGTCATAACATTACAGGCGAATACTTACCTCTCGAAGATTACCCTCCTTTTAATAAAGCACCTGAATACGGACAAGTTGATAAGAATTTAAAAGGGTTTTCTGATGGAATAAAATTAGAGGAAGGACGCGAGGGTGTCGTTATTCGATTTGATTCCGGTCATATGATTAAAATCAAAAACGAGTGGTATGTTCGCATTCATAAAGTAAAAGACTTAGTACGTTCTCAGCGTAATATTATTAATTTAATTATTAATAACGAAGTTGATGATGTGTTGCCTATTTTACTTGAAGCTGATGTGAAAAAAGTTAAAGATACACAAGCCTTGTTTTTCAAATCTATCGAAGATAAAGAACTTGAAATAGGACTGATGTGTAAGTTTGTTGTGAATATGTACGGAGACAATCGCAAAGCAATTGCGCTGGAATTCATTACTCAACTTGACGACAAGTCTCTGGGTTACTTTATATTCGGATATCTTGATTCAAAGAAGGTTGAAGATATGATGATGTCTAAAGTGAAATCTAATGTAGGATCAAATACTAAGTGGGATAAATTTTCAACTTGGTTAGGGATGAAATTATGAACGATGATGGTATTTTTTGTAGGTTTGATCCTTGGGGTTCTTATTACTTTGGCAGCTGCATCTTTTACTGACACATCACCCCGAGAAGGGCCATTGTCTAGAAAGTGTTTATCAGTAGATGCAGAATTGGTGTACTATGATTTTACCTCCTTTAAATGTTCAAATGGTGCTGAGTTTAAAAGATATGATGGCGAAATTTGAAATAACGGTTGACAATGCTGCCAATCTTGATATAATAATTGTATTGAATTAAACAACGAACGGAATTAAATTATGACTAGATTTCTAATTGGAGAGACGATCAAATCTTTCGATTTCCCAGGCCGCACGGACTGCTACATAACAGGTACAATTACCGACATTGACGCAGCACGTGGTTTATATTTTTGTGATATTATCGAAGCGGTTTCTGAAGACAAAGTTTACGATATGGGCGAACCATCATTCTGTACACCCATATCAGGTTTCATGGATGACATGTTCGAAGGTGGGAGAATTCAACTGGTTAATCAACAGGCACAAGGCAAATTATAATGAGCGATTTAATTAGAAACGCAATTCAGACTCCAGACGGAACGATAATTGAAAGCTTGACTCGCCATGACTATAAAACACATACTGATGAAATTTCAGGTTTAGAATATATGGTCGATGGTGGTCTCAGTTACATTAGATGCTCAACGCATGCCGATCAAGTTGACCTTTCTATACGCACTTCAGACGGCCATGAAATTGTTCGTGAAGCTGCTACGTGGGGAACCTACGGACCTAAAGGTGATCAACCAAAAACTTATGTATCTGTACGAGACATGGACACCGCTCACATTTACGCTGTGATCGCCGACTGTCCTTATATGTATCCCCAGATGCGTCAAGCAATGCTAAATGAATTGGATTATAGAAATGAAAAGCGTCCTGAAGGTTTATAATTCTGCTCAAGAAGCGCATGAAGAAAAAATAAAATTATACCGACTGTTATGTGAGTCCGGTCACAAAGCCGTGGTTAGTGGAAATTATATTATTTTAGATGTAGACCTACTGCAATATAAATTCATTTCAATGGAAGATCCTGGTCGATTAAGGGGATTGAGGTATGATCTTGCAATTGTTGATGAGGAGGTATCATTAACAAGATATGATAAAGACGACCTAGTTTTTGGTAAAATAAATAGTAAATTAGTCAAGGAATTTAAATTATGAATCAATACACACCAGACAATTGGGTGATTTTAGAAATAAAAATAGTAAAGCCAACGAAGAAAAGTTTATATAAAGTATTGGGAGGATGGAGCGGCGGATACTTAGACGGAGATTCTTGGCGCATGAACAGCGGAATCGTCAAAGTGACAAGAGAAGGAGATAACTATCTTTTCCATGGTTCGTCAGGTTCTATTTATGTCTGCCATAAAAATGGTTTTGGTTTACGAATGAACACAACAGGTATTTACCAACAACTGAAAGACATATACGGCGAAGTCGTTGTCTTGATGGACGAAGACACCGACTGGATTAATATTGATTATCCTGAATAAAACAAAGTTGACTTATGTCAACTTTTTTAGTATAGGCTGTAATAATGGTTGACATACTATTTTACATTTGATAGAATAAACACACTGAAACAAAATGAGATAAAAATTATGTCAAAGGTATTAAAAGATTCAATACAAAAAACTATATTGCAGGGAAAGGCTTGTGTGGGTTATTTAGGCGGCTGCGCCTATCGTTCTAATGATTTACAATATAAATGCGCAATTGGGCAATTAATACCAAATAAAAAATATGATGTCAAAATAGAAGGCCTGTCTATAAAAAAACTGTTTGCGAAGGGTTTGATGTATAAAAAATATGGTAAACTTACTGCAAAGAAAGATTTTCAATTACAAAGAATACAGGCTTCCCATGACTGCTCTAGCAGGCAGCCACATTTATTTGTAAAATCATTCATTAGTCTTATAAAGGATGCTGTCGCGGAAGGTGTCTTACCTGAAATTTGTCTAACCTATATTGAGGAAGTATAATGTCATTAATATTGAGAGATATGATAGTAAAAACTATGTTGCAAGGTAGAATTTCTGTAAATTCTAACGGTGGCTGCGTTTATAGATCGCAATGTGGAAATTTTAAATGTGCTGTTGGTCAAGTTATTCCTGATGATTTGTATACACCCGAACTTGAAGAGTTTACAGTAGAAAAGTTGATACAACTGGGATATATAAACAAAAAATATGGTACAGTTGATACCTATACAAATAAATGCATGGTTGATATACAGCTATCTCATGATGTGCTACACCACGGAAATGCTCTAGTTGGGTTTGTTCATGACTTTGCGTGTCGCATTGCAACTCGCACAAATGCTGGGCATTTACCTTCATCATGTTTAGATTATATTGAGGAAGGTTATAAAGCAATTCAGGAAAGATCATGAACAGATTAGAGGCAATGGAGTCGCTGAGACTCGGTAACAAACTCACTCACCCATCTTTTTCTATTGATGAATGGGTTTCTATAACGCACAACGAAACTCCTTGGCATTATATATTTGAAGATGATATCGAGCAATACGCAGACGAATTTTGGGCCTTGAGACGTCATATATCTTGGGATAGGGGTTGGTCAATTTTTCAAGATACATTTACTCGGCAGTGTATCGGGAGGTCAAAAAGATAAATTATCTATTTTCGTGTATTCTGATGGTTTCGTTTCAAAAGAAACGAAAAAGATTCATAATAAAGTTGACTTGAAGGTGAGACTTGATATAATAGTTGTATTGAATCGAAACACAAACGACAATTATTAGGAATTAAATCATGAATACAAAACCACAATTCTACATCTACGCTTATGCTGATTATGTTTTTGATTACGAAAATAAAATATACGGTGCAACCTTCAGAAAAGAAATGCCTTCTCCCCGAGTTACAGTTATCGACGGATTTGGCCAGATTATTGCCTACGCTCTTATTGACTACAATACAATGACAGCTGAAATTGAAATGAATGGAAGCACTCACACCATATCTTATGTAGGTATTAAAATGCACGCTCTTGCTTACACAATCGTTGAAATGCATCATGAAGAAATAAAGTTTCAAAATAAACTGAAAAAACATCGCTTACTTGAAAAATAACCTGAAATAAACGTTGACTTGAAGATGAATCTTTGATATAATATTTATATTGAATCGAAACACAAACAACAATCATTAGGAATTACAATCATGGCTTATATTTCACAAGAAAACAAAAAAAACCTCGCTCCGGCTATCAAGGCTGTTTTGAAAAAATTTGGAATGAAAGGTACAATCGGTGTCCGTCATCATAGCACACTCATCGTTAACATAAAATCAGGCGACCTTGACCTTCTTGCCGCGAACAAACGAAATGCTTTGAAAAGTCTTAAAAACGATATGTATGATGTTTATGATGTACAACGCCTCAACTACGTTCTAACGAGAGATTGCATTGATGTTAACACATATTGGATATCAGAGTCGTTCGATTGTCCTACTGTCACTCAGTTCCTTGAGGAATTGAAAACTGCAATGGAAGGACCATCATTTTTTAATGATGACGATACGATGACTGATTATTTTCACCGCTCACACTACGTAGACATCAACATCGGTTCACACGATAAGCCATATATCCTCACAAAGGGTGTCGCTGAGACGTTCGAACCTGCGGTTGTTCTGATACATCCAGACGCTAAGGTAACACAAACTCCGATTGTTAAAACGCCTACGAAAACTGCAACAATTTACAAATTCCCAAAAATGCCCGCTGGTGCTTTAATTCATTAATAATTGAAATAAGGGTTGACAGGTCGTTATAATCTTGTTATAATAGACCTATCGCGTTAAACAACATAAAGAGAATCTATATAATGCAACTAATATCTAACAACGAAGTGATCGACGTACAATGGTTAACCTTCTCTGATTCTGCTATTACCTGTCGTGTTGACCCAGATGCAGTAATTGAAAAATACATCTCAATCGATGTGACAGATGAAACTAACAACATTCCTCTAATGAAAGAAAAAATGGAAATGCTTTACTATGCAATTTATGATACTTTCGATATGGATAATATTCAAGAAATTCTAGTATTGGGATATTTACCTTACGCTCGTGCGGATAGAATCTTTCAAACTGGAAATACTGAGCCTCTGAGAGTATTTCAAGATTGGTTGTCAAGATTTAACTTTGACGAAATCCACATCAACGACCCGCATAATGAACAGGCCTTAGATCATCATTATCTTAACTACGTTATTAATACACAGGCGACTTGCCTACGGGAAACTTTGAAAAAATCTCATATCCAAATGGCAGATTACGATTATATAGTTTCTCCTGACGCTGGCGCTGTTACCAAAATACAAAAGATATCTGAAATGTCTGGAGTTCCTGTTTTGTATGCATTAAAGAAACGTAATCTTGAAACTGGCAGAATTGAAAGTGTGGAATTGAATTGCAAATCACATGCAGATTTAGTTAAATCCAAGCGAAGAGTATTAATTGTGGATGATATCTTAGACGGTGGAGGTACTTTTATTCCACTCGCCGTAAAATTGAAAGAAATGGGATATGAAGTAGATCTCTACGTCACTCACTTAATCGCTGCAAAAGGTCTAGAGATATTCAAAGATCATATTGACGCAATTTATACTCATAATATCATTGCTGACTATGTAACTGAAAAATCACTAAATACCTATAATGATGATCAACGAATAAAAAACAAAATGAGTAAAATACAATGAGAGAAGAATTACCATTATATTATAAAGTATTCGATATGACCGATGACGAGTTGAGTGAAGCAATAATCGCAATATGTAACTCATATGAATGGATGATTGCTCCATTGGATCCCTTTTCATTGTCGGGTGGTGCTTACATAGCACAAGAATTCAACGTAAATAAAAGCTATGAAGATTACGATTGTCTTGGTCCTAATTACTGGTGCCACGAAAATCAAGAACTTGAAAGGTTTCTCGCATTTGAAAATGAAGATGAAACGCACGAAAAAGCAATATGCCGCGCCGTGGTGTATTTTGAATTAATTCAAAATGAAGAAGGAAAATAATTATGTTTGTAGCACTAGCAACAGATGCTTATAAGTTATTCCATAAAGATGCTTACATCGATGGAATAACTAAAGTTTATGGTAACATGACAAACCGAAACTCTCGGTTGAGTAATATCCCACATGAAGAACGTGACGGTGTTATGAACTTTGGTAATCAGTATTATGTGACTGAATATCTTATTAAACAATGGAATGAGACTTTCTTTCAAGTTGATAAAGCTATCGCTTGTAAGTTTTTAAAGTCACATGTTGATGCTATTCTTGATGAAGATGTAGATGTTTCGCACTTTGAAGCTTTGCATGATTTGCAATATTTGCCGCTCGAAATTAAATCTCTACCTGAAGGTGTTATGGTTCCTTACGGTGTTGCTAGTACTACTTATCAAACAACTCATGATGATTTTGCTTGGATTGGAAACTACTTAGAAACGCTACACAGTCAATGCGTTTGGCCTTTACAAACTTCAGCTACAACTTCACGCGCCTATCTGAAAAATACCATTAAAGCTTATTTGGCATCTGGTGTAGATCCAGGTGTTGCTTGGTTTATGAATCACGATTTTTCGGCGCGCGGTATGTTCGGACCGGAGGCCGCTATGATGAGTTCAATGGGTCAATTAACAAGCTCATTCGGAACTGATACTATCGCTGGTATTATGGGTGTCGAAAAATACTATGGTGCGAAAGTTAAAGGTGAATGTGTAGGTAAAAGCGTTTATGCAACTGAACACAGCACAGCAACTTCATTCATTATGGCAATTGCTCAAAAAGAAGGAATTAGCAAATTCGACGCTGAATTGATGTATGTCAGATATTTATTTACTAAAGTTAAAGAAAATAAAATCCTTTCGCATGTTTCTGATTCTTTTGACTTTTGGAAATTTGTATCTGAAGGTATTCCTTTATTGAAAGAAGACATCCTTGCTCGTTCTGGTAAATTTGTTGTTCGGCCTGATTCTGGTGATCCTGTAGAAGTTCTTTGTGGTCGTGAATTCAAAAAAGTAACTGATTTTAATGATAACGTACAATCTTGGAAAGAAGCCGTTGCTGCAGAATTAGATGAGGAATTTTGTGATGAATTGGCTGAAGACTGCACAAACCCAATAAGCTGCTCAACTGGATTCTATAGAGCTCCAGACGGAACTCCTTATAAAGTCACATATGAACCTGAACTGAATCGCCATGATAAAACTTATTATTATGTTGATAACTACGGTGATGATCTTGACTTTTGTACATTTACTGAGATGCAATTGTCTTCCGAAGACAAAGGTTTGGTTGAATGTTTGTGGGATATCTTTGGTGGTGTTGAAACTGAAGTTGGATATAAAATCTTGCACGACCAAATTGGCGCAATCTACGGTGATTCAATTACGCTTGTTAGACAAACTGAAATTTACCGTCGTTTGATGGAAAAAGGTTTCGCTCCACTTGTCGTAATGGGTGTTGGTTCATATTCTTATCAGTTTGTTAGTCGTGACACCCACGGTTCTGCTGTAAAAGCAACTTACATTGAAGAAAACGGAAATTCTGTTAATGTTTGTAAAGACCCAAAAACTGATTCTAAAAAGAAATCTGCATTTGGTTTATTACGTATCGAACTTGAAGATGGCGTCTATGTTCAATATGATGGGCAAACTCAGGAACAAGAAAAACAAGGCGAACTCAAAACGATTTTTAAGGACTCTAAAATGATATTGACAACAACGCTCGAAGAAGTGCGTAAAAACGTTCTTGATTCGATCTAAAGACGATTAAATCGAACGTGAATTGTTTTATAAAAAAGGTTGACTTCGGTTGACCTTTTTGTTATAGTTTGTATATCGAATTAACAAGGAAAACTCATGAAAAAATTATTAATGCTTGCTATGTCAATTACAGTTCTTACAGGGTGTGCTGATCCTAAAGAAATTGAACATATGGTACGATTAGAAAGTAGATCATTTTGTTCAACTACTGAGATTAAAAATCAAGTTGCTGATTTTACATTAAGCTGCATATCAAATGCAAATCCCAAATCAGATGAAGAACCAGAGGATTGGATTAAAATCTGCAAACACATGGCTGTTGAAAACTTTTGTGAAGTTGAAACCGTCAAAGTGTTTTTTACTAAAGGAATTCAGGATTATTATTTTGTAGAAACTGGCTTTGAAAGGTTAAGTGAAGATGAAAAATAATTTGCTCGAGTTCATAAAGTCGTTATTTAGAAAAGATGAAAAGAAAACAGTACATATAAACGACGGATCCGAAATTAACCCAGACTTTGTATGGTCTGCAAAACACACCGAAGATTTTAGACTAGCAATGAAAAAAATACACGAATTAAGGAATGAGAATGATGACAAGTAAAACAGAATTATATTTACTAGAACGCATTAAAACTCTAGAAACTACTGCAACGATCCATGAATGCAATTTTATTAAAATGCAAGAAATAACAGAAGCATTACGAAAAAAATTAAGTCATTCTGAAACGATGGGTGCAGACGCAGCTGCAGTAAATAAAGCTGCTGCAGTTCGAGAAGCTATGCAATCAGGCAGTCTTGACTTAAATGATGACTATCATGATGATTATACCTTCGGTTGGACGAATGCAATTACAGCATATGATGCTTTGTTAGAAAAATACATCAAAGAGCAACTAAAATGAAGCATTTTATGGAAGGTTTTGCAATTGGTGCGCTTTTTGCTTTGGTAATCTGTTGCGCAGTGATGATTATTTTTTTTGTATTTGCATAAAACGGTTGACAGCATCTTTGGGTTTTGATATAATATTTACATTGAATCGAAACACGAAAACAAAAGGTAATTATTATGAAAAAAATGACTGTTGCACAAGCTAAGAAAACGCAATTTATGACACCCAAAGATTTAGAAGGTAGATCTTATATGTGCAAATTAAACGCAGTTAGAGGAACAGCTGACGCATTATGGGCACAAGAATATATTACAAAATCAGTACACACGAAACTTTATGATTACGCTCAATCGGTAGCCGAACGCGGCGTTTACTAACCAAAATCACGGGCGCTGTTACACAAAGCGCCCACATTATAAAATGAGAAAAGTGAGATTAAAATGAAATTCAGTATATTTCAACAAGCAGTTGAAAAACAATTCAAGAAAATGACAGCGAATGGTGAAACCTTATTTGTAGTTGACTTCGACAAAGACGAAATCTATTATAATGTATATCTGCCATCTTTTCCTGAAGGCACAAATCCAATTCATCGAGAACGTACTGTTCATGACTGTAACTGTTGCAAAACATTTATTCGTAGAATGGGTGGAGTAGTTTCTATCAATGCAGACTTATCCATATCAAGTATTTGGGATATTGAAGTTGAAGGTTATTATCAAGAAGTTGCTAATGCAATGAGTGCTTATGTAAAATCGCTTGATATCAGAAATCAATTTATGTCTGACGAAAAGAAAATCGGCAATAAAATGAATATCGAACTGACTGATTCAGGTCAGACCGTTGAACATGAGCATTTCTTTATTGAACTTCCTAAACAATATGTATTGCCACATGGTAAATCATACGGTGACTTCGCAGGCGGTAAACTTGCTGATTCGCAGGTATTGGAACGTAGCCTTCGTGAATTTAATCTTGAGGCGATCCACATCGTGAGTGACTTGATTGAACAAAACAGCTTATATCGCGGTACTGAAAAACGTCAGTTGGTTAATACAATCAAACAATATAAAATTGATTATACGGTTCTTGTAACTCAAAATAAATCCAATTTTATATGGTCACTTGCCGCAAAATTAAAAGGTGCTGCTCGTTTCCGCAATGATGTAATTGGAACTCTTATTGCTGATATAAGTGAAGGTGTTGAACTTGAAAAAGCAGTGAAATCATTTGAGTCGAAAGTTGCGCCAACGAATTACAAACGCACAACTTCACTTATTACACAGTCCATGATAACAAGTGCAGAAGCGACCGTGACTGAACTTGGTCTGGAAAATTCGCTTCAACGCAGATTTGCTAATGTTCATGACATTACGATCAATAATGTGCTGTTTGCAGACAGAGCTGCTAAAGAACAAATGGGCGTCCTTGGTCTATCACCGACTAAATCTTCAATACCTAAAACAGATAAAATTGAAGAAATTGCAATTGATGATTTCATCTCAAAAGTGCTTCCGAAGGTTGATAGCATAGAGATGCAAGTTGCCAACAATCAAGTTAATAATCTTATGAGTGTTGTCGCGCCTGTTGATGCAGATTCAAATAACATGCTGAAATGGGATAATAATTTCTCTTGGAGTTACAATGGAGAAGTTACAGACGGTATAAAGGAACGTGTTAAGACTGCTGGTGGATCCGTCACTGGTGAATTACGATTTAGTCTTGCGTGGTACAATGGCGACGATTTGGACTTAAGTGTAATCGAACCTAGTGGTAATGCTATATACTTTTCTTCAAAGAAAGGTGCCAGCGGTGGTCTCCTTGATGTTGATATGAATGCTGGAGGTCCTTCAAATAAAACAGACCCAGTAGAAAATATTACTTGGAATCGCTTATCGACAATGATTGAAGGTAATTATAAAGTTATTGTTCATAATTATTCCAAACGATCTACATCTAATGTGGGTTTTGAATTGGAACTTGATATAAAAGGCGCTACTCAATTAATTAAACATCCTGATGCTTTACCCGATGGCAAAAAAGTTACTGTGTTGCATTTTAATTACAGCAAATCTAAAGGTGTGGTTATAACCAAATCGATGGAAAGTACTACTTCATCAAAAGAAGTTTGGGGTGTAAATACAAACGAATGGACGAAGGTGTCTATGATCATGAATAGTCCTAATCATTGGGATAACTGTGAAACTGGCAACAAGCATGTTTTCTTTATTCTTGATGGTTGTCTGAATCCTGAACCCGCGCGTGGTTTTTACAACGAATTCCTGAACGGAAGTTTGGTAAAACATCGTAAAGTGTTTGAAGTATTAAGTAGTAAATTTAAAGCTGAACACACAAAGGAACAACTAAGTGGATTAGGTTTCAGTTCAACTCAACGCAACAGTGTTGTTGTTCGCGTCAAAGGTTCTTTCAATCGGGTATTGAAGGTTAATTTTTAATCAATAAACAAACAAAATGGTTGACAACTGTTTGCCATTTTGTTATAATACAACCTCAATAAATCGAATAATCGAATAAAGGAATTACATTATGAACAAATTTAAAACTGTACTCGCATTAAAACTCTTGTTTCCATGCCCAGCAGGCAAAATTACAATACAAGATCTTTTTGATTTGCCATTGTCAGCTGCAGCAACTCGTCCTTCTCTTGATGGTGTTGCTATTGCACTGAGTCGCCAAATTAAAGAACTTGCTGATGAGAGCTTTGTTGTCAAAAAATCAAATAAATCATCTACTCTTGAATTGCAATTGGATATTGTGAAAGAAATAATCGCAGACAGACAAAACGAAGTCTTAGAACGTGCTGCGGTCGCTAACAAAAGAGCGGAAAAAGCGAAATTGCTTGAAATTCTGTCGCGTAAACAAGATGCAGGTCTTGAGAATTTATCCGAAGAGGATATTAAGTCTCGTATCGCTGCGTTATAGTAAAGAAATAGACTGGCGATTGTCGGTCCTTTTTGTTAGATAATAAATTGAGAAAAATATGCAAACTAAATATGCAGTACCACATCCAAAACTTGCGTTTGATTATTTACAAGAAATTATTAATACCATGCATAAAGTTAATGACTACAATGCAATTACTCCTGATGAAAATAAAAAAACAAAGTTTAATATGACTGAGTTTATCAAAATTAATAGTGTAACTAGTGAGCATCTTTGTGGTACTTCCGCTTGCATTTGTGGCTATCAAGCAATTGAAGAAAACAAACTTGCCGATTTAAGCATTTATAATGTTTCGAATCAATATAGTCTCACCGTCATACTTAAATCTAAAGCAGCTAAAGTATCATATAAACTGGACAAATTGTTGGGCGAAGAATTAGCAAGTAGCATTTATGAAGAAAGTTCCGGATACAGAATGTCACACGCTGAAGATTGTGAGATGGATGATATAACATTTTCACATTTAATTTTAGATACACCAACGCCTTTAGATGCTATTCAATATATGCAATACATCCAGACTATTTGTAAGGAACAGATGTAATGGAAATACTACAACCTTCTGAATCTTTTGATTATTTACAAGAAATTATTAATACCATGCATAAAGTTAATGACTATAACGGTCTACTGCAAGGCAATTTTAATCAAAAAGCAAAGTTCAAGATGCAAGACTTTGTTTTGCCTTCGCACTTGCGTGAACTAAATAATCTTTGCGGGACGACAGGTTGTATTTGTGGGTATCAAGCAATCGCAGAAAACCCAAAAGAAAAATGTGCATTCGAGCTTGGGAATCTTGCATTAGGAATTACTTACAAACTTAGAAAAAGATTAGGTGAAAATATAGCATTTTCAATTTACTCAACAACGGCCGAGCGCCGAAGAAAATACGCCAAAAAATGCAAACACCTAGATGTTGACTTCAGACATTTACAGTGTGAATATCCTACAATAGAAGATGCAATTGAATATATGGAATACATCCAGACTGTTTGTAAGGAAAAAATGTAATGAGAAAATTAGAACCAATGTTAACGACAATACCTGAACCTAGAGACGCGATTTTATATCTGCAAGAATTCATCAACACGATGCAGCAAGTTATTGACTACAATAAGTTTACAGATAAATTAGAAGAAAAAGCAAATTTTGATATGTCTCAATTTATAACACCGAACAATAATAGATTTAGTCTGAATGACCAGCAACACTTTTGTGGAACAACCGCCTGCATTTGTGGATATCAAGCAATTGTAGAAAATCCAGAATACACGGCCATCGATATACTCACAGATATGGCCATGATTGTAGCCGACAAATTGAAATTTTTATTAGGTAATGATTTGGCAATTTCTATCTACGACGAATCTTTCGATGTCAGAAACGAAGCAGCTATAGATGCTGGGTTGTTTCATGACTCATTCCCTCATTTGCAACTTGACACTTCCACACCCGAAGATGCTATTGAATATATGCAATATATCCAGACTATTTGTAAAGAGCAAATGTAATGACGTTTCACACTAAGATTATTGTATACTTTGATATGGATGATACCATGTTCCATTTCACTAGACGTTTTGATGAAATGATCAAAAAAAATCCAAGCATACAATATCCACAATCACAGTATGGTTTCTTTGAAAATCTCCATCCAATCGAAGGTGCCATTAAAACCTTTAATAGATTGCTGAAACATACAGATTTCGACCCCTACATCTTGACAGCACCTTCTGTAATGAATCCCCTTTGTTACACTGAAAAGAGAAACTCCATCGAAAAACATTTGGGCCTTGATGTGTTGCAACGACTCATCATAAGCCCAGTTAAACATCTATCAAAGGGCGATATATTGATAGATGATTGTATATCAGGAAAAGGCCAAGACAGATTCGACGGTGAACTTATACAGTTTGGCAGTGTTCGTTTTCCTGATTGGTTGACGATTAATGAATATTTCAGGAGAATGAGTTATGGAAGAAATTAAAGTAGGCGGAACTTATTTGCCTAAACAACCACAACCAGTAAGTGTGACTTCCTTAAAAGAAAGCAAATATGACTCGGAAGGTGCATTAATCTATGCAGGTTTCGTTAATTATATCAATCACGTTGGCGCTGAATGCACAAAAACTTACACGCAATTTCAAGCTGACAACTATTATCTAAGAGAGGATTAAATAATATGGATGATTATGAACCCGTAAATGATTATGAAGATCAGAATGAACGTCCACAGAAAGGTTCCGATACATATTCGATAAGTGATAACCTAACGAATAGCTCACTAATGCACACAACACTTACATTTTCATATCCCGTTAATGCAGGCAGATATAAAATCTGTGATGGTTTAGAGGTTTACCTTGAAGAAAGACCATTGCAGAAATATATTGATAACCACAAAGAAATGCTTGGTTGGGAGTGGATAGACAATGATACCTAAATTTAAAGTCGGAGACCCTGTTGTCTGTGTAGAAGAAGATGAAAAAAACTATTTAAAGGTTGACGCCCTATATACTATAAGAAAAGCATTTTTGTTTGAAGATTATCGCCAAGATTTCTTAGCAGTATCATTAGTTGAAGGCAACTTTCCGATACTATTCTCACACCCAGCAGATTTATTCGTACATTATAACTTACATGGAAAGAGACGCGAACAATTATTAGAAATCATCCAAGACGCAAAAGATGAAATCTCTTATATAGATAAATTAATTGTTGACTCTGCTTGAATGTTTGATATAATGGTTGTATTGAAATAAACAACAAAGAGAAATGTATGAGAGATTTTTTACAAGGTTTTGCTATTGGCTCAGTTTCTGGGTTGTTCTTAATCGCTATTTACATCATGGGATTGAATGTGGCAGTTTCCTTAATGGTTGTATTGAAATAAACAACAAAGAGAAATGTATGAGAGAATTAGATTTTACACAATATTCCGACTTGGTTCACTTAGAACCTAGTCTCAATCGCTACCTAAAACATGGCATTGAATGTGGCAGTTTCCTTAATGCTGTGTTGGAAAATGACCTTACAGATTCGTTCGGTTGTGCCGACTTTGTAAACCGTCGTTTAATGCTTCGTATTGTAGAATTTATGTATAATGAATTCCCCAATTCAGCCAGAGGTTCCAAAGAAAATGTCAAGAAATGGATTGGACATCGTGGTTATGATGGATTATAAATTAATATTCTCATTATCACGACTTGGCGCTGAGGTCTCCATGCAAATACAAGCTAATTCTTATGACAGCGCAATTGCACTTGGTGAAGCCATAGCTTGTAATATGGAAGGTTCAAATTATTATTGCCAGAAAAATTCACGAGATATTGATACGTTCTGGTCAGTTTATGCAGAGGAAATACAAAAATGAATTATGGTCAATGTACTTTTATATACCCAGATTTAGATGATTTACAGATAGATACTTTGGTGTTAGGTAATGGAAGTACCTTAGTTGGTACTATGTCTAATCCTGACGAAGGTTATGCAGGTGTCTCATTCACAAACAGTAACAAGCCTAGATCTGTGGGCGCAAATTATATGATTGACGGTGTTCTAGTTGAACCCGACGAGGAAGATGATTACTTACAAAAAAACGCACACTATCAAATAATTTCGGACAATGTTGCTTCCTTCGACGTTCTTATTGAAAGATTAGAAAGCGCTAAGCAATTATTGATAGAGATGCAAAAATGAGATTAATGACTCCATTTGTAATAAAAAACGCGGCTATATTCATTTCAGACTATGAAAGATATATTGTTGATGCTGAAGAAAAGCTAGCTGAAATGACTAAAATTGAATATCCTCCAGGAATCTCAATATACAAAAGTCGTGTTGCTGATTTAGAAGCTGCTATTTGTCAATTAAAAGAATATTTGTAAATAAGTGTTGACTTTAACGTGAGTTTTGATATAATAGTTGTATTGAATCGAAACACGAAAAGAGAAAATTATGAAACCTTTAAATCAACACGAATTAGATAATGCTGAAGTATTCCTCGTATCTTATGAACAAGATCTTCAATCGGCGAAAATATCATTAAGAATTTATGAAAAAATCGACGGTCGAAACGGAATTTCAATATACAAAAGTCGTATTGCTGATTTAGAAGATTCGATTTGCCAATTAAAAGAGGCATTATAATGGCTCGTAAGTATCCAGTCCCAGAAATCGTCATTAAATTAAATGATGATATACCAACAAAATCTGTCATTGATCATGCTCAGTCTGGTAAAGACAATTATCGCGTGGCCACTTCAAACTACTTCATTGACGTACGAGATGCTAATCAAGATAAAAGTAGATTCTATGTTGATACTTACAACTTCAAAACTCAAAAATGGGGCGAAACTTTAAACTTAAGAATCGCTGATTTTAACTACGAAACGATCTTAAAACAATCAGGTGTGATATGAACATTAAATTTAGAATATTTTTTGGTATAGTTGTGATACTTACTTGTACAATGGCTTTCATTCTACAAAGACAAGTAACATATGTTTTAGAAATGGCTGAAGCTCCGATTGTGATTATGTCAAACGAGACGAGAGCTTGTATCCGAATTGAACATGATAATGGCAGAAGAGATTCTTGCGATACGATCCCAGAAATTCACAGAGTAAAATGGATTAATTAATTATGGAAGGCTTAAGAGAAATAAAATGCGGCGATATTAAAAATGCTGTAGATAATTACGACAAAGAATATGAATTGCAGAATGCCAACTATAAAAAAGGGACCAGTGATTTTTATGAAGATTTCAAAGGTGTGACCACTGGAATACTTTTCTGGAAGCGTGAGAAAACTAAATCCGAAATACTAAGAACTCATTTGGGTAGCGTATTTCGAGGAGATAATTCTTATGATAGCATACAGGAAAAGATGCTTGCCTTAAGATACATGAATAATTATGTTGAAGGTTGCGTATATAAAGCTGAACAGTTTTGTAATGTAAAATATCGGTTGAAGGCGTCTTGCGTTACATTGAAACGGTTCATACGTCACTCATATAACAAAGCAGATGTCGTATTACTTGATTGTGAACTGTCCGAGTTTGTAGGAATATTTTCCACAAAAACTCCAATATCGTTAAATGAAGGTTGACAATTAAGACTAATTTTGTTATGATGTAACCTCAATCAAATAAACGAGAAAATTATGAATAACTTATTGAAAGCCGTACACAAAATGAATTCCGATAGAATAGCACTACAAAATGCTGTTGAGGATTTAGCTAAAAACTTCCTTTCGGACCACAACCTAATCGAACCTATTGATGGTTATGAATTATTAAGTTATACAGGATTCGATGAGTACGGAGAGATTTCATTTGAGGGTACTAAATATCTACGCGGTTGTAGTGATGATGAATATAGTTTTGGTATTTTGCCTGACGATTTGTTGGATGAAGAAAAACGCCAGTCGTATTTCGTCCGTTTGCAGCAAAGAGTTGACGCAAAAGAAATGAGAAAAGTATTGTCTGAAAAATTGAAAGATAATAAAGCACTTAGTATAGCCGAAGAAAATCTTGCGAAAATAAAAAAGAAGATGCGTAATGTTTAGTTTAACTAATTGTATGCAAAAGTTTTATACCGCAATGTATGTAAGGTCCGAATCTAAAATTAAAGAACAACATCTTGCAAAGCATAAAACTGATATTCTTTGTACAAATTGCCAAACTTGGTATAGCATAAGTGCAATACAATACAATCACAAATATGAAGCATTATTCGACATTGATGAGGTTGATATTGGATCTATTACAACCTGTGGCAAATGCGGCGAAGTATCACATTGGAACGCAGTAATAGCTCCAGTGTTAATTAAATGCGAAAAAAACGGGACTCCTTTATAATAGTTGTTGACTCTGCTTGAAGATTTGATATAATGTTTATATTGAATCGAAACACGAAAAACAAAAGGTAATTATTATGACAAAATATTGGAATAACGCAGGTACGTACCAAACAGAACTTGATGCTATGTCTACGACTCTTGTACCACATTCTGGTGCGTGTGATACTCTGGGCGGTGAAGTGTTGCGCGGTGCGATGAAACTTTATTATGATGCATTCAATAACGGTTTCCTCAACAACACCTCAGGCGCCGCAATTTTCTTGAATCTTTGTTTATTGCCAAATTTCAAAAATGAAGATTACAAAGAATTAAAAGATTCTTTGGACCTTATAATTCCGCTTACCAACACAGACAGTTATTCTACTATTACTAAATACGTTGAACTTGCTCTTGATACTATCGTAGATTATGCTGTTCGTTTTAATATCGAATACACAAAAATTGCAACTCTCCCAAGTGATTCTGAAATTTTCGATCATCAAGAAGATGATTTCTATGAAGACGAAGACGAAGACTCATATTGGTGTGAAGATGATTTCGATGAGAATGGCGATGAATACTAGATTTAATCCTAACGGGCCAAAATGCAGTGGTTGTCAATATTTTAATAAAAATGCCACTTGGCCCGACAAAAAAGAAGGTCAACATTGTTATATGTTTGATGAATGGGATTACAAACAAGATGGAAATCACTGCATTTCAAGTTTTAAACCATTGTATAGGCCAGACACCGCTGAAGAAAACTTAATGGACAATCAACTATGAAAAAAATACTAGCAGTTATTATCCTTTATGTTATGGCAACCTCTATGATTACTTTTCCTCTTTATTTAGAACACGGCTCTATATTACCAGCATTCGCAATAGCAAATGTGGTTCTACTTATTTTATTTGTGCTTGTAATGATCATGATGATCTTTTCGTGGTGTTATGATATCATAGTTGATTCCCCAGACACCTCTGGAAAAACTTAATGGACAATCAACTATGAAAACTGTACAAGAACAACTTGATGAAGTTATTGCCGAACGTGATACCTTAAAAATGAAACTTGAATCATTAAGTAAATTCGCTAGAAAATATCACCAAGAAGTATTCGAGTTGCAACTGAAAACATTCAAATGGTTTAACAACGAAGAATGTTGGATATATCAGGACGACTATCACGATTATCCACATAGTATAGCCTGCCCAGTCGTTATGAGCGCAGATCAATTCAGACACTTTATGAAATTGGAGAACAAAAGATGAAAAAAATTATAGCATGGGTTATTTTATGGTGTATGTTCCTCATCCCCATAACTGGTTTAATTTTAGATCAGAGTGACTTCAGCATTTTTATGGCATTCACCATCGGCAACATTGTTATGACTGGTTTTACAGTACTTGTAATGACAATTGACTGGTGTGTTTCAGCTATCGTGGAATAAAGGATAAATTATGACTTTTGAAGAATATGAAAATGAGCAATACAGAAAAGCTCAGCTAAAATCTGACTTTGATATAAATGGAAATTCACCTAGGGCTATGTATCACCAAAGTTTTATAAAAAGAGTAAAACTATCTGCTTTTTATCTTTGTAGGGAAATAAAGGAAGTAGTACACAAAAACCCAATTGAGTATACGGTGGGGCATTTAATATCTTTAATAATTGTTATCCCCTTATTACCTATCTTTATATTAATGAGAGCTTACTTTGGTAAACGCAACGCTAAGAAAGAAATAGAAATAGAATATAACAGGAGTTTAAAATGAAAGATTACAACGGGGAAGAAACAGCACAAATGGGAGGTTATGATATGAGTATACATCAAAATCCCGACGGTCAAGCTTGGGCTCAATTCTTTATGAAAACAATTGAAGAAAATCCTGATATTGTTATAGATGAAGAATTCATGATGGGTTGGTTCTGCAATGCAATGATGGCAATGTGTGACTACGTTCAAAATACTGATTGATCTGAATAGAGATCAATCGCAGTCTATAATTAACAATGAGTGCTAAAATGAACCGATATTTATGCGATTTAAGATACATCCTAGAAAATGGCAAACGCCGCGACGACCGAACGGGTACAGGCACGATTGGTCTTTTTGGCATGCAAACTCGATACAATCTCCGCAATGGATTTCCTGCACCAACATCAAAGAAACTTGCTTGGAAAGGTGTTGTATCAGAACTGTTGTGGTTCCTTGAAGGAAATACAGACGAACGCAGGTTGGCAGAGATTCGGTTTGAAAAACCTCGTGCCGAACTTGCAGATAAGACTACAATTTGGACAGAAAACGCTGACAATCAAGGTGTTGCATTGGGTTATGAAAATACTCCCATGATTAAAGAACTTGGGCCTGTATATGGATTCCAGTGGAGATTTTGGGGTAACGACCAAATAGCAAAACTTATTAATGATCTTCAAAACAACCCAAATAGCCGTAGACATATATTGTCTGCGTGGAATGCTAATGAAGTCGAATTTATGGCTCTACCTCCCTGTCATTGTCTTGCTCAATTTCACGTCCAAGACGGTGAATTAAGTTGTCAGTTGTATCAACGCAGCGCTGATTTCTTTTTAGGTGTACCATTCAATATAGCAAGTTATTCGCTGTTGACTCATATGCTAGCTCAGATTTGCGATTTAAAAGTAGGTGATTTCATCCATACAATTGGTGACGCTCATGTCTATTCTAATCACGTCGAACAGGCTGAAGAACAGTTGAGCAGAACAACAAGAAAAGCACCTACATTGAAAATGCCCGCCTTTACTACTCTTGAAGAGTTACTCGAAACAAAGACAAGCGATTACGAATTAGAAAACTACAATCCACATCCGAACATAAAAGCTCCTATGGCGGTATAAATAATGAAAATGTTATGGTTTTATATCATATGCTGGAAACAAAGAAATAAACCTTTTTCTGAGCTGGCACAGCAATATGAATTAACTTTAAAGGCGGCAAGAAGATGTGCCTATGATTTAAGTCATTGCTCGAGTGAACTGTATATGTATACCGACAATAAAAATATAAGACCTTGGGCCGATTATGAATCAATGTCTAGAAATTGGTTAGACATATTCAGTCCTGATGGTATAAAAAATTACAGACATGCGTTACACGGGGAAATTTCTAGATTGGAATCTGATGTGGATCGTTTACGTCGATTATGTCTAGAAAACGGAATTGACCCAAACGATCCAGATGGGATACCATTCTAATGCGTGTTGATTCTATCATAAGGCGAAAGGCTGAAAGAACTTGCATGTGCCGCGGGTGTGACAAAGAAATGAAAAAAGGTACTGATTTAATCTATACTTATTCACTTAGAAATAGAGGAATGACTATATTTTTTTGTATGCAATGTGCTAAAATAATAGGAGAATTATCAAATGAATTTGAAAGAATCTAGAGACAAACTGCGTGATTACTTTGAAGCTGGTGGAGAATTAGATAATCACATAATGAGAGATTATGTAAAGTATAGAGACACTGAAGATTGGCGCTCGACGCATCTCTTCGAAGAAATGGCCGAATACATTTTACATCTAGAGCGTAAGTTAAACAAAGACAATTGCTGTGGAAGATTTAAACCGTGAAAAATGGGATAAAACTGGCGCGTGCAGTTGCGAAACAAATAGAGGAAGGACAATGGATTCCATATTGGAATCCATCAACTATTAGTTACGTTACGATGCAAAAGATAAGAACCGATAACGAATTGTGGATTGCAAATGGATGGTTTTTCTGTGAAATGTACAAACCAGTTCAATATAACCCATTTGGTTTTATAGGTAGAATCATAGTACATCGAGCCGCTTGGAAATATATTGGTCGGATGAAGATAAAGCCGACTGAGATTAAAAGGGAACAAATAAAACAAATGAATGCTAAATTACTGGATACATTATGAAAAGCGGAATAAAACTAGCACGCGCAGTTGCGAAACAGATTGACGAAGGTCTTTGGGAACCAATATGGAGTCGCGCAGACTCGTCCTTTATTACTATACAGAAAACAAATACCGATAAAAAATTGTGGATAGCAAATGGGTTTATGTTTTGTAGAGTATGGTCGCCTGTTGAATATAGTCCATTTGGGTTTATAGGTAAAATCATAGTACACCGAGCAGCTATGAAGTGTGTTGCAAAAAGTTTAGCAGCTGCACGTGCCAGTGATAAGAAGGATACAGAAAAATTAAATGATGAATTGTTGAAATAAATGTTTGACTTGAAGGTGAGTTTTTGATATAATATTTATATTGAATCGAAACACGAAAACAACCTAAGAGAAAAAATCATGAAAAAATCATTTAATCATAGCAACATTGCTCGTCCTGTCGTGAGAATTTGGGACAAAAAATTCGTTAATCAAATCGCTAAAGATTGTAGTCAAGCTGGATATGACATCGTTAAAACACCCGAAGAGGTTGTTATAGGTTTTCTTGACACTGATCAAATATTCCTCAGAGCGATGAAAATGAATGGCAAATGGATGACTCGTTATGATGCAAAATTATTTGATGAGAATGCAACTTAATTGTTGACATTCTCTCATTACTTGTTATAATATACATATCGTTTTAATAACAAAGAGTATAAACAAATGCCATATGTTGAACTAACAGAGACGCAAATTCTCAATCTAAGAATTATCGACCTTGAAAAAGCCATGCAAAACTTTGTTGATCGTGTAGATAAAGGTGAAGTTCGCAGCATTCGCACTTACAACCAATTTAAAGAGTTGTTAAAACAATGAAAGATATAATCCTCTGTATAAGTACAGACCCTGATGACTGCATACCTGACTCGGAGCTAAGAACCTGGTATGACTCGATGCTTTCCAGTAACGAGTCTCATGTTTTCGTAGCGAATGATTGTCAATTTACAGAGCTTAGAATTGGGGTTATGCTTGGTGAAATTGCACCTTGGTCTTTTAAATTCGAAGGTGAAACTATCGAATGCGGCAAAGATGGCCGGTTAAATAACTGGCCTCGAGGTATGTTTACTCTAATGGATCGTCAGCTTCAAATGTTGATGAATTCAAAACATAGCAAAATAAGAGATTACTAATGTCAGAAAACGAAACGTCTTATGACGAAAAAGGAATTCAATCAATATCGAAAACTTTTGTACTTATTAACACGAAAGGTTTATATGCCAAAAGAGTTTCTAAAGATGCAGGTTGGGGTAAAAATGATTTGAATAATGTAAGTGAAGTTACTAGCCTTGATAATGCTGATATATTCCATACACATGAAAGAAAATCTATTTCTTACATTGCCGCAATGAAGCAAGGATTTATAGAAATTCCTGCTTATGAAGTTCGCAAAGTCTACTTAGGTGCCTATTAATGAAAATTTTATTTAATGGAGTATTTGGTTCGCATCTGTATGGATTATCTAGGCCACAGAGCGATACAGATTACAAAGGCCTTTTTGTTCCTACTTTAGAAGATGTTGTATTTGGAAATTTTCAACCTGTCATAGAAAAACAAACTGATGATATTGACACTTCGCTGTATGCAATTGGAAAATATTTCAGCATGCTAGACAAGGGTGATACTGTTTCTGTTGATATGATACACACACCGAAGGAATTTACACTAAACTCGACGCCTGCTTGGGATGAAATTCAGAAAAATAGATCTGGCATTTATTGTAAAAATATGAGAGGAATTCTTGGTTATATAAAAACGATGTCTACGAAATATGGCCATAAAGTTAGACGTTATCAGGAAATGCAGGAACTAAATAATTGGTTGCATGTTTATCACGATAGTGTTAGAGTTGCTGAAACCACGATACCTGAACAAATAATGAGATCTGATTTTAAATATATTACGTTCACTCCACATAAAGATAATATTATTGCTAACATTGATATTTGTGGCAGCCGCAATCAAATTACCTGTCGTATGGAGCATCTTAAAACTTGTTTGGAGCAAAAAATAAGTCGTTACGGTGACCGAACTGTAGTAAGTTCACATTCAGGTGGCGATTGGAAGGCATTGAGTCATGCAGTCAGGGCTATTATCCAACTTGAGGAAATAATCGACACAAGAGATTTAGTATTTCCTTTGGTTCGTGCTGACGAAATTATGAAAATCAAATTAGGTCAAGTACCTCAAGAAGATGCTGTTTCTATAATCACTGATATGTATGATAGTGTTACGGAAAAACTTGAGGCGAGTGATTTGCCAGAATATAACGATATGAGCAAAATAAAAGATATCATCATGGAAGAATATAATGGTTGACATTACTAATATAATTTGTAATAATGTGTCTATCAAAACAAATACGGAGTAACGAAATGGGTGAAACTATCATGTTGTTTATAAAATTAATGGGTGCATTAAGAGAATCTGTAAACCAGCATTTTTGTGAACATTTGATATACACCGAAACCAGATCATGTGATGGAATATGTATCAGATGTAAAAAGAACCTTGGGTTTATTCAAAAACTCAGGAATGATAAAACAAAAGTGGAGAAATACAATGATTTATAGCTATATAGCCGCATTTTTAGCGCTAAGTGTTTTCTGCTTAGTTTATACGAAATTATTAAAACCGTTTCTTGAAGAAGAAACAGCAACAAAGATTTCAAACCACAAATATAAGATGCTCGGTGCTGTAAGTCTTATTATTATTGTGTTGTTAGGAATGCCCGTCAGATTGGAAAGTACTTCCATGACAGGTAAAACAAGTTTCACAAATACACAAAAATCAATCGTAGAAAAATCCGAGGGTGCAAAAGACCCTTTAAACCAAGACTTCCGCAAACAAGCTGAAGTAATTAAACAAAATCAACAGGAAATTGAAAATGAGATCAACAATGAAAACCCTAAGTAAAACACTATTACTATTAACAGCAATCACATTAGGCGGCTGTGGTTTTTACACTGTCGAACCTGCCAGTAAAGGTAAAATCCTAACCACCTCCGGTTATCAACCTGAAGTATTAGAACCTGGTAAATACACCCTGTTCGGTCGTGATGATATGGTCATTTTAGACACATCTTCAAAAGTTTATAGCGAAAATAACATTGAAGTTAAACTGAAAGACAAATTGACTTTGTTCGTCGATGTTAAGTTCTCAGGTCGAATTTCAAGTGATCCGTCTGTTGTGAATACGATCTTTAATGATATCGTGGCTGGTGATGATCGTCGAGTCGCTTTTGATGAAGTTTATGCTGTGTATGGTCGAATGATCATCCGTAATAAAACTCGTGAAATAATCAGCGAATATACTGTCGATGATGTTCATACTAATTACAAACGAATAAGCCAACAAATCGCTGATGCTGTTTTGTTATCGTTTAAAACTACGCCTATTGAATTGTCTCAAGTGATGATTGGTAATATTAATTATCCTGAAGTCATTAATGCCTCGATTGAAGCTAACGAGGAAAGACGTCTCGCAATTGAAAAAGAAGAGGCACAGGCCGCAATCGATATGACCAAGAAAGAGAACGAATTGGTTCTTGCTCTGAAAGATTACGAAATTGAAATCACTCGTGCTAAAGCGGTTCGTGATGCCAACAAGATAATCGGAGAAGGTATTACCGAAGACTTGTTATCATTACGCGCCTTAGAAGTTCAAAGTGAAATGGCAAAAAATAAGGCCGCTGTGTTTATGCCTTATGAAGCAATGTCAACCGTCGGTGCACAAAATCGCATTTACGGAACAAAAAATCAGTAATGATTAAATAATGAAACGGCTGCCTTCGGGTGGCCTTTTTGCGTATTAAAATAAAAGAGGAAACATAATGGCAGGTTCACACATTAACGATAAAGATGAAAACGCAAGGGCATGGCAAGAACTCAGTAAAGCCACGTCAAGAAGAATCGATGGAAGTTCTCCGCCTTTCTCGACCCCAAACTTATCTAATTATGAAGAATTGAAAAAAGAAAATGCAGAATTAAAATTGAAATTAGCGAAACTGGAAAGTAAAAGTGCTTACGATACACTTTATAAGACGTATGTTGATATGCTAGAAAAGGGTGGTGTCAGCTCTCAATTTTCTGATGAGGTCGCCCAGAATCTTTTAGAAGAATTATTTGAATTGTTTGATGTTACTTATAAAGAATGATTGACAGCTGCCTGCATTATTGTTATTATGGTTGTATCAAATAAACAACAAAGAGAAATATTATGATTTATCAAATGAGCTCGTTATTCAAACTGGACACAAAAGGCAAAACCCGCGAATGGTTCTGCGAATTAGAAGATGACAAATACCGCACAGTCGCTGGTGTTTATGGCGGCAAAATGGTAGTCGCGAAGTGGACGACCGCTAAAGGCGTTAATGTAGGAAAGGCGAATGCAACTACAAATGAGGAACAAGCTATCGCTAAGGTGACAGCTATGTACACTAAGCAACGTGAACAAAATTATCATGACAAAATTGAAGATGTCGGAAAATTCATCTTTTTCGGACCAATGCTTGCATGTAAATGGGAAGATCGTAAAGATAAAATAACTTATCCCATATTCGTTCAGCCAAAACTTGATGGCATTCGCTGCATCATATCTTCAACAGGCGCTACTACACGCAACGGCAAACCAATTCCCACAATTCCTCATATCCTCGAAGAGCTTGCACCATTGTTTGAGAAAAATCCTGATCTTATTCTTGACGGCGAATTGTACAACCACGACCTGAAAGAAGATTTCAATGAGATTATTTCTATCGTTCGACGTACCAAACCATCTGAAGACGACCTTGTGAAGTCAAAAGAAATGGCTCAATTTCATACTTATGACTTGCCGAGCAATCCAGGTGTTTTTACTTCACGAACTGTTGAACTCTTCGAACTGACGCAAGATTTGAAATACACTAAATTCGTTCCTACCTTCAGAGCTGAAAATGAATCTGAAGCTGATGAATATTACGGCGAATTCATGAGTGAAGGATATGAAGGTGGTATGGCTCGATTAGATGAACCTTACGAAGGAAAACGTAGTAAATCGTTGATGAAACGTAAAGACTTCGAAGACGCCGAATTTGAAATCGTTCGTGTTGAAGAAGGTAAAGGTAATTGGTCTGGTCACGCAAAACGAGTTGTTTTTAAATTGGAAGACGGCCGCGAATGTGGTTCTGGTTTGAAAGGTAATTTTGCATATGCCAAACAATTATTAGAAGATGCTGAATTATATGTTGGTGGTGAAGTCACTGTGAAATTCTTCACGCGAACTCCTGATGGGGTTCCTAGATTTCCTGTGTCGATTGCATTATATAAAACCGCGAGAGATATGTAGTCATGTTGAATAGATTAAGAAACATGAGTGATAAAGAACAATATTGGTTTGTTGTTACTACTGCTATAGGATCCCTAATAATTGCGCTTTTTATTACGTTCCAATTTTGGTTCATCTTTGAATATGTGATGTTATTTACGGGCGGTCTGGTGACAGGCTATGGAATCTGTATGTTACTGAAAAGGCTTTATGATGCTTTAAATATATCGGATCATCCTTATACAAATACGCGGTAAACCATTGACACGGACGTCATATTTTGATATAATATTTGTATTGAATCGAAACAACAAAGAGAAACATGAAAACTTTATTATCACTTTGCAAATCATACGAAATTATGAGTATTAAACTTGTGAAATTTCATAGAAAATTGGATGAATCAAAAACTGAAAGATCAATAGAAACTAATGAATACAAAGTTGATTCTTATTCTTGCAAAGTGACTGATATCGCAACTGAAATACAAGACGGAATTATCGAAGGTTCTTATAAAACCTCCGACTTATTACATATCGGTAAAACATACGCCGTATGCCTTGAACTTGTCTAGACTGAGAAACTTATGAAAACAATTATACACTTGGAACGTAGCGAAAAGAATTTAAAAATAATTTCTACCTTCGGAAATTTGATAACTGAAGTTACAACAAATTTACAAGACTGGATAAAAAACGATTCATTCGTAATCGCTGAGGTTTACTTTGCCTCAAGTTATATAGGAATCGAAACAGAAGGAAGCGCACTTAGTTTTATACAATCACTGAATAAATTGGGGTTTGAATAAGTCATGGAAATAATACTTCTAATACTGTTCTTTATAATCATCGGTGCGATAATCGGCGGTGAGAGTTGGTTCGACTCATTCAAAAAGGGTGTGTGTCTTGCTTTCTGGGTCGCTGTATTTATCATATGCTGGTTCGTTTTGTCCGGCGCAACTGGAGGTGCTACTTAATATGCCAAAAATGTCAGAATTATTAACTGAAATGTGGAACAAAATTGCACTTGTTGAACTTCAAGGAAAGTACGATGAATTGAAGACTGAATACATAAAGCTTGCTGAAAAGAATAAGAAACTCAAAAAGAAATTAAAAAAAGGTAAATCATAATGTCCAAATTTCATATGGCTCGCGAGCTGTTAGAAAAAGCAAAAAACGAAGCAGAAATTGTTAAAGCTGCAACATTTATACAGACGAATTCAAAGGCACTAGGCCTTGACTACGTGGACTTAGAAAAACTCAGCGATATGGGATTCCATTATTACGAAAAGATGCAACGTGACGGTTTGGCATTGGCAAAAAACGCAAAAGCAAAAAGACCAGAAGGTAAATAACATGACATTAAACGAATTAGAAATAGCAATAATTGAACTTAAAAAAGAATACGGCGGGGATACTAATGTTCGTCTTAGCTGTGACCACGGTCAAGAACTGATGAGTGCCACTTGGATTGGTCTATCATATATATCAGACGATGCTGAATATTTGGCTGATGAAATATCTGAAGATGATATTCATGACTATGAAGGTGAATACACGAAAATCATACAAATACAGGCTTATTAAAATAAAGGTTGACAGTCTCTGCAGCGCTTGATACAATTAACACATCGAATTAATGTTGTTTCGATTTACGGAGTTTTACAAAATGATTATGTTTTACCATGGCTATCAATCAAGTAGTCAAACAAATAAATTCACTCAAATCAAAAGGTATGACAAAAAATGTCAAACCGTAAACTATGATTTCTTGAGCTATGCAGAGATTAACGCACTTTATTCTGAACAAATAGAATCGTCGAAACCTGAAATGCTTGTTGGTCATAGTTTGGGTGCTTATTGGGCATTGAAAATGTCTGCGAAATATGAAATACCTGCAGTGATTATCAACCCCGCAATTTTCCCAGAAAAAAGCTTGCCACATTTGGCATATCCAAATATTAGTGAAAATGAGTTAAAAAATAGAGTCCCGAAATACGTTTACATCGAAACAAGCGACGAAATTATTGAAGTCTCGAAAACAATTAAGATGTTGAAAGATGTGTCTTATTTAAAATGTCACGAAGGTGGACACCATAGAGTTGAAAATATGGATAATGTTAATGAGTTGATCGACTATGCTTTTAACACTTACTTCGTCGATTGTGAATTATAAATAGTTTTAAATGTTTAATAGGAATACGGATCGATGGAAAGTTTTAAAAATCACATGCAGTTAAATGAGCGAGTGTTAAATTTATTCACAAAAGATAAAGATGAACGTGAAAAGTATGCTGATACTGTATTTGATATGCTACAACAATCATATAAATCACAAGGTGGAATTAAGGGTAGTGGTTTTAACTCTGCTGAAGATATGATTAAAAAAATTCCGTTTTGGAAAATAGTCAGAAAAAATGATAAAATCGTAGCTGGAATCCTTTATAAAGATAAAGGCGGCCGAAAAGGTGTTGCTTCATTTACTGATGGATCCGATGCTGGTAAAGATGCTTTAATTGACATCAAAAAAGATGAATTTGGTAGGTCATATTCGGAAATTTCAGGCAATGCCTTAGGTTTTACGAAAAAAATTCTAGGTCTGGATTTCATTATTAAATATGCAAAGACACCTGAAGAAGCTGAGAAAATATCGGGAGAGGAATTAAGTGAAGTTCCAGATGATGATGAAAATGTCCGATATACACCACAGTTAAAAGATTACTTTTATCAGCGTGAAATCGGCGGAAAAATGCATACCAAAATAATGATAGGCACCTCCGGCAAGAAAATAGTAAATACTACTGAGTGATCATATTTTGAGAATACATCAAACAGCAAAAATATTAGGACATATCATAAAAGTTTTAGTAATACTTTTTGTTGGAATGTTCTTAGGTTTACAATTAGTAGAGGGTTACATAACATGAAAGATAAAACAACTAAAACAGCAGCAATTTTAATTTTTTTGCTGATGTGTGTGTTCTTATTGAAAATATACACTACAGACACCACAACTGAACCACAAAAAACGAGGAATCTTACTCCATGTGAGGTTCTAGATGCAACAGCAAACGGCTATGAAAATAGTCAATTAGTGAATGAGTGTTTAAATAGCATTCCAGAATAACAGGAAAGTGATTATGACGAAGTACATGTATAAAAGTAAAACATCAGGTGTCTATGGTCAATACGACAAAGCTCCAACGGCAAAAGAAATTCAATCAAATCCTAGTGTCGAGCCGGAAGAAATGGAGTGTATACGTTTGTTTACAATGTTAAATAAACTGACGAATATCAGGTAAAAAGTTTTTCACGAAAGATGCAAAGTGTTATAAATAAAATTAATAATTAAACAAAGGATTAAAATGAATTCTATAATTCAACTAATACAAGCAAACTTAAGACTCGCCTCGACGCGACAGTCTATTGTGAGCGCGTATTTTATAATTAGTCCTGTAGGGATGCCGTCACATAAAAATAATGATGAGTGGATCTACCGATGTTAACGTAAGTATTAATTTAAAAAATTAAACTAAAGGTTAACATTTATTTGTTAACCTTTTTTAGTATAGATTGGGCAAATTAGTCATTGACAAAATTATTAAACTTGATACAATAGTTGTATTGAATAAAACATTAAGAGAATAATTATGGAAATTGATATGTTAAGCAAAGCAATTATGATAGCTGCAAGAGCTCACGTAGATCAAGTTGATAAAGGTGGACATCCATATATTCTACATCCATTAAGAGTAATGAAATCTGTTGATGGATATGAAACACAACAAATTGCAGTTCTTCATGATACAGTTGAAGATTGCCCAGAAATAACGCTGAATTATTTACGACAAGAAGGATTCACCGAACGGGTCATTTCAGGTATTATATGTATGACAAAGATTAAAGGCGAACCGTACGAAGATTATCTATGTCGTGTAGAAACGAATGTTGACTCAATAAGAGTTAAACTTGCTGATTTGAAAGACAACAGTGATATAACTCGACTTAAAGGAATTACAGATAAAGATTTCGAACGGATGAAAAAATATCATAAAGCATTTTTACGATTAACTGCGAAATTAAATGAAATAAAAACAAAAATAATGGTTGACAAATAGAAATTAGTTTGATATAATACACGTTCTGAATTGATGAACAATTGAAAAATTGATAACCGTGCCAAAGTTTATCGTTAACGGCTCTAAGGGAAGATAAACAAACTGCCGATTAAGCATTGATGGTGATGCACTGGTTTTGAATAATTAAATTATATAAATATAAATATATTAAAATTATTAGAGAACATTAATGTTTAATTGCAAATATTGTAACAAAGAAATAGAAAAGAAAAGGGTATTGAGCGCACATCAACCAAGATGCGCAGAAAATCCAGATAGAATTGCAGACCCTAAAATTGATTATGATAAGAGGAAGAATAGCAATCAATGGATCAAATCTTCGGAAACTGGTATACCTTATATTTTAAGTGATGACGCGAGAAATAAGATTAGCGAACGTAATAGAAATCGTAATTGGTCTCAAGAAGCTAGGAATAAATTATCAATAGCCGCGAAAAAACGTGGCCTTGGTGGCGTAACTCAGTCTAGATGGATAAAATATAAAGGTAAAACTTTAGGTAGTAGTTACGAATTAGAAGTTGCAAAGAGCTTAGATGAAAATGACATTAAATGGGATACTTGCTCGAGGTTCAATTATATTGACCCAAAAGGCAAAGCAAGAACCTATACACCAGACATATATTTAATAGACTATGATTTATATTTAGACCCTAAAAACGACTTTCTAATTAACAACATCAACCCAAGCCTTGGGTTCAAAGATTGTGAAAAGATAAAACTAGTAGAAGAACAGAATGGCGTTAGAATAATAATTTTAAATAAGAGCCAACTTAGTTGGCAATCAATTAACGAAATAGCCGAAATAGTTTAACTGGAAAAACAAGTGATTTGTAACCATTAGTTCTCGGGTCAGTTCCGGGTTTCGGCACCAAAACTCGATTAGCTCAATAGGCAGAGCACTGCCTTTACATGGCAGATGTTGATGGTTCGATCCCATCATCGAGTACCAAATTTTTTAATAGTGTGGTATCTTAATTGGTAAAGAAATCTCCTCATAAGGGATTAGATAATGGTTCAAATCCATTTCACACTACCAAATAATTATATGCCAGTATGCAAAATTGATCGTTCCTAAATGCCAATCCTCGGACGCATAGGGTCAAGATTAGCGATGCAAACGGCCGATGCATTCCTCTTTTAGGTGAGGATACTGGACATATAATTATTTAGTTGATAACCTTGTACATAAATAGATAAATAGATAAAAATAATAAGGTAGTCACAATGAAAAGATTTAAAGAAATGTTCTCAGAAGAACTTTCAAGAACAGATATTGGTATAGTAGAGAAATTTGCTGATAAGTTATTCGCTGCTGTTGGTGTAGATATAGATTTATCTGGTACTCATTTTAGAGAAAGAGTCAACGATGCTAGAAACGGTAATGCAATTACAATAGTTGAGCTAATGAGTATGTTCAAGAAGGTATTTGCAAAACATGGACCTAAAATCGGAGGTATGAATCCAGGTGTCGAAGCAGTTTTATTCGACATTAACTCAAACATCAACATACCTTTTATGGTTAAGTACGATAAACGAAATGATGAATTAGATGTTATAGCAAAAACAACTATGCGAAAGAAAAACTACCTTACTAGAGATGATAAGTTAAAGGTGTAAAAAATTGGGGAACGTCATGGATGCAGATGGTCGCTTGCACCGACTAGAACAGAGTTCGATTCTCTGGTTCTCCACCAAATTTGTTTAAAGTTAAAATTACGCACTGCTAGCTCAACTGGTAGAGCACTCGACTCATAATCGAAAGGTTTCTGGTTCGAATCCAGGGCGGTGCACCAAAATTTAAAGAGCATAATGTCAGAGAGTAGCTCAGTCTGGTCAGAGTACACGGTTTGGATCCGTGGGGTCGAAAGTTCGAATCTTTCCTTTCTGACATTATGCTTTTATTGTGAATGTGACGGGAATTGGTTTACCTATCTGTTTTAGAAACAGATGCTTGTGGGTTCGACTCCCACCGTTCACACCATTTATTTGGATAGATGGCTGAGTGGCTTAAGGCAACGGGTTGCTAACTCGTCGGTCCTGTTACAGGGATCCCTAGGTTCGAATCCTAGTCTATCCGCCACTGATATTTGCTTAGCTCAGATGGAAGAGCGCGGTGCTACGAACGCCGAGGTTCGATCCCTAGAGTGAATACATTTACAATGCCAGAGAGATACAGGGTATCGACAGGATTCCAACCCCTCGTCTGTTGGGTTCAATTCCTAACTCTGGTGCCAATTTTTTTATTATGGAGTACGATATGTTACACCCGGAAATAAGCGCGCAATATGTTAGGGAAATGCGAGAAATGTTTAAAGAAGATCCTGATGCGGCAGTTGATGAAATTACAAAACTGTCATTGAGAGAACTTAACCTTTTCACTGCAGTCGCGGCATTATTTCCTAAAGAGGTTGAATGAAAACTTTTATTGTAACTGGTGAATATGGGATACAAGAAGGTGAATTTGTAAGGTTGACTTTAAAGGCGAAGAATGAAGAAAATGCACGAAATAACTTTATCAAAAAAATTGCACATTTAAATTTGCCGGAAAATATTAAGAATAATATCAGAATAATTGAAAATAAAGGTTGACTTTGCTTTAGTTTTTTGATATAATGTTTATATTGAATCGAAACACGAAGAAATAAATACCTGCCTTATATGTTTAGTTGAAAAATACTATAACGGATAAAGCTACTGATTGCGGATCGTTCAGTGATAACCGTTCCAATAAATGACAAACGCGAGTTAGAGTTCTGGTAGAACTCATCGGTCTCATAAGCCGAACAGAGAATGGTTCGATTCCATTACTCGCTACCAATTTTTACACCTATCGTCTAACGGTCAGGACACCAGGTTTTCAACCTGACAATGAGAGTTCGATTCTCTCTAGGTGTACCAAATTATTTGGGAATTATTATGTTTGATTACAAAGAAGATCATTATGAGTTTTTAGTTGAATTAGAGAATCTATGTGAATCATTACGTACTGCACACATAGGCGCGAATGCAGATAATATAATTAAGTGTAATACCAATATAGTTCAACATCTTCGCAAGAAGGATGAACCAGCGTTTTAAGTAGTTTAATGCAGGTAAGATAAAGGTTATCCGCCAGCCTTCCAAGCTGTGTAGAAAGGGTTCGATTCCCTTTACCTGCTCATTTTAATATCCCTATCGTCTAGTCAGGCCTAGGACAATGCTCTGTTCGGAGCAGAAACCGTGGTTCAAATCCACGTGGGGATGCCTAATAACGTTCGCGTAGTTCAGCTGGAAAGAACACGGGATTTCTAATCCTGAGGTCGTTGGTTCGACTCCAACCGTGAACACCAATATAATTTATAATGAGGATGTAAAATGAAAATTAGTTTAAGAAAGGCAAATGCCTTACAACAAGAAATACAAAGTGTAATTAAAAACATTAATCTTTCTTCTCTTGCAGTAGTTCGATTGAATGAGCATGAAGATGCCAATGTGCAAATTGACACAGCAAGAAGTAATTTCAAAGATGCAGAAGTTTTAAAATCTGATCTGACTAATATTTTGTACAGAATACGCAAAGATGTATCAAGGAGTAATCATAAAGCAGGCGTCAGTGACTTGCTTACCGAAATCGCTTTAATTGAAGCGCATTTGAAAGACGCCAAAGATGCAATTACGGCTGGTGAGCAAATGAGTGCTGAATTGATCGCAGGTAAAATTTGGAAAATTAAAAGCAATGAATCCAGTTCATCTTACGATAGAATGTCGAGCAATTTTTCAACTTCAGTACTTAGTAAGTCGTATTTAAGTAACGCGGAAAAAGAGATTGCTACGTACAAAAGAACTAGACAAAATTTAAAAGATAAATTGTTAGAGTTGAATATAAAAACAGAAATTGATCTTTCACCTAGTGTAGAGGCATCACTTTCAAAATCAAATCTAATTTAAAGAGTTCGCGTCATCGGAAACAGTCTACCCTAGGGGGACCTATACAGATGACTATCAATCAAGAGAAAAGAGAACAAGTACCTCTGATTAATTTCAGAACATTAATGGAGACCTTTACGGTCAATTTGTTACTGCTACAGTCTATATTGGGTGTCTTAAGACTTGTCCATTGCTAACTGAACTAATGTAACGACAAGTGTGATTTGTTTTTTGTGATTTGTTTTGTTCGTATTGTATCCTTCGGGGCAAGCGAATACTGTTTATTGCTTCACTTGCTACTCGCTCTTTGATTGATATTAATAAGGAAATGTAAAATGAGTAATGAAGATTTTAACAAAGTGATGTCTTATTTAGATATCATGATAGTAGAACTAAACAAAATTGCTGCTCATGTGGGTCATTGCAGTTTTGATGAATTTTTCGATAAACAAGAAGGTGCTAAAATGTAGAAGAAAACGCAAACGCCAAGTTTAAGATTATTCCGTTGGGGTAATGATAAATTTAATTCGGGGTATCGAATATTTACTTTATTCTATAGCAAACGTTTGAAGACAGACATTTATATATTCCATTATAAAACAGGCTCCTTTATACCAAAACATAAAGATCCTGGTAAATATGGTCGTCATTATCGGTTTAATATTACATTGAAAAAAGCTGATAAGGGTGGTGAATTTGTTTGTAGCAACGTTGTATTTCGTTGGTGGCGATTCTGTCTATTTAGAGCAGATGCTAACTTCCACAAAGTTAAAAAGATTGAAAAAGGCTCCAGATGGGTTTTAAGTATTGGAGTTACATTGCGTCATAATGGTTAATGTAGGATTCTAAACCCAATCATTGAGGGTTCGACTCCCTTGTGACGCACCAAATTATATTAGTTGTTGACATTGGCAAGATATTTGATACAATGTACACACTGAATTGAAAAAAGAAAACAATATGAAATATAAACGAATTATTGGAGCTGTTATTACGGTTATATGTCTTTGCATATATGCAATTCTAAACCCAACGCATAATGTAAAATACGTTTGTATTGATAATGTAAAACATTTTTATGTGGTTCATATTGAATCAGATCAAAAAACAAAACCTAAAATCTTTAGAGATTATATAGGTAACAGAATTAAGTGTAGTTAAAATTTTTGGGGTGTTAGTTCAGGGGTAAGAATGCTTGCCTGTCACGCAAGAGGTCGCGGGTTCAAATCCCGCACACACCGCCAAATATATCACAACCTCTCACATCAAGCAATTAGAGCGGAAATGTCAAGTTGTGATAACCTTATTTCGTATAACTAGATTGAGTTGAGAAAGCAACATAGAGACGTCTTTGTTGATTCATGCACTTCAATAGTTCATCTAGTCTGCGGTCGAGAGCCGTGTACGATCTCAAACATCAGGATAGCTCAATGGTAGAGCATTTCGAGAGATACGAATAATTGATACTGGTTCGATTCCAGTTCTTGATACCAAATATTTGCAAGTTTAACTGAGATGTATTAGTAAGGTATTGAAAATCCCTAGAGGATGGATCGTTATCATCACCTTGCACCAAATTAATAAAATTACAATTGGGATATGGCCAAGCGGTTAAGGCGCTGGACTTTGAATCCGGTATCGAAGGTTCGAATCCTTCTGTCCCTGCCAAGATTATTAATATGATGAGGAAGTAAAATGAGTTCAAGGAAAAAAGAAGTAAGTTCAGATGGTATAGGTACAATGGGAGTATTGACTATTGTCTTTATTGTTTTAAAGTTGGTCGGTACAATTACGTGGTCTTGGTGGTGGGTACTTTCGCCTTTATGGTTACCTATCACTGTTGTCATTTCTTGCGGAGCTATTGGTTATTTAATCTTTTTCGTGGCGATACTTGGTATCGAAGGCTTCAAAAAAATTAAATATAAGTTAACAAAACAATCATAGTTTGATACTATGTACTAAAAACATGACCAAGGATGGTTATATAATTGAAAAGTAGTTAAAGGCGTGGACGTGGCAGAATTGGTAATGTCCTCGATTGTGATTCGAGATTGTGCGGGTTCGAGCCCCGTCGTTCACCCCTTTAACTATTTTAAATATACTGGGTTAGTTCAATGGTAGAACGGACCACTGATAATGGTCAGACGGAAGTTCAATTCTTCCACCTAGTACCAAATACGGCCCGTTAGCTCAACTGGTAGAGCACTCGACTCATAATCGAAAGGTTTCTGGTTCGATCCCAGGGTGGGCCACCAAAGTTATAAAGGGTAGTGAGCTAGTTTGGTAATTCAGCGCGGGATTGAAGATCCTGAGAACACAGTTCGATTCTGTGACTACCCACCAAATTATGATGTTGTATAAGGATAGGCAAGTAGGTTCGATTCCTGCGTGTTCTGGAAGAGCTAAATGCGACGGCAGCCTCGTGGTTCGATTCCATGGCAACATCACTTATTAATAAATGGGATATGGTGCAATTGGCAACACTACGGACTTTAAATCCGTCATTTCAGGATCGTACCTTGATATCCCAGCCAATTTTTAATAATGAGAGAGGAATGAAAATGAGTAACAGAAATAATGTGAATAACAACAATAACGATGGTGGTATTGGCTTCTTAGGTCTATTGACGATTGTCTTCATTGTATTGAAACTGACTGGGTTTATTGCGTGGTCTTGGTTGTGGGTACTTTCTCCATTTTGGATTACAATCGCAATTGTAATCGTTTGTTTATCTTTAGCTTGGGGTTTAGCTAAAATTGGTAATAAACAAAAATTTAGATAAAATAACTATTGACATTTGGTACCAAGTTTGATATAATAGCTATATTGAATTGATAAAGGAATTAAATTATGCAATATTTATTAAACGAAGAAGAATACCAAGAATACAAAAAACTCAAGAATCATAATGTTACTACTAATGTACATAACAGAATAATAGAACAAGAAAAGTTTGTAGAAGAAGTAACAAATGAGTATCATGATATGCATGGTCATAATTTTTCTCCAAAACAAACTGAAGATTTGTATAGGCTTATATGGAATATATTTGGCAAGCTTTCAGATAAACATATTTAAAGTAATTATAGGTGTGGTCTTAGCTCAAGTGGCAGAGCTCCAGGTTGTGACCTTGAAGGTGCGATTTCGATCATCGCAGGCCACCCCTATAATTATTTTTTGCAGAAAGAAAAGACGTCCCGTCGTGGTTTCATGATGGCTTGATAATGACGTGTGGTACGACTCCAACATGAAACCACAGAATTTAACAAATAATACCGGGTGATACTCCATTTTATCGTGGAGCCGGCTCCTAATTCAACAATAGGATATAATATGCCATATTTTATGTATTACGTTTCGCATCTTACGCCTGAAGAAAGAGATGAAAATATAATGTCTCTTGCTGAGTTTACTAAATCAGTTGAAATGATGCAAGGTTATGAACCTATGAAAAAATGTTGCACGTATCAAGTTTATGTTGAACGGCAAAGAAAGAAGATAGAAGAAACAAAAGAAGTATCATATACATTTAGAAGAATTGTAGTTATGACTGCAGATGACGCTGTTATAAAAGAAACAGAAAAATCAGAATTATTTGTTAGATGGTATAAGTAAAGAATTATCGAAAGCGATTCACTGTCGCGAGTAGATGATACAACCTATGTGATGTATTGGCGCATACCAGATCGTAATAACCTTTGTAGTGATTGGTGAAAAGTGACGGTTGATATGGTTCGAGTCCTAAACTGGTTGTAGCATTATTAATGGAGGGGTAATCCGAAAGATTCTGGGTACCGGATGCGGTCTTGAAAACCGTTAGCCGCGCAAGTGGCGTCAGAGTTCGAATCTCTGTCCCTCCGAAATTTTAATTGAGATAAGAGGTTAAGTCTTGCTCGTGAAACGTGAAATGAATTTAAGGGTTGATCATGAAATTTCTCAAAAAACTAAAAACTTTCAGAGACTATGACATTGCTCATTTCCACAAAATTGGAAATCAGACCTGTAAGATTAGTTTTACACAAAGACGGTTATTATATAGGTTTTACATTTGCACCTACAGGAATATTGACGGCAAGAACTGTAATTAATAATTACGGGCGACACTCGGGAAGAGTAGAAGAATTCATCATTGAAATAGTTTAAAAATCCTTAACCGAAAGGTATCCGCTGGGGCGTTCGCGGTGAGAAAGGTATAAAACGGATTCATGCGATACTAGTCGTAACATGAGTTTAGAGTCGTCCAGAATTTACGAGTGTGGTGGAACGGTATACACGGGAGACTTAAAATCTTCTGATTGAAAAATCATGTGGGTTCGACTCCCACCACTCGTACCAAATAAAGGTTGACATTTCACTTCAAGTTTGTTATAATAGTTGTATTAAATTGGGCGTGTAGACACGTATGGATCGTGTTCAGACTGTAAATCTGATCCGCAAGGCAATATAGGTTCGATTCCTATCATACCCACCAAATTTAAATAATCATTCAATAACTTATAAACGAGATTTATTAAATGAAAAAAATAATATTAATTTTATGTTTAATAGGGATGATTGCAGTTATAGGTGCAACTGAAAGAGGTGTAGCTATAACTACCGAACAAACTTTAAATCCTGAAGGTAAGACCTTTATAAGGTTTCACAATACTTCAGGGATGTCAATTGCCTGTCGATTAAGAGACGATAATAACTATGTTGTTTTCTTAGTTAATCATAAGATTCCCAGCGATTGGTATCACATCAGTGGTACATACAAATGGACATGCAGTTACGCAGCTTAAATAAAAGTTAGCAAAACTACTGTTGTGTTATAATATAAATTAATTAGGTGAATGGCGGAGTGGCCCAACGCAGGGGATTGCAAATCTCTACAACCGCCAGTTCGAATCTGGCTTCACCTTCCAACTTTGCATGACACTCAATTGAGGAATTTATTATGAATTTTAAAGATTTGATAGATGAATATCACAGTATTAAATTAATAGACAAAAAATATTATACGGAAATTGGTTCTAAACCACTTGATTTATTGAAAGGTTTTCCTTCTCATATACCGTCTCTTGACAGGATCGCATCTACGATGACAGAACATCTTACATTCGGAATTATAAGACCTAGACAAACAGGCAAAACAACCGAATTAGATGCTTTGGCAGAATACTGTATGTTCAAATTAAACTATGAAGAATCATTTCACAGAGGAGTGTCTCGCTGCGACTTTTATTATCTACTCAATGGTGACAAGGCAATAATGTTAGTTTCAGATCAAGGCCAAAGTAGGTATAAAGACATTTTGCAAAACTTTAAAACATATAATCAACCTAAGATATATTCAGGTATGCCTTTTGATCATTTTATGCCACCGCTAACTATCATTATAACATCAGCATAATGCCGACAGGACGAACTTGCGGAAACTGCGTCTTTTTCGTAAGAATTAAAAAATTCGGTAATGGTAGAAACGGTATCTGTGGACGTTATGACTATAATTGTCATTCGGACAGTTCATATGCA